>Ga0315280_10000199_pt1 | contig 117947 bp, 92 predicted proteins | sample YL17G06_40_MG_FD_203697 | JGI IMG/M metagenome (GOLD analysis project Ga0315280, IMG submission 203697) | Sediment microbial communities from Yellowstone Lake, YNP, Wyoming, USA - YL17G06_40 | ecosystem: Environmental > Aquatic > Freshwater > Lake > Sediment | place: USA: Wyoming | collected... | reverse complement strand
CCTTCGTCCCCGTCCCGCTCGGCGGGATCGCGACGCTGGATGGAGGGCTTCAGTCTGAAGAACCGCCCTCCGCTGTGGAAGGTGCTGAAGCAAGAAGCTGGACGCTGGGCGCCCCACCCGGAGGGGCGATGAGCGGGCCGCTTGGGGCGCTAACTCCAGTCGCCCTACGGGCTCCTTCCGTTAGCGCCCCACCGGAACTTTCTACTTTGCTCAAAACCGGAACTTTCTACTTTGCCTTGACAGCAACAGCCTGCAAGGAGCAACCGGATTCCTGGTAGAAAAAGGGAGCGGGCTATCAGTCGATTTTGGGCAAAGGATCAAGCGGCGCCCGGTCGATCGAAGGTTACGCGGACACCCTTGTAGCGGCGATTCCTGAACACCGTCCCGACGCGCCGGGGTCGGGATCGCCCCTGCGAACTGGGACCCTCCCGCCTGATCAGGACTGCGCGCAGACAGGACAAGGGTGTTCCGCTGCGGTGGGGCAGCGATTTCAGCGGGGACCTAGGACACAGCGATCTTAGCTAATCTCTTAACAGCTTCCAGGGTTTGGGAGTGATTTTCAGGACGTAAGCATAGGACCCGGGGAGCTGCTCAGGCAGCGTCAAGCTGAGATCTTTCCCGCTCCGGGACCATGTCAAATCACCAGTTGCGCCGAGCATTTGAATTTTCGTCCCGTCGTCCGCCCACAGGCCGTCGATCGTGATGTCTCGCGTTTTGGGCTTGTCCAACAAAATCGCATAAACACTGTCGCCCTTCCGGGTAAATCGGATCGCTACGCCCTCACGCGTTTTTCCGTCGGCCCAAACCCAGGGTCGGGTGTCGTAGATGGCCTCCCCATTCATCCGCAGCCACTGGCCCAGGGCGCGCAGCCGGTCCACTTGAATCTGGGGGATTGTGCCATCCACCTTGGGCCCGATGTTGAGCAAGAGATTCCCGTTCTTACTCACGATGTCCACAAGAAGCCTTATCAATTCAGGTGCAGAGAGCACTTGGTCCGGGCCCTCTGCTTGGTTGTGGCCGAAAGAGAACCCCAGGCCGCGGCAGGTCTCCCATTTCTTCTCCACGATCTTGTTGTACTGGGTGTACTCCGGCGTGGTGAAGTCCGCGTGCTCAACTTGAAAACGGTCGTTGATTACACCGTCGCGAACCCGGTTGTAGTAATCCGCGAAGAGGTGTAGGACGTCCCCCTTTTGGGGATAGGAAATGTCGTCCCAAAGCACCGAGGGTTGGTAGCGGTCAATCAATTCCCGCCATTGTGCATCCGCGTACCGGGCGTACTCCTGGCTTTGCGGCACGTCGGCGAAGAGGTCCCGGGAAGTCTGGATAGGCATGCCCACGAAACTCCAGTCCAGACCTCCCGAATAGTACAGACCCATTCTCAGGCCCTGCGCGCGAACGGCCTTCGTCAAGTCTCCAACGATGTCGTGATGAGCGCCTTGCTGGTCAGGCCGCCGGTTGGGGTTGCGCACGCTGCTCGGCCATAGGGTAAATCCATCGTGGTGCTTGGTCGTCAGAACTACGTATCGGGCGCCGACTTCTTTAAACAGCTCCGCCCATTCGTTGGGGTTCCACTTCTGCACTTCTCGGTTGAAGGTAGGAATGAAGTCGAGGTAGTCGAATTTCTCACCGTACGTCTCCACGTGATGTTTCCAGGTGGGCGAATCCTTAATCTTCATGGTGTTCAGGTACCACTCGGCGTAAGGGTTATCCCTGAACCACCGTTTGGGGTCAGCCACAAACTGGGCCCAGTCAATCTCCTCTTTTGGCCCCTTCAGCGTTGGGGCCCAGGCCGGCACGGAATAAAGTCCCCAGTGAATGAAGATCCCAAGCTTGGCGTCCTCAAACCACTTGGGAACGGGGTGCTGTTTGAGGATCATCCAGTCAGGCTCGTACTTCTCAGGTGGACTGGTAGGGACCTGGCATCTGGCATTTGCTGTAAAGAGCGCAATGGTCGCGAGCAGAGAGGCCAGCGTCGTCATGGGCCTCCGTCCAGACGGGTTTCCGAAGTAGGAGGCTTTCAGGTGCGCAATTTGAGTTCTTCTGTTCTTGTCCATTTCAGTACCTCCCCTGATTTGCGACAGGCTATCGGATTGGGATTCTCTGGTAGGTCAGAGCATACACCATCGCTGTGGCTCCTGTCGCATAGCCCGCCCGCAATCGCCGGAGTGGCGTGAAAAAGGTTCGAGAGGCCTACGTCGAGGCTGCTCAGCGCGGGACTGTCAGTCAATAGGTTTGGTTGCGGGGGCTGGATTTGAACCAGCGACCTTTGGGTTATGAGTTTGAGGGTCGCAAACTTTAACTCGCTGATTCAGTTGCCTCCAGCCCTCGGAAACCCGTCAATTAGTCGCGGGATTGTGTGACCCAATTGTGACCCCGATGTGTGCCGATGTTGAATACGGCAGGCTAGCGGCGAGGACTGTTTTGCTCAAAGGTTGCGGGCGCAAGATCGGGGCGTTTCAATGCTGCACGGTGGTCTGCGGCGACTGCCTGGAGTTGATCAAGGCGCTGCCGGATGGCTGTATGGATGCGGTGATTACTGACCCGCCGTGGGGAAACTCCACGGTTTGCAACGCACAGAGATTTACACGCCGATCATCATCCTGGTGGGCTGAGACAGGCCATTCAAAAGTGAGAGTACATAGCGACATTTACGGTGACGACATAGAGTTTGACCCTCGCCCTTTCATTAAACAGAAGGCGATTCTATGGGGAGCCAACCATTTTACCCGGCATCTTCCGCATTCCGGTGGATGGCTTATCTGGGACAAGCGTAAAGGTGCAGAGCAGATGGCTGAAAAAGGCTGGCCGCTCGGTGAGGCTGAATTGGCATGGTCAAACGTGTTGGGGGCAACGCGAGTGTTCCGTAACCTCTGGGTAGGGCTTCTTAGGAGTGAGCAGCAGCATGAGTTCTATCATCCGACACAAAAGCCAATTGGACTTATGGAATGGTGCATTGTCCAAGCGGGAATGCCCGAAACTATCCTTACCCCTTTCTCGGTTCCGGCACAACCGCCGTGGCCGCGAAGAAACTTGGGCGGCATTTCCTTGGGTTCGAGATCAACCCCGACTATTGCAAGATTGCCGAAGACCGCATTGCGGTGGTCCAGATGCAGCCGACGCTGTTTGAGAAGAAGCCCGAACAGATGGAGTTGGCATGAAGCAATCGAAAATCGCCGATTTGAAGCCTGACCCAAAGAATGCCCGGAAGCATCCTGCCCGGAACATGGCCGTGCTGGAACGCTCCCTTGAAAAGCACGGCGCCGCGCGGTCGATTGTAGTTGATGAGGACGGCCGGATTCTCGCCGGCAATGGGATTGTGGAAGCGGCCAAGGCTGTGGGGATCAAGAATATCATCCGGGTTGAGACGGATGGGAAATCCCTGGTCGCCGTGGTCCGCCGCGGCTTGACGGAAAAGCAAAAGCTGGAACTTGCTGTGGCGGACAACCGCGCTTCCGATCTCTCGGAGTTTGACCCCGCGAATCTCAAGGCGGCGTCAGAGCAAGTTGACCTGTCGGATTACTTTTCAGAGCAGGAACTTGAGGACGTTTTTAAGAAACTGGAACCTATCCCGGAAGAGCGCTACCCCGAGATGGAGTTGCAACCGTTCGAGCACTATGACTATATCGTACTTTTCTTCCGCAACAGCATGGACTTCCTCCAAGCCTGCGAGCGCTTCGGCCTCAAAAAGGTTGGGGTTGACGTGGGCGGGAAGAGAGGCCAGAAGGTCGGACTCGGACGGTGCCTCGATGGGGCCAAGGCCCTGGGGGTCCTATGCCCGTCCAAGTGATCATTCCCAGCCGCAAACGGCCGGGCGCAATCCCGGAAATCGACCATTTGTTTCCCGATGCCGTTTGGTGTATCGGCGCCGACGAAGCCGACGCTTACGCCGTTCCTGCCGGGCGCAAACTGATTCATCCACCGGATGTGCTAGGCATCGCCCGCAAGCGCCAATGGATTATGGAGAACAGCCAGGGCACCATCTTGATGGCGGATGATGACGTGCGCAAGGTCTGGTGCAACGTGGGACGCACCGGGCATGAAATCTCGGGTTCGGAAAATATCCGCCAGATCGTCGAGAACGCCGCGCATATTGCGGAGGAAATCGGCGCGCCGATCTTTGGCTTCGATCAGTCCTGGGATGTGCGCATGTTCCGGCCGTTCGACCCGTTGCGTTTCACTGGCTGGGTGGGAACGGTCATCGGATTCACGCGCCACGACCTGCAATTCGATACCAACCTGGTCTGCCAGGGCGAGGACATCGACATCTGCCTGCAAGGCCTTCTAAAGCAGCGCATCATCTTCGTAGATCACCGCTTCGCGTTCGTCTGCCAGCGGTTCACTAACGCTGGGGGCATGGCGTCGGTGCGCAGTTCGGAACAATACGAGTTGGACAAAAACCGGATGCTGCGAAAATGGGGCCAGTGGATCTCCGCGCAGAAAGTGAAAACCACAATCCGAATTATTCCGCGCGTCCCCCGGCGGCAACATCTGGACATCGAACTCTGAGGGTTATTTTGAGTCAGGATTAGCATATCACTTATGGTCTTATACATGTAAGCAATAATATCTAAAACCTTTTCGCCTTTTATTCTCCCCCGGCCGGGGTTGGGCGGCGGGAAAGTCAGGGAATTTTATGGATTTAGTTCCTAACGCCCTTATTATCAATGCGGTTGCGCCCCATACAATCCCCTTATGGCGGGCAAACCGAGGCTTCTAAAGGTTAATACGGGCGAAATGCCGGAAACAACTCAAACTAAACGACTTGCGCCGGGTTTCGGGCCGGGGGCCACGAGCAATTATACTGCCAAAGAAGAGAGATTTTGGAACCAGCGGTCATTTTCTACAGTAGAAATTTTTATAGTGTCAGGGCATCCATAAAGATTTTGTATACCTCGGCGTTGTTATTTCGCTGGACACGGGGTTCCCACTTTGAGATTATAGGGTTGTGAAAGGGGAAGCCATGAAGCGATATTACACGTTGCGCGTTCTTCTTGAATGCGTCGAAGTCGATGACCAGGGCCGGAAAACCACGACCGTCACCGAAAAGCGCAGATTGCCGTCAGCCTGCCCGGAATACCCGACATTGCAGACTGCGCAGGACGGTCTCGACGCTATCCTTGAATATTTGAAACCTAAACCGAGAAGCGGGGTGCGGTGATGACCTTCAGACCCTTACACACAAAGCGCGGATACGACTTCGGGGAAGTGGCCTCAGCATTCCAGAAAGCCATCCGGCGCGGCGATGCGAAGTTGGCCGGATATTGGGCGCTGGAACTCTATGACTCAGGCTTCCGGGAATACGTCTGGAAACGACTCCACATCATTTCAGCCGAGGATTGCTGGGGGATCATCACCCAGGAAGTCGTTGCCCTCTACCGGGCCCATAACTTGGTGAACAAAGGCCGGACAGAAGAAAGATGCCCAGGCCGATTGATGGTGGTGAAGGCCGCCATCCTTCTCTCTCAGGCCAAGAAATGCCGGGACGCTGATCACCTAATCTGCCGGATCTGCGAGGCTGACACGATCCCGGCCGAAACCCTTCTTGCGGACCTGGAAGCCGCGAAGGATTCCATCGAACCGATCCCGGATTACGCCTATGACTGCCACACGGCGAAGGGCAAGCGGGCTGGTAAAACCAAAGAGAATTTCTTCAAATCGGAATTCGAGGCCCTGAATCCTCGGGTTCCGGGATTATTCGATCCTAAAGACTGAGGGGGTGGACCATGGAAGGAACACAAGAGCAAATCCCATTACAGGAATTGGCGGGGAAGATCGCGGCAGCTCTGAGCGAGGGTCAGTTTCTTTGGAAGCGCGATGATGAATCATTCAAGGATGATGGCCGGGACTGGCGGGCCTTTCTGGACGGGCCAAGCGGGTTGCGGCTTTTCCTATCGAATACCTGGGGGCCCAAGGGAACGCTTCACATTTCGGGATGCTTCCCGCAGGGCATGGGCACCGACAAACATAAAATCAACGTCTCCCTCGCAAGGTCCCCGGAAATTATGGCGCGGGAGATCCGCCGCCGGCTACTTCCCGACTATATGCTTGCCTTTGGGATCGCTGACCGGAAGAAGCAGGAAAATGACGCCCACGCGCAAGCCAGGCGCGAGACCGCGAAACGGTTTTTTGATTTCCTGGGCGAAGAGGTTGGACGCGATCCCGAGCGCCTTGCATTTTCCTTCGAGGGAGGCAACGGAGAGGTTCGGTCACCGGGCGAGGCTCATCTTATCCTTTATGCAGTCCCGGAGGAAACAGCCCGGGGGATTATCGCGCTACTGCGATCCCTGGAAACCCCCCTGGCGGAGGTCAATCCCAAGTTCGCGGGACTTCCCAATCCAATTACGCTCGCCAATGCCGAAAAGGCACGGCAAGAAACCGAAAGCTAGCAGAGGGACGCCCTGGACAGCCAGGGCGGTAATGCATGGGCCGGTCCCAAGTCCGGCCAACCTACGGGGGTGGGTCATGCAGGGGTGGACAGAGAAATACGCACCGAAAGACTTAGACGGATTCGCCGGCCTGAAGGGGCCGCGGGCCGTCCTGAAAGCGTTCAAAGGGGAACCCTACCAGTCCGCTTGGCTTTTCCTGGGGCCGCCGGGAACCGGCAAAACCACGATGGCGCTAGTGCTGGCGAAGATCCTGTCGGCGGAAATGGTTCATGTCGCCAGCCGGGAATGTGATCTTGAGAAAGTCGAGAAGATTGCGGAGCGCTGTCATTACTATCCCTGGTCGGGGAAGTTCTGGCTGGTTCTGGTAGATGAAGCCGATCAGATGAGCCGGGCGGCGCAAGTGGCTTTTCTCTCAATCCTGGATGCCACGCGGTTCCCGCCTAACACGATCTTCGTTTTCACCGCTAACGGAACCGGGGCGCTCGAGCCGCGATTCCTTTCCCGGTGCCGGGTGTTGAAATTTGAAGCAGCGGACATTGGGCACGACATCCCGGAATACCTGGCCCACGTTTGGGCGACTGAGGGTGACAGGGAGCCCCACCCGGATTTCCCCGCGATCGGCAAGGATGCCCAGGGGAACGTCCGGGACGCCTTGATGCGAATGGAGATTGAGTTTCTGGCGGCTGGAACCGAGTTCACGCGAGCCGAATCCTGGAAGCCGAAGGAACATACCAGGGCCGCCCGGAAGGGGGCTGGAATTGGCAGGGAACGCCAGGAACGGCCGGCCGGAACGCCAACCCGAAGGTTCGTGAAACCTGGGGAGGTTCTACCGGCACCTTGGCAAGTCCGGGGAACATGCAAGAACGGTCGGTCAGTATACGTCCTGGCCACCGCAGCATAAGGGGGTGGGTCATGGGGATTAAATGGCGCAGGTCGAGGTGGGTGAGGAATCGTTGGGAGTTCGGAAATTATTTCATTGATAGAAACCGCAGCAACGAATACATGATCTATAGGTCGGGCGCCGGGGAAGGTGGGATCGCGGGCGTGGCTGGCTTTGCACAGAATTTAACCGAGGCCAAGAGCCAAGCCGAGAGGTTAATTCACCTGGAAACACCAAACCAAATCTTTGAGGGGATGGCGGGGCATGTCGCTCGGCAAGACGCGGAAGCGGCACTCTATAAGGCTGAGGAGTTAACCGCCATCCTGAATATGACCAAAGGCGATGTCTCCGCCGCGACCGGAGAGTTGGAACGCGAAACCCCGCTCTTCCGCGATTCTGGCGCCGGCGGACAGGGAAACCTCTTACCGTAGGGGGCGCCGATGTCTTAGCGGCAGGCCATGAAGTGGGAAAGTAAGCACCCGAAGGGCACGCGGCGATGGTGCCTTGAAGGGGGAATGACAATGCCAAAGATCAAATACCGGAACATTAAACTAAACGCAACCAGTCTGGGGCTGGTGGACGTGTGCAATCGCATTATCGAGGACTACCAGTCGCAGGGATTCCGCCTCACGTTGCGGCAACTCTACTACCAACTCGTGAGCCGCGACATCATCCCTAACCGACAGACGGAGTACAAGCGGATTGGCTCAATTGTGAACGATGCGCGGCTGGCTGGCCTTATCGATTGGGATGCCATCGAGGATCGCACCCGGAACATTCGGACCCTGGCCCATTGGAACCACCCTGAAGAAATCATGAACGCCGTAGCAGAGCAGTACCGCGAGGATATATGGGCGGACCAGGACTGGCGACCCGAAGTGTGGATTGAGAAGGATGCCTTAGTGGGCGTGATCGAAGGCGTATGCAATGAGTTTGACGTACCCTTTTTCTCTTGCCGGGGATACACAAGCCAGTCCGAGATGTGGGGAGGGTCTGTCCGCCTACTGCAATGGGCAAAACGGCGCCAGGTTCCCATGATCTTCCACCTTGGGGACCATGACCCCAGCGGCAAGGATATGACTCGGGACATTCAGGACCGGATGGCTCTGTTCATGGGCGGCATCAAGTTGGAAAGGCTGGCACTGAACATGGACCAAGTGAGGCTTTATAACCCGCCTCCGAATCCTGCCAAAACCACCGACTCTCGTTATGCGGGCTACATTGCCGAGTTCGGCGAAGAGAGTTGGGAACTCGATGCCCTAGAGCCAAAGGTCATCGCTGACCTAATCCGGGCGGCCATCACTGCGCTCATCAACCAGAAGAAATGGCGGGCGCACCAGGGAAAGGTGGAAGGGGAACGCAGGGTTTTGGAGGCCGTGGCAACTCATTGGACCGAAATCGAGGAAAGATATTCTTAGCGGGGGACGGACCATGGGAGAAAAGACGGGAATCAACTACGTGCATCACACCTGGAACTCCTGGCAGGGGTGTAATAAAATTAGTCCAGGATGCGCGCACTGCTATATGTTCACCGCGCAGTATCGGATGGGCATGGACCCGGAAACGGTAGTTCGCTGCAAGACCTGGGGAGATCCGCTGCGCTGGCAAAAGCGGGCGGCTGCGGCAGGGATAACGGAACGGGTCTTGACCTGTTCATGGAGCGACTTCTTTCATCCAGCGGCGGATGAATGGAGGCCAGACGCCTGGAAGGTAATCCGAGATTGCCCAAACCTCACCTTCCTGATTCTAACCAAGCGACCGGAGTTCATCTCGCCACTCTCCCACGGGCGCTATCCAGTCATGGGCATGGAAGATCTGCCGCCGGATTGGGGCCGAGGGTATCCGAACGTCTGGCTGGGGGTGAGTGTAGAGACCCCCCGCTTTCTTTTTCGCATGGACATCTTGCGAACCATCCCGGCCAGGGTCCGATTTATTTCAGCGGAACCTTTGCTGGCACCACTCAGCAAGGTCAACCTGGATAGGTTCGATTGGGTGATTGTGGGCGGAGAATCAGGGCGGGGCTTCCGCCCCATGGATCATGCTTGGGCTCGGGAGATCCGCGAGCAATGCCACGCCGCCGGCAAGGCGTTTTTCTTCAAGCAGTCGGCGGCTCTCCGGCCGGGGATGGGCACGCTTCTGGACGGGAAGGAATACAAAGAATATCCCACACAGGCCGGCCAAGAGGCCATCAGATGAAATCGTTGAAGAAAATCTTGAAAGAAAAGACTGGCCTGGTGAAGACCGCGGGGAGTCAGAGATGATAGGTTGTCGGCCACTTACGGACGATGAAGTTAAGAGGGTCCTGGCATCGCTGTCTGCGAAAAAGGCGACCCGCGACCGGGCATTGTTTCTACTTGGGATTAACACCGGCCTTCGAGTCGGGGAAATGCTCAGCCTGAGAGTGGGGGATGTGTTTCAATTTGACCGCGTTGTCGATAGGATCACCATCGAGCGACGATTCACGAAGGGGCGAAGGACCGGGCAGACTCGGGTGGTTAATGACGCTGTGCGTGACGGTCTCACCGATTGGATTGGGGAGATGGCCAGACAAGGACGCGCGCTGATCAATGCGCCATTGTTCCTGAGCCGCAGTTGTCGAATGAAACCAATATCAAGGGTCTGGGTCTACCGCTTGTTGAGGAAGATTTACAGGGCGAATAAGATGACGGGGAAACTTGGAACTCATTCAATGCGCAAGACTTTTGCGGCGCGGATTCATCCTCTGCTGGGCGCGGATATGGTTAAGACGCAGGCCGCCCTGGGTCATCAGTACATGGAGTCCACCATCAGGTATCTGTCGTTTCTGCAAGAGGAGATCGACAGGGCAACTCTGTCGCTGTGTGCGCCGACTCAGAACGGGTAACATTCTAGTGTAAAGGAGCAAGGTGAAAGACGGGGGTTCACACCAGTACACTGAGGTCTTACATGAACCATCCTCCTCGGGAAAATGAAAGGATCAGCCGACTGTTAGAATTGGAATTTTACACGGCAAAACAACTTGCTGTCATCTTACAGCTTCACCCGCGAACAATCTATCGCATGGCGAAGAATGGCGAACTCATCTGTCATAAGTTCAGACGCTGTAAGCGATTCCGCCGCCAGGAGATAGAGGATTTTATTGAATCTTCCATCGGTGTGCGATGACTCTATCTTTCCCCTTTTATTTCGCCAGGGGGAGGGGGGATGAAATCTCTACAGCCTGTCTCTCTAGACCGGGGCTCCCAACCCTCTACACACCGCCGCGAAATTGGGGGAGGGGGGAGTGTCCCCGCAGCGGGCGGCCGTGAATGACCGTCGTCAGTGCGCTCGATTTCGGCAAAGGGCCGTATTTACTGGCTCGGAGAGGGCTGGTCTTTCATGGCCGACCAAATCAGCGCCACAGCCCAACCCACGATAGCCCAACCAAAAAAAAGGTTAAACAACCCTATTGCGGCCTTATTCCGCTTTTCACGAACTGAGGCGACGATCCACGGCAGGAAGTAGACGGCAATTAGAATCAGTGCAAGGCTTGAATGATCCATACCACCTCCCCATACGCAAGGCCTGGCTATTGGATGAGCTCCAGGAAACCGGAGAAGTCCGATTTCCTCTGGGGCGCGTCAAGCAAGAGCACGAGGAACACGTAAACAATTCCCCCGGTCGCGCTGCAAGCCGTTTCCTGTCGAGCTCCTCGTGTGCTTCCTTACATTGATAACGGAATCCGGAGAGCCAATCTGCATGCCCATAGGAGGACAGATGCTTGCCCGTGTTCAATGGCCTGGATAAGGTCGTCCCGGCAACAGGAGCGAGCACTGCAAAGGTCATTCGGAGGGCGACTTTCATCTGACTCACTCGGGAGCACAGATGACGACTATCGTGTGTCACTCTTTAGTCGTCAATTACGAAATCATATTTGGCTACGGACCGGCGGGAGGGCGTAAGTGAAGCTGAAGGCAGCCCTTCCCCGGAACGGGCGTTCGGCTCCGCTCTTCGCGGAATTCGCAAGAAGCGCCGGCTGTCGCAGCAAGAGCTGGCAGATAAGAGTGGGTATCACCGTACATATATTGGCCTGTTAGAGCGCGGTCAGAAAAGTCCTTCCCTGCGCACAATCTTCAATATCGCAGCAACCTTGCAGGTCAAGCCATCTGAATTTCTCGAAAAAGTCCAAAGGCTGATTGGATTTCGAGCACGGAAAAGTCGCAAAGGCTAGCAACCCGTTCTCTTGCGTCGCTCCTTCCCGATCTCATCGGCCACCTGCGGCGTCAGATTGTGTGTTATGAAGGAACGGTCGGAGCTGTGACTGCTCTAAAGGCGATAACAGCAGCGATGAACGCGGATGGCGTCTCCCCTCTTATTCACACTGGCATGGCGCCGCTGGAGCTGATCGCTCGCTGAAGTGCCTCATGCTCATCCACAAGGTTATACAAGCATGCTTACGTCACGTGCGGGCTGTGTTCGAGATTTGGCGGGACGGCTCGCTGAAAGCGGTGATGTAGACTCTCACTCACACTGGTACAACAAATCGGTCAGGTCACAACGACTTTGTTTGTAACGACTTCTTGGGTGTCCAATAACTTCCCTCCCAGTTTTAGGCCGCCCGGGGAGCGCGGATAATCCCGCCGCTCTCGGTGGAGAGGACCTTCCACAGACGGTCGAGCGGGCTCTGGACCCCTCGCCCGCCACGGTTCAAAACGTGCGTGTAGACCATCGTGGTCTTAACTGTCAGAGGAAGAGCCGCAAGGCCCTGGGATAGTTTCCGAGTCGGCGACCACTCGCCCAGAATCGGTTTAGCGTGCGGCGGAGCGATGCGTCAGGTAGGCGCTTCAACGGCTAGGGTATTATACGGTCAATGGAAGGCGTCGGCAGAAGATGCACCTGTGCGCCGACAATTAGCCATGGGCGAAGTAGAGGGTGATTAGCGCAATTCCATCTTTTCGGCACCCAAATCCTAATGTGTTCTCAGCCCCGCCAAGACGAGGCGACAAGTTCACGCACCGTCTGTTTCCCAACCCTGTGCACGTTGCATTTGGTCTAGCAGGGAGAGAGGCTTCACTTCCCCGTTTACAAGGCCTCATCCGCCGCATGAATTTCCCGGAGTAAGACGACCTTTCGTGCTTGTTCCCTTTGGTGAGAATCGCTAAGATACTCCCCTCGGGGCGACCCACTCCCAGGGAAGACGGTGCTCATCGAGATGACCGGCACAACCGTTTCCCACTACCGGATTCTTGAAAAGCTTGGCGGGGGGGCATGGGTGTCGTTTATAAGGCCGAAGACACTACGCTGGGCCGCTTCGTGGCCTTGAAGTTCCTGCCCGCGGAATGGTCGAAGGACCGGCAAGCCCTGGAACGCTTCCAGCGCGAGGCGCGCGCCGCGGGGACGCACGCCGCCATTGCGACCCACGACCGCAACTTGATTCGTCGCATCGCAGCCTTTGCCGACTCCGCCGGGCTCGGTAAGCGGGATTTCGAGTTCCAGATGCTGTTCGGCATCCAGCGCGGCGAGCAGCTCCGCTTGGCGCGCGATGGCTACCGGTCCCGTGTCCTGATCGCTTACGGGTCGTACTGGTTTCCCTGGTTTATGCGCCGGCTCGCCGAGCGCCCGGCGAATCTCTGGTTCGTCGCTCGCAATCTCTTCTCTCACTGGGACTGCGGAATTGATTGACGTCACCCCCGTCCCCTCTTCCCAAGACGGCAAGGGGGAAACAAGTTGAATTCATGCCCTCGCCCCTTGAGGGAGAGGGCGGCGCGGAGTGCCGGGTAGGGATGCCACTCCCCATGCACAGGGCCTGTATAGAAGGATTCTCTTGGCACGTAAGTATCTACATCGTCCTCGAGGGCAATCCCTCGTTTGCCGCCAAGCCTGAAGATGATGCGATGACTTTTGGTATTGCTGAAAAATCGATGCATGCCTGGGCTTCCTCGACCGGGTCACGAACGGTGAGGAAGGAATTGTGGGGGAGCGACTCGATAAGGCGGCGCGTGTAGGCATGTCCGGGTGAGCGAAAAATCTGCTCGGTCTTTCCGCATTCCAGGATTTCGCCCTCTCTAAGGATAGCCACGCGGTGGCATAGCGACGCGACCGACAGCAGATCGTGGGAGATATAGAGGATGGCCATATTGAGTTCTCGATTAAGGCGAGCGAATAATCGGAGGATCTCTGACTGCGTGACCATGTCGAGGGCGCTTGTGGGCTCATCAGCAATGAGGACTGATGGCCGATGGAGGATGGCCATGCAGATCAATACTCGTTGTGCTTGGCCTACACTGATCTGGGAGGGGTAGCGGCGCAAGAAGGCTTCATCTGCCGGCAGGTCCACGCTCTCCATTACCTCACGGGTCGCCGCCTGGCAATGGTTGCGTGAATGCGAGGCATGAGTTGTCCATGCCTCGGACAACTGTGTGCCAATCCTCAGCACAGGGTTTAGGGAGGAGGTGGGGCTCTGCAACACGAGGCTAATCTCTCGGCCGCGGACCCGTTGCATTTCCCGCTCGGTCAGGCGCATCAGGTCACGGCCGCTGAACATGATCTGACCGCATGCACGACCTCCTCGGAGTTGCAGAAGTCTTAATGTGGCCAGCGCCAGCGTGCTTTTCCCCGACCCACTCTCACCAACCAGCCCTAGGATTTCACCCCGCTCCATTTCCAGCGCCACGTGGCGAAGCACGCCTGGCTTGCCGGGGTAATCGACCGAGAGCCTGATCGAGATCAGAGAACCAGATGAATTCATTTCTCACCCCCGGCCCCATCTGAAGTGAGACGCAGCCTCTCCGCGTTCCAAAAAGCCTGCGGCCACAGTACGCCCGGGTCGGCGTTTTGCACCGACGGAGATATCGCCGTCAGAGCGTTTCTCGTAACGAGATAGAGAAAGGGGGCCTGTAGCCAGACGATTTCTTGCACCCTATCGAAGTAGGCTTTCCGTACGTTTGGATCGATTGCCGTGGCCTGGCCTTGCATCAAGCGATCCATTTCAGCTTCCCAGGCTGTTTCCGGCGACTTTTGATTGGGATTCCAAATATGCTGGTCTGCAGAGCTGAGCCAGACATTCATCTGGGCGTTTGGATCCAAATCGACATTCACCAAGCCGAGCAAGCACGCTTCGTAGTCGAAGGTCTGGCTTATGCGCTCGATCAACGATGCAAAATCCAATGTCACCACGTTGAGGCGGATACCCAACTGCGACAAATCCTGTTGAACCATCGCGGCGATCCGCTCGCGCGTTTTGTTCCCGGCATTCGTGATCAGAGAAAACTCAACAGGATGGCCTTCACGATCCTTCAAGGAATCCCCCTCCCTCCCAAAACCGTCCTGATTTAACCGTCGAAGAGCTGCCTGGGGATCGAACGGGTGGGGCTTCAGCGACTGATTGAACCAGAAACGGTTAGCCGGTGAAAAGGGACCCACAGCGGGGCTCCCGTGCCCGTGGTACACCACGCGAACGATGTCGTTACGGTTGATCGCCTCAGAAATGGCCCGCCGAAAATTCTGGGAGCGGAACCAAATCTTCTTGTAGCCGGCGAGGGGCGACGTCGGCACTTGGTTGAACCATATCATCTCCGACTCCAGTGACGGCCCTGCGTCCCGAGCCGATGAAGATGAAACGGCAGCCAAACGGTCGAACATCCCCGGGTCAAGATTGTTGATGAGGTGGATCTCTCCGCGCCGGAAGCGAAGCATTTCAGTCTCACGGCTTTGTTGGGTGTCCAACCGAATATATTCCAGGTAGGGCAACTGGCGTCCGGTGTCGTCTCGCTTCCAGTAATAGGGGTTGCGGCGCAAAAGTACATAGAACCCCGCCTTATAGTCAGCCACGTAGAAGGGCCCCAAGACAGCCTTCTCTTTCTGGGGCGACTTCGAAGATTCGATGGCCAGTTGATCGAAGAGCCTCTCCAGGGCGGCGACCGGGGCCGGAAAGGAGATCGTAATGCGGTGAGTCCCGGAGACCGTTGTGCTGACTGAGCCGCTTGCTGGCCGAAACGAGTCGCCAACGGGCGAATGCAGACCCGGATCCGTTAGTGCCCGCAGAGTGAATGCCACGTCTTCGGCCGAGAACGGCGTCCCATCGGAAAACGAGACGCCTTGCCGCAGTTCGAAGGAGATTTTTCGACCGGCGTCCAAAACTCTCCAGGAGACAGCGAAGCCGGGCTCAAACGCCTGCGTTTTGCGATTCACTCGAATAAGCACTCCGCCGGTCAGATAGCGGACTGTCTCTGAAGCTTCGTCCGATGCTTGAAGAGGATTGAACGTCTTGGGTTCGGCGTGCAGAGAAAAGCAGAGTTCCCCACTCGACTGGGCAAACGCGTTGCATAGTACGGCCCAGGTCAAGAAGAGGTAAAAAAGCAGGCGTCGCCTCATACAGAATTCTCCTTCCGGGAAAGAGCAATCTGAAAACAGCTCATGACTAGGAGCAAAAGACCGGCGGGCGCCAACGACCAGGGATTGGACATAATCACAGTGTAGTCTCCAAGCTCCCGAAGGAGGTTGCCCCAGGAAGGTAGAGGCTCCGCAACGCCAAGTCCCAGAATTCCGAGGTTTGCTTCACCAATAATGAAAACGGGGATCAGAATCCAGAACTGAGCGAAGAGAGTCGGCGCCAGGTTCGGCACTACATGCACCATGACGAGACGAAGGCCGTGGCTACCGGACGCCCTTGCCTGGAGAATGACATCGGACTCGCGCAGGGACTTGGCGCCAGCGCAAGCTACTCGTGCCGTCGCTGGCCAGCCCAGCAGGCCCAGAAGCGCGAAAGTGATGATCACCGAGGGCCACGTACCCGCATTTAGGGGCAACATGGCCCGCGCCGTCAAGAGTAGAAAGAACCAAGGAAGGGAAAGAAACAGGTCAGTCGCACTCATTGCAAGCTGTTCTGTGCTTCCGCCGATACAACCCGCCGCTCCGCCAATCACGGCAGCTATCAGGGTGGAAAGCAACGCCGCCGCAGGTCCCAAGAGAAGTGAGACCCGCGTGCCGTAGATAAGCCGGGAGAAACGATCCCGGCCCAACTCGTCGGTGCCCAGGGGAAACTTCCAGGATGAGCCGAGGTTCGGAGAATCGCGAAACTGCGTCGCGTATGAAGCTGGCGCGATGAAATCCGCCAACAGGGAAGTCACGAACACAGCGAGTAGCATACCGAGAGCGAGTTGGCGCAGTCGTTTCATTGTTGATGTCTAACCAGAGTCACAGCCGTAAAGTCCGAGGCGAAGTTCGCTAACAGGGTCACTACTGTCACTAAAACCGTCAGATTAACCAATAGAGGCAAATCGCGACTCAGCGCCGACAGCCACGCAAGCTGCCCTATTCCGGGAGAACCGCAAATCACTTCCACCGGGATGGAAGCTCCAAAACCGAGGGTTACGGAGACCCCAGCCAACGCCAAGATCTCCGGACCAGCGACCGGGAGTACATGCCAGAGCAGGATCCGAGTCCGCCCCAAACCCTTGGCGCGGGCTGTCACAATATGCGGGAGCGAGGACGTCTTTACGACCAGGTTTCGAACGTAACGAAATACCTTGGGAAAGACAACGAGCCCGATCACCAGGGGAACCGATCCCCTCAGAAAGAAAAGCAGCATGGCCAGCACGGTGGAAGGCAGACAAAGAAAGACCCCACTGGCGACCGTGGAAAGCAGATCGTACGCGCTACTCCGGTACATTGCTGCCGGAAGAGCTAGCGCCAAGCCGAAAAGCCAGCCCACTGCCAGCCCCAACGCAACTGACCGGAAAGTCACAGGCAAGCGCTGTGCAAGAAGTTCACTCACAGGCCGCCCCAGGGATCGCGAAACGCCTATGTCGCCCTTGAGGATCCTGGCCCAATAATGCCCATAGAAGCGGAAGATGTCACCGTCTTGGACGCGGGCTTGCCGAAGAACTTGGACGCTCTCTTTGGCCAACCGAGGATCTAGTTCGCCCTCATCTACTGTGAACCCCGGAGCAAGGCGCACCAAGGTCGCTCCTAAAAAACCTCCCAGGACCACAGTGACCATAATCATGAGCAGTTGTCGTGTTACGCGCCTTATCCACATTCCTCAGCGCCTTCCATAACCGCGCACTAGTTGATTGCCGCTGGCCGCAAATTGACCTCAAGTGGCCCGAAGGACGTGACCATTTGCGCGTGATGAAGTTGCTTGTTGACGTACATCCGGTGATCTGCTTCGGCAAGCAATTGCTCTGCATCGAGACCGTCGTTCGGGTACACTGCTACCCCAGCACTCAAGGACAGCAGGGGTTCTTTGCACACTTGAACTCCGACCTCCATGGCAATGCTCTGAAATAACAGCGACTTTTCCTTTATCGCTGCGGTATCGACACCGGGCATGATTACGACGAATTCGTCACCGCCCATTCGCGCCACGTAGTCATACTCGCGGCACGTCTGCTTCAATCCAGAGGCCACAGAACGGAGGACCATATTCCCTACGAGGTGTCCGAACCGGTCGTTGACCTGCTTGAAACCGTCCAGGTCACAAACCACAACCGCGAGAGGAGTCTGCAGCCGCTTGCTGCGAGCCAGTTCGCTGTCAAGATGCAGGAATAGCGACCGTGCATTCGGCAGCCCCGTCAAGTAGTCGATGGTAGCTGAGTTCTCTGCGATTTGGTACTTCAAGGCGTTCTCTATTGAAAACCCCAGCTTCGCGCTGATCGCCAGGAGAATGCGGAGGTGATCTCCGGTGAACGCATCTCTCTCCCGTCGGTAAAGCCCGAGCACGCCGACGGTCCGGTCAACCCCTTCGAGAGGCACGGCAAGCGCGGAAAGCAGAAGAGGCGATCGATCCACACCTTTCAGGAAGCCTGGCTCAACCAACGGGTTTCCGTTCACAATAGGCTTGCGGTTTTCCGCCACCCAACCACACAGGCCCTCTCCCATCCGAATTCGCAAGGATGCGAACTCGCGGAAGTTCTCCCCAAACACGTATTCGGGGACCAGGTAGTCATCTCTGCGAATGAAGACCGCAATGGAATCGTGGGGGATGAGTCGCTTGAGACGGACAGCTAGAACGGACAGGGTTTCGTCCAGGCTGAGAGAGTTCCCTAATGCCTGGCTCAGCTCGAAGAGCATCTGACCTTCTCCGCGGGCGGAGGCGATGGCATGGAGGAAGTCTGCCGACTCGCCGGTCGAAATCTCTGCCTTGGTTTTCTCGAAACCTGCACCCGGGGCTTCCCCTCGATCAACCTTTGCTTTTTTCGAAAGCTTTCTTTCTGTCTGTTCTGCGCGTGCGTTCACCACTTGATCGGTATTCAGGTGAAGCCTGCTTAAGACTTCAAATACGCGCGGATCAAACGCCTTCCCGGCCTCTCCCTGGAGCACGGCCATAGCTTCTGGAAAGGGTAGGGCCCGTCGGTACTGGCGGTCAGAAGTCAGTGCGTCCAGGCAATCCACGGCTGCTAGAATCCGCGCACCGATGGGGATCTCTTCTTCCTTCAGCCCATCCGGATAACCGCTTCCATCCCATTTCTCATGGTGCGAACGGACAATAGGCACGACCTCATAAGGAAACTGCACGCGCTCCAGGATTTCCGCACCGACTAGTGGATGGACCTTCATCCTTTCAAACTCCTCTGGCGTCAACCTGCCGGGCTTAGTGATGATGTGCTCTGGTACGGCCAGCTTGCCGATGTCGTGAAGGAAGGCAGCGGCGCGGAGAGCATCCATTTCCCGTTCGCTCAGCCCCAATTGCTTTGCCAATGCCAGGGCGAAGAGCGGCATCCGCTGGAGGTGGTCGTGTGTTGTCTCATCCTTGGCTTCGATGGCCAGGGCCAATGCCTCAATGGTGCGAAGATGCAGAGCGGCTACCTCCTCGGCGTGTTTCTTCTCATCCTCCAGGCGGGCTAGGTAAATGGAGTATGATCGGTAGATCCAGTACACCACGGGAAAAGCCAGGAACGTCGTATACCACTGGATAGAACGATTTATGATACTGAACAGTCCGGCGAAGGCTCCTCCGACCATGTAGCACGGGAAGCACCAGAAATAGCAATCATGCCAGGTTTTCCACATCGCCTTTTTTTCGGTCAGAGAAACGATGGTTACGACCTGCAATGTGTTCAAGACAAAAAAGATGGAAGCCGACGCCACTAGAATTAAGGGCAGTCTGTAAGTGTGCAGCAGCTTCTGGCCCCACTGGTAAACTACAAAGGCGGCAAAGACGGCGTTTGTCATGCCTGCTACGTTGAACAGGACCTGAACCAGCTTGGGACGCTTCGCCGTCTTCCAGACACTTTGTAACAAGGCGCCACTGGAGCTAATCACGAGGGCTTCGGCAAGACTCAAATCCGCAATGGCGAGCAGGTAGAAGAAGAAGGCCACCGAGATAGTCCCAGTGATGCCAGGCAGGCGTACCTTCATTCGCGAGGCCGCTGACGCGAGTAGCCAATAACTGAAAAAAAGCGGCAGGTCCTTCCACGCCCCTTCTCTCAGGGAGATTGTCAAGATGCTCAGCCCCACCAATATGGTAAGAGTGAGGAAGGCCTGTGCCTTGATCGGCATTGTTTTCATGTAAGTGGCTCCTTAGCACTCTGGGCCAAGAGATTGATCCATTTCGCTAGAGTCGTGGTGCAGCTTCCCTAAGGCGTGGACGAGCAGAGAACCGCCTTCTTGACGTGGAGTCGGTAGGAAACATAGACCAGGGCCATTAGCGGCAAAACCAGGAATGAAGTCTGCCACCCTGCTAGCCGACTCGTTATAATCATCAGACCCGCGAAAGCCGCTCCAACAAGATAATAGGGAAACGACCAGAAGCAGCAGTTTTGCCAAATCCTATATAGCGGTCTTCCCTCAACCAAGCACAACACTGCCGCCACCATTACGCAATTGCTGACGTACAGGATCCCGGTGGCCAGCACCAGTAGCGGGGACAAGGAGTCTCCCAACGCCTGAGCCAATGCCAGCCGACAGACTACGAAAGAGAGCGTGGCGCTGACGATTAAGGTAGCAAGACTGAAGAAAACCTGGACCGGCGCCGGGGGCCGCTGCGGCTTCCACAGGCATTGCACCACCGCCGCTGCCCCGCTGATAACAATTACTTCCGAGAGGTGCAATTGGGCAATGGCCGCCAGAATCAGAACGAAGTTTAGCGAAATGGTGCTTGTCATTCGGGGCAAGCGCACCTTGCACGTCGAGGCCAGCAGAGTCACGAGTAAGTAGCCGATAAATCGAGCCATCACCTGCGCACCCCAATGTGTTGCTGCCCAGGCAACCAACATTAGACCTCCCGCGATCACCGCGGAAATGTAGAGTTTCGCCCTGACGGGCAGCCTGGGTACATGGCCCTCCGTCCCATCGGGACTGCCATCGGAGTGTGGCTGGACCAACAATCCATAGTAGAAATGAATCAAGTAGAGGGGCGGCAGGAGGATCAGCCAGGACGTAGGCTCCGCAGGCCGGTTCGATAGCGGTAGCAGGCCCACGACGGCGGCCCCAATGAGATAATAGGGAAACGACCACAGATACCAGTGCTGACATACTTCCTTCATTGGCCTGCCCTGTAAGAGGGAAAGAACGCCGGACACAAGGGCCGTGTTGGCAACGAAAAACACGCAGGCTACGAGGGCCAGAACGGCGGGTTGATGATCAGGCAATCCCCGGCCAGACAATCCGTGGGCGACCAGGAAGCAGAGGCCAATGCTAAGAGTCAGATTAGCCATATTGAACAGGACCTGGACAACTGTAGGTCGCTGCTTGGTGTTCATTGTCGTTTGAACAAAGGCGGCGGCACAGCCGATGACGAGGGTCTCGGGAAGGGTGAAGTAGACAATGCCAATCAAAATGAATATGAAGCTGACCGAGTAGGTACCGGCAATTCCGGGTAACCTCATTTTGAGCATCGAGGCCAGTATGGCCAACGCAAGGTATAGGAGAAAGCGCTGTGGATGGGGCGAGGTCCAGCGTAACAAGGCGGGCACCAGAACGATGGCTCCGGCTCCAATCACTCCACTTACATAAGCCTTGAGTGTTGTAGACATCTTGATCCTCTGGACTCCTGTTTCGAGTAGGCCCAAGTCTCTCGAGGCTGTGGCTTCATCGCTGGTTTTCAGCGTTCACCAATCTACGGAGATTCCGGGACAAGACCCGTCTTGCGGGGCGAGAGCTCCTCAAGTCCAGATTCGGCGGCAAACCCGACAGCGCCAGATGGTCAAGAAGTAACCGTCTCCCCACTGGCTCTTGATTTCCACCATCCGCGGTAGCATCGAATTCCCACAGCAGAATCGAACCTGGCCCACGCCCGTACTTTCCTCTTTGGGAAGAATTGTCGTCGCGACTGAGTGGCTAACACTCGGCCCCGCGAATCCTTTTGCATCCCAAGCGACCACGTTTCCTCCTGCACTTTTGTCGAGTGTCCTATTTCTCTCCGTTAATGGACGCATTGAGGCTTTCCGCAGCCATGCTGCTGGTTCCCCAGACGACGCTAGTGCCCCAGACAACGCTGAAGCCTTCTGTCGTGCTCGTCCCCCACACTAGACTGGTTCCGGACACCACTGACGTGCCCCAAACTACCCCTGTCCCCCACACCACCGAGGTGCCCCAAACGACCCCTGTCCCCCACACTGTGGAGGGATCGGTCACTAAATACACCGAGTCCGTCACCGAATCGTAAGCGACGGTTGGCGATAGGGCTGTCCCCGTGGGCAGATCCGTACTGGCCAGCGCCGCGGCGATATCCAGGTAGCCGGCGCCGACGGTGAAGACATCGTAATCGCTTGTGTAGGTCTGGCCCGTCACGGGGTCGCTGGCGACGCTGTAAGAGGGGAAATTCTTGAAGGCGGTTGCCATCAGCTTTGCCTTCACCTGGTCTGGGGTGAGGCTGGGCACTGCCTGGAGTAGGAGGGCCGCCGCCCCGCTTACCACCGGTGTCGCCATGCTGGTCCCATTCAGAGAAAAGTACACGGTCGACGGGCTCGGATCGATCGTCTGCTGGTAGTAGGAAAGAGGAATCAGAGTCTGAGGTTCAGTTTGGCTAAGCGTGGCCGAGGGGCTTGCCAGCAGCGAAACAACCATGTTGCCCGGGGCCACGATGTCCGGCTTCACGACGTGGTCGAGCATGGTTGGACCCTTCGAGCTATAGCTTGCGATCTGGTCATCGGAGCGGTCGGGTGTACCCATGGTTTTCACCGCGCCGACGGTAATGACGTAGGGGTCATTTCCGGGCGCGGTGATGGTGCCGTACCCGTAAGTGTCCGCGAAGTTGTTCCGGCCGTTGTTACCTGCCGCAACCACCACCACGATGCCAGCTTTCCACGCCGCCTCGACAGCTTGGCACAGGGGATCCAGGGTATAGCTTTCGAACACCGGCCGCCCGACGGAGATACTGATAACCCGAATGTTGTACGTGTCCTTCAGAGCGATGGCCTGGTCGATGGCATCGATGATGTTGCTGTCGAACCCCGAGCCGTTCTGATCAAGCACCCGCAGGTTTATGATGTTTGCGTTCGGAGCGACGCCCTTGAACGTGTGATTGCAGGTTGGGCAGGTGGAATCGTAACCGTTCCCCGCCGCAATGCCTGCGACGTGGGTCCCGTGGCCGTAGAGGTCATCTGTCCCGCCACCCACGAAATCCTGGCTGTAGACTACGCGGGATATGCCGTTGGAATCTCGGAGGTCCGTGTGATTGGAGACACCGCTGTCAATAATGGCGATGCCTATTCCCGTGCCATCCAAGTTGGACTGCCAAGCGGCACTGGCGTTGACCGCGGCGTCGGTCATGTCCATCATCATTGCCACCGGGCGATTGGGCGAGATGTAGGCCACGTCGGGATCATTGGCGAGATCCGCGAGCGCTCTAGCCGGCACGCGGTACAAACCGCCCTTCACCAGCCGCAACTCTCTCCTCAGAACTCCACCTTTCGCCCAGACCTTGGCATGGTGCCTTTGGGTGGGCATGTTCCTGAACTGTATAATCACATCCGCGGTCGCGCCGCGATCGATCCGCATCAGCTCGGTGGCGAGCTTCAACTGCCTCCCATACGCCAAGCCTGTGGCTGTGAGCAGAATGACTAATCCGATGGGCAGTTTTGATTTCATGGTCATATCTCCTGTGAATTGCTCCTAATTCTCGCCGTAAATGGCCACATCGACGCCGTCCGGTAATGATTTGGAAGAGGCGGCCGAAACGGATGAACTGCTCGACATGGAAGTTGTCGTGCACGTGCCCCACACCGCAGCAGTTCCTCCGACAGGGGCAGAGCCTGCAGTAATCCCGGTGCCCCAGACTGCGGCTGTTCCCCAGACAGCGGCGAAGCCTTCCGCAGTGCTCGTCCCCCAGACTGCTGCCGTGCCCCACACTGCTGCGGTCCCGTTCAATAACACGGAGGTGCCCCAAACCGCGGCATTGCTCCAAACCTCAGAAGTTCCCCACACTGCCGCTGCATCAGACACAATGTAGACTTGACCAGTGATGGGGTCATAAACCGCGGTTGGCGACAGCGCGGTCCCCGTGGCTGAATCTGAATTTGCCAGCGCCGCAGCAATGTCCAGGTACCCCGCACCCACGGTAAAGATGTCGTACAGGCTGGTGTAGGCTCGACCCGTTATCGGGTCTGTGGCAATGCTGTAAATTGGGAAGTCCTTCGTGGCCGTCTTCATCAGACGCGCCTTCACCTGATCGGGGGTGAGGCTTGGGTCCTGTTGCAGCAAAAGAGCCGCTGCACCACCCACGATAGGTGCGGCCATGCTGGTTCCACTCAGCCGAAAGTAGGAGTTCGACTGTGCCGCAGCCGGAAGTGAAGTGTAAAAGCTACGTGCAATCGCATTGCCCGGAAACTGCCTGGCGAGTGTACTGTGCGGCGCAAGCAGAGATACCGTGCGGTTTCCGGGGGCCACGATATCCGGCTTGACGACGTGGTCTATCAGGGTCGGGCCCTTGGAGCTGTAAGTTGCGATCAGATCGTCAGCTCTTGAGAGCGTGGACATCGTCTTCATCGCTCCCACCGTGATCACATAGGGGTCATTGCCTGGCGCGGTGATAGTGGCGTATCCGTCGGGCTCCCCAAAGGTGCCCCTGCCGTCGTTGCCGGCAGCAACCACCACCACGATGCCCGCTTTCCACGCCGCTTCGACGGCTTGACAAAGAGGGTCCAGGGTGTAGCTTTCGAATACCGGGCGCCCCAATGAGAGATTGATGACCCGAATGTTGTACTTATCCTTGAGCTTAGTGGCCTGATCGATTGCGGCGATTACGGAGCTATCCGTGCCGAACCCATTGTCATCGAGCACCTTAAAGTCGATCAGGTTGGCCCTGGGCGCGATGCCGCGAAAGGTGACCGTGCTTGGCCACCCGCTCGACATCGCCCCGTCGCCTGCTGCGATTCCTGCTACGTGCGTTCCATGACCGAACTTGTCGTTTGGCCCCGCCCGCCTGAGAAACACCTGACTATAAATCACCCGTGACTCCTGCGTGGCTGGGTCGAACAGATCAGGGCGGTCAGTAATCCCGCTGTCGAGCACCGCGATCCCGACCCCAGACCCATCCCAGCCTAGCTGCCAGGCAACATCTGCATTCACCGTTGGCGCAGCGTAGTCAAGGTAGCATTTCACCGGCCGGTCGGGAGATATGTAGGCGACGTCGGGATCTTCCGCAAGGTCTTTCAGTGCCCCGGGTGGTAATGAAAATAGCGCACCGTTTATAAGGCCGAGAGCCGCTTTCAGATTCCCACCCCTCGCGCGCACCTTGTTGTAGTGCTTGTCGGTTGGGACCTGGTTAAACTGGACAATCATATCGATAGAACTATCGGAACTGGGACTCTGCAATTCAGGCGAAACCTTCTGCGTGGGACGCCGCGGATGGGCGGAGCCACTGACCACCGCAGAAAACACAAACACACATGTGAGAAAGGCGCGTAACCACCGCCCCCGTCTGGAACCCAGAGACAATGAGGTAGGCATCTTTGTGTCCTCGCTAACCAGAGTAAGGCTCGAAACGGGGGAGACAGGAGCAGTCAAGGTGCCAATTGGTCGTCAATCGTAATTCGTGTGGTTTCAAGTCGTTAGGGCAAATGGCCAAGCTCAGGCTGGGAGCCAAGTTGTCTCGGCCATTGGACGGCAGAGGTCAGTTGATGACGATATCCTCCTGAAAAGCTGTGGGTTGGACAAAGTGGACGCTAGAGTGCCAACCTGTCTTCCGACCAGAAGCTTGGTGTCAGTGGGGAAAAGAAGAGGTCTGGATGATCTGTTTACTGATAGGCAAACAAGGGGGAAATTGGTCTTGACATCGGGAAGTATCCGCCGCCCGCCTATGGCCCTTTTCATTCAGGCAGCGTTGCAATGGGCGTCCTCAATTCCGTAACGCTTTAGTTTCCTGCTGAGCGTTCTCTTGGAGATGCCTAGCATCGCGGCTGCAAGCTGAGAACTTCCACCGGTCTTCGCAAAAGCCTGGATGATCATCTGCTGCTCCATTTCCTTCAACCGGGTTGGCGTCGCCCAATTGGGAGCACTTACCCGAGCATTGATCTCTGGTGGCAGATCGACCAATGTTATTTCCGGACCACTGGCGAGGACACCTGCTGTCACCACTGCGTTTCTCAGCTCGCGGACATTTCCAGGCCAGGAGTACCGCTGCAAGGCCTCTAAGGCCTCGGTTGAAAACGTGGAGGCAGGAGCACACTCTCGCAGGAAAAGCTCGGCGAGGGGTCGAATATCCTCAGGCCGCTCGCGTAGGGGAGGAACCTTGAGATGGATCTGGCGCAGGCGATAGTAGAGTTCGCGTCGAAAGGCGCCCCGTTGCATCACCTCTCCCAAATCCCGACCTGTGGCGGCGATAACGCGGACGTCCACCGACACTTTGTGCACTCCGCCAAGCCGGTAGTGTGGCGCCCCGTCCAATACCCGGAGAAGCTTGACCTGCGTCCTGGGTTCCAACTCCCCGATCTCGTCCAGAAACAACGTGCCTGTGTGGGCAAGTTCAAACAGGCCCTGCTTCGTTGACTCGGCCCCGCTAAAAGCGCCCTTCTCGTATCCGAACAACTCGCTTTCCACCAAGTGCTCCGGAAGGGCGCCAGAGTTGACATCGATCCAGGGATTGTTGCAGCGTAACGAATACTGATGAAGGGCGCGGGCGATCAACTCTTTGCCGCTACCACATTCACCGGTGATCAGAACAGCAGCATTGCTGCGCGCGACCTGCTGCACCGTCCGCACTAACTCCCGCATGGACGCGCTGGCAAACACAAAGGGTTTCCCAAGGACTGATTCGGCGTGCGGCAGAGTAGCTAGACTTGTCATGTTACCTTAGTGCGTATAGTAAACAATTAGTTCGCGTTCGATCAAGAGTACGTTGGTACTAGTACTTAGGTGCCAGGCCGGGTGACATTATGTCTTCAGGAGATTTGCGGCCTCCAGAACCATTCAGCCAACGTAGCCTCGCCCCGCTGAGGTCAGGTTGGCGCACCACGGCGTACTTCTTCTGGATGAGTTACCGAAGTTCCAACGCAATGTTTGGCCCCGCACTCCTTCATTTCTTCCTAAGCATGCTTGCCACCCTGCGGCTGCAACGTACGACGATTGCGCTGATCTTCGCAAACGGGCAGACCCAGAAACCCATTATTAACTTTCTGCGACCGGGCGCCGAGCAGGCCGGGACGCGTCGGCGTGATGTGATGATTGCTGTCAGTTGTAAGCGCCTGTAACATGGCACGGGGCTGGCCCCAGGTGTGAAGAATGCTGAGGATGCCGATCTGGGCGCCCAGGTGCTTGCGATCCGCCGCAACTTCCAGCAGCGTGGCGGCGCTGGCAGTGAACAACAGATTGTAAAACACACGGGGATTATCCAGGGCCAGGAGGTTGAGCTCGTGCGGGACGGTGAAGACCACGTGAAAGTAGTGGGTGGGCAGGAGTTCGCGCTCCCGGGCCGCGAGCCAGCGTTCACGCGCCTGGGCCTGGCACTTCGGGCAGTGCCGATTCCGGCAGGAGTTGTAGGAGATGGCCTGATGGCCGGATTGCGGACAGGCATCGAGATGACCACCGAGGGCTGCCGTGCGGCAGTTCTGGATGGCCCGAAAAGCCTTCAACTGCTGAAAATCGAAGCTCGATCGATACCGGTCGAGGAAGCGCTTGCCCTGGGCGCGGAGGATATCAGCTACCTCCACGGTGGGCCGTTTCATGGGTTGTTCTTGCGTTTGAAGGCGCGGCGGCTGTCCCGGACATCCGTGAGGGTGAGGTCCTCCAAGGGGTTGGCCACCGCCTGCAAGTGCGGTTGAGAGAGATGCAGGTACTTGGCCGTTGTCTCCAGGTCTCCGTGGCCGAGCAGAACTTGAATCGTGCGCAGATCGCTTCCACCCTCGAGTAAATGGGTGGCCCAGCTATGCCTCAAACCGTGCGGGGTGACCCGTTTGCTTAGCCCGCCTTGGCGAGCTGCCTCCCGGCAGGCGATCCAGAGGGTTTTGTCCGAGATGGGTTGTTCGGGCCCGCGCCGGGGATTGCGGCTGGGGAACAAGTAGGTCTTCGGCTTGCGCCAACGCCAGTATTCTCGCAGCGTTTCCAACAGCGCGGGGCTGAGCGGCACGTCGCGGCTGCGTCCCCCTTTACCGCGATCGACCCGAATCATCATCCGCTGGCCATCGATGTCGCTCACTCTTAAACGGGCAAGTTCCGCGCGCCGCATGCCCGTGCCGTAGAGGGTCATGAGCAGCGCCCGTCGCAGCAGCGTCCCCGCGGCATTGATCAAGCGCGACACTTCCTCCAGGCTCAGCACCGTCGGCAGTCGGTCCCGGCGCTTGGGATAGGGCAAGAAGTCCCGAAACGGTTGCCGCCTCAGGGTCTTGACGAAAAAGAATCGCAGGGCCGCCACATAATTGGCCACTGTGCCGACCGCGAGCTTGTGCTCTTTGAGCAGGTACGCTTGGTAGGTTCGAAGCTCATCCGGTCCGAGCTTGTCCGGAGACTTGCCGAAGTGCTGGGCGAAGTTCGTCACGACCTGCAGGTACTTGCGAGTTGTAATCTCGGAGTAATTGCGACGCTGGAGTTCCTCCAGCATCTTTCGACGCAGTTGGGTCATAGGGACCTCCTTATGACCCAAGACTACTACTCGCATTATCGCGGAGATCGATCAGATGGGAACACGCGAAGCGTCCGCCGCACCAGCGGCTTCGTTCTGGTCGCCGACTCGGAAACTACGCCAGCGCGTTGCGGCCCCCCCTGATGTCGGCGGTCACTTGGCCGCGTAGTCGGCTTGTCCGAAAGTTGCCTTTGATGACCCAACCGGTAATCCGAAAACAAGGCTTTTCCTTCCAAAGAACCAGGGGGGCATCATGAGCTGTACCAAAGGGTTGCGCAGCGCGCGTTTGTACCGCTTCGAGTTTTCACGGCGGTCATCACGTTTTCTTGGCTGTATCAAAGCATGTGGTTTGGTACACAGCTTCTCGAGCGTAAATCTCACGGTCCACGCTTCTTCACATGAAGCAGATTTCTCCTGCTTCCCTATTGGCTCTCGCTCCAGTATTATACGCACTCGTCAACACCTGACTCCTTACCGCGGCCGCCCGACCTTGGAGTGAGACATGCCGGTGGTGAACCAGTCAAAATACGCAGTCGGTTCTCTCGTACGCACCCGTGGGCGTGATTGGGTCGTGGTCCCGTCCGATGAGGATGAAGTTCTGAGGCTGCGACCGCTGAGTGGGAGCGAAGGGGAGACCATCGGGCTGCTGCGACAGCTCGAAGAGAGCGCCGTCAAGGAGTCGGTCTTCCCAGCTCCCGAGCCCTATAAGGCTGGAGACTTCGTTGGCAGCAAGCTGCTGAGGAATGCCGCCCGCCTAAGCCTACGGAGTGGGGCGGGGCCGTTCCGGTCGCTGGGGCGCATCTCGGTCCGGCCGAGGCCGTACCAGTTCGTGCCGCTGATCATGGCCATGCGGCTGGACCCGGTGCGCGTACTGATTGCCGACGACGTAGGTGTTGGGAAGACGATCGAGGCTGGGCTGATTGCGCGCGAACTGCTCGACCGCGGTGAAGCCCGGCGGCTGTGCGTGTTGTGCCCGCCGCACCTGTGCGACCAGTGGCAGACAGAATTGGCGCGACATTTTCACATTCATGCGGAAGTCGTCCGCACAAGTACAATCGCTCGGCTTGAGCGGCAGGTCCCCCCCGGCGACATCAGCCTTTATCGCTACTACCCCCACCTGATTATCAGCATCGACTTTGCTAAGGGTGACCGGCGGCGGCACCAGTTCCTGGCGGATTGTCCGGACCTGGTCATTGTGGATGAAGTTCATGCTGCCGCCGATCCGGGCGTCGCCGGTTCGCGCGACCAGCAGCAGCGCCACCAGCTTCTCTGCGAAATCGCAAAGGATGTGAAGCGAAACCTACTGTTGCTTACGGCCACTCCCCACAGCGGCATTGAGGACAGCTTCCGTTCGCTCTTGCGGCTGCTGCGGGATGAGTTTGGAGTGCTGGACCTCCAGACGATCTCGGAACCCCAGCGGAAGGAACTGGCGAAGCAACTTGTCCAACGTCGCCGCGCTGATGTTACGAAGTGGATGGGCACCGACACTCCCTTTCCCAAGCGAGTGGCGCCCTTCGAGGAGACGTACAAGCTCTCAGAAGAGTACGGAAAACTATTCCAGGACGTGCTTGAGTTCACGCGGCAAACGGTACAGGTGCCTGGCCTTCAAGAAAACCGTCGGCGGGTCCGGTATTGGGCCGCTCTAACATTGCTCCGATGCCTCATGTCGAGCCCAGAGGCGGCCGTGAAGGCATTCGCCGCGCGAGAGGGCGACGCGGCCCCCGTGCCCCAGGAAGAAGGCAGCGAGCCACCGGAGGAACTCCGCACGCGCGAAGTGCTCGATTCCCTCAGTGAGGCAGGCACACTCGACGGGGTTCCCGAACCAGCTATCGAAGCCGGCAGCCGCGACCTTGCGCCCACAGACCGCGCAAAGCTGCGCGCTTTCAAACTGCGCGCGGAGGCCATCAAAGAATCCGGCCGCGACCCGAAGATAGAGAAGGCGGCGGCAATCGTGCTGGGGATGCTGCAGAAGGGATTCCATCCCATTGTGTTCTGCCGCTTCGTAGCCACGGCCAAGTACGTCGCGGAGCAATTGGAGCAGCGGCTAAAGAAGCATTACGCAACAATCCGAGCTGTGGCCGTCACCAGCGAGACCGGGGGCGACGAAGAGCGCGAGGCCGCCATCGTCAACCTCGCTGAAACTGAGAAGCGAGTTTTGGTGGCCACGGACTGCCTGAGCGAAGGCGTCAACCTTCAGGACAATTTTGACGCTGTCCTGCACTACGACCTTCCGTGGAATCCCAATCGCCTCGAACAACGCGAAGGCCGCGTGGACCGTTTCATGCAGAAACGCAAAGAGGTCTGCGCCGTCGTTCTCTACAGCCCTGACAACGTCATTGACGGCATCGTTCTCGAAGTCCTTCTGCGCAAGGCGAAGAAGATTTACGAGACCCTGGGCGTCCGGGTTTCGGTCCCCGCGGAAAGCGAGAGTGTCGTCCATGCCATCGTGAAGGCAGTTTTTGAGAACTGGCGTGGAAAGACTGAGCAACTGCCGTTGGGTTTTGCTGGCCTGGAGGATGTCCAATCATTTCACTTGAAGATAGATCGCGAGGCATTGCGCGACAAAGAGAGCCGAACGCGGTTTGCGCAACACGCTATTAAGCCCGATGAGGTCGAACAGGAACTCAAGGCCACCGACACCGTTTTGGGCGAGCCGGCTTCCGTACGCAGCTTCGTCCTTGATGCCGCTGACCGGCTCGGGATTCCTGCCACAGACCGAGGCAGCTATGTCCTGATCGACCCGCGGGAACTGCGCGACGAAGTGAAACACAAACTCGGCTGGCAGAAGCCGGTGAAGGCGGTCTTCGATAGCCCTCCGCCGCAGGATGTAGAGAATGCGGTCGTCCTCGGTCGCAATCACCCCTTTGTCGCCTACCTCAGCGAACGGATTCTTGGCCGCGCGTTCCACCCCGCGAACGAGCGGGAGAATTACCGCTGCGGGGCGGCTTACACTCGCTCGGTGAAGACGCGAACGGTCGTGCTGCTTCTGCGGGTGCGATACCGCCTCAGCAGGCGCGGCCAGCCCGACCAGTTTGCCGAAGAGGTGATCACTACCGGTTATCGCAGCGAGGGTGGCGATGTGCGCTGGTTCGAGGCGAATCACGCTGACGTGTTGGAGCTGGTGGAGAAAGCGGAAGTGGTCGGCAATATCTCGTTGGCGGAAAAACAACAGCGCATTGAGGCCGCGCTGCAAGAGGCGCAGGCAACACGCGCCAAGCTCCAAGCTATCGCCGATGGCCACTGCCGAGAGCTGGAAGCCGCGCACCACCGGCTGAAGCAACAGATCGGCGGCGCAAAGGTCACCGCGACAGCCTACGAGCCGGACATCCTCGGCATCCACATCCTGCTGCCCGGAGGGATGGTGTAATGAAGTACATCGCCATCCACTCCGAAGGCGGGCTGATCCCCTACGATCTACTGGAGAAGATCGCCAACGAGGATGCTCCCGGCCAGAAGGCGGCAGACTTCGGCCTGGCAAAGGGGCGGCGGCTCTCGGACGAAATCCAGCGCGTCTGGAGCGACGCACAGGACCTCTGGGACATCTTCCGTCGTCGCCGGGAGTCGCTACCAGAGAAAGACCCCCACGGCACCACGCTGACCCGCGAGCGGTGGATCGTGCCACTGCTCACCGATGCGCAGATTCTCGGCTATGAGCTGAAGTTTCAGCCTGCGGGTGTGGAATTGCATGGGCTGAACTTTCCTGTCTCGCACTGGGCGGGCGAAGGCGACGGCGCGCCACCGGTCCACATTGAGGGCTTTAAGGTTGAACTGGACCGCAAGGGCGCGAAGCTACGCACCAGCCCGCGAGCGATGGTGCAGGAGTTCCTGAACCACAGCGAGGCGCACCTCTGGGGAATTGTCACAAACGGCCTCAGCTTCCGTCTGTTGCGCGACTCCGCTCGAACGGCACGGCCCACCTACCTGGAGTTTGACCTCGAAGGTATTCTCGAAGGCAACCGCTTCAGCGAGTTCGCGATTTTCTATCGGCTTTGCCATCGCAGCCGCCTGCCGAAGCCCGGCCAGGAGCCGACCGAATGCCTGCTCGAACAGTACCACCAGCTTTCCATCGAACAGGGAGGGCGCGTCCGCGACAAACTCCGTGACGGCGTTGAAGACGCGCTGAAGGCGCTGGGCAACGGTTTCCTGCAGCACCCGGCCAACGAGGCATTGCGCCAAAAGTTTGCCGCCGGGCACCTGCCCGCGGCCGAGTACCACCGCCAGCTTCTTCGCCTGGTCTATCGCCTATTGTTCTTGATGGTCGCAGAAGAACGCCGGATGATTGTGTCTCAAGGCGAGAATGCCGAACGCCACCAGCGCATCTACCGGGACTACTACAGTGTCAGCCGTCTCCGGGAGCGCGCTGAGGCCATTGTTGAGAGGACCGCCTTCAGCGACCTGTGGCTCGGCCTGAAGCAGACCTTCCTGCTGTTCTCCGACAAGCGCGACTCCAACCCACTCGGCATCCCGCCACTTAATGGCGACCTATTCAGCGATCAGGCGACCGCAGACCTGAACGACACACAGCTTCACAACCACGAACTCCTCGTAGCCATCCGGCGGCTTTCCATGTTTGATGACCGCGGCGTGCAGCAACGCGTGAACTATTCCGCGCTCGACGTGGAAGAACTCGGCTCGGTCTATGAGAGCCTGCTCGATTACCGGCCGGTGATTGAGAAGCAGGAATCCGGCTTGGCCTTCGACCTCCAAGTCGGCAGCGAGCGGAAGACCACCGGCTCCTACTACACCCGGCCGGAACTGGTCCGCGAGCTGATCCAGAGCGCGCTAGTGCCAGTAATGGAGGATCACCTGAAGGAAGCTGGGAAGCTGCCCATCGGCACCCATCCGGACGATAAGAAAGCGGCGCTCGGAAAGGCCATCCTGGGCATCACCGTCTGCGATCCGGCTTGCGGCTCGGGGCACTTCCTGCTGGAAGCGGCGCGGCGGCTGGGCCGGGAGCTGGCACGCATCCGCACGGGAGAGGACGAGCCGTCGCTGGAGCAATTCCACCTGGGCGTGCGCGACGCGGTTTCCCACTGCATCTACGGCGTGGACATGAACCCGCTCGCCGTGGACCTCTGCAAGCTGGCGCTGTGGCTGGAAGGCCATTGGACGGGCAAGCCGCTGAGCTTCCTCGATCACCGGATTAAATGCGGTAATAGTCTTGTCGGAGTGTTCGACCTTGAGACGATGAAGCAAGGCATTCCCGATGACGCGTTTAACCCGGTCACGGGTGACGACAGAAAAGCCGCACAGGCTATCAAAAAGAGGAATCGGAGAGAAAGGGAATCGCCAACTAGACTTCTGCCCTTTGGCGAAACCGCCTTGGGCCGGCTTGAGGGCTACGCGGAACAGTTACGCGACCTTGCCGACATTGCAGAAAACAATCCCGCCGATGTAAGACGCAAATCAGACCTTTACCGCAAAGTGTATCAGAGCCCCGAAAGTGAACGGGCTCACCGCGCTGCGGACCTCTGGACAGCGGCCTTCTTTGTGCCGCTCAAAGACGCCAACGATCCCGCTGTCCCCACTCACGCCTTTCTGATGGAATTCCTGGATCGGCCCATTGGGGCACGTCCTCAGCTAATCATGGCGGATAACCTTAAGTTGAAGCACCACTTCTTCCACTGGCCGCTGGAGTTCCCCGAGGTGTTCGCCGCAGGTGGATTTGACCTGGTTCTCGGTAACCCGCCTTGGGACATGCTCCAGCTAGACCCTCAGGAATTCTTCGCGGCATCTGCTCCACATATTGCGTCGGCGCCCAACATGGCAGCCAGGGAGCGGCTGATAGAAAGACTGGCTAAGGACAACCCAGAACTTTACGCGGCATATCTGGAAGCACTCCACGCCACGGAGGCCTACCAGAAGTTTGTGCACGAAAGCGCCAGGTTCCCCCTGACGAGTTATGGACGGATCAATTTAATGGCGCTTTTTGCGGAGAGTGCGCGTCACCTTCTTGGTCGGCAGGGACGAGCGGGGATTCTTGTTCCCACGGGCCTCGCGACGGACGCATTTAATCAGTTCTTCTTTGCCGATCTTGTTGAGAAGCGAAATCTTGCCGGCCTCCACGACTTCGAGAATCGCGAAGGTCTGTTTCCCGCAGTTGATAGCCGGATGAAGTTCTGTCTGTTGACGATGAGCTCACAACCTGCAGAGCAAGCCGAGTTCGCCTTTTTCTGCACGAATACGAACCAGCTGCGCGACTCGAGGCGGCGTTTCACACTGACCGCCGCAGACCTGGCATTACTCAATCCCAACACCCGTACCTGCCCCGTCTTCCGCGCGCGTGCGGACGCGGAGCTAACGAAGAAGATTTACGGCCGCGTCCCTGTGCTTGTGAATGTGAACGGGGGCGAAAACCCGTGGGATTTCAAAGGGCTACTAATGTTTATGATGAACACTGCCAGCGGTCTGTTTCAGACCAGCGCAAGTGAAGAACTTGTGCCGCTCTATGAAGCCAAGATGATGTGGCATTTTGACCACCGGTGGGCTACGCAAGAAGACGGCGAAGCTCGTGATTGCTTGACAGAAGAAAAACAGGATGCAAGGTTTAGGGCTGCACCGCGCTACTGGGTACCGCGAAAAGAGGTGGAGGCTCGGTTAGAGCAGTGGAACCGGGAAGGCACAGAGCTGGTCTGGAAATGGGAGCGTCACTGGCTTCTTGGTTTTCGGGATATTACGAATGCAACTAACGAGCGAACCTGCGTTTTCAGCTTATTGCCCAGGGTGGGGGTAGGCAACAACGCCCCACTCATGATTCTCGGAGTAGACAAGCCAACCAAGGTGGCGTGTCTCATTGCATCCCTCAACAGCATTCCTTTCGATTACGTGGCTAGGCAAAAGATGGGTGGTACCCACTTGAATTTCTTCGTTCTAAACCAGCTTCCTGTTCTCCCTCCTTCCAGTTATTCGACGGAGGAAACCTTCGTCAGTCCACGAGTATTGGAACTAGCCTATACCGCTTGGGACATCAAGCCCTTCGCCGACGATCTCTGGCGCGAATCCGACGAAGGTCACAGACAGCGCATTCGCTGTCAGTGGGAAGAGAACAAGGCCGCAACCGGCGGGCACGAATTTAACCCGCCTGAGTGGGCCGAAATTGCTGATGACGGTATCCCGCTCCCGCCCTTCAAATGGGACGAAGGCCGCCGCGCCCAAATCCGGGCCGAACTTGACGCCTATTACGCGCTCCTCTACGGCCTCACGCGCGATGAGCTGCGCTACATCCTCGACCCCAAGGACGTTTACGGCCCCGACTTCCCGGGCGAAACCTTCCGCGTCCTCAAGGAGAAAGAAAAGAAGCGGTTCGGCGAATACCGCACCCGCCGCCTGGTGCTTGAAGCCTATGACCGGCTTGTGGCTCAGGGAGTGGGAAATCGCGAATTCGCAGTCGGAAAGGAGCAGACCTCGAAGAGAGAATGAGTGGCAAGTTAAGAATAGCGATCTTTCCCGTGCCCCTTCGGCCCACGTTCATCTTCCCCTTGTTTTATTAGCAGGCCTTGGAATAAAATAAGGGAAGTCCAGCACGCTCGTTGTTTTATTGGAGCTCACTAAGCGGCTTGGGGACTAGATCTTATTATGCGCACAGGCCAATACGTAAAACAACCGGCTGGCTACAAGGCGTTTATTCCGGCGCCGCTCCCTCCCACTCCCCCGATCCAGATGGAGGCGGAGTTGACCCATCTCCTCTCCGAAGCCGACCGTTCTCTTGGACGGCTGGACGGGGTTGCAACGATCCTGCCGAATCCGAATCTGTTTGTGGCCATGTATGTCCGGCAGGAGGCCGTGCTGAGCTCGCAGATCGAAGGGACTCAGAGCACGCTCGAGGATGTCCTGCAATTTGAGATCGATGCGAAGGGGAGAGAATTCCCGAAGGATGTTCAAGAAGTTGTGAACTATGTGCGGGCGATAAACTATGGCCTCACACGCCTCCAGGACCTTCCGCTAAGCCTTCGCCTCATCCGCGAGATCCATGCGGAGCTACTCAAAGGGGTTCGCGGCGCCCAGCGCACTCCTGGCGAGTTTCGATTGAGCCAGAACTGGATTGGTCCAGCGAACTGCACCCTGGAGACTGCCACCTTCGTGCCGCCTCCAGTCCACGAGATGCATCAAGCGCTTGATAATCTGGAAAACTTCCTTCACGACACGACCCCGCTGCCAGTGCTGATCCACTGCGGACTGGCGCACGCGCAATTTGAAACCATTCATCCGTTCCTCGACGGCAATGGCCGCGTGGGCCGGCTGCTCATTACATTTCTGCTCTGCCAGCGGGGCGTCCTCCAGCGCCCGCTCCTTTATCTGAGCCATTACCTCAAGGCTCACCGGGCCGAATACTATGATCGGCTGATGGCAATCCGCAACGATGGGGACTGGGAAGGCTGGCTGAAGTTTTTCGCGCGAGGCGTCGACGAGGTCAGCCGGGAGGCAACGGAGACAGCTCGCACCATTCTAAAACTTCGTGAGGAGCACCGTCAGACAATTGCCACCAAGCTTGGGGGAAGCGCCAATGGACTGCAACTGCTCGACGTGCTCTTCGAACAGCCTATTGTCACCATTCGGACTGTGGGACAGCGCCTCAGGTGTGTTTACGTTACGGCAAGCAAGTTGGTTGACCAGTTTGTTCGGTTGGGACTGCTAAAGGAAATCACTGGGTTTCAGCGCAACCGCCGTTTCCGCTACGAGCCTTACCTCTCCCTTTTCGAGCCTCAAGGCCGAATCGAAAAGCGAGAGCCTGGCGAAGAGATTCAGACAACTGACGCCGGAGGCGGACAAGGAGACCCGGGAGCAGGGGAAAGGGAATAGGCAAGAAGCAGGGGGAGGAAGTTGACTTCCACCTGTTCGTCATTCCCCATTCAATACGCGTGCTAATGAGGAAAGCATGGATGTTTTTGCGCTGAGGGATCGGGTCGTTGACGACTACAAGCGTTACATCGAGAGCTTTGTCCGCATCCGGGACAAGCGGATTGACGAGTTTGTCCGCGAGCAGTTCGATTCCGGCGCGCTCTGGCCTGACCCGATCCTGCAACTGAACCCGGCCTACGAGCCCGGCCCCACGCTCGATGAACTGGCCGCGCCGGGCCTAATAACCGCGGGCACAGCGCGCTTCTTCCGCAAGCACGACGGCAGTGCGCTTCGGCTCTACCGTCACCAGCAGGAAGCCATCGAGATTGCCCGCCACCGGGAGCCGTACGTGGTCACCACGGGTACCGGCTCGGGCAAGAGCCTCACGTATCTCGTCCCGATCTACGACCACATCCTGCGGACGAATCCGGAAAAGCACCAAGTGCGCGCCATCATCGTCTATCCGATGAACGCGCTGATCAATAGCCAGCAGACGGCCCTGGAAAGCTATCACCGGGGCTGTCCGGACTCTCCCGTGCGCTTTGCGAAGTACACCGGGCAGGAGCAGGGCGATGCCCGCGACCGCATCCTCCAGGACCCGCCGCACATCCTGCTGACCAACTACGTCATGCTGGAATACATGCTGCTGCGGCCTGCGGAACGGCTGTTCACTGACCGCGCCACGGCCAACCTGGAGTATCTCGTACTCGACGAGTTGCACACCTACCGCGGGCGCCAGGGTGCGGACGTGGCCATGCTCCTGCGCCGGCTGCGTGAGCGCGCGGGCAATCCCCGGCTGCTCCACATCGGCACCAGCGCCACGATGGTTACCGAAGGCAAGCGCGAAGACCGCCGCCGCGCGGTGGCCGCGGTGGCGACCCAGCTCTTTGGTTCAGACGTAAAGCCGGAAAACGTGGTGGACGAGGCGCTCCAGCGGGCGATTCTGGCGCCGCCCCCGAGTGACGGGGCGGGATTACGCGCAGCCGTTGAAGCGCCGCTGGCCAAAGACCTGGCAGGCTTCCAGCGCGCGCCTCTAGCTGCCTGGGTGGAGAACACATTTGGAATTGATGAGGAGGACGGTCGGCTGGTGAGGCGGAGGCCGATCACGTTCCTGGAAGGCGTCCGCGCGCTCAGCGAAGCGAGCGGCCTGCCGGAGGAGACCTGCACCAGCAAGCTCAAGGAAGTGCTAACGGTAGGCAACTCGCTGCGGAACGAGAGCGAAGAGCCGCTGTTTGCCTTCCGCTTCCACCAATTTCTCGCGGCGGGCGGGACGGTTTATTCCACGCTCGAAGCGCCGGAGCAGAGAAAGCTCTCGCTGGAAGGCCAGTACTACGCCGGCGGCGAGGAGGGCGAGCGGCTACTCTTCCCGCTGGTTTTCTGCCGTGAGTGCGGCCAGGAATACTACATGGTGAGCTGGCGCAAGGGCGCCGATTCAGAGATTACGCCGCGCACGCCGCTATTTTTTGCCGATGACGAGGACGAAAAGGTATTTCCCGGCTATCTGGTTCTCGATGACGGGAAAGTCTGGGGCGAGGGCCGCGAAGACGACCTACCCGACCACTGGTGGGACGACCGCGGCAAGACGGTGCGGATCAAGCGGGACTACAAGCCACACGTGCCGCAGAAGCTGAGTGTCCTGCCGGGCGGCAAAACGCAGGAAACGGACGACGCCAAGGGAACGCGAGTCTGGTTCCAGCCGAGCCCGTTTTTGCTTTGCTTGCGGTGCGGGATTGCCTACGACCGCTCGGAGAAGAATGACTTTCGCAAGCTGACCCGCCTGAGTCACACCGGCCGCAGCACGGCCACGACGTTGCTCAGCGGCTCGGCTATCGCGCAGTTGCGGAAAGACACGAGCGTGGCCGCTGAAGCGCGAAAGCTGCTGAGCTTTACTGATAACCGGCAGGATGCATCGCTGCAGGCTGGGCACTTCAACGACTTCATCCAGGTCGCGCTGGCGCGATCCGCCCTCTTCAGGGCGCTGAAGGAAAAGGGTTCACTGGACCATGCGGAAGTGACGCCGGCGGTCTTCCGTTCGCTCAATCTGCCGCAAGAGGCGTACGCCATCGCGCCGTCGGAATACGACCCTGGCAAGGAGCGGAACGAGACCGCGATGAAGCGGCTGCTCGAATACCGCCTTTACGAGGACCTGCGGCGCGGCTGGCGGATCGTTCAGCCGAACCTCGAACAGTGCGGCTTACTCCGGATCGAATACCCCGGCCTGCACGAAATGTGCCAGAACGAGAAGCTGTGGACCGCGCATCCGGTCCTGCAGCAGGCCGCGCCGGAGAAACGTGAACAAGCGATTCGAGCATTTCTTGATCACCTTCGCAAGGAGATGGCGGTAGATGCGAAAGTGCTCGACCCGCAGGAGGAATGGGAGCTGCGGCAGCGCGTCACGCAAAACCTGCGTGAGCCCTGGGCGTTCGATAGCGATGATTTGATCCGGCAGAGCACTCTGTTCGTCCTACCGGGTGGCCACGGACGCCGCACAGACCGTGATCGTAGCCTGGACTTCCGAACGAAGGTTTCCCGGTTCCTACGTCGGGAGGACACTTGGGGGATGGATGCTGAAATTCCAACCGACCAATGGGAATCTCTCATCAAGACACTCGTACAGGTTTTGAAGGGCAACTTCCTCCGCGAGACCCGCACGCACACACAGCAGCCAGCCATACAGCTTCTGGCTGGAGCGTTCCGCTGGACATTGGGTGACGGCACGCCGCCCGAGCTCGACCCTATCCGCACCCGGCGCGCGGAGTCGGATGAGTTCGAGGAAGTCGAGCGCGTAGCGAACAAGTTTTTCGCCGAGCTGTACCAGGAAACTGCCCGGCTGATGACTGGCATTGAGGGTCAGGCCCACACTGGGCAGATTCCTTCAGAGCTGCGCATCAAACGCGAAGGAGATTTCCGCGACGGCAAGCTGTCAGCACTGTTCTGCTCGCCGACAATGGAATTAGGCATCGACATCCGCGACTTGAACGTCGTCCACCTGCGCAATGTGCCGCCGACGCCGGCGAATTACGCCCAGCGCAGCGGCCGCGCTGGGCGCAGCGGTCAGCCGGCACTGGTCGCGGCCTTTTGCAGCGAGGGCAGCCCGCATGATCAGTACTTCTTCCGCAAGCCGGAGCTGATGGTAGCGGGAGCCGTCGCACCCCCGCGGCTGGACCTCGGGAACCAGGAGCTTGTTCGTGCCCACATTCATTCGGTTTGGCTTTCCGCGACCGGCATCAAGCTGGGCACGGGCATTGAAGAAGTGCTGAACCTCGACCCGCCCCCCGCGTTTCCTTTGAGGCCGGACATTCAGCATCGGATGCAGCTTTCGGAGGAAAAGCTCTCATCCTTGCGTCGTGAGTGCCAAAGCATCTTGAACGCCTGCGGCGAGGAGGTGAAGGGCGCGTTCTGGAACACCCCCGGATGGCTCGACTCGGTTCTGATGGAGGCTCCGACAGGATTCCACGGAGCATTCGACCGCTGGCGTGAACTGTACGTGAGCGCCACCCAACAGCGGGACGAGGCGCGCAAGACAGTAGATCGGCCTGGCGCCAGCGGGAAGGAACGCCAGGAAGCCGAGCAAAAAGAGCGCGAGGCCAAGCGGGAGATCGCGCTTCTGCTCAATCAGACCAACAAATCAACGGAATCGGACTTCTACCCGTATCGCTACCTCGCGGCTGAGGGATTCCTGCCGGGCTACAACTTCCCGCGGCTGCCGCTGCGCGCTCTGCTGCCGGCGGGGGAGGAAACGCACAGCGTCGACCGTCCCCGATTCCTGGGGCTGGGCGAGTTCGGTCCGCGAAACATCCTCTACCACGAAGGCCGAAAGTACCGCATGGCACGCTGCGTTTTGCCCACAGGCGGCGTGGAAGGGCGGCTGAAGAAAGCCAAGTTCTGTAATGCGTGCGGGTACTTCCACGATGACCAGCACACCGGGGCCGACGTTTGCGACCACTGCAAGACCCCACTGACAGGCGAGACGAGTGAATACACGCCGTTTCTTTTTGAGATGCCGACGGTGAAGGGGATGCGCGTCGAGCGGATCACTTGCGACGAGGAGGAGCGCAGGCGCGAAGGCTACGAGATGGAGTTGCACTACCGCTTCGCCGAGGGGCCGGACGGGAAAGCGATCTTCGAGAAGGCGACCGCAACTGAAGGGAGCCAGGAACTTCTACAGTTAGTGCATGGACCGCAGGCGAATCTCTGGCGTGTGAATCGCAAGTGGCGACGATCCGACCAGCGCGGTTTCAGGCTGGACACCAAAACTGGCTACTGGGCCAAGCGGAGCGGGGATGATGACCGGGCCGGCGATATTGATGAAACGCGAATGCTTTCCGGAGTGCTTCCGTTTGTGCGTGATACGCGGAACATCCTACTGATCAGGCTAGGTGCTGATATTGGGGCAGCAAAGGAAGACCGAGAAGCGTTCCTGGCCAGCCTGAGCTTTGCGTTCCAGCGCGGTATGCAGATTTATTTTCAGGTGGAGGAGCAGGAAATTGCAGTCAACCGGATCGGAGAGGGGGACGCGCGTAGCATCCTGTTCTGGGAGGCGTCAGAGGGCGGCAGCGGGATTTGGCTGCGCCTCATGGAGGACCCTGATGCTGTTGCGCGTGTCGTGGCCGAAGCGCTGACAAGTTGTCACTTCGACCCAGAAACCGGCGAAGATCGAGCAGAGAAAGACGCATGCGCGAAGGCTTGCTATCGGTGTCTGTTGAGCTATACAAACCAGCCAGATCACCGTCAGCTTGACCGATTCCTCATCCGGGATTACCTGCTTCAGCTGCGCCGAGCATCTACGAAGCGAACCACCGGCGGTCGATCCTACGAAGACCAGTACCAGTGGTTGCTGGAACGAAGCGACCCGAGTTCCAGTCTTGAAGCCAAGTTTCTAACGGAACTATTCGGCAGCCGCCGGCGTCTCCCCGACAGGGCACAGTATCGCCCCGAGCCAAGCGTTTATGCCGAGGCGGACTTTTTCTACGAGAGGGACGCCCTGAAGGGTGTAGCGGTCTTCATTGACGGCACTCCTCACGACGAGCCTGCCCGAAAGGAACAAGACCAGCGCGAACGCAAGAAACTGGAAGACCTCGGCTATCGCGTCATTGTCATCCGCCATGACAAACCGCTCGAAGAACAGATCAACGCCCACGCGGATGTTTTCGGACCCGGCCTATAGGGCGCACCAAAGGAAATCCTTTGATGCGACCGAAATGGGAGTCGGCCATGCACGAGACTTCAACAAGTTAGCCCCGCCACGTGTGAGCACCCTTTGATACATCCCTCGAACCGAGTGGGCCGGTTTCACGGCCCCCAGCTCGTACCCGCCGGCGAGGAGACTTTGTGGCAACCTCGTGCTCCGGAATAGACTCCTAGATTGCCCTTGCTTCGCGCTGTGGGGCATTCTCAGGCCTCCATCTCAGAAGAGCCAGGACGCCGGCGTCCGGCGGGCTTTCTACAGCCTGCTCAAAAACCCCTCTGCCACGATCCCGGCAACCGGTTAACGCTGCGAGGGCACTCAATGGGGAGCCGCCAAGCTCAAAATTACCCGATTTTGCTCGGGCCAGCGAGGCCGCCCATCCCTGAGGTCAACTTAAAAGGTAACCTTTTCACAAAACGTGGATTTTCGAGAACGGGACCGGCACTCAACGCACGGCAAAATAATCCTCTTTTTTCTGATAATCGTCATTGACGGCACTGTATGGCTGAAGCCATACAGCGTCTATGAAACGCACGACTATTTGGCTAAAGCTGATTCAGGTCCGGCAGCTGAGGGCCCTGGCGACCGAGACCGGGGCGCCGGTGGCGGCCCTGATTCGCAAGGCCATCGATGAATTCATAGCCAGGCGGAAGGCCGAAAGGCCGGCCGCCACAGACCGCGGGTTCCGAAGGACTCCAGAAGGAGGAAACTGAGATGGCGGCAGAAAATGGAAAGAATCCACTTCCAAAGTCTGCAAAGGAGGCCGTGCTAACCGGCTACATTTTCGACCCCGAGAACCGTCCACCCGAATATTATGAAGTGGGCGGAGTCGGGGGCTTCGAATTTATCGAGGGCAAGATCGAGCTGGTGCACGTCAGCAACATGCGGAATGTGACTCCGGAGGTCGACCTTCTTATTCCCTTCAGGGCCAGGCTTGAACTCGGAAAGCCTCAACGCCCGAAACCTATCGAGGATGTCTAGGCGGGCGGGTAAGGCACTGGCATGATCCGATTCTTCGCTCTATCGGTGCCACCCTGGATGACGGTTTCGATACAACGGACGAAGAAGATAAAACGATCCGTTGGGCCGACGGGTGCACGGAAATTCGCAGCGGTAAGGTAACTAAGGCTCATTCAGCTGACTGGCGCGCGCAAGGGCGAAGTGCTATCCGCCACCTGGGGCCAGTTCGATCTGGAACGCGGCGTCTGGACCAAGCCCGCGCACACCACGAAGCAGAAAAAAATCGAACACGTGCCGCTGAGCGCGACAGCATTGGGACTACTCGTTCGCATGAAGAGATCCGCTGCGGGTGACTATCTCTTTCCCGGCAAAAAGGGCGGGCACCTGAAGGACGTGAAAAACTTGTGGGCCGAAGTCACGAAGGCAGCCGGACTCGAAGGCGTGCACGTTCATGATCTGAGGCACACCTTTGCCAGTCATCTAGTGAGCGGTGGCGTGCCCCTGGCTTCGGTCGGGGCGCTTCTGGGCCACACCCAGCCACAGACAACGCAACGCTACGCGCATCTGGCGGATGCGGCGCTCAGAGAGGCGACAAACAAATTCGCGGTGATCTATGAAAAGGCCAAAAAAGGCCGTGGTCGCAAGCGGGAGGCGGATGGCGGAAGAAAATGAGCGGGCGAAGCGCGCCAAAGAATACCAGAAACAGGTCGAACGTCTGGGGGAAATAAAACGCCAGCGACCCCTAACCGTGAAGGACTTTTGGGACCTCACGGGCGCAGGGGTGGAATCCCGACTCGAAAGAATGCGATGGGGATCACAGGGTCTATATAACTGGCTCGGCCCCAACCGCCCCAAGGAATCGAGGGAAGGTTGGGCCGAGATAAACCGTGCCATCATCGAAGCGCTCGGTGTGTGCCGAGTTCTGGATTCCCCCCCACCGGACGAACTGATTCAACTCATCGCCCACCAACTGAAGGTTGAGGGAACACCGCGCAAAGAGAAAGCAGACCGGAAGAAGAAGAGCGAAGCGGCGAAGTATATTGCTCTGCATCCGGCGGCATCGGACCGGGAGGTTGGGCGCCAGAGCGGGCTGCCGCATCAGACCATTGGCCGATGGCGACGGGATGACGAGTTCAGGAAATGGATCGACCAATGGACGGAACACTTTCAGATCGTGGAAAGATTTAAGAATGAGATATGAGCCCCGACCCTTCCTTAGAGCTAGAAAAGTCTTCTCATCCCCTTTTGCCTGGCTCACAGAATAAGTTTTGACGGCCACGCCGTGCCGTGGCATCGTGGTCCTTCGGGAGGGGTGACGGTTTAGAGGATCGGCGTCACCGCCGCCCCAATCCTTGAGAGACTCGTTGCCCGGAGATAACAGGGTAGACCAATGCCGCATACCAATCGTGTCGTCATCGTCCATCGTTGTTGCAATCCGAACGGATGCGACTGCAAATTCCGGGTCTCGATCAAAGAGGCCAACGAAATGATTCGGCAGGCTGAGGCGGACTGGGTGATGCGCCTTAATAGCCTGGGCTTTCTGGTCCGAGATGACCGCGCGGTGATGGTTCAAAACCGCAAGCCAAGCCCGATTCAGCCGCGGCCCCAAATGATCTCCGAACGGCACATCGAGAAGGCTTACATCGATGGCAATCGCTGCCACCGCGACCGGATCGAAGAGTTTAAGCCGAAGCCGCTCATCGGGATAGAAGTCAAAGGCTTGCCGCCCGAGGAGTTTTGCGGCTTCGCATAAATCAACCCCAGACGTAAGACGCTGGAAAGGCCGGGAGGGCGCGGGGGACCGAAAGAGCGGGCCGACTACCGTGTCGCGGCTGCCACAAACCACGGAAGCATAAAGAGAGCAAAAGGCGGGCAGCCTCCAAAGACCCCGTGGAGTATCCCGCGGGATTGATCGGGTAAGACCCGCCGGCGATTGAGGCGGGGAAAACGGAATCGTATCGGGCCGAAGCGAGAATTTTCGCTTTGGCCGTTTTTCTTCGGCCTGATGGCAACAACAAATTTTGGGGGTTCGGTATGGACAATATTCGGAAACGGCGCCTCGCGTTGGGCATTCCTCAAGGCACCCTGGCTGCCCTCGCATGCGTCAATCGAGGAGCACTCTGCCAGGCCGAGTTGGAGCAAGCGCGGCTGAGCAGCGAAGTTGAACAGCGGGTGGATCGTGTGCTCGCGGCTCTGGAGCAACTCGCGGCCGATTATCCGATCCGCTTAGATTTCCGTTATGTGCCGGAGGTCCGGGTTTTGTTAGAGCGCCGGGGCATCTTCGCGCAAGCCGGGGTATAAAGGTGGGCACTCAGCAAAATCCGACCCGTGCGGTGCGGATCGGGTATCGCGTCTTGGTTTATAGCGAGCGTCTTGAGGAACTGCGCAGGACCGGCTGTGGCGATCCAATTCGGGCGCCGGTCGAATCGCCCGAGACCGTCGCACCAGCAACGGCGTGAGACGGCGAGAGCGAGGATCGGAGATGAAATGGAAGGATGAAACCTATTCCATCTCGCAGTTGAACCTTGCGGCCTTCCTATTGGTCGCTGGCCACAGGTTGCTTTATCTGAAGCCCTGTGAATCCAGGGGGCACCGGTTCGCAGAATTCATTTTCGAGCGGGATGACCGAATCGCCGAGGACCGAATGCGTTTCTACGAGCACCAGGCGGTTGTGGACGCGCGCAAATACGCGGAAAGCCTGGTGTCGTTGAAACGGCGGGCAATGGAAAAACTTGAGGAAAACGCAAATAATGAACAAACAGGGTGATAACCAAAAGACATATAAAATCCCGATCAGCACGGGCCTGTTTGAGCATTACGGGAGGATCAAGGATGCGCTATGGTTATTCATGTGGTACGTCGACAGAACCAGTCGGGAGGATAACGCCCCAGGGGGATCTCGGGTCGGGATCGTTCTTGGAGGTTTGCCAGTCCGTGATTCGGACGTTGCACGTGCATTCAAAGTCAATAGCCGAACCATCCGCCGCTGGAGGTCCCGCCTCAGCCGGGCGGGTTACATCCGGCAGGTCCGTACGCCCGCGGGGTACGCGATCCGAGTCGTGAAGTCGAAGAAATGGTCCCGCGAACCAAATAAGAGTGATCGGCCAGATTTGGCCACTCATGCTGAGAGTGATGGGACACAAATGGACGGTCACACTCAAGGTGAGCGGACATTTCTGTCCGGTCGTGAAGTACCGATCGTGTCCACTCCGATAGGACATGATCGGTACAGTGAACTACCAGTTGTGTCCGATCCAAAGTACAGACATTACAAGACAGAACAGGGTGACAAGACAGATCCCCCTCCTGTCCCCCTTAAAAAGGGGGATGATACGCATCGGCAAAAAACGCCCGATGCGCCTTTGGCTTTCTCTGGCAAGGAGCTAAGAATCACTGAGCGCGTACACGGAAGTTTCACCAATGCATTCCCCTGGGTAGACTTGCCCGCTGAATACGCGAAGATGGATGCCTGGCTCGCGGCCCACCTTGACCGGCGAATCAAGAAGTTCTCGCAGTTCGCCTACAGCTGGGTGGCGAAGATCCGCCGGGCCCCGAAACCCGAGGAATTCGATCCCCTCGAAAATCTGCCGAGGTTAGGATGACGCAAATCCCTTCACGCGCGATGCCGCAGAATCTCGAAGCTGAACGCGCCTTGCTCGGTTCGACCCTTCTCGATAATTCCGTCCTCGGCCTGGCCTCGAACGAAATCAGCGGGAATGATTTGTTCTCGGCAACCCACTGCAGGATATTTTCCGCAGCCATGATTCTTTCCGATCCCGGCTAAGCGATCAGTACGATTAAACTCAAGGAATCCCTCTCGAATATCAGCGAACTGGATCGTGCTGGCGACCCAGGTAATCACCACTCTTTCGCGAGGGGCTGAGGCCAAAACTTAGTCGTCAAGCAAACCGGGAAGCATGGCCGACAACGGGCGCCTCTGGCCTGACCGCTAAGGCATTGCCGAACGACGGCAAAATTCCCCGAAAACCAAAGGTGGATCATGAAAACCTGTCCGGTCTGTGGAGCAGAATTCCTGCCGAGGTGTAAGCACCAAAAGTACTGTCGGCGTCGGTGCTACAACCGCGCCCGCGTGTCGAGACGGAGAAATCTCCGCCTCAAAGACTTCCCAGCATGCCCTCTAAGCTATGCAATGCATAGCTCTGAGACCTCGATCTGCCCATTCCTATATCTCTCGCAACAAATTCAGGCGAAGGCCGCGAATTTGGAAAATCTCGCGATCTCGCAAGCTGGAAACTAGAACATGGAAAGTGCTACTATCCAGACCGGCAACCGAATCGGCGAGTACATGGGGGTGCCTATGTCTCGCCGTCGTTTTCAGAATCCCACGCCGCGGCTGCGCCGCGGCCGGTGGGGAATTGTAGTCAGGGAAGATGTTCAGGGGCCAGATGGTTCCATCACGCGCCGGCAAAAGCGGGTTTTCCTTGGGACCGCCCAGGATATTCCCACCCAAAAAATCGCGCGGCGCGTTGCCGAACCCATCCTGGCCCAAATCAATTCCACAGTGGCCCGGCCCAAGCGCGTGGCGCACTTCGCCGATTTCGCCCGCCGCTGGTCGGAAACCGTGCTGACCGAAATGAAGCCATCCTCGCAGACCAGCATCCGTTCCATCCTGCGAGTCCATCTCCTGCCCGCCTTTGCTAACCGTTTCCTCTACGAATTCACCCCGGAAATGGTTCAGTTCTTTATTGCCCGCAAGCGTCAGGAAGTATCCGCCAAAACCGTTTGGAATATCGTCATGGCGCTGCGCTCAGTGTGGAACACGGCGGTCCAATGGCGGTACGCCAGCGAGGACATCTTCACGGGCGTGAAGATGCGCGCCCCATCCCGGACGGAAGTTCGTTGTTTCACCGCTGAAGAGGTCCGGCGGATATTGATGGCCGCCGAAGACCCTTACCGCACATTTTACTGGCTGGCGGCGGAAACCGGAATGCGCGCCGGGGAATTGTGCGGACTTCGCTGGCAGGACGTGGACCATGAGGCGGGAATCGTCCGGGTGTGCCAGAGTGCGTGGCGGGGGAGGATCGGCTCGCCCAAAACGTCGGGCTCGGTCCGGACGTTTGCCGTGTCCGAGGCTCTTTCCCATGCGCTCGCCGGACTCCGGGCTCAGGGAACCGGAGAGGGGTTAATCTTCCATTCCCGCCGGGGCACACCGTGGGACGCCAACCTGGTTGTGAAGCGGAAGCTACGGCCATTACTCGCCACGCTTCAGATCCCCCCCGGAGGGCTTCATGCCTTCCGGCATTTCAACGCCACGGCAATGGACCGGCTCCGCGCCCCCGTCGCCGTGATGAAATCCCGCCTGGGCCATGCCAGCCTGGCCACCACCGACCGCTACACGCACGCGGTCAGCGACGATGACCGGGCCACCGCCCAGGGTATTACTCGGGGGCTTGTTCAGTGATTTGTGACCCAATTGTGACCCGCAGGTAGGGAAGTGGTTGCGGGGGCTGGATTTGAACCAGCGACCTTTGGGTTATGAGCCCAACGAGCTACCAGACTGCTCCACCCCGCACCGTTATAATACCGGAATGCCCCACTGTTGACAACCAGAGTTTTGATACTGCTTGGTCACCGGGTGCGATGCGCGGAGTGCTGTGTTAACATGTGGAGTTTTGAAATGCCCGCGGACGGGAACAGTCAGTCATGGCGGCCAAATCGCCTCAATCGACGGCGCGGAACTTTGCCCTCAACCGGCAGGCTGGGCATTTCTATCATCTCCTGGAGAAGTTCGAGGCTGGGATTGAATTGACCGGCACGGAGGTGAAATCGATCCGGGAAGGGAAAGTCAACCTGAAAGACAGCTATGCGCTGGTGAAGGGTGAGGAGGTCTGGCTGATTGATTGCTACATCAGTCCGTACACTGCCGGCAGCTATATGAACCACGATCCACTGCGCGATCGCAGGTTGCTGCTCCACAAGCAGGAAATCGACAAGCTGGCGGGCAAGACCCAGGAAAAGGGACTGACGCTGGTCCCCACGCGCCTTTATCTGAAGAAGAATTTGATCAAGTGCGAGCTTGCCGTGGCCAAAGGCAAACACGTATACGACCGGCGCGAGGTGGAACGCCGCAGGACCATCGATCGTGAGACGGAACAGGACATCCGCGACCATCGCAGACGGCATCAATAAACGCGCGGAAGCGGCCGGGAGCCCGCACCTTTCCCGAGGAGTGACCAAGCCTTGAAAATCGAGTTTCAACCCGAGCCCCTGGAACAGCTCGCGACTCCCGCCCTTGTGGTGTTTGGCTTCGAAGGAAGCCCTGCATGCAGCGGAACGGTAGAGCGGCTGCCTGCGGCCGCGCGGAGTCTCCTGGAAGAACTGCAATCCGCGGGTGAGCTTTCCGGCAAAGCCTACGAATGCACGCCGGTACACCGTCCCGCTGGCGTGGCGGCGCGAAAGCTCCTGGTGGTGGGGGCGGGCAAGAAAGAGAAGTTCTCCCCGGCGCAGCTTCGGCGACTCGTAGCAACCGCGGTGCGCTATCTGCGAACCCGGGGTGTGCGCGAGCTCGCGTGGGTTCTGCACGGGAAGGAGGTGGAGGGGGAGGGGGAAGCTGTCGAAGCGCTGGCCGAGGGCGCCATCGCCGCTGACTACGACGCCGACCGCTACCGGACGGAACGCAATGCTGAGCGCCGCATCGAGCGCCTGCTCCTGGCGACGGGGGGCTCCGCCGTGAGCGAATCCGCAGCGAAGGCGCTGGAACGAGGCCGCATCATCGCGGAAGCCGCGAATTTTACCCGCGACCTGGTGAACGAGCCTTCCAACCGGATGACCCCGGCTCTGCTGGCCGAGCGGGCAAAGGAAATGGCCGCGCGCGTGGGCCTTGACTGCCAGGTGCTGGAAGCCCAGGAAATTCGCGATTTGAAGATGGGGGCGTTCTGGGGTGTGGCGCAAGGGAGCGACGAACCTCCCAAATTGATTGTGATCCGCTACACTCCGCCGGATGCTCCGGAGTCTCCCGTGGTGGGCCTGATCGGGAAGGGAATCACCTTTGACACGGGCGGCATTTCCATCAAGCCCAGCGAAAACATGCACGAGATGAAGACGGACATGGCGGGCGGCGCGACGATGCTGGGGGTCATGCAGGCGCTGGCGCAGCTTAAGCCGCGCGTGCGCGTGATCGCCGTCGTGCCCGCCACGGAGAACATGCCGAGCGGCAAAGCTTACAAGCCGGGGGACGTCATCACCTCCATGTCCGGCAAGACCATCGAAATCCTCAATACCGACGCCGAGGGCCGGCTGGTCTTGGCGGATGCGCTGACTTACGCCCGGCAACTCGGCTGCACGCATCTCGTCGATGCCGCCACCCTTACGAGCGCCATCACCATTGCGCTGGGTCAAATCACCACGGGGGTATTCGGTTGGAACCAGGACTGGGTGAACCGCGTGCTGGCCAGCGCCGCGGCGACCGGAGAAAGAATGTGGCAGTTGCCCGTGGATGAGGAATACCGCGACCTCTATAAGAGTTCCATCGCCGACCTGGCGAACACGGGTGGGCGGCAGGGCGGGGCGATTACGGGCGCGATGTTTGTGGGTGAATTCGCGGGAGACACGCCCTGGGTGCATCTGGACATTGCCGGCACCCGCTGGTGCAACGAAGATAAGCCCTACCAGGCGAAGGGTCCGACGGGGCACGGCGTGCGCACGCTGGTGCACCTGGTATCGGGTTTGTCAAAATAGGAAACTGGTCATCGAGCCTGCGACCATGAGCTCAGTCAGCCTGACTTGGCGCGACCGCTTACAGATTGTGAACAGCTTGCTATTTTGTGTGGTGGGCGGCGTCCTCATAGCTCGCTATTTCCTGGGGAACCTGCCCCTGACGGTTGTGATGCTGGGGGCGGCGTTCCTGGGACTCGGCGTCTATCGCTTGGTCTTGGCCGGAAGGGAGATGCGGAAGCGTGCCCGGAACAATGCCTAGCGCTCCGATTCTCAATCCCCTGGGGATTTTGTTGGCGGTCATCTTCGCTACGCTGATGGCCGGGCTGTTACTCTGGATGTTCCACGTCCCCGCGCCGGTAGCCCAGGCGGTGGCGCACGCCCGGCGGAGCGTGAGTGGGATCAAGCGGATCATGGTTCCGACGCAAGGGCAGGAGCACGATGAGCGTGCCGTCGAGCTGGCCTGTCGGCTGGGCGCGGAGCAGCACTCGCAGATTATCTTGACGTATGTGCTGGAAATTCCCCTCACCCTTTCTTTGGGCACGCCACTCCCCGAAGAGGAACAGAAGGCTTCCCAGTCGATGCAACGCAGCGTGGAGATTGTCAAGCTGCACAACCTGGAAGCGGTCCCGCGGCTCCTGCGCGACCGGGATGCGGGGCGAGGGCTGCTGCGCGCGGCGCGAGACCTGGATGTGGACCTGGTGGTGATTGGCATGGACCCGGCGCGCAGTCATTTCGCCGACCCCCTCGGCCGAACCATGGAAACCTTGCTGCGCCAGGCCAATTTTGAAGTGATCGTTGACAAGCATCCCTCGAACCAAGCGGCCTGAGAGGCCAGCCGATCCTTGTCAAGTGAGCCGCGCGTCCAACCTTGCGGGAAGCGGTTACGCGGGAGCCGCCGCGCGAAACCCCGCCCAATCCAGCGGCGAGCCAAAGAATGATGGGAAGGCACTGGGAGCCGCCGGGTGAAAGCCTGTGGCAGGCGAAAGGGGATGCGGACACGCCATTGTCCGCAGGCGCGGAAGGGGATAGGATTTAGAGTTGAAGGCCGAGTTTCAGTCCTGAGAAGAAGTCGCAAGGCGGAACACGACACTTGCGGAAAGGTCTAAAGAAGAAGCTTTCATGAAGATCATTGTTGTGGGATACGGACGGGTGGGTTCGCAGCTCGTGAAGAAGCTTGACACGCAGGTACACCAGGTGGTGGTGGTGGATCGAGAGCGGGCAGCGCTGGGGCAGGCCGATACGCCCAAGGGCGTGAAGCTGATTGTTGGAAACGCCATCGACGAAGGCTTGCTGCGGGATGCCGGCGTGGACACAGCCGACGTGATCCTGGCCCTCACGCGCGACGAGAATACCAACCTGATGATCGCGCAGATCGCGCGCGTCTTGTTCAATGTGCCGAAGGTGATTGCGGTGGTCTATGAGCCACAGCGCGTGGCCTATTTTCAGGAAGCGGGCATCGAGACTCTGGCCATTGCGGTGGCGGGCGCCGACTTGCTCGCCGCCCGGTTGCTCGGGACCTCCGGCCAGGCGGGATTGACCCTGGACGCCTGGCTACCCAGCGCTCCCAGCAGCGCGCGAGTCCCCCTGCGGCCTCTGGAAGCGGCCGATGGTTCGTTCTACGTGATCATCGTGGGAGGCGGGCTGGTAGGGTTCTATCTCGCCCGCACCTTGCTTCAGAACGGGCACGAAGTGACGATTATTGAGAACAACCCTGAAACCTATGAAATGGTTTCTCACCAGATTGATTGCCCGGTGCTCGTGGGCGACGGCTCATCGACCCTGGTTCTGGAACGGGCCGGCGCCAGCCGGGCCAATGTAATGTGCGCGGTGACGAACCATGACCAGGACAACCTGATTGCCTGCCAAGTCGCGAAATATCGCTTTGGGATTCCCAAGACCATTGCGCGCGTGAAGAACCCCAAGAATGAGGCCGCGATGCGCCGCTTGGGGGTCGATACCACGGTCAGCTCCACCGGCATTATCACCAACGTGATTGAAAGCGAGCTGCCGGCGATGCCGGTGCGCACCCTCGCCAACCTGGGTTCCTGTGGTGCGGGCATTATCGAGTACCGCTTGTCCTCGGTGTCTCCGGCGGTGGGGAAGAATGTGAAGCAGGTGGCGCTGCCACCTCGTTGCAGCATCATCAGCATTTTGAGGCAGGGTGAATCCATTACCAACCTAAGTTCGTTGGCGCTGCAAGCGAACGACACGGTCGTCGCCCTGGTGCTGCAAGGTCGGGAGGATGCGATGCGAAAGCTCCTCCTCGGGTAAGCTGTGGTGGTGGTCGCTGGCTGCCGTACCTGCCACTGTGGATGAGGATCGCCAGCGGTCGGAGAACGCCGCTACAGGTGCTACATTCGTTCCGGAATCTCAATTCCCAGCAAATCCAGTGTTCGCGTGAGGGTACTCTCCACGAGGTGAACGAGGTAGAGCAGGAAGTTCTGGCGGGCGGGATCTTCTTCGCTGAGGATGTGGAAGCGGTGATAGAAGTTGTTGAAGGCTTGCGCCAGACGGAAAGCATACTTCGCCAGGACGGCGGGTTCCTGGGTTGAAATCGCCTGGTCGGCCACCATCTCAAGCTGCCCGGCAAGCAGCGCCAGCTCCCAGAAAGCCAGCCCATCTTCACCGGCGAAAAACCTCTGCAACTGTTCCTTGGGCACAAGCTCTTCCAAGTCGGCGGGCGTCGCCTCTGGACGCGCTTCCTGAAACTTGCGGAAGATGTTTCGCGCGCGCACCACGCTGTACTGCAAGTAGGGGCCGGTCTCCCCTTCGAACGCCAGGGCTTCCTTGAAATCAAAGGCGATGATCATACGGCGCGAAAACTTGAGGAGGAAGTAGCGCAGGGCGCCCACCGCGATCATGCGCGCGTAGGTTTCTTGCTCGACCGCCGCCTGAGTCATCTGGCGGGTCCGCACTTCCTCCCAGGCCTTCGCAATCAACGCGTCAATCAGGTCGTCGGCCTTGATGCCGAGTCCCTTGCGGCCGGAGACTTCCACGTAACTCCTCTGGCGGTCTTCTTCACTCAGTTCGTATCCCATCTCTTCGGCGCAGCGAGGCGTCAATCCCACCACTTCATACGCGAAATGATGCAGATGGTCCGCCTGCGCGTGGTAGCCCAGGGCGCGGAATGCCGCCTCTACGATGTTCTGCAAATAGGATTGGCGCGCATCGATGACCGCGTAGGCGTAAGAGCCGCGGCCGAAAGCAGGTGCGCTGGGCGCGCTTTGCGTCGAGGTGCGCCAGACTTCGTGGCCATCGGGGTCGCGATGGAACAGCGTGTATCCAAAATCCTTCCCCAGAAGCCCGAACTTCCACAGGTGGTAGGCGATGTCCTTGCCCACGTAGGTCACCGTGCCGTTCGAGCGGACGATAATCTTGACGTCCTCTTTCCCGGATTCCTCGTCGGTCTCTTCCGCCTCTCCCTCTTTCAGGCTCATGACCCAGCATCCGGCGTTCTTGCCGGAGTCCTCGAAACGGATCGCGCCCGTCTTCTTCAGAAGCTCGAAGGCGTATTTCCAGAAGTCGAGCCGGAGGATTTCGCTTTCCTGGGCGAGGAGGTCATACTGCACGTTGACGCGCAGCATGGTGGCAAGGTGCGTTTTGACGATGCTCGTGGAAATGAGCTCGGCCATGGCGGCCAACTCTCCGTGGCCTTCCTCGATGGCCTTCAGGGCATCGGCGCGAAGCGTACGGCCACCCTCGTTTTCCTCGTAAAACTTGAAGACCCGGGCGTAGAGGTCCCAGCAGTAGTAGTCGAAACGGGCCGTCGGGTCTTGAAGCAGCTTTTCCAGGTGCTTCAGACTTTTCTTTTCGAGGTGGATGAAACCCACCACGACGTCGGCCACCTGCACGCCGGTATTGTCGATGTAGTTCTGAACCTCCACCGAATTTCCACGAAACCTCAGCAGGCGAACGAACGTGTCGCCGAGGACGGAATTGCGCAGATGCCCGATGTGCGCGGCCTTGTTGGGATTGACGCTGGTGTGCTCCACCAGGATTTTGCCTTGCCCGCTGGGCGCAGGCGCCGAAGGAGAAGTGCGCAGCCGATAAAACCCTGCCGCCACCTGCGCGCGTTCCAGGTGGAAGTTCAGGTACCCGGCGCCGGCAATGCTGACGCCCTCGACCCCTTCGATGGGCAAGAGTTTCAAGGCGAGCTGTTCGGCTATCTTGCGGGGCGCTTGGCGAAGTTGTTTGGCGAGCTCGAAACAGGCGGCCACCGAGAGATCACCCATCTCCAGATGGGGCGGAGAATCCAGGGCGGGCGGGCCGACCTCGCAGCCAAAGACTTCCCGGACGGCCTCTACAAACCGCTCGCGAATCTTCTGCTGGATTTCCAGATACAAGAAGTTTCTCCTTGTCCTTTCGCGTCGTCTCGTCCAGGGCGGGCACAAGGGGATAGGCGCGAGTCTGTGCCCGCGATAAACACGTGATTATAGCAGATGCGAAGCACGACTTTTCTCCAGCTCCCGCTGGCAACGTGCGGGCCACCCGCTGTCTTCTCATTTGCTGCAAGCTGACGGCTGATCGCGGAGGGCCTTTGCCGCCCGGCGGAAGCCTGGCCCTGCGCCTCACCTTGACTTTCGCCGTTTCTTCGGCTATTTTGGTTTACGCTTGATGAACGGGTCTTACCTAATCCACATTCCTGTGCCCATTCCCCGTCACTGCTGTTGTCCCTATTATGTGGTTTAACCAGGAGGCCAGTCGAGGTCATCGCCGCTCATGAAGACCAGTGTAAAGATTCAAAAGGGTGTGGAAGAATTCTTTGGAAGATTTGATGAGAACCTGAAGCTGTTCGAGAAGAGCCTGCAGGTTTCCACGCATTTGAATGACCAGATGCTCGAAATCGAGGGCGCGGAGGAGAACGTCAGCCGGGCGCAGCGTCTGGTGGAAGAATACTCGGAACTGGTGGAAGGGGGCGCGCGCTTTGACCCGAGCGAGGTGAATTCGTTTTTCCGAATTCTGCGCGAGGATCCCCGGGCAACCCTGAAAGGCCTGGCGGAGGCGGGCCGTCCCAGAACCTTCGGCAAGAAAACCATCACGCCCAAAGGCCTCAACCAGCGCCGCTACGTGGACGCCATTGAAAGCCACGACATGGTTTTCGGCATTGGCCCCTCGGGGACCGGCAAGACGTACCTGGCCGTGGCGATGGCCGTGGACGCGCTGCTCACCAAGGAAGTGAGCCGCATCATCCTGGCGCGCCCGGCGGTGGAGGCGGGCGAGCGGCTGGGGTTCCTGCCCGGGACGCTCCAGGAAAAGATCGACCCTTACTTGCGGCCGCTCTATGACGCGCTTTACGATGTGCTCGACCCGGAGCGTGTCGAGCGTTACACCGAGAAGGGAATTATCGAAATTGCGCCCATCGCTTTCATGCGCGGGCGGACCCTGAACGACGCTTTCGTGATTCTGGACGAGGCGCAGAACACCACCAGCGAGCAGATGAAGATGTTTTTGACGCGCCTCGGTTTTAACTCCAAGGCGGTCATTACGGGGGACATCACACAGGTTGACCTGCCCAATGGACGCAAGTCGGGCCTGGTGGAGGCGGCGGGAGTGGTGGGGAAGGTGGAGGGCATCGAGTTCATTTATTTCACTGAGCGCGATGTGGTCCGGCACAGCCTGGTGCAGCGCATCATCCGCGCTTACGAAGAATTCGACCAGATGCGCTGCGCCGAGAACGGGCGAAAAGATTCCTGAGGCCTGGCTGCGGGCTGAGTGAACCCCGGCTGGCGCAAGCAGTTTTCACGGGCCGGCATCCGAATTGATCCTGAACCGTCAGAAACAGATTGCCTTGAACGTTTCCGGGCTGCGCGCTTTTGCCCGGCGGCTGGGAAAGGTGTTGCGGCTGGGCAGGAGGGATTTCAATGTTTGTTTCGTGGATGACCGGGAGATCGCGCGGCTGAACGCCACCTATCGCGGAAGGCCGCGGCCTACGGACGTGCTTTCGTTCGCGTGGGAGGAAGGTGGCACGGGAGAGGGGGAAGGAAGAGGCGAATTCAAGGGTTTCCTGGGCGACGTCGTGATCTCGACACAAACCGCCTGGCGCAACGCGCGGCGGGAAGGTCACTCGACCGCGCAGGAGGCTCGCTGGCTGATTTTGCACGGGCTCCTCCACCTGCTGGGTCACGATCATGAAACTGACCAGGGCGAGATGACCGCGTTGGAGCTTTCTCTACGCGAGAAGTTGGGGATCGCGGGCCGCGGCGCGAGCCGACGCAAAACGAAAACGCGCATGGCGCGATAAGACTATGCCGGTAATCATCACCATCGCCTGGATAGCTCTGCTTGCGGTCCTGGTGGTTGCGGGGTCGGTGGCCTCCTACCTGCGGCTACTCATGCGCCGGCTCACGCCGGTGGGCGCGCGCAAGCTCTTCCAGACGGGCGAGGGGAGCCGGGTGCGGGCGGACCGGGAGCGTGTGGGGATTTCGATTTCCACCCTGCATGGCGTCGCCATGCACCTGTTCGCGGTGGGCCTGACGGGGCTTTTCTTCGTGCAGAGGCCCGGCCACCTCTGGGGAAACCTCGGCGCGGCGTTGATCGTGGTCCTGTGCGTGATCGCCATCTGTGACCAATTAATTCCATTCCTCCTGGTCGCCCGGCACGACGAGCCGGAAGTGATCCTGCAAGAGTGGATGCCGGTGCTCCGGCGGATCGTCTTTCTGGCGCTGCCACTTACTTTTCCCATCCTGATCTCGGCCACCATCGCCCGCTTGCTCGAGTCCCCCGAGGAAAAGGCCGAGGAACCCACCCCGCAGGAGGACTTGCAGGAGTTTATTGAGGCGGGGGAGCAGGAAGGGCTGATTGAGAAAGGCGAAGGAGAACTCCTTCAGTCCGTGGTGGAGTTCGGCGACAAGGTGGTGCGGGAAGTGATGACGCCCCGCCCGGAAATCGCCGCCCTGGAAATCAACTCCCCACCGGAAGCGGTGCGCGAGCTTCTGCGCAAGAAACGATACACGCGCTATCCGGTTTACGCCGAGAAGCTGGATGCCGTTGAGGGCATCTTGAGCGTGCGCGACCTGATGGAGTTGCCTCCCCAGGAGCAGGCTAAGGTGACGCTGCGGTCGCTCGTCCGCCCGGTGCTCTATGTTCCTGAAACGAAACCCATCAAGGAACTGCTCAAAGAGTTGCAGCAGTCCACCATCCAGATGGCGATCGTGGTTGATGAGTACGGAGGCGTCTGCGGCCTGGTCACCATCGAAGACCTGCTGGAAGAGATTGTGGGTGAGATCCGTGACGAGGTGGAACCGCACGAGCGCGATATCGTCAAGGAATCGCCCGACACGTACATTATCGCGGGCCACACCGAGCTGGCGCACATCGCGGAACAGTTCCACGCGGAGGTGGAAGGGCCGGACTATTCCACGGTTGCCGGACTGCTGCTGGCCCAACTGGGACACGTCCCCTTGCCCGGCGAGAAAGTGGAAAAGAGTGGATTAACCTTTGAAGTGTTGGAAGCCAACCAGCGGATGGTCCTGAAGGTCCGCCTGAGAACCACGCCCGCCTCGCCCTCGGCCGCCTCAACTCATGCCTGAACCGACTCCATTCAAATCCGGGTTTGTGGCCATCGTGGGCCGTCCCAACGCGGGGAAGAGCACGCTCATTAACGGGCTTGTCGGCGAGAAGGTTTCGATTGTCACGCCGGTGCCGCAGACCACTCGTAACCGCATTCTGGGGATCGTCAACCGGCCCGACGCCCAGATTGTTTTCATGGATACGCCGGGCATCCACAAGCCCCTCTCGCGGCTCAACGAAGCGATGATGGGTTTTGTCCGGCAGGCGCTCGAAGAACGTGACCTGGCTCTTCTCATTGTGGATGCTAGGGAGCGATTTGGGAAGGGCGATGAGTTCGCCCTCACGCTCCTGAAGCAGTACGCGCCGAAGACCATCCTCCTGCTGAACAAGATCGATTTGATGAACAAGACGCGGCTGCTGCCGCTGATCGACCGCTACTCGAAGCTGCACGAGTTTGAGGAGATCATCCCGATATCCGCCCTGCGCGGCGAGGGGATTTCCGAGGTGATGAACGCCGTCTTGAAGTACCTCCCCGAAGGGCCACAGTACTTTCCTCCCGAGGTTTATACCGACCAGCCGGAACGCTTCCTGGCCAGTGAGATCATCCGCGAGAAGGTGATCCGGCACACCAAGCAGGAGCTCCCTTACGTCACCGCCGTCCTCATTGACGAGTTTGAGGAAGGTGAGACGATTACCCGCATCCACGCCACGATCGTGGTCGAGAGAGAATCTCAGAAGCCCATCGTGATCGGCGCGCGCGGATCAATGCTCAAACAAGTCGGCTCGGAGGCCCGCCAGGAACTTGAAAGACTCTTCCCACCTAAAGTGTTTCTTGAACTTTATGTGAAAGTCGAACGCGACTGGCGCGATAACCGCGCCGTGGTGGCCGAGTTGGATTACCGCGGGGAAGCGCCATAGAGCGAAAAAGCAAATCAAAAGGCAAAAGTCAAAATTCAAAAGGCAAAAATGAAATGCGAAGGTAGCCCACCGCTCGCTTTCAATCCGCCGCGGCGGACGGCGCTTCTGTGGAGTGCGGGAGCTTGCTCCCGCTTTTTGTGTGGGCAGCCCCGGGCCCCTGGCGGGAGGGCGGAGCCCTCCCTTACTCCCCGGCGGTGATACCCAGCGATTTCATTTTCCGATAGAGGTGGCTGCGCTCGAGGCCCAGGACTTCGGCAGTGCGGCTGACGTTGCCCTGGTTCTCTTCGAGCTTACGGAGGATGTAATCGCGCTCGTAAGCGGCGCGGGCTTCCTGAAGGCTGGAAAAGCCGCCCGTCCCCGCCCGGTGCGGGGCTGAGCGCGACCCATCGTGCAAGAAACCCGGAGGCAAGTGGCGTCGTTCGATCTTCTCGCCGGGCACCATGATGACCAGGCGTTCGACGAGGTTCTTGAGTTCGCGGACGTTCCCCGGCCAGCGGTAGCGGAGCAGCACTTCCATAGCCGCTTCGGAAATGTGTTTGGGACGGCGGCCATAAGCGCGCGCGAAATCAGCCAGAAAATAGTTGGCAAGCGCCGGGATGTCCTCGGGATGCTCGCGCAAGGGGGGGACGAAGAACGGGATGACGTTCAGGCGGTAGAACAGGTCCTCGCGGAAATTGCCTTTCTGGATCTCCTCTTCCAGATTCTTGTTGGTGGCGGCAAGGACGCGCACATCCACGGTGAGGTTATTCCCGGAGCCCACGGGGGTGAAGCGCTGTTCTTCAATGACGCGCAGGACCTTGGATTGAGTCCGCAAACTCATGTCGCCCACCTCGTCGAGGAACAACGTCCCCTCGTGCGCGTGCTGGAACTTGCCCACTTTGTCTTCCAGCGCTCCGGTGAAGGACCCCTTTACATGGCCGAACAGTTCACTTTCAATCAACTCTTCCGGGATGGCGGCGCAGTTGACTTCCACAAAGGGTTGCTGGGCGCGCAGGCTGATGTTGTGGAGGGCGTGTGCGACAAGTTCCTTTCCCGTCCCGCTTTCGCCGTAGACCAGCACGCGGCCATTGGTGGGCGCGGCCAGGGCAAGTTGCTGGCGCAGCGCCTTCATGGGTACGCTCTCGCCGATGATGCGGTACTTGCCGTGCAGTTCTTCCTGCAACTGGCGGTTTTGATCGGTGAGCCGCAACTTTTCTACGGCATGCTTCAGGGTGAGCAGGGTCTTATCAATGGAGAGAGGCTTTTCGAGGAAGTCGAAAGCACCGAGCTTGGTGGCGCGCACGGCCGTCTCGATGGTGCCGTGGCCGGAAATCATGATGACCACGGGGGGATTTCCCTGGGCCTGAATCTTCTCCAGCGCCTGGATGCCGTCCATGGCGGGCAGCCAGATGTCGAGCAGCACGATGTCATAGCGGTTCTTGCCGAGGGTCTCGAGGGCCGCTTCGCCGCTCTCCACGGCTTCGACCTTGAAACCTTCGTCTTGCAGGACGTCGGCCAGAGACTCTCGAATCCCCGGCTCATCGTCAACGACTAAGACCGAGTAACGTTCCACGAAGCATCCTTGTTGTACGGGCGCTCGGCGCCTGCCGTGCACCATCTGGTGCAGGGCCTGCCCGCCTCGGCTTCACTTCAGCCCGCCTTGCTCGGGCGGGAGCGCCGAAGCTTGGCGACGGTCAGACTGCCAGGTCGGGACAGGTAGACCGCCGCGACAGGCGAAGAACGGACCGCAGAGTTAAAGAATAACTCTGCGCGACGGGCGAAAAACGAACCGCAGAGTGAAAGAACAAATCTACGTTACGGGCGAAGAAGCAGCCGCAGAGTTAAAGAACAACTCTGCGCTACACGGGTCATGAGGTGGCGGCTTCAGCGGGCGTACGTTCCACCGGCAATTCGATCACAAACTTGGTTCCCGTCGGGTGATTCTCTTCCACGCGGATCGAGCCATGATGCTCCGAGATAATCCGGCTGATGATGGCAAGGCCCAGGCCGGTCCCTCGACGCTTGGTCGAGAAGAAGGGCAGGAAGAGGCGTTCCTTGGCTTCGGAAGGAATACCGGGTCCGCTGTCTGCCACCACCAGCTCCACCACCTCGCGGTCCGGATCGAGCGCGGTGCGGATCCAGATCTCGCGCTGCAAGGAATGTTCCAACGCCTCAGCGGCATTATCAATCAGGTTGACCACCACGCGCTTCATCTGGTCGGGGTCCGCCTGGACGAAGGGCAAATCCGGCGCCAGCTCGCAGTGAACACGGATGCCGTTCAGCCGCCCGTCAAAAACATTCAAAGCGTTCTCAATGATGCGATTGAGGTTGGCGGGAACGGGTTTGGAGGCAGGGAAGCGCGCGAAGTTGGAGAACTCGTCCACCAGCGCCTTGAGGGTCTCGATTTCGTGGCTGATGAGGGAGGCGCTCTCCGCCACCGCCGCCGACAAATCCTGGGAGGCCGCGCCGGCCGCCGCGCGCTCGATGAGCCTTCGAATACGCTCCGTGGAAAGCTGGATGGGGGTCAAGGGGTTCTTGATCTCGTGAGCGATGCGCTGGGCCACTTCCTGCCAGGCCAGGGCCTTCTGGGCGCGCAGCAAGTCCGAGAGGTCTTCCAGGACCAGGACGGAACCCACCGTGCCGTGGCGGGTGCGAATGGAAGAAACGGTTAAGGCCACGAAGGCGCGCCGCCCCGCCAGCACCAGCTCCATCTGCCGGGTGACGACCCCCTGGCGCGCCGCGCGACGAAAGAGCCGGGCCACGTCGCGCGCATCCTCCGGCGAGAACAGGTCGGAAAGGGTGTGGGCAGACTTCAGGCGCGGGTCCTTGAACATCCACTCCACCGTGGAATTCATCCGCGTGATCTGCCCCTGGGGGTCAAAGGAGATGACGCCGGTGGGGATGTTCTCGAGGATGGCTTCCATGGTGTTGCCGCGCTCGTCGAGCGCCCGGTTGGCCTCTTGCAACTCCCTGGCGGCGCGCTCAATGGCTTGCCGGTTTTCCCAGAGCTGCTGGGTCATTTCATTGAAGGAACGGATCAAGGCTCCCAACTCGTCATCGGCCCGCACCGAAACTTGGTAACCCAGGTTTCCTTCCGACACTTCGTGCGTCGCCTCGGCCAGGGCCTGAATCGGCACGGTCACCTGTTTGGAGAGGAACAGAGCGAACCACGTGGCGCTGAAGAGGATGAGCAGCGTGAGGAGCCAGAGCACGGAGAGGTAGGTGCGCTTCACGGCCTTGCGCTCGCGACTCAACTCATCGTATTTTTGCGACTCGCGTTGAATTTCCTCGGCCGTCTGCATGATGTTCAGAGGCAAGCGGGTGGCGCAGATGATGGTCCCCAGAGGCTTCTTGCCAGGGCCCTCCACCGCCCGGGCAGCCAGGAATAACTCGTAAGCCTGGGAGCGTTGGCGGCGGCTGGTGCCTTCCGCAGGGATGCTCCGCATGTCCGGGAACGAGCGGGTGATTTCGCTGGCGCCCGTCCATTCCTCTCCCGCGCGAGCCAGCAGGCGCCCCTCACGATCGAGACAGAGAGCGAATTCAAAACCCAGGTCCGAGACCTCGCGCGCCAGCCGCGATTCCGCCGCGGCCTTATCGTGGCGCTCAATGGCCTGGACAAGATCCTCGCTGGTGGCCAGGTGCCCCGCCACACGCAGTGCTCTTCCTTCAGCCTGTAATTCGAGCTGTCGAACAATTTCGCTGGCGTCCTTGCGGACGATGTCAAAGGGGATACCAAACCACTTGTCGATGCTGCGGTTGACCAGCCCATAGGCAAAGATGAAAAGGACGCAGACGGGGACCAGGGAAATGCTTAGAAAAGCCACCACCATCTTGGTCTTGAACTTGGAGCCCAGTTGTTGCTGCCGGCGCTCGACGTAAAGCTTGAGCAGGATGCGCAACAGAATCAGGGCGAAGATCACGAAGGCCAGGAAAATGACGGCGGAGAGAACCAGCAGAAGGATCGTCTGCTGGGCGCTCGAGGGACGGATGAAGGAGAGGTTCAGGGCCGCTTGGCTCCAGCCGAGGAAGAACAGCACGGGGACAAGGAAGAGGAGAAGAACCAAGAGCCTTTTGCGCCGGCGATGGGAGTTTGCTTGCATGGAAAAAGGCTACGCCGATGAGAATTCCGGCTCTCGCGCCTCCTCACTCGAACTGCCCGCCAGTTGCATGGCGCGCTCCTCCCGCCCTCCGGGTAAGAACTCTTGCAGGGGGCACTGCGAGCACTGCAGCTCGTGGCGTTTGCAGTAACGTTTGCCGACTTCCACCAGCAGGGCGTGAAACTCGTTGAAAAGAGTGTGCTCGGGCGGCAGATGGCGGTGCAGGAACTGCTGGGCCTGGGAATAGTTTGCGCTCGCCAAGAGCAGACCATGCCGGGAAAAGATGCGTCGGGTGTAAGCATCCGCGACAAAAAACGGTTTGCGCCCCGCATAGAGAAGGATGGCGTCCGCCGTCTCCACGCCCAGACCATTGATTTGCAGCAACTCGCGCCGCAGAGCGGCGGCCGGATGTTGGAAGGGTTTCGCGAGGGAGCCGCCGTGTTTCGTGAACAGCCAATCCAGGAAGCCGCGAATGGCGCGCGCCTTCTGCCGGAAGAAGCCCGCAGGGCGAATGCAGGCTTCCAGTTCCGCCCGCGAAGCCTTGCGCAGCCGGGCCAATTCCAAAAGGCCCGCTTTCCGCAGCCGCTTCAGAGCCAGGGCGGCGTTATTCCAGTTGGTATTCTGCGTGAGGATCGCCCCAAGGATCACTTCGAGACGGGTGCGCGCCGGCCACCAACCTTGCGGGCCGAGGCGTTGCAACAGCCTGTCGTAGTATCGGATGAGCGCTTCACCCGGTTCGAAATTCGGCTGCGGCATCGCCCCTGGCATAGTTAGAAAAGTTAGCCTTGCCGATGGCCAATGTCAAGGAAAGCGACATCGCTGGCTGCGGCGGCGCTCGGTGAGCGTCCACTGGAGAAAGGGATCGAAAGCGGCGGTCTGGGACCGCCGGTGCGCTCGCCGCTCCCGCCCGCGCAAGGCGGGCTAAAGTGAAGCCGAGGCGGGCAGGCCCTGCACCAGATGGTGCAGGGCAGGCGCCGAGCGCCGCTACAGATCGCGCGCTAGCGAGCGACCACCTCCAGCTTCACGGTTTTCAGGCTAGCCGAACTCGGTCCCACCATCACATCGAAGAGCCCAGGTTCGACGACGCGCTGCATATTCTCATCCAGGAACGAGAGCGCTTCGGGGCCCAGTTCGAACTCGACCGTTTTGGTCTGGCCCGGCTGAAGATTGAGCCGGCGGAACCCCTTGAGTTCTTTGATGGGCCGCGTCACCGAGCTGACTTCGTCGCGGATGTACAGTTGAACGACTTCGTCACCGGCGAGCTTGCCGGTGTTGGTGACGTCGACGCTGACGGTGGTCTTCCCGCTGGGCCCGATCTTGTCCGGCGACAGCCTCAGGTTGTCATACCGGAAGGTGGTGTAGCTGAGGCCGTGGCCGAAGGGGAACAGCGGCTCCTTGTTGCCGAACAGATAGCCGCGTTTTGCGGAGGGTTTGTAATTGTAGAAGTCGGGAATCTGGCCGACGGTGCGCGGGAAGGTGATGGGCAGGCGGCCGGCCGGGTTGTAGTCGCCGAACAGGACATCGGCCACTGCCGTGCCGGTTTCCTCGCCCAGATACCAACCTTCCAGGATGGCAGGGACCTTCTCCGCGATGTAATTGATGGAGAGCGGCCGGCCGTTAATCAGGAAAACGATGGCCGGCTTGCCGGTGGCCAGGACAGCTTTTACCAGGTCGTTCTGCCTTCCAAGCAGCTCCAGGCTGTCGCGGTCACCCAGATGGTTGTCGGCCCAGGCCTCGCGGGAAGTTTGCTCGTTGCCGCCCAAAATGAGGATGGCAACGTCGCTTGACTTCGCCACCCGAACGGCTTCAGCGATCCTGGTTTCGTCTTCGGCGGGGTTGGGCAGTTCAACTAGGTCATCCGACCAGCTCTGCCAGCCCCGGTCCCGCGCCGTGATTTTGCAGCCTTCCGCGTAGGAAACTTTGAAGCGGTTGCCGGCCTTGTTTTTGATTCCGTCCAGAATGCTCACGGTGGGGCCGGGGTCGTCGCTGTACCCGCCCAGGTGGCAGAGGGCAGCATTGGGACCGATCACCGCCACGGACTTCAGCTTGCTGGCGTCGAGAGGCAGCAGGTTGTCCTGATTCTTGAAGAGAATGATGGCTTCGCGGGCGGCTTTTGCCGCCAGGGCGCGGTGTTCGGGGCTGTTGTTGATCTTCTCGGCGGCCTCAGGGTCGACATAGGGATCCTCGAAGAGGCCGAGGAGGAACTTGGCGCGAAGAATCCGCGCCACGGTCTTATCCAGCGTCGCCTCGGCGATGCGGCCTTCCTTGATTTGCCGAAGCAGCGTGCCGTAGCAGTCGATGTCCGGCAGTTCGATATCGACGCCCGCTTCCAGGGCCTTCTTGGCGGCGTCTGCTTTGTTCGCGACAACGTGGTGCAACGTCTCGAGTTGACTAATGCCCTCGTAATCGGAAACGGCGAATCCCTGGAAGCCCCATTCCTGGCGCAGGACTTTGTCGAGGAGCCATTTGTTGGCGTGCGAGGGGATGCCGTCGATCTCATTGTAAGAAGGCATCACGCTCATGGCGCCGGCTTCCGTGAAGGCGGCTTGAAAAGAGGGGAGGAAAACCTCGCGCACAATCCGCTCGGAGTAGTTTCCGGGAGCGGCGTTGGCGCCGGCTTCAGGTTGCCCGTGCACCGCGAAGTGCTTGGCGGTGGCGATGATGTGTTGCTTATCGATGACCGGGCCTTTGCCCTGGAAGCCCCGGATGCACGCGACCCCGATGCGGGAAGCCAGGTAGGGGTCTTCTCCGTAAGTTTCCTCGGTGCGCCCCCAGCGCGGGTCGCGAGCGACATCGAGGACGGGCGTGAGGGCCTGCTGGGCGCCCCGCGAGCGGATTTCAGCGGCGGCCACGCCGAAGACCTGCTCGACCAGGTCCACATCCCAGGTGCTGGCCAGGGCGATCGCCATGGGGAAGCTGGTGGCCTTGGGCGCCACAAAACCGTGCAGCGACTCTTCGTGGATGATGGCGGGAATGCCCAGGCGGGTGTTCTGCATCAGATACTTCTGAATGGCGTTGGTGAAGACGGCATTTTCTCGCGGGCCTTTGTTTTCGCTGGCGCGGGTGATCTGGCCGATGCCGTGCTTCAGAACTTCCCGTGCTTTCTCCGGCGAGAAGTTTCCTTTTTCGTCCATGATCAGGCCCTTCTGCCTCCACAGGGCCTGGGTCTGCGCAACTTTCTCTTCCAGGGTCATCCGGCTGAGCAGGTCGGCGACGCGCTGCTCGACGGGGAGTTGCGGGTTGAGATAAGGCGGCTTGTTGGTTGTGGTCTCAGATCTTGCCGATTCGGAGGTCACGAAGAAAAAGACCGAACCGAGCGCGAGAAGAAACAGGATTAAGATTCTGGGGAGTCTCATGGAAGTAATTCCTTTCTTGGGCGCCATTGGAAGTTCCTCTTTGCCTATGACCCAGTCATGCTTGCCGAAGGACGAGGGAATTACGAGTCTGTGTCGCTGTAAGGAGCAACGTCCCATACTCTATCAGAAAGTGGGCGAGAAGCGAGCGGTCGCCAAGAGCGCATCTTCGACTTGCCTCTGCCCACTTTTTCAACCAAAATCCAGCAGCTCGGGAATGCAGGCCGAGGTGACGAACCAGCTCTGCAGGGTCGCAGGCGGAAAATGCGGCGACTTCAATCGGGAGCGGAATTTGGGAATCCTGAAGACGGTCTTTCCTTTTCTACTGCCGCGAGGCATACTATTGGGAGAGGGAAGAGCCAGTGGCAGCCTCTGCCCTGGACACAGCGAGAATCTGGAGCCGGAAAGCGTTTAGGAGTTGGGGGAGCGTAAGGGGCAGGCGGCGTCAGCAAGTGGAGGTGTGGCTGGCATCTGGAATGGTGAAGGGTTGGGGCCTCCTCCGGGCGCCGGGCGAATCCAGTCACGGGTTGGCACCGGGCGGCGCAGGGAGAAGGCAAATCGGCTTGACTTTGCGGCGTGAATTCTCTAGGATGGCTTTAAGTTTGTGATTGGCAGGGATTTGGAATGAAATGAGGGAGGGCCCACCGCTCCTCTCACCGTCCAATTGTGGCAAAGGGGGCACAGGGTTCTGTAATGTCCGGAAAGCTTGGCGAAATCCTCCTCAAAGAGAACTTAATAACTCCCGACCAGCTCAAGCAGGCCCTGGAACACCAGAAGACGAATGGGGGCCGGCTGGGGAACTCGCTCGTCAAGCTGGGCTTCCTCAATGACGACGAGGTGACGGCCGTGCTATCGCGCCAGTACGGTGTGCCGTCCATCAACCTCGCGTACTTCGAGGTGGATCAGAACGTCATCAAGCTGATCCCCTTGGAAACGGCCTTGAAATACCAGGTGCTGCCGCTGAGCCGTGTGGGCTCGTCGCTGACGCTGGCCATGGTGGACCCCACCAACGTGTTCGCCATGGACGACATCAAGTTCATGACCGGCTTCAACATCGAACCGGTGGTGGCGTCCGAATCGGCGATCGTGGAGGCCATCAAGAAGTTCTACGGCACCGTGGAAGATGCCGAACGCAAGAAGGAGATGGAGGAGATCGTCAGCTTCATCGACGAAGGGGGGGCGGAGAGCGTTGAGCTGGAGGCGGAAGACGAAGGGGGGCTGAACCTGGCGCAGCTCGAGAAGGCGGCGGAGGAAGCCCCGGTGATCAAACTGGTGAACTACATCCTGACGGACGCGGTGAAGCGCGGCGCCAGCGACATCCACATGGAGCCTTACGAGAAAGAGTACCGCGTGCGCTATCGCATCGACGGCATGCTCCAGACCATCATGAACCCGCCTAACAAGCTGCGCGACGCCATCATCAGCCGTGTGAAAATCATGGCGAAGCTGGACATCTCGGAGAAGCGGCTGCCGCAGGACGGACGTATCATGATCAGGATGATGCACAACAACAAGAAGAAGCAGCTCGATTTCCGCGTCTCCGTCCTCCCCACGCTGCACGGCGAGAAGATCGTCATGCGGCTGCTGGACAAAGAAAACCTGCGGCTGGACATGACCAAGCTGGGGTTCGAGCCGGAATCCCTGGCCAAGTTCCAAAAGGCCATCTTCAAGCCTTACGGGATGGTGCTGGTGACCGGGCCGACCGGCAGCGGCAAGACCAATACTCTCTATTCCTCCATCGCCCAGCTCAACAAACCGGATACCAACATCGTCACCGCGGAAGACCCGGTGGAGTTCCAGTTGCCGGGGATCAACCAGGTGCAGATGAAGGAAGCGATCGGGTTGAATTTCGCGGCCGCGCTGCGCTCCTTCTTGCGGCAGGACCCGAACATCATTCTGGTGGGCGAGATTCGAGACTTTGAGACGGCGGAGATTGCCATCAAGGCCGCGCTCACCGGCCACATGGTGCTCTCCACTTTGCACACCAACGACGCACCCTCCACCATCTCGCGCCTGATGAACATGGGGATTGAGCCCTTCCTGGTGGCCACCTCGGTTCACCTGATTTGCGCGCAACGGCTGGCGCGGCGAGTGTGCCAGGATTGCAAGACGCCGGAGGACGTAAGTCCTCAGGTGCTCATCGACGCCGGCTATACGCCGGAGGAAGCCAAGACCGTGACGATTTACAAGGGCCAGGGTTGTTCCACCTGCGGGAACAAGGGCTACAAGGGGCGCGTGGGGTTGTACGAGATCCTGGAGGTCACCGACGAAATCCGCGAGCTGGTGCTGGTGGGGGCGTCCGCACTCGAAGTCAAGCGCAAGGCCATCGAGCAGGGCATGATCAGTCTTCGCCGCAGTGGCCTGATCAAAGTGGCCGCCGGCATGACCACCCTGGAAGAGGTCATCCGTGAGACGGTCCTGTAACCCGCGCCGCCGGCGTGTGACGACCGTGAGAGGAGCGCGATAAGCCATGCCTGTACCGACCTTGAGTGAGCTGCTGAAGCGTATGGTGGACACGGGAGGATCCGACCTCCACATCACCACCAATTCACCACCCCGCATCCGCGTCCACGGCCAATTGAAGCCCCTGGAAGACCTCCCCGTGCTGGGGCCGGCGGACACCAAGCAATTGGCTTACAGCATCCTGACCGACCAGCAGAAACACCGTTTTGAAGAGAACCTGGAGCTGGACTTCTCTTTCGGCATCAAGAACATCGCGCGTTTCCGCGGCAACCTGTTCAACCAGCGCGGGGCCACGGCGGGCGTCTTCCGGGTGATTCCGTTCGAGATCAAGTCCTTCGACCAATTGGGATTGCCGCCGGTGCTGCGCCGGTTGTGCGAGAAGCCTCGCGGCCTGGTGCTGGTGACGGGGCCCACCGGGAGCGGCAAGTCCACCACGCTGGCCACCATGCTGGACCTCATCAACCAGACGCGCTACGAGCACATGCTGACGATTGAGGACCCTATCGAATTCATCCACCCCCACAAGAAGTGCCTGGTGAACCAGCGCGAAGTCCACGCGGACACGCAATCGTTTACCAACGCTCTGCGCGCCGCTCTGCGCGAGGACCCCGATGTGGTGCTGATCGGGGAGATGCGCGACCTGGAAACCATCGAGTCGGCGTTGCGCATTGCCGAAACCGGCCACCTGACGTTTGGGACGTTGCACACCAACTCCGCCTCCTCGACCATCAACCGCATCATCGACGTGTTTCCCTCCCACCAGCAATCCCAGATTCGCGCGCAACTTTCCCTGGTCCTGGAAGGCATCATGTGCCAGTCGCTTCTGCCCCGGGTCGACGGCAGGGGGCGCGCCATGGTCATGGAGATCCTGGTACCCAACGCCGCCATCCGCAACCTGATCCGGGAGGACAAGATCCACCAGATTTATTCCACCATGCAATCGGGCCAGGAAAAGTTCGGCATGCAGACGTTCAACCAGTCGCTCTATGCTCTTTACCAGCAAAGGGCGGTCAGCCTGGAGACGGCCATGGCGCGCTCCAGCAATGCCGATGAACTCCAGGATATGATCAATCGCGGTGCGACCGGCAATGTTGGACAACGTCCCCCAACTCCCTACGCTCCGGCGCGCAGGTAGACCCCTTTGGAAGCCGCCACGCCCGCCGGGCGGGGGATTAACCAAGTGAGGTAACCAAGCGATGCCGCAATTTGAATTTCGCGGAACCTCCCGCACAGGCGAGCAAGTTACCGGAACTCGGGTGGCTTCCACCCGCGAGGCGCTCGACGCGGTTTTGCGGCGGGAGCAAATTACTCCTTCCCGCATCGTCGAGAAAGGCCGGGAAATTGCCATCCCCAAACCCGCCAAAGTGGCCGGGAGGGTAAGCGCCAAAGAACTGGCAATCTTTACCCGCCAGTTTTCGGTGATGATCGATGCGGGCCTGCCGCTGGTGCAGTGCCTGGAGATCCTCGCCTCTCAACAAGAGAACAAGGGCTTTGCCAAAGCGCTGGCGGGAGTTCGTTCTTCGGTGGAGAGCGGTTCCACTCTGGCCAACGCCCTGCGCCAATACCCGAAGATTTTTGACCCCCTCTACACCAACATGGTGGAGGCCGGTGAGACCGGCGGTATTCTCGACACGATCCTTCAACGCCTTTCGGGGTACATCGAAAAGGCGGTGAAATTAAGGCGGGCGGTGACATCGGCGTTGATCTATCCGGTGGCGGTGGTAGCGATCGCCGGGGGCGTCATCCTCCTGCTGTTGTGGCAGGTGGTGCCCATCTTTGCGACCCTGTTCGCGGGGCTGGGTGTGGACTTGCCGCTCCCCACCCGCATCGTCATCGGTCTGAGCCACGCCGTGGCCAGTTTTGCCTGGATAGGCATCCTGCTGGGCGGCGCCGGCGTTTGGGGGCTGAAGCAGTGGTACGCGACGCCCAGGGGGCGCATGATGATCGATACCTTCATCCTCAAGCTGCCGCTCCTGGGGAACCTGATGAGGAAGATTGGCGTGGCGCGCTTCACCCGCACCCTGGGGACGCTGATCACCAGCGGCGTGCCTATGCTGGAGGCGATGGACATCACCGCCCGGACCTCTGGCAATGCGGTAATTGAGAAGGCGATTCTGGAAGTCCGCAAGGCCATCGAAACGGGCCGTACCATCGTCGATCCCCTGCGTGAGACCGGCGTCTTTCCCAACATGGTCGTGCAGATGATCGGGGTGGGCGAGCAGACTGGCGCCCTCGATGCTATGCTCCAGAAGGTGGCCGACTTCTACGAAGACGAAGTGGATGCCGCCGTGGGCGACCTGCTGACGGCGATGGAGCCCATGATCATCTTGTTCCTGGGCGTGGTGGTCGGCGGTGTGGTCATCTCCTTGTACCTGCCTCTGTTCAGCCTGATCGGAAAACTCGCTGGTTAGAGCCGACAGGGAAGTCCGTGACTCTGTTCCGGGGCCTGCATCGAGGCCCCGGAAGCTCCCCTTCATTGACGTATCTCCCATCCTGCCGGGGTCTCGCCGGCGACTGCCACAGGCCGAAAGGGCGGGCCCGGCGGCGGAGCAACCCTTGTTTTAAGGGACTCCGCTTCCTATAATGCAGCTAAGTGTTGCTATGAGATTTAGCGGCGAACTTGAGGACTGGCTTCCCTGGGTAGTCAAAATCCGTTTTGTCATCATCAGCTTTGTCTTCGCCATTGACTTTTCCATCCGCACCCTGGCCCCCAACCCCGCCAATCAACATTCCATCATGTACCTGGGGATGGCGGTCATCCTCTGGTACATCTTCGGCCTGTTCTTTTTGATCTATAACCAGTTGAGCCGCGACTTCCTGCTTCAGGCGTACCTGCAAATTCTTTCTGACATCGTCATCATCACGGCCATCGTGCACGTGACGGGAGACCTGGACAGCAACTACTTTTCCTTGTACCTGGTGGCGATCATTATCGCCAATATTCTCCTGACCCGCGCGCGGGCGTTCCTGGTGGCTGCCCTCTGCTTCGTTTTCATGGGATCGCTTCTGGAACTCGCCTATCTCCCCAGCCTCTATCCCGCCGTGGCCCAACGCTATCCGGTCATGCAATTCCTGGCGACTTCCTCGCTGCTGGCCGTTGACCTGCGCACGCTGCAAGTGAAGATCTTTGCGAGCCTTTTCGGTTTTTTTGCCGTGGCTTATCTTTCCAGCTACCTGGCGGAAAGCCTGCGCAAGGCAGGCGCGGAGCTGCGCAACAAGAGCGGCCAGGTAGCGAGTCTGCAAGCCATCAACGAAAACATCATCCAGAGCATGCGGGACGGCCTGATCACCACCGATAGGAAGGGAAGCATTACCGATATCAACCCGGCGGGGGCTTCCATTCTGGGCTACAAGCCCTATGAGCTCAAGGGCAAACCCCTTATGGCGGTGTTCGTGGGTCTGGAGCTGGAAGACCGCGTGCGGCGTGAGGCTTCCGGGCTGGAGACACGCCAGGAGATCACCTACCTGCACCCACGCGGGGAGCGGCGGATCTTGGGCGTCTCGGTTTCACCCCTGATCGTGCCGGAGACGGGGGCGGCGGGTTACGTGTATAACTTCCAGGACGTCACGGAGGAGAAGCGGCGCGAGGCCCAGTACCGCGCCAAGGACCGCATGGCCACGCTGGGGCGCATGGCGGCTGGCATAGCGCATGAGATTCGGAACCCGCTGGCCTCCATCGCCGGTTCGGTCAAGTTGTTGCAGTCGATCGCCCAATTGGATGAGGACCAGTCCAAATTGATCGCCATCGTCAGTCGGGAGTCCGAACGGCTGAACAAGCTGGTTTCGGATTTTCTGCTTTACTCCCGCGACCAGCGTTTCGAGTTTCAAGAAGTGGACCTGGTGAATCTGCTGGAGGAGACTCTTTTGCTGGTGGAGCACCACCCGCTCTTCGCGCCCGACCGTCGAGTGGAGCGCCACTTTCCTAATCATCCTTTGATCATTTTGGCTGACCCCGACAAGTTGCGCCAGGTCTTTTGGAATATCTGCGATAACTCCTTAAAGGCAATGCCCAAGGGGGGAACGCTGACCGCGGAGGTTGATGAGGTGGGAGGGAAAAGCGCGCGGGTGATTCTTGGGGACACGGGCGAGGGTTTGACCCAGGCGCAACTCGAGAAACTGTTTGAGCCTTTCCAATCGGGATTCAGTGACGGCGCGGGGCTGGGGCTGGCCATTGTTTATCAGATTATCCAGGCACACCATGGGGCGATACGCGTGGAATCAAAGCCAGGAAAGGGCACACGCTTCCTGATTGACCTTCCAAGTAAAACGTCCCAGGGGGGCTCAGAAAAACCACGCCCGGTCCATTCCGCGGTCAGCCCCCGCTGAACAGTGCTGCCAGACTTCAAATTAGGAAAGAACTGATGGCCCGCTTACTGATCGTGGATGATGAGAAATCTATTTGCCAGATGCTGGATATCGCTTTTCGTAAAGACGGCCACGTGGTTGAGACCGTCGCCACTGGAAAAGGCGCAAAGAAGAAGATCGAATCCCAGGCCTTTGACCTAATTATCTCTGATATCATCATGCCCGATCTCTCCGGAATCGATCTGCTCGAATATTCCTGTTCGACACACAATCCGGCCCGCTTCATCCTCATCACGGCTCTCCCAACGATGGACACAGCTATCCGGGCATTGAACCTCGGAGCCTATCGTTACGTCGTCAAGACGGACAAGTTAGTGGAGGAACTGAAGCTAGTTGTGCATCAGACGCTGGAAGATCTCGCCGTACGCGAAGAGAACATCCGTCTGCGTCAAGAACTGCTTCGGGTTTTTGCGCTCAATAACATTGTGGGGCACAGCAGGCAGATTCAAAGCATCCTGGAAATGGTCCGGACTGTCGCCCCCACCACCAGTACGGTTTTGATCACTGGCGAAAGCGGGACGGGCAAGGAGCTGGTGGCGCGAGCGATCCATGAAGCCAGCCTGCGGCGCGAGAAGCCGTTCGTTTCCATCAACTGCGGGGCCTTCCCGGAGACGCTCCTGGAGAGTGAACTCTTCGGGTATCTCAAGGGGGCATTTACTGGGGCCGACTCTAACAAGAAAGGCATTATCGAATCTGCGGACCGTGGAACTCTCTTCTTGGATGAAATCGGCGAAACGAGTCCCAGCATGCAAGTGAAATTCTTGCGCGTCCTTCAGGAACGAAAGGTCCGGCCCCTCGGGGGCACTTGGGATGTCCCGGTCGACGTACGACTGATAGCTTCGACCAATCGAGATCTGACCAGCATGGTGGCTTCACGACAGTTTCGAGAAGATTTCTACTATCGGATTAGCGTCATTCCCATTCACGTACCCCCGCTTCGAGAGCGCGTGGAAGATGTTGAGCCGCTTGCCCATCACTTTCTCAGGAAATTCGCCTTGCAGATGGGAAAGCCTGTCCGGGACTTTGCCGCGGAAGCCATTTCTGCCCTGTTACGTTATACATGGCCCGGGAACGTGCGCGAACTAGAAAATGCCGTCGAACATGCTGTCGCGGTTTGCGGGGAAGGGGACGAGGTGGTTGGGACGGAGCATCTCCCCGGGGCGGTGACAGGTGTTACTCCACCCCTGGAGAGACCCACCCTAATCCCGAAGGAAGGATTAGACTTCGAAGGCCTGATGGCGCAGGTTCAAAAGCAGTATCTCGCAGAGGCACTTGCGGCCGCGGATGGGGTCCGCACACGCGCCGCAGAACTCCTGCGGATTTCTTACCGTTCCTTCCGGCACTACGCCAAGAAGTACAACATCTAGGGTCATCAACTTGAATGCGCGGTTCTTCGCCCACTTTCGAAACTCCTGCCGGAGAGACCAGCTCCCCTCTCTCCCTGTCGGCTGGCTTGCCTCGCGAACCTTTCGCCACCCTTCTTTTGTTGGGTTTTTCTCTCCTCTTGTATGTCACCACGACGGGACATGAGTTTGTTGTGGATGACAACCTCCTGCTCGCACATAACCCCTATGTGCTGAGCCTTCATTACGTGCGTGAAATATTCACCCAGGACTTCTGGAGCTTCTTGGGGGCGCGCGGAGAAACGGGTTTCTACCGCCCGCTGGTGATGCTGACGCTTCTGGGCGAGAGGATGCTGTTCGGTCTGCGACCGGCGGGATATCACCTGGTGAACGTCGTCCTCAACGCGGTAGTGGCGGTGCTGGTTTATCGCCTGGCCAGGGCGCTGTGGCGCGAGGGCGGGGGAGCCTTTTGGGCCGGACTGCTTTTCTCGGTTCTGCCTGTCCATACGGAAAATGTCGCTCCGGTCTCCGGGATTTCGGATCTCCAGTGCGCGCTCTTCATGCTGCTCGCTGCGGCAATTTACATGAGGCCGGTCGATTCCCGGGGACACCTGCCGGGCCGTTCATCGTGGCTTGCGGGCGTCCTGTTCCTGCTGGCGGCGCTTGCCAAGGAAGTGGCGCTGGTGCTGCCGGTTCTGGTGGTCTTCTACGAGCATTTTCTGCGCCCGAGTGACGACCGAGTGGACGCGAAGGAACGCGTGGGCCGCTACGTCCCGATGCTCATGCTGGCCACTCTCTATCTTGCCGCGCGCATCGCGGTGTTCCGGGGCTTCGCGAAACTCCCCGGAGGGCACAATCTGGATTTGAAGACGACCATCGCTTCCGGCTTCAGCTTGCTGGGTCAATACTGTTACAAGCTCGTGTGGCCCCGGCAGCTCACCTATTTCCTGACCTTCCATCCCCCGCAGGCCTGGTATGACCGGTACGTTTTGCTGGGTACGCTGTTCGTTCTACTCGCTGCGGCCGCTTTCTTCCGTTGCTGGCGGCGCCAGCGGGCCGTGTCCTTTGCGGTTCTTTGGTTCTTCCTGACGCTGGGTCCGGTCTTGAATGCGCGCTGGGTGGGGGCGTCCGCCTATGGCGAGCGCTACCTTTACATTCCTTCCATAGCGTTTTGTTGGCTGGTGGGTGAGGGCCTGGCACGACTGCGGGGATCGAAACCGGAAGGACAAGCCGCGCGCTGGATTCTTGCTCCGGGGCTTGCCCTGCTCCTGGTGGTCGTTCTGGCGGCGCGAACACTTGCGCGCCTTCCCGACTGGAAAAACAATGGGGCTCTTGCCCTTGCCACCTTGCGCGAAGATCCTGACTCCGGAATGTACCATGTCTACCTCGGCAACGCTTTCCGGGAGCAAGGGGAGCGAGGATTGGCCCGAAAGGAATACGTGGCGGCTCTAGCCCTGGATCCCTCCATCGGGGAGGCTTATTTAAACCTGGCGGGCGTGTTGATGGACGACGGCGCAGTGGACGCAGCGCGCGAGCTGATGAAACGCGCCGTGAAAGCGAACCCCCGCTTCCCGGAGACCTTTCATGCCTGGGGACTCATCGAACTTGGGCAAGGCGAGAGAGGACGCGCGCGCAAATTGTTCGAGCGGGCCGTGGCTTTGAACCCGAACTACTGTGATGCCCTGAACAACCTCGGGGTGATGTCCCTGGAGGACGGCAAGCTGGAGGAGGCCCAGGGGTTTCTCACTCGCGCCGTGCGAGCTGATCCGCGGTCGCTGGACGCTGCCATGAACCTGGGGGCGGTTCTGGCTCAAAAGGGCGATTTCGTGCGGGCGGAAGCGCAGTTCCGCCACGCCCTGCAACTTGCTCCCACGAGTGCCGTGCCCTACCTTAGTCTGGCGACCTTGAACGAACAACAGGGGAAGCAGCCGGCTGCACTCGAGATGTATCGTCTCGCTGTACGCGTCCAAGCGGATTCCGCCAATGCGCAGTTTCGGCTGGGAGTGCTGGCGCTCAAGATGGGAAACGTTGCGGAGGCGACGCGCGCGCTGGAGCGTGCCGCCGCCCTCCAAGCTAATTCACCGCTGGCGCATACGCAACTGGGCTTGGCTTACCTGGCCGCGGGGGACCGGTCCGGGGCGAGGCGCGAAATCGAAACGGGTGTTCGCTTGAATCCCAACGATGAAGCCGCGAAGGCCGCTCTTCACAAGCTGGATTGACAAGCGCGCGGGGTCCGTTCGTCAAAAACGCCCCCCATGCTTCCGCGCTGCGCCGCAACGACGCTCGAACAGAACAGTGAACTCGATTGACCAATAGCCAGGACTTGGACGAGAAACGGCGACCCGTGATTCCCGGGAACAACGCTGAGGTGACACGCGACGTGAGCCCTCCCCACCGGCTGCTGCTGGGGCTGGCGCTGCTGCTCACCTTCGCGGCCTACAGCGGAACCCTCCGTTACCAGTTCGTGCACGACGATCGCGGCCAGATCGTCGAGAACCCAGCGGTACATTCCTGGCGGTACGCGCCGCGATATTTCACCGAGCACGTCTGGGCGTCGGTCTACCCGGAGGAGTGGGTCAACTACTATCGGCCTGTCTTCCTCGTGTGGCTGCGCGCCAATGACATGCTCTTCGACGGTCACCCCTGGGGCTGGCACCTGACGAATGTGCTGGCCCACCTGGTGGTTACGCTGTTGGTGTACTTCCTTGCCCGCCGGGTCACGGAGGACTGCCTCGCGGCAGCCATTGCCGCTCTACTTTTCGGCCTTCATCCGGTTCATATCGAAGCGGTGGCATGGGTATCCGGGGTGACAGAGCCGCTGCTGGGGATATTCTTTCTCGCGGCATTTCTCTGTTACCTCAAGAAGCGCGACGCGGCGGCATCGCCCGGGCGGTGGATGACCCTCTCACTGGTGTTCTTCGTCCTCGCCATGCTCGAGAAAGAAACCGGCGTCATCCTGCCAGTGGTGATTGTTGTGTACGAGTGGATGTACGGGGCGATTCCTGAGGTGGCCTGGCGCTGGCGAAGGATGGGCCGGCGCGCCGGTCATGCCCTGCTTTGCGCCCTTCCGTATTTTACGCTCATTCTTCCTTATCTCGCCGCTCGTACTTATGCGCTCAAGGGCTTCAGCCACATCGTGACTCCGCTCTCGTTTGCGACGCTTGTTTACACCTGGCCGTCGCTCGCCTGGTTCTGGGTGAAACACCTGTTGTGGCCCGTGAGGTTGAGTACCTTCTACGATTTGCCTGCGGTCACGCGCCCCACTCTCTTCAACCTCGTCCTGCCTGCTCTGGGGGTCTTGCTGGCACTCGCGGCTTTGCTCTATGGAAGCAGCCGTTCACGCACCTTCGCCTTTGCTTCCGCGTGGATTGTGATTCCTCTTTTCCCCTTGCTGGACCTCCGGGTCTTTTTGCAGGATGACTTCGCGCACGACCGCTACTTGTACCTGCCGTCGGTGGGCCTGGCGATGATGGCCGCGCTGGGCTTGCGGCGCGTGCACTCTGGACGCGCCAAACTCCTGGGGCAGCCGGCAGCCCGGAGCGTGGCGGCACTGGCGCTGGCAGCGCCGCTGGCGTTTGGCACGGCCTACCAGAGTTTCTATTTGGCGAATGACCTGGTCTTTTACCAGTACAACCTGCGCGTCGCTCCCAACAATAAATATGCCAGAAGCAACCTGGCCACGGTCATGGGTGAGCGAGGGATGTACGCCGAGGCCGTGCGGCTCTTCCAACAGGTGCTGGAGAAGGATCCAGGGTTCTGGCCCGCGACCTACAACCTTGGATATACCTATTACAAGGTGGGACAGTTGGAGGAGGCGGAGCGATACCTGATCAGGGCTATCCAGATTAATCCCGCCAAGCCGGAGGAATATCTCTACCTGGGACTGACCAGGCTGCGGATGGGGCGAGACCAGGAGGCGGAGGCGGCGATCCGGCGCGCCATCCAGATCCGGCCGGATGGCTACGGCTATCATTTCGCCCTCGGGGTGGTGCTGAAGACGCGTGGGGACCTTTCGGGCGCGCTGGAACAGTTCAGGGCAGAGCTGGCCAGTCACCCGCAGCAATGGGCTGCCCGCCAGCAGGTCGCGGAAATCCAAGCGCGCATGGAGCAGCGGCCTGAAGGTTCGGGCGCACCGTAGGATATCTCGCTGTGTCCTCTCCCGCGCTGGCGGGGGTGGGAGTTCAGCGTCCCGATAGCAGGCAGCAATCGCCTGCACGAGGGGGTTGGTAGGTTCAGGCGGCTTGCTTCGAAAGTGTCTCAGAAACGATGCAGTGAAATTCTTGGGTGACGTTATTTGTCACTGGCCTTCGACAAAAACAGGCAAACGTCAAGCTTAGTTGTGGAAGAAGGCGATTTCTATTCCGGACTGTTCTTCTAACAGTATCATACGACAAGACTTATGCTAACATTAAAACACTTCCAGAAGATGTGACTTGGAAGGTGACGTGCTCGTATAAGACCGCGGATCACGGAAATTCCCGATATGGAATTGAAATCAACAAGGAGGAAAGAATGAGGAAGAACTCACGCGGCTTCTCGCTTATCGAGCTGCTGATCGTCGTCGCGATCATTCTGATCATCGCGGCGATTGCCATCCCGAACCTGCTGCGCTCACGGATTGCGGCGAATCAGGCATCGGCGGTGGGGTCGCTCCGGACCATCAACACGGCGCAAATCACCTACGCTTCCACTTACAACAGTGGCTATACTGCGTTGCTGAGCTACCTGGGCCCACCCAGCCCGGCCGGCGCCAATCCCACGGTGACAGCGGCTGGCTTGGTTGACAGCATTCTGGCTGGCAACGGCGGTAACACCAGTGTGAAGAGCGGTTACACCTTTGTGTACTCCCCCGGCACGGCGGTCGCTGGACGCATCGATCTGTACGGTGCGGAAGGCAACCCCACCACGGTCGGAACGACCGGGGGCAACTTCTACTTCACCGACCAGTCAGGGGTCATCCGTCAGGACAGTACGGGAACCGCTTCTAGTGCGTCCTCACCGCTCGCCGGCTAAGCTTGGGGCGAACGTGGAGACCGTTTGAAATTCCGCGTGGGGGAGCTGAAGGGCTCCCCCGCACGTTTTCGGCAAGGCAGAAGCCGGCTAGGAACAAGCCAGGCGAGCGGTGAACCTCCGGGAGGTCAAGCCTGATCTGCGACTCGGCTCGAGTGGCCCCCGGACTAGTGGGATATGGACTGCGGCGGGGCGGCATGGTAAAATTGTGGCCAACCTCAAGCCGTAGAGTTCTGCGTGCCTAAAGAGGGGAGGCGAATTGCAGTCATGGGCGTGCTCGAGAGCTTACCTTCTCAGACGGGGCAACCAAGCTTAAAGCCGCTTTCCTTTCACGGGGCCAGGCAGCCGCGGGAGGAAAGGGGATTCTCGCTGATCGAATTGCTCATCGTGGTTGCCATTATTCTGATTATCGCGGCGATTGCCATTCCCAATTTCATGCGCGCGCGCATCTCCGCCAATGAAGCCTCGGCGGTGAGTTCTCTGCGCACCATCAGCAGCGCGGAGATCGTTTATAACTCCTATTACCAGACAGGCTACTCCAGTACCCTCGACGCGTTAGGCCCTCCGACTTCCGGAGTTGCCACGGCTTCGGCTGCCGGCCTGGTTGATGACGTCCTGGCCTCAGGGAAAAAGAGCGGCTACCTGTTCACGTATTCGGCCGGAAGCCTGGCGGGTAATATCTATGGCTCGTACCAGTGTAACGCCGATCCTGCCATCCCCGAGCGCACCGGGACTCGCAACTTTTACACTGACCCGACCGCGATGATCCGTGTGGCGTTTGGCGGGCAAGCTGGGCCTTCCGATAGTCCCATCCAGTGAGCTATATTTAGAATCTTCGACGTGGGTGCTGAGATTGCAGCCCCGGCGCGTGGGAGGCGAAGTGTGACATCCTGACAGGAGCCTCGAAACGGAAGTATGTTGGCTGTAGAAACCTTCGATCTGACCAAGGACTACCTCGTAGGGTTCTGGCGCAAGCGGCCCCGGCGGGCGCTGGATCACCTCAACCTCCGTGTGGAGGCCGGGGAGGTGTTTGGTTTGTTGGGGCCCAACGGGGCCGGTAAGACCACCACGCTCAAGCTGCTTTTCCGCCTGGTTTTCCCCACCTCCGGGACCGCTCGCATCCTGGGAAAAGAGCTTGATGATATCTCCATGCACGCGCGCATCGGCTACCTGCCGGAGAACCCCTATTTCTATGACCACCTGACTGCGGAAGAGTTCTTGAACTATGCGGGCGAACTCTTTGGCATTCCCGCCGCGCAACGACGCCAGCGGGTTGGCCGGTTGTTGGAGCGAGTGGGCCTCGTGGATTCTCGCGACGTGCCGCTGCGCAAGTTTTCAAAAGGCATGGTGCAGAGGTTGGGGATTGCTCAGGCGCTGATCAACGACCCGGAGGTGATCTTTCTGGACGAGCCCATGTCGGGTCTGGATCCGCTCGGGCGGCGCGAGGTGCGCGACCTCATCTTGCAGCTCCGCGGCGAGGGCAAGACGGTTTTCTTCTCCACCCACATCCTTTCCGATGCCGAGGCGCTGTGCGACCAGGTTGCCATCCTGGTCCGGGGAAAGCTCCAGGGCTGCGGCGACCTGCGCCAGATCCTCCGCATGGGCGTGGCCACCACCGAGATTGTGCTGGAGCATCCCCCGCCGGACCTGCTGGCGGAGCTCCAGCCCTACCATTGCTCGGCGATAAAGACCGGCGAGGCCGTGCGCGTGGAAGTTCCGGTGGAATCCGATGTCGCCACGGTCCTGGGGATCGTTCTCCGCAAGGGCGCCAAGATTATTTCGCTCAATCCCGTGAGGACGTCTCTGGAAGACTATTTCCTGGCGCAGGTCGGCGCGAACGCGGAGGCGGCCCGGGCGGAAGAGAAGGAAGCCCCCGCGCGCATGGGGGAGGGGAAACGATGAGGCGCGTGGTCTCAATCGCCCTGCACACCTTCAAGGAGTCCGTGCGCGAGCGGGTCCTTTACAACCTGGTGGTCTTTGCTCTCCTCCTGATCGGCGCCGCGATTCTGTTCGGCAGTATCTCGGTGAACATCGAGCAGACCATCCTGGTGAACCTGGGGTTGAGTTCGATTTCTGTCTTTGGCCTGCTGATGGCGATTTTCATCGGTATCGGCCTGGTGTCAAAGGAAATTGAACGGCGGACGATCTATAACATCCTGTCCAAACCCGTGGCGCGGGCGGAGTTTATTATTGGCAAGTACTTTGGCCTGCTCCTCACCCTGGTCATCAACACCGCAATCATGACAGGGGGGTTTTACCTCGCGCTCTTCTACCAGAAGCACACCCTGACTGCCGCTGACCTGGTGGCCCTGCAAGCGGTTTACTTCATCCTGTTGCAGTTGGCGCTGGTGGTGGGACTGGCCTTGCTGTTCTCGTGCATCTCCACGCCCATCCTGTCCGCCGTTTTCACCTTCTGCCTCTACGTGATCGGGAATTTGCTGGCGGACATCCGGTGGTTCGGCCAAGAAACTAAGAGCCCTTTCGTCGAGAAGTTCACCACCGTCCTTTATTACCTGCTTCCCAATTTTGGCGACTTCAATGTGATTACCCGCGCCTCGCACGGGGAAGCGGTGGCCGGCTACTTGCTGGTCTCGAACTCCTTGTATGCGTTGTTGTATTCCGTCATTCTGTTGTCGGCGGCCATCCTGATCTTTGAGGAGCGCGAATTCCGATGATCCCGCTAAGCCCGGCTATGTCCAGGCGCCGCTGGACGCGCTTGGTGTGCGGGAGCCTCCTGCTGGGGGTCTTCCTCGCCTTGTGCCCGCTGCAGAAGAGGATCGACCGGGAACTTGGAACTTATCGGGACGTTGCCGATGTCCTGTACATCCCTTCCGGCAACACCCTGCGCCATCTGTGCCTGGGCTATGATGGATTGCTTTCGAATATCTACTGGACGCGGGTGGTGCAATACTTCGGGCGAAGACGCCTGGCGCGCGCCACACGGTACGATCTGCTCGGCGCACTGCTCAGAGTCACTACCGAGTTGGACCCTCACCTGATCATCGCCTACCGGTTCGGAGCGATCTTTCTGGCGGAGAAGTCCCCGGGGGGTGCGGGACAACCCCAGGCGGCCTTGCAACTCCTCCGCCGCGGCATCGTGGCCAACCCGGATTATTGGCGGCTCTGGCAGGATCTGGGTTTCATCTATTACTGGGACTTGAAGGATTACGAGACGGCTGCCCGGATCTTCCAGGAGGGCAGCCGGAGACCCGGCGCCATGCTCTGGATGAAAGCCCTGGCAGCGAGCGTGGCCGTGAAGGGTGGAGATGCCGAAACGTCGCGGGCGCTTTGGCTGGAGATTTATCGTTACGCGGACGGCGACTCGATCCGCGCCAGCGCGGAAGATCACCTCAAGGCCATCGACGCGCAGATGCAGCTCGACCAGTTGAACAAGCTGCTGGAGCAGTTCGAGGCGCGGCAAGGGTATGCGGCTGGTTCCCTCCAAGAGCTGGTGGCGGCAGGATTCCTGCGCCGCGTGCCGAAGGACCCGGCGGGCTTACCCTATGAGGTGGGCGCGGACGGGCGTGCCCGACTGGCACCGCAGAGCAAAGTCGATTTGCGGCTTCTCCAATAAGCGTTAACGTAATGATGAGACAGGACGAAACAAGTGGATGAGCTTCGATTCGTCTTAGGGGAAGCGCTGAAGATCCTGAGCCTGGCTTTCCTGGGACTCCTGGCGGCCAAGGCGGTGACCGGCCTCGCGCCGCGGGAGAAGGGCCTGGCAGCCCGTCGCCTCACCTGGGTCAGGGGGATGCTGTACGGCGCGGTCCTTGTCCTGACCATCCTGGGCGCGCGTAACGTGGGGTACGACCTGGCGGCGGCATTTTACTGCTGGACGAGCCAGGACAACCTGGCGCGCTCGCAACTCGGCAAAGCTTATGACAACGCCACGCGGGCGGCGCAATTGCGTCCCGGGGTTTTGCGCTATTGGCGGCAAGTGGAGATGAGCAAGCTGACGCTGCGGCAGTTTGCCTCCGTGCTCGAGGACCAGCGGATTTTTGAATCGCTGAGCGGCGGTAGCGTGGATGAAGAAGACGTTTATCGGTTCGTACTCTGCCATTTCCTTCTGGGAGATTATGACCAGGTCATTTCTTCCGCCCAGCAGCTCATCCAGCAGAACCGCTATTACGCCGCGCCCTACGTTCTCCTGGGTTGGTCCTATACGGCGCAGAGAAAGTACGCGGTGGCGGAGAAAGTCTTCTTGGAAGTGCTCCAGCTCTATCCTAGCCACCAGGCGGCCGTGGAGGGCCTGGCCCATACCTACTTCCTGATGGGCAATCGGGCCGGGGCGGTGGGCGTGTTGGGGGCGACAGCCAAGTTCCCGTTTCCTCCCCAGGCTCGCAAGCGTTTTGACGACCTGAAGGCGCTCTATGCCCAATGAAAACAAGCTCACACTCCACCTGCGTCTCGAGGACGCGGTGGCCCTGGCGTTTTTCCTTATCAACCTGGCGATGCGGATCGTCTTCCGGGAACTTCAACGCCGCAACCTGAGCCCGGCCGATGTGCTCATCATTATCCCCGCCGTCACGCTCCTTTTAACCAAGGAGCTGGTGCATCACTTCGTGGGCGGGAAAGAATCACCCCTGGAGGCGGGGCACGGCCTGAGGGATTTTGTCCGGCCTTACTGGGGAATTGTGCGCGACTGGTTCCCCTTTCTCGTCATCCTGCTGATGTACTATTCGTTGTGGGGGGACGCCACGCACCTGCTGGTGCGCACCGACCGCGACGTGGAGCTTATTGCCCTGGACCAGAAGTTGTTTGGTTTTCAGGCCAGCCTGGCCATCCAGCCCTTGATCCGTCCGGCGCTCACCGAGTGGATGAGCTTTTCCTACTTCTTTCATGTCCTCAACATCCCCGTCGTTGCCTGCTTCATTTACATCTGGAAGTCCCGGGAGCGGTTCCGCGAGATGATGTGCGGCATCCTGGTGGTGTGTTTCTTCGGCCTCCTTGGGTACCTGCTGGTGCCGGCCATCGGACCGATGTATACCCTGCGGGATCAGTACACCGTCCCCTTGTATCAATCGCTGGAAGTCTTCAACCGCGAGACGGAATTCATGGATTTCGCGCGCATCCAGCGGGATGTCTTCCCGAGCTTGCATGTGGGGATTTCTTTTGTGGTGTGGCTGTACGCCTGGCGGAACTCGCAGCGATTGGGATGGATCCTTTCGCCCCTCGTCCTCAGCCTGTGGGTTTCCACCATCTACCTCCGCTATCACTACCTGGTGGATGTCGTGGCGGGGCTCATCCTGGCTCCCCTGTGTTACGGGCTGGCGAACTGGTTGTTCAAGCGCTTTGGGGAAATTCGCTGCGCGGTGCCCTTGTCCGCCGCCTGGGCAGCGCGCTACCCCTGGCTGGTTCATCCCGCGCCGGCCACGGAGATGGCGGAGAAGGTTGAGGAGCGCCCATGAGCGCTCTCCCCGGCGAGACCGTGAGGCCGCCCGGCAGCGCTTCTCACCTGACAGAAGCTCGCGGATTCGCGCGGTATTCGGATGTCGCGCTGTTCATCGCGCTGGCCCTCGGCGCGATCTTGCCTTACGCCAACATCCTCCTGAATGATTTTGCCTTTGTTTATGATGACGGCGCGCAAGTCCTCAACAACCCATACGTCCACAGTTTCCGCTTCCTGCGCGAGATCTTCACCAGCACTGTCCGGGCGGGGGGTTATGCGTCCACCAATTACTACCGTCCGGTGACGACCCTGGGAAACCTGCTCGCTTACCAATTGTTTGGGCCGTCCGCCTACGGTTTCCACCTGATCAGTCTTCTGCTTCACACGCTGGTTGCGTGTGTCCTGTTTGGGCTGGGTTGTAAGCTTTTCGCGGAGCGCGCCCGGGCCTTCCTGGCGGCGGCGCTCTTTGCGTTGCACCCCATTCACACGGAGGCGGTGGCCTGGGTGGCGGCGGTTCCGGAACTGTGGCTGGCGGTTTTCTACCTGTTGACCTTTCTGTTTTTCCTGGAGGTGGCCCGGCCGACGCCGGGTCTCGCCCTATGGCCCTGGCTGGCCATGGCCGGGACGTACAGCCTGGCGCTCTTGTCGAAAGAGCAGGCTCTAACGCTTCCCTGGTTGGCGGCTATCTACGAGCACTTCTACCGTGCGGACCGCGCGCAGACCACCGGGCGGGAAAAAGTGGCGCGCTACGGCGTCCTCTGGCTGCTGGCCATCGCCTATCTTCTCTTTCGGATCAAGGTGCTTGGCGCATTTGCTCCCACGCTGCAAAGGCCTGATCTCGGCTGGTATTCGGCGCTGCTTTCCGCCGTGTCCTTGGTGGCGCAGTATGTGGGAAAGCTCCTCTGGCCGGTGAAGCTGTGGGCATATTACGTATTCCAATCGAGCGAACACCTGCTCGATTTCCGGGTCCTGTGCGGACTGCTTTCGCTGTTCGTTCTGGCCATACTCTTCGTTTATCTATTCCGGCGCGCGCGGATGGCCTCGTTCGGACTCCTTTGGTTGGTCATCACCCTGGCGCCGGTTTTGAACGCGCGCTGGATGGGGGCCAACGTCTTTGCCGAGCGTTACCTCTACTTGCCCTCGGTGGGGTTCTGCTGGCTGGCGGCATGTGGCGCGATGGCTCTGTGGCGGCACGTTTCTCGACGGAACCTGGTTTGGCGACGCACGCTGCTGGCTGCCGCGTGCCTCGCGACCATCCTCAGCGCCGTTCGTATCTTCAGCCGAAACTTGGATTGGCGGAACGATGTCACGTTGCTCGAGCGCACGCTGGCGGATTCGACGGGTGACTACCGCCTGCGCAACGGCCTGGCCGTCGCTTACTGGATGCGGGGTGACAAGGAAGCGGCGGAAAGGGAGTGGCGTAAAGTCCTCGCGCAGGCTCCCAACAATGTCAGCACCTTGAATTACCTGGGAAGAGTCTATGCAAGCCAAAAGCGCTATGCCCAAGCGCTTCCCTTCTTTCAACGGGCCACTCAACTGGAACCTGAATATGCCGCCGCGCATTTGAATCTGGGGGCGGCTTACGCGGAAATGGGCATGTGGCAAGAGGCGGAAGCTCAACTGCGCACCGCCGTGGCTTTGGATTCTCTCAATTTTCAGGCCCGCAATATCCTGGGAAAACTCTATTTTGATTCCGGGGATCTCCGCGCTGCCGAGGAGCAGTTTACTCGCTCGGCGGAATGTGAACCCAATGTCGCCGCTTACGTGCATCTGGGTTATATTTACACGCGCCGGGGGGATTACGGGTGCGCCGAGAAGGTTCTCCGGGCTGCACTGGCTCTCAATCCCGCAGAAAGTCAGGCGCACCTGAAGCTGGGGCTGATTTATGCTGCCACGGAGCGAGGACCCCAGGCGGAGGAGGAGCTGCGCCGGGCGCTGGAGGCTGATCCGCGCAATCCTGAGGCCCTTTCGGCTTTGCAGCAGTTGCGAAGGCGCCGCGTCAAGCCTGAACGACCGTGATCTTGCTTGTTTGGGGATTCGCATCAACGACAGTTCTTCGACCAAGCTGATGCACCCGATTTCTATACATGACCTGCCTCAGCCCGCAGCGAAGATGGCGGAGAGGGGCGAGGAGCGTCCATGACTGCTCTCCCCAGCGACGCCGTGAGGCCCCCCGGCAGCGCCGTCCAGCCGCCAGAAAGTTGCGGGCTGGCGCGCTATTCGGATGTCGCGCTGCTTTCTATTCTTGCGCTTTGCGCCGCCTTGCCTTATGCCAATACACTTCTCAACGCCTTCGTCTACGACGATAGCACGCAGGTCCTGAACAATCCCTACATCCAGAGTTTTCGCCACTTAAAGGAGATCTTCAGCACGACGGTCTGGTCGTACGTGGGCGCCCAGGGACTGACGAATTACTACCGGCCCATGATGACCTTCGGATACCTGCTCTGCTACCAGTTCTTCGGGAACCTGGCATACGGTTTTCACCTGACCAACGTGCTTCTGCACGCCGCGGTGGTTTGTATTCTCTTCAAGTTCACCGAGACGATGTTCCGTGACCGCACCCTGGCGTTTGTGGCGGCTGTCCTTTTCGCGATTCATCCCATCCACAGCGAGTCGGTTGCCTGGATTGCAGCGGTGACTGACCTGGAACTCACGTTCTTCTATGTGCTGACCTTCTGGTGCTTTCTTCGCGTAGCGCGTCCGGGCGGCGGACGATCGCCCCTGGCTGAGTTGGGGATGGTGGGGAGTTTCGTCCTGGCCCTTCTCTCCAAGGAACAGGCGCTGACGATCCCCTTCCTGGCCACGGTCTATGAGCACGCCTATCGTGAGGACCGGGCGGCGACTACGTGGGCTCAGAAAACCTGCCGGTATGGATTCCTGTGGCTTCTGGCGGTTGCTTATGTTCTGTTCCGCGTCCGCTTCCTGAGTGCTTTGGCTCCTGTGGTGCAGATGCCCGGTCTGACCTGGTACCAGATGATGCTCTCGGCACTGGCGCTCGTGGGGCAATACTTGTGGAAGCTCGTGTGGCCCCTGCAGCTCTGCGCGTTTTATGTGTTTCACAAGAGCGTGAGTCCTCTCGACCCTCGTGTTGTAGCAGGAGTGGCGGGCCTAGTGATTTGCGCCGCGCTCTGGCTCGCGCTCTGGCGGCGTGACCGGCTGGCGTCGTTCGGCGTCCTGTGGTTCTTTGCGACGTTGGGCCCCGTCTTGAACCCCCGCTGGATGGCCGCCAACGTTTTCACTGAGCGGTATCTCTACCTGCCGTCGGTGGGATTCTGCTGGCTGGTGGGATGGGGGTGCGCGCGCCTGTGGCCCCTTGCGAACAACTGGAGACCGCTCGCGCGGCGGGCGCTGGTCGCGGCGGGTTGCGTCATCGCGCTGCTGGCTTGCGCGCGCATCGTCCTGCGGAACCGCGAATGGCAAAACGACATCCTGCTCTACACGCGCACGCTGGCCGTTTCGCCGGACGCTTACCACATTCGCAACAACCTTGCGGGGGCTTACTGGAACCGCGGGATGACTGGCGATGCGGAGCGCGAATGGTTTCAGGCACTGAAGATTGCGCCCACTCACGTCATCATTCTGAGTAATCTGGGGCTGGCCAGAACCCGGCAGAAGCGCTACAACGAGGCAGTGGAGTATTTCCAGCGGGCCATGCGCATCAAGCCCAAGTACACGGACCCTCATTTATACCTGGGCGTCGCTTACGAAGAGATGGGAAAGAAGGATCTCGCGGAATTGCAGTTTCGCGCCGCCGTGGCGCTCTCACCGCTGAATACCCGCGCCCGCAATCAACTGGGCAAACTCTATTTTGACGCGGGACGACCCGCTGAGGCCGAAGAACAATTTCGCCGCTCCGCCGAGAGCGAGGCGAACGCCGAGGCTTACAACGGCCTCGGAGATATTTACCTGAAATGGAACGACAGCAAGCGGGCCGAGCAGGCCTTCCGCGACGCCGTCTCCGCGGACCCCTATGATAGCCACGCGCGGTTCGCTCTGGGAGCGCTCTGCGCCTCCAGCGGGCGCAACGTCGAGGCGCTTCGGGAGTACCAGAGGGGACTCGTGACCGATCCGGCCAATCGCGAAGCCCTGGCGGCCATCCGGAAACTGCAAAGCTCCGCGACACCATCGCCAAAACGTTGAACGCCCGTAGGACTGGCCAGTGATCTGGGTGGAGAACTTCGAGGAAGGGGCATGACCGATCAGCGAGGCACGAGGGTTCAACCGCTCCGGGAGACAGCGACGGCACGGCCGGGCGCCGGAAGCCTGCCCCCCTGGTCCGGCGCCGCGGTGCTGGGCCTGCTGGCACTCATCGCCATCCTTCCTTACGCGAACACCCTGCTGAATGGTTTTGTTTACGACGATTCGGCGCAAATACTCGGCAACCCCTACCTCAAAAGCTTTCGTTACTTGCGCGAGATCTTCGGCACCACCGCCTGGTCGTTTCTCGGTATCTGGACGGTATCCAACTACTATCGACCCATCATGACCTTCGGATACCTGCTGTGCTATCAGTTTTTCGGACCGCTGGCTTACGGTTTTCACCTCGTCAACCTGGCTCTTAATGCGGGAGCGGTCTTTCTGCTTTTCAAAATCACGGAGCGGCTGTTCGGGAATCGCGCCCTGGCGCTGGGGGCGGCGGTGGTGTTTGCGCTTCATCCCATCCACGTCGAAGCCGTGGCCTGGATTGCGGCGGTGACGGAGCTGGAACTCGCCTTCTTCTACCTGCTCACGTTCTGGTTATTTTTGCTGGTGGCAAGGCCGGGCGGAGGGCGTTCGAGCCCTGCCCACTATGCGATGGTGGCGAGCTTCATCCTGACCATCATGTCCAAGGAGCAGGCGCTCACCCTGCCCTTTCTGGCCACCGCGTACGAGCACTTCTACCGCGACGACCGCGAGCAAACGACGCTTGCGCAGAAAGCCTCGCGTTATGGCGTGCTCTGGCTGCTGGCTATTGGCTATGTTGTTTTCCGTATCAAGCTCTTCGGAGCCTTCGCGCCCTTCCTGCAAAGACCCCAGGTGACCTGGTACGGCGTGTTCGTCAATGCCATCGCCCTGGTGGGGGAGTATCTGTGGAAGATCATCTGGCCGGCGCGTCTGTGCGCCTTCTACGTGTTCCACAAGAGTACAAGCGCTTTTGAGCCGCGCGTGCTCGCCGGGTTCGGCGCGTCAGTGATTTGTGCAACTCTCTTTTTCTGGCTGTGGAAGCGCGCGCGGCCTGTGTCCTTTGGCGTCCTCTGGTTCTTCGCGACGCTGGCTCCGGTGCTGAATCCGCGCTGGATGACGGCCAGTGTCTTCAACGAACGTTATCTCTATTTGCCTTCCGCGGGATTCTGCTGGGCCGTCGCCTGGGGAGTGACGCTCCTTTGGGCGCGCGCCACTGCGCAAAGCCGCCGGGTTATATGGCAAGGGGCGATGGCCACCGCGCTCAGCGTGATCGCTCTCCTCTCGCTCGTCCGCATCGTCACCCGGAACCGCGTCTGGAAAGACGACATCACGCTCTTTACCCAAACCCTCGAGATGGAGCCAGACGCCGTGCTCATTCGCACCTACCTGGGCATGACCTATTGGAACAGGGGATACATAGGCGAGGCGGAGCGACAGTGGCGCGAGGTGCTACGGCGATATCCTAACAGCGTGCTGGATCTGAACTACCTAGGTTGGGTCTATGCCCGGCAGAAGCGATACGAGGAAGCCGAAAAGTACTTCCTGCGGGCCCTGCACGCCCTCCCCACAGACCCCGAGGCGCACTTGAGCCTGGGAGGGCTCTATGCGGATACGGGGCGCGAGAAAGAAGCAGAGGTGCAATTACGGGCCGCGGTGGCCCTTTCGCCGATGAATGGCGCGGCGCGAAACCGGCTGGCCCAGTTGTACTTTGACGAGCAGCGCTTCCCGGAGGCGGAGGAGCAGTTCCACCGGTCGGTGGAGGGCTCAGCAAGCGTCACGGGTTACAATGGTCTTGGCGATATCTGCTGGCGCCGGGGCGAGCGCGAACAGGCTGAGCGGGCTTACAAGAGCGCGATCGCGCTCGATCCATTCGACAGCCACGCGCACTTCGGGCTGGGAGCGGTTTATGCTTCCGGCGGGAAAACCGTGGAGGCCATTCGAGAGTATGAAACGGGGCTTCAGACTGACCCCAGCAACCGTGAAGCCCTCACCACTTTAGAAAAACTGAGAACTCAAGCCCCTCATGCCAATTTCTCCAAATCGTGAATCTTTTCACCGCGCGCGCCACAGGTTGAAGGCGTTATTGCTGGCGTGTTGTCTTTGGCCGTGCGCGGCGCCGGCAGGCCAGAACGATCTGGAGGAGTTTGTTCGCCGGCTGGAGTCGAGTTACCGCGGCGTGCGCACCCTACGCGCCCAATTCACACAAACCTACGTGTGGGGGGGAAGAACGCGCACGGAATCAGGAACCGTCTACTTTGCCCGGGGCGGCTTGATGCGCTGGGACTACCGGGCGCCAAAAGAAAAGCTCTTCCTTTCCGACGGGAAAAAGCTGATGCTCTACGTTCCCGAGGAAAAACAGTTGACGCGCTCGCCGGTGAAGTCGAGCGAAGATGTGCGAGTGCCTTTCCGTCTGCTGCTCTCGCGGTTGAACTTGCGCAAAGTGTTTTCGAAACTCGAGTTTGCTGACCAGGCATTGCAGCATGACCCGGGTAGTCGCATCTTGCGCGCTTATCCCAAGCAGGGTTACGAGCAGGATTACCGCGAGGTCCTGATGGAGGTGAGCCCGGAGTTCGATATTCGCCGGTTAGTGGTCTTCTACCCCGACCACGGCACCATGCAGTTCACCTTCGACCGCATCGACCGCAACGTCGCTCTGAACTCCAACCTGTTTCGCTTCAGCCCACCGCCCAACACCGAGGTAATTGAGCAGCCCTGAGCGCGACGGTTGCAGTTCCACAAAGAACCGAAACTGACTTAGCCCAGGATGTAAGACTCAATCGCCTTGGCGACGCCGTCCTGGTCGTTGGAGAGCGTCACGGGCCAGCCGTCACGGGCCAGGCCATCGGTACAGTTGGCCATGACCACGGGCTGGCCGGCGAACTCCAGCATCTCGAGATCGTTGAAGTTGTCGCCGATGGCCATCACTTCGCTGCGCGTGATGCCGCAGCGCGCGGCCCAGAGTTCGAGCGAGCGGCCCTTCGAGCAGCCCCGGTTCATGACATCAAGGATCGAGATGTTGCGCGTCAGGTATTTCGTCCAGGTCAGGTGGACGTGGGCCGCAGCCGGCGAAGCGCGCAAGGTTGCTTCCACAGGCTCGATGAAGGTGGGAGGGCCGCCGAACATCACCTGCACAGGATCTGACTGGACCGCGGCTTCCAGGTCCGGCACCTGGTGGATGCATTCGGGACTGTGCACCAGATACCATCCCAGCGGCCCCTCGGGGACAGCGTTGTGTTGCATCGTGACTTGGCCGCGTCCAGGCACGTCGAAGATGGCAACCGCATAGGGGCGGTACTCGCGCGCGATTTTGAGGACCTGCCGCGCGATCGGGTGCGGCAGAAAATCTCGGTACAAAATCTCGCCCGAGGATGAGCCAATCAAGGCGCCGTTGGAGGCGATCAGGGTCGTGGGGCAGGGAATCTGTCGGACGAAGGGCTGCGCGGAGTGAAACCTGCGGCCAGTTACCACCACCAGTTGCACGCCGCAACCGCAGGCGGCGGCGAGCGCCTCGCGGGTGGGCTCAGAGATTTTCCCCTGGCTGTTGAGCAACGTCCCGTCCAGATCCATCGCCACCAGACGAATCGCCATAGATGGGAGATTTTAGCATGGAGCCGCGAACCGTTGATGAATGAGAGGCCACAGATCCGCGCGTTGACCGGATTTTCGCCGCTCTGTTAGACTCTCGCTTCATGTTTTGCCCGAGGCATCTTGAGTGCGCGCGCTGCGGGAAGCACTTTGAGCCGGGGAAAGCTTATAACCTGTGTCTGTGTGGCTCGCCGTTGCGGGTGCGCTACGACCTGCGGCGGGCGAGCTACGGCGCAAGGCACGGCGGTCCCGCCCGCGCAAGGCGGGCTAAAGTGGAGGCTCGGCGGGCAGACGCCGACCGCCGCTACAGCTCACTTCAAGCAGGAGAGTATGGAAAAAACTGAGCGGCTTTACTATACGGACTGCTATCTGCGGGAGTTTGACGCGCAGGTGGTTCGCGTGGAGCCTGGGCCGGGCCAAGTGCGCGTCTATCTGGACCGAACCGCCTTTTATCCCGATTCCGGCGGCCAGCCGGCCGACCGCGGGACGCTGAGCGAGATTCCCGTCCTGCAGGTGGTGGACGAAGGCGACCTAGTCGCGCATGTGCTTGGGCGCCCGCCCCAGGAAGCGCGCGTGACGGGGAGAATCGAGTGGGCGCGCCGCTTTGACCACATGCAGCAGCACACCGGCCAACACATCCTCTCGGCGGCGTTCGAGAGGGTGGGGAATTACCAAACGGTTTCCTTCCACCTGGGTGCGGAGACTTCCAGCATCGACCTGGATTCGGACCGCCTCAGCCGCCGTCAAATCGAGGAGGCCGAAGAGTTGGCAAACCAGATTGTTTTTGAGGATCGCCCGGTGCGCATCCTCTTTTGCCCCTCCCGCGAGGCCACCGCCATGGATCTGCGCAAGCCAACGGAACGCGCGGGCGAAGTGCGGGTTGTGGAAGTTGAGGACTTCGATCGCTCGGCTTGCGGTGGCTCCCACGTCAGCCGGGCGGGCGCCATTGGCCTGATCTGCGTGCGGAGGTTCGAGCGGATGAAGGGACTCACGCGGGTCGAGTTCGTCTGCGGGAACCGCGCGCTCGCGTGCGCGCGCCGGGACTTCCTGAGTTTGAGCGAAGCGGCGCGGATGTTTTCCACGGGCTTCGAAAGCGTCCCCGCGCTCATCGCCAAACAGGCGGAGGAATTGCGCGCCGCGTCCCGGGCTCGCGCGAAGCTCCTGGAACGCCTGGCGGAGTACGAGGCGCGCGAACTCTGGCAGGCCGCCGCTGAGAAGAATGGCCGCAAAATCATCCGGCAGGTCTTTGCAGCGGAAGACAACCTGGAAGCGAAGATGGTGGCGCATGCGGTGGGGAAACTGGGGTCTGCCGTAGCTCTTATCGGGGTGAAGGGCAAACCTACGGCCCTCTATTTCTCGCAGTCCGCAGGGGGCGGCGCTGACATGGGCGCCATAATGCGCGAGACCACTGCCAAGGTAGGCGGCAAGGGCGGTGGCGCCCGGGACTTTGCCCAGGGCGGAGGACTGGAAGAGTCCAGGCTGGAAGAAGCCCTGGCCATCGCGGAGAGTCTACTGTAGCGGCGGTCTCTGACTGCCGAAGCCCAGTTGCCGTTCAGAGATCGGCGTTACAGCTTGGCGCCCTTGTGCCAAGGCGAGACCGCCGCGGTAGCGCCAATTGTGGGTTTGCGAAGAGTCGTGTTATATTGCCAATTGCGTGGGCGCGTAGCTCAGTTGGGAGAGCGCGGCGTTCGCAACGCTGAGGTCGAGGGTTCGAATCCCTTCGCGTCCACCAGACATCTGGAAGACTCCGGCGCTCGTAGACTGCCGTTACAGCAGGCGGCGCTTAAACTTCCCGGTGATTTGGACAAAGCTGGATATAATGGGGCGATGCGATGCCCGAAGTGTCTGCACGAGAACCGCGCGGGAGTGCAGTTCTGCGCGCGCTGCCACAACCCCTTGAGCTTTGTTTGTCCTGCCTGCAAGCACCAGCAAAATCACGGTGGGAAGTGCGACCAGTGTGGGGTGGACTTCACCAGGTACGCGATGCTGATGGTGATGCAGGCGAAAACACAGGTGGAGACGGAACGGGACCGCGCCCAGAGCCGGAAATCCGTGATTCGGCAAATTGTCTTGCTACCTATTACCGGGGGACTTTCTCTGGTGAAGAGTATCCTGTCGCGCCTGCGGGGCAGGTGAGCGTCAGTCGGGTGATGGGGTGAGAAGAGCCGGAGTCCCGCAAGGCGGGACTGCGCTACAAGAACATGCCGGCCAGAGGCCGGCGCTACGGCTGACGAGGTACGAGAACATGCCGGTCAGAGGCTGGCGCTACAGTTACCGCTGGGTCTTACTGGCCATATACTTCTTGGCATTGGCCGACAGCTCGCGGGCCTGCGGCAGGCTGTCGAGGGCCTTCTGAACGAGGAAGTCGTTTTCGATGCTGATCCGATCCGCCTCGTTCTCCCCAAAAATTGATGCCACAAGCTGGATGCGAATCCGGTTCTTGACGAAATCCAGGTTGTCTTTAAGGTCCTGATCGGAAACCTGGATTTTCTCCCTGTTCAAAAAGTACTTGAATTCCGCAATCACGTCGTCGGTAACCTGGAAATCCCTCGGGATGGTGTTGTGGAATGCCAGGTAATACTTGCCGAAGTTAAAGAACACGCCACGCTGGAGAAGCGTTTCCTGCGTAGGGGTCATCTTGGGGTCGTCGACTCTGACGTCCGGAGTGATACCTCCTCCTCCGAACATTTCCCGCCCACCGTCGGTCAGGCGGACCTCGTTGTGGGGTGGGTTGGCGTGCTCGGGGTGGTAGTAATAATCGTAGAGGGAAATATTGGAGTACTGGCGCTGGATGAGGCGTCCGCTGGGCGTAAAATAACGGGCCGTGGTGAGGGCCAGGCCGGACTTCTCACTCAAGGGATAAACGGTCTGCACGAGGCCCTTGCCGAAGCTGGGTTCTCCCATCACCAGGGCGCGATCGTGATCTTGCAGGGCGCCGGTCACGATTTCGGCCGCGCTGGCCGTCAGGCGGTTGATCAGGACCACAATGGGGTATTCCTTCCCACTGTCGCCCTTGACGGCGTAATAGCGCTTTTCGGCCGAGCGCCGCCCGGAGTGATACACGATGAGCTGGCTCTTCTCCAGGAAGTGGTCGGCGACCTCCACGGCTTCCTGCAGCAGGCCGCCGGGGTTGCCCCGCATATCGAGGATCAATCCCTGGAGCTTCTTCTCGTCGACCTTTCGGAGCTCCTCGGTGAGTTCATCATTCGTGGTCTCATTAAAATTGGCAATATGGATGTAAGCGATCCCAAGCTTGATCATGAAAGCATTATCGACGCTGCGTTTGGAGATCTCATCCCGGGTGATGGTGAATTCCAGGGGCTGCTCCGAGCCCTCGCGGTTGACGGTCACGTGCACGATGGTACCCTTGGGACCCTTGAGCATTTCCGCCACCTGGACGGTGTTCAGGCCTTCCGTGGGCTTGCCATCGACCTTGGCGATCACGTCGCCGGGGCGCAGACCGGCGCGGAAGGCCGGAGAGCCCGGCATGGGCAGAACCACAATGGTCACGAGCTTGCCCATTTTGCCGGGACGGGATTGGATCTGCATCCCCACGCCGTAATACTTGCCTTCCTGGTCTTCCCGGAGCCGGGTGAAAGCTTCGGGGTCAAAGAAGTTGGAGTGCGGGTCCAGTGTCCGCAGCGCGCCGGGGATGGCGCCCAGGCTGCTGTTGCTGGGTCCGAAGATGGCGCGGTCGGGGTCGACGGGGTCGGCGTAATTGCCCTCGACCAGGTCATAGACCTGGGTAAAGGCTTTGAGGCTGCTCTGCACGTCCGAGTCGTCTCCACCCGAGGTGGTGGCCTCCACGCGCCGGCCGTAGGCGCCTCCCAGCAGCGCACACAACAAGACTGTTGATAGGATGAACCATAACAGCCGTCGCGCTTGTTTCATGACCTTGGCAGCTCCTCACCCTGCAAGCCCAGTATAACACAGCGGTAAGAGGCCGCAAAGACAGCCCCGCCGGACTTTTCACCTCTTGGATGACGCCCCGGCGCGGGTGGTTACCCCGCATCGAGCGTGTATTTCAATCGCCCAAGGAAGACGTTGACGGAGCTTTCTCCATGTTCCTTTTCGCCCGAGAGGAGATAACAGCCTGACGCCGAACTCGGATTGCAAGGAGGAGTCTTTGCGTTTGCGAACCGCGGCAGGGTGCCCCCATTCTTGCCATTACGCCTTGACAACCCCGCTGGCCTCCCCTATTATCCTCAGGAGAGGTTAGAATTGTTTAGCGGCGGTTTCGTCGAGATCGGTTTCATCCTTTTTATCGCCTTTCTGTTGTTTGGGCCCAAGAAACTTCCGGAGATTGCCCGGACGCTGGGAAAAGGTTTGGGAGAGCTGCGCCGCGCCTCGAACGAACTGAAGTTCTCATTGGAAGAGGAGATCAAGAACCTCGACCGTCACACCGAAGGGACGTCCGAGCCGGCTCCCAAGTATGGCCACGACCATCCAGAACCCGCCCACGAAGAATCCGAATCCCGACCCTGAGGAAGAGCAACTAAACGGGAGGCAGATGTCGTTCCTCGAGCACCTGGAGGAACTTCGCCAACGCCTGATTCGTTGCGTGCTGGGGATCGTGGTGGGGTTCGGCGTCTGCTTTTACTTTTCCGACCAGATTTACGGCTACCTGGCGCGCCCGCTCACCGACACCTTACACGCTCTGAAGATGTCGGAAAAGCTCGTTTACACGAACCCCACCGACCCGTTCAACCTCTACATCAAGCTGGCGATTGTGGCAGGGCTTTTCTTGTCGTCACCATACATTCTGTGGCAGGTCTGGCTGTTCATCTCGCCCGGGCTTTACCGGCATGAAAAGCGCTATGTCTGGCCTTTCGTCATCCTCAGCAGCAGCCTGTTTATTTCCGGCGGCTTCTTCGCCTACAAGCTGGCGTTCCCGGCGGCGCTGAAGTTCCTGGTGGAATTCGGCAAACGCTTCCAGCCGATGATCAGTATCAATGAGTATTGGAATCTGGCGCTGACGATCATCGTGGGGGTGGGCCTGGTTTTCGAGCTGCCCGTCATTATTCTGATCCTTTCCATCTTCGGCATCGTCACGCCCCGCTTCCTCCTCCGGCACATCCGCTATGCGGTGCTCATCACCGCCGTGGTGGCTGCGGCCATTGCTCCCACTCCTGATTGGACCACCCTCTTCATGTTCTGGATCCCCATGGTGGGCCTCTATGTGGTGAGCATCGGAGTCTCCTGGGTTGTTTACCTGAAAAAGAAATGGAACAAGAAGCATGAGCAGGCCTCCTAGGCGGCCAAGCCTCTGGGGACTGCTCGGCTCCTTGCTTGTGGTGCTGCGCCTGACCGGCGCTTCCCCCGTCCGGCCGGCGGAGGGCCCCGAGTTCAACGGCGGGCGGGCGTTTGAAGACTTGAAGCGGCTCGTCGCTTTCGGCCCCAGGCCACCGGGGTCGAAGGCCCTGGTGGAGAGCCGGCAGTGGATCATCCGGCAGCTCAAACAGGCGGGCGCGCAGGTGGAGGAAGACCGTTTTGTAGCCGGCACACCTCTGGGGAATGTGCCCATGACCAACCTCATTGCCAGATTCCCCGGAACGCGACCTCAAGTCGTCATGGTGGCGGGGCATTACGACACCAAGCGCGCCGAGGGTTTTGCCTTTGTGGGCGCCAATGACGGGGGGTCGAGCGGCGCCTTCTTGCTGGAATTGGCGCGCGTCCTGGGGCGGCGGAAAAACGCCCTGACGTACTGGCTGGTCTTTTTCGACGGCGAAGAAGCCCTTCAGCAGTGGTCGCAGGCGGATAGCCTCTACGGTAGCCGTCACCTCGCCGAGGAGCTGGCCTCGCGCGGCGAACTGAGTCGTATTCAGGCGATGATCCTGGTGGATATGATTGGCGACGCCAAACTCAGCATCCATCGCGAAAGCAATTCCACGCCCTGGCTGCGCGACTTGGTCTTCAACTGCGCCAAGCGACTCGGGTACGGGAAGTACTTCCTGGAGAGCCCCACGGCCGTCGACGACGACCACATCCCCTTCGTGAACGCCGGCGTCTCGGCCCTCGACCTCATCGACTTCGATTACGGTCCCAACAACAGTTATTGGCACACAGCCAAGGACACGGTGGAGCATTGCAGTCCGTTGAGCTTGACCATCGTCGGCCGGGTGGTGACCGCGGCGCTCGAGGAACTGGAGAAGTCCCCGCGCCTTAAGTAAGATCGGGGCCTGGCAGAATGCGCAGGCATCGGTCCGGGGGGCGGGCGCGCGGCTTTTTTCTCGCCGCTCCCGCTCCGTGCCAAGGATGAAGTTATGAAGGGTTTGCAGCCCTGGATACTCTTCAACCTCGCGGTGCTAGCCATGCTCGCCGTCGACCTCGGGGTCTTTAAGCGCCGGGCCCACGTCATTTCATTCCGGGAAGCCACCGTCTGGAGCGCCGTGTGGGTCGGCCTTTCCTTGGCCTTCAACGTTTTTGTTTACTTCTGGCGTGGACCCGATCGCGCGCTGGAGTTTCTGACCGGTTACCTGCTGGAGAAGTCGCTGTCCCTGGACAACGTTTTTGTCTTCGCGGTGATCTTCGGCGCGATGGGAGTGGCGGCGCAGTTCCAGCATAAGGTTCTGTTCTGGGGGATCCTGGGGGCGCTGGTCACGCGCGGGCTCTTCATCCTGGTGGGCGTGGAACTGGTGGCGCGTTTTGCCTGGGTTCTGTATGTTTTCGGGGCCTTCCTCACCCTCAGCGGCGCGAGGCTGCTGTGGGAAAAGCCGCAGGAAATTCGTCCCGAACACAGTCCGGTGATAAGGCTGGCGCGCCGATTCCTGCCAGTCAGCGCGCAATTTGAAGGAGCAGCGTTCTTCGCGCGACGGACGGGAAGCCTCGTGGCTACCCCACTGTTTCTCGTTCTGGCGTTGGTGGAAGCCACGGATGTGCTCTTTGCCGTGGATTCCGTTCCGGCGATCTTTGCGGTGACGCGGGACCCCTTTATCATTTACACCTCCAATGTCTGCGCCATCCTCGGTCTGCGCGCCATGTACTTTTTGTTGGCGGGAGCGATCACGAGGTTCCGTTATCTCCGCGCCGGGTTATCCGTGATTCTGATCTTCGTGGGATTGAAGATGCTCGTGGCGCGCTTCTATAAGTTCCCCACCTCGCTCTCGCTGGTGGTGATCTCCGGCATCGTGGTGGTTATCATCGTTGCCTCGCGGGTCGCGGAGAAGAAAGAACGCGACGGCGAGGCGGGAAACTAGAAATTCGAAACTCGCGTGCCCTGTTAGTTCCGTCCGGAGCGGCACTCGAAGCGCGGCGGCGGCAGGTGGTGATCCGGGCTAGGCGGGAAGACCCCGGCTGCCGCTTCGCGGGCGTATGGCGCGGCGGGCGGGTGGCCTGCCCCATCCTCGCCGGGAAGCCCCCCTAACAAAGCGGCGGCATGCCGGCTGGAAGCTGGCGCTACCCCTGACGCCCAGGGCTACTTGAAATGGACGGGGTTGTCTTTGGATATGTAGGAATGTTTGGCGGGGGAAGCGTCGTTTTTCAGGGGGAAGTCGGAACGGTATTGGGCTCCCCGGCTTTCCTCGCGGGCTAAAGCGGAGCAGGCGATGAGGCGCGCCGTTTCCAGGATGTTCCGGACTTCGTAGTACTGGCGACTGGGGGTGGGGGGTTCAGGAAGGGAAAGCGCGTCCAGGCGCTTAACCGCCTCCCGCAGTTCCTTGCCGTTGCGAATGATCCCCACCTTTTCCCACATGATGGAGCGCGCCTGGTTCGCGACCTGTTCTATCTCTGCTTTCTGGTCGGCGGTTGAGGAGTCGGGGTACCCCACGCGCGGGCTTGTGGCGACGGTCGCCGGCTGGGAAGGTCGCGTGGGGGGAGCAGCGCGGGAACGCTGCTTCAACATGGCGGCGGCAGCTCGGGCGCCGAACACCAAGCCTTCCAGCAGAGAATTGCTGGCCAGACGGTTGGCCCCATGAACGCCCGTTGCCGCTACTTCCCCCGCCGCATAGAGCCCGGGAAGTGTGGCGGCGCCGTGCAGGTCGGTGGCGACACCGCCCATGGCGTAGTGGGCGGCGGGACGCACCGGAACCAGGTCGGCGGTGATGTCGATGTTGTGCTGAAGGCAGGTAGAGTAGATGCGGGGGAAGCGTTTCTGGACGCGCTCGGGATCCATGGCCGTGAGGTCGAGGTAGACGAACTCACTCCGGTGCTTTTGCATCTCCATGACGATGGCGCGCGAGACCACATCCCGGGGCGCGAGTTCCGCCATCTCGTGATAACGCGGCATGAAGCGTTCGAGCAGGATGTTACGCAGGTTGGCGCCTTCTCCCCGCACCGCCTCGGAGAGCAGGAAGCGCGGCGCCCCCTTCACGTAAAGGGCGGTGGGATGGAACTGGATGAATTCCATGTCGCTGAGGACGGCGCCCGCCCGGTAGGCCATCGCCATGCCATCGCCGCAGGCCATCGGGGGGTTGGTGGTTTCTTTGTAGACTTGCCCGAGGCCGCCCGTGGCCAGCAAGACGGCGCGGGCCTGGAGGGTCTTCAGTTCAGAAGTCTTCTCGTCCAGGTAGGTCACGCCTACCACGTGGCCGTCATCTTTGCAGAGGTCCACGGCAAAGGCGTAAGGCTGCACCTGGATGGCGCGCAGCGACTTGGCCTTGGCCATCAGGGCTCGCATGATTTCGCTGCCGGTGGAATCGCCGTGTGCGTGGAGCACGCGGGAACGGCTGTGGGCGCCTTCGCGGGTGAAGGCCAGCTTGATGCCGTTGCGGTCAAAGCGCATGCCCCATTCAATCAATTGCTGGATCTGCTGGGGACCTTCTTCGACGAGGGCCCGCACCGCCTCCTCGTGACACAGGCCGTCGCCCGCCCGCAAGGTGTCATGGAGGTGCAGACAAACCTCATCGTCCTCGCCCAGGGCCGCAGCGATTCCGCCTTGCGCGTACTCGGTGCTGGATTCGTAGAGGGCGCCCTTGCTCAGCACCAGCACCTGGCCCGCGCGTGCCAGCTCAAGGGCGGCGCGCATGCCGGCGATGCCGCTCCCGAGGACAAGAAAATCCACCTTGCGCTGGGCTTTTTTCTGCATAGGAAGTCTAATGATACCTTCCGCGTCGCACCTGCGCAACCGCCTCCTTCCAACCGATGCTTGTTGCAACTCAGGGGCTGTGATATCTGTAGATTCTGCGCTTGCTTATGCGGATGGATTTGAGGTGGTATGCGACGCATTCGAGTAGCTTCCAAACTCTTCTCCTACGACATCATGGTTGGCCGAGGCGCTTGGCGAGCGTTGCGGCGTTTTCCGCTCAAGGACTATTCCTCGTTCTTCGTCTTAACCGAAGAAAGACTGTGGAGCCGCTGGGGAAAGTTGTTCTTGCGCGAAAGCGGGCTGCGCGGCCCGCGGTGCGTGTGGGTGCCGGGCGGCGAAGCGTCGAAGACCTTGCGGATGGTGGAACGCGTCGCGGGGCGTTTGCTCGCCCTGGGCGCGGACCGCAAGTCGTTGCTCATCACCGTGGGGGGCGGCGTGATCGGCGACCTGGGGGGATTCATCGCTTCCACGTACATGCGTGGAATCGATTACATCCAGGTCCCTACCACGGTGGTGGCGCAGGTGGATAGCGCCATCGGCGGCAAAACCGGGGTGGACGTAGGCGCTATGAAGAACCTGGTCGGTACTTTCTACCCGCCGCGGCTGGTTCTTTCGGAGCCGCGGGTTCTGAGTTCGCTCGAGGCGCGAGCTTTCCGTTCCGGACTCTATGAAGTGGTCAAACACGGGATCCTCGCCGGGCCCGAGTTTTTCCAGCAACTGGAAGCGGGCCTCGCAACCCTTCTCGCCGCCCAGGTTCGATCCCTCGAGCCGATTCTGGCCAAGGCGGCGGCAGTGAAAGTGAACGTCGTCAGCCGCGATGAACACGAGGGAGGACTGCGGCGAGTCTTGAACCTGGGTCATACCTTTGGCCACGCCCTCGAGGAAGCCACGCATTACCGCCGCTTCCTGCACGGCGAGGCGGTTGGCTGGGGGATGCTGGCGGCCTTCCGCCTGGGGGAACGATTGGGTTTGCTCAGGACTACAGAGGGAGCGCGCATGGCGCGGCTGGTACGACGTGTGGGCCCGCTGCCGCCCATTCGCGATCTTGCGGCGGCCCGCATCCTGAGGCTCCTGCCGCGCGACAAGAAAGCGGTGGGCGGGAGGATCCATTGGGTTGTCCCGGAAGGAATCGGGAAGGTCCGGGTTGTTTCGGATGTCCCCGAGGAAGTGGCGACCGCCGCCCTGCGCGACGTCCAACAGGCCGAGGGACATGATTGAGCAGGTACCAGCCTCCTTCCAGGGAAGTCCCCTGGGAGTGCCGGGGGACGAGGACTCCACGGCGCGGGCGGTCCGCAACATGTTTGCCGCGGTCGCTCCGCGCTACGACTTCCTGAACCACCTCCTCTCGCTCGGGCGCGATATCGCCTGGCGACGTGCCACGGCCAAAGCTCTGCGCGAGGCGCTGGAGCGGCCGGGATCACTCGCCCTGGACCTTTGCTGCGGAACCGGTGATTTGGCCCTGGCCCTGGCGCACGTTTCGCGAGGGAAGGTGATGGGGGCAGACTTCTGCCATCCTATGTTGCTGCGCGCGCACGCGAAGGCGGCAAGTCGGTCGCGACCGGTGTTTTTCTTCGAGGCGGACGCGCTGCGACTGCCTTGCCGCGACGATTCCCTGGACGCGCTCACCGTCGCATTCGGGTTTCGCAACCTGGCTAACTACACCCGCGGCCTCGAGGAGATGCGGCGCGTGCTCAAACCCGGCGGGCTGGTCGCCATCCTGGAGTTTTCGCGGGTGCGCGGGCGGGGTTTCGGCGCGTTGTTTCGCGTCTACTTCCGCAGGATTCTGCCCCGCCTGGGGACCTGGATCTCCGGCGTGCGTGGGCCCTATCAGTACCTGTGCTATTCCGCGTGGCGATTCCCAGACCAGGAAGAGCTGGCGGCTGCCCTGCGCGAGTCGGGCTTTGAGAATGTCAGGCACCGGAATTTCACAGGCGGGGTAGCGGCTCTCCACATCGGGCAAAAAGCCTGAATCGAGACCCGAGAAGGCAGCCCTGGCAGTAACGAGCCGCGACGCACCAGGCGGGTGATTAGGATGGCCTGCCAGCGCGCAGGCTGCCGAAATTAGGGGCTTTCGAAGCGTCAGCCTATACGGATAGCCTACTTTTACCCGGGGACGCAGAAACCGCCCGCCAGGGCCGAGGCGGATGGATTATGCTTGCCTAAGACTTTTTGTTGAGGCGGGACGGTAGGGGCATAGTACGCCATGCCCCGACGGATAGGACGGGCTACTGGCTGGGTGGGGAAGTCGTCTCAGCCTTTCGCCATTCTTCCGGCGCGCCACTGTCTTTGAATTCCTTCTCCAGGTCATCGAGCGCTTTTTGGGCCTTTTCTGTGGCCGCGCGTTGGGCAGCCACTTCCGCCTGCTTGGCAGGGATCTTCGTGTTCAGCTCGTTTTGGACTTCGGGGTTCAACTCCCGGGCCTGTTGGATCTGCATAAGGTTCAGCTCATCCTCGGCGAGCTGCTGTTGCTGCTGGGCGGCTGCCAGTTGTTCCTCCGCGGCTTTGAATCGTCCCTGCCAGTACTCCTGCGTCTGTTTTTTGTCGCCGCTCTTTTCCGTCTCCTCCGGCTTGGCCTCGCTGGCGGGGGAGGTGGAATCTTTTGGTTTCGAAGGCGCGCTGGAGGACGTTGCGGAAGACACCGGCGCTGCCGTGGACGTTTCCCAGGGAGCGGGGGGAGGCAAGTTCTCGTTGGTATAGACCTTGAGGGGTTTCTTGGCATCCTTCTTCTGCTGGCGCATGTCGCGGGCGAAATCGCCCAGAGACTGCGCGGCGGCCAGCGAGGCTGCCAGCAGCATGAGCAGCGCCGCCGCAACTATCGTCAATTTTTGGGATCGCATAAAACCCTCACCCTCGATTAGGGATAAACGTTTCGCTCACGTCCTACAATTCGGGATGGGCGCTACCCTCCGCCGCCGGCCCTGTGGCAGCAACCCTGCGGGCCACCTCGACGCCGAGTTGTTTCTGAAGCACGCCGCTGGTCCTTTCAGCGGTTCACTTCACCTCAGATCAGAACCAAGTCTAGCGCAGCCACCCGGGATCGCCGCCGTCCCGTCGGAGCTGATCCCGCAGGTCCTCAATGGCTTTCTCATCCGCAGCGATTTCTTGATTCTTCTTGGTGATGTCCTGCCGGAGCTTGTTGACATCGGCGCGCGAGTACTGCTCCAGCAAACTCTTGTTGGGGTCGGGGTAGTATTGCATATCGCCCTGGGCCAGCTTCTGATTCAGCACGGCGAGCTCCCGCTGGTGGATCGCCAACTTCTCCTGGAGCTCCTTCATGGCTTCACGGTAGTGTTTCTCGCCGCGCATTTTGGAATCGCCTGGCGGGGTTGTCGGCGCCGGCGCCGGACGGCTGGGCGTCTTATCCCCAGGTTTGGCTGGGGTCGCCGCCTCGGCGGTCGAGGCCTCGCCGCTCGGCGGAGCACTCAGGTTATCGTTGGTGAAAACCTTGACGGGCTTCACACCCTCTTTGCTGCGCTCCGCTCGGTACTTCCTGGCAAGTTGGCCGAGCGAGGGTATCTCGCCCGTGTCCTGCTGTGGAGCCGCCAGCAAGCCGGTCGAGATGCCCAGCCAGAACACACTGAGAAGCAATAACCGTTTCATGAGAGCCTTCCTTCTGGCGCCGCGAGCCATCCCTTCGCTTAATCTACGCCTTCGCATCTGCAAAATCAACAGCATCTGCGTCTTTCGCCCGGGGATTCGCGTGTTCCCCGGCCCCCCCGAAGCGGCTGGAGGGTAACCACCACGCCCCTCCAAGCCACTCCCTTAATAGTAGAAGTTGTGAGCGAAGCAAAGGTTGCCGTATATAATGGCGGGTGCAGGGGTCTGGGTGAGGATTGTTCCACCGCGTGGGTGGTCCTTCACATACCAATTGCTCCACCGGGGGCACGGACGCAGGCAGGAAGCTTTTCCGAGGCAGAGATGGCCATCCATAGTGTTTACAGCTTGTCGAAAGACGATGCGGAAGCTCGCAACTGGCTGGCGTTTTTTCGGCGACACGGCTACTCCGGGCTCGCCAATTTGGTGATCGAGCGAGTCTTCTGGTTGGAAGGAAAGATTGACCTGGCGAGGCTCATGCCACTGCTGGTCAATCCGCTTTATCAGGTGGCCGCGGAGGCGTCGCAGCTCGATCCCGCGCAGGGAGCGATTGTGGAGATAGCTTACCGGCCGGCGGTCACCGATCCCGAGACACCCTCCATCCTGGTGGGCGCGCGGGCCCTGGGTGAGAACGGTTTGGAATTCGCCCGGCTCAGCAAGCGCTATCAGTTCGTCGGGCTGGAGGAGGCGGAAGCTCGCAAGCTGGCGGCGCGGTTCCTCTACAACAAGGTGGTGCAGCGCATCCGCGAGCCCGGCGAAAGGCCCTCAACACTTCGTCCCTCGGGCAATCCCGACCCGGTGACCTCGGTTCCGCTGCGTGGCCTGAGCGATGAAGAACTCGTGGCGCTCTCGCGGGAGCGTTCCTGGTATGCGCCCCTCTCGCAGATGAAGGTGATCCAGGCCCACGAACTTGCCCAGGGCCGGCCGCACAGCGACGCGGAAATGGAAATCCTGGCGCAGACCTGGAGTGATCACTGCTACCACACCACCTGGAAGAGTCTGGGCCTGCTGAAGCGGCTGAGTGAGGCGACCGCCCGCATCCACCATCCGCTCGTCGTATCCGCCTTCAAGGACAACGCCGGCGGCATGGAGTTTTACGAGGACTGGGTGGTGACCATCAAGGGTGAGACGCACAATTTCCCCAGTTCCATCGCCCCCTTCGGTGGCATCGCCACCAAGCATGGCGGCGTCATCCGCGACACGCTGGGTTTCGGTAAAGGCGCTTATCCCATAGGGGGGACGACGGTGATGGGTACCATGGACCCGCGGCTGGGCGAAGAGGAAGTTCCGGCGGGGGCCTTGCACCCCCAGTTGATTGTGACCGAGTCGATTCGCGCCACGGGTTACTATACGAACCCCATGGGCATTCCCATGATGCACCCGATTTACCGCTGCCATCCGGGCTACGCCAAGTGTTTTGCCCTGGGGCACTCCATCGGTCTGATTCCCCGTCAATTTGCTTGGAAGGACGACCCGCGGCCCGGAGACGTCGCTTTGCTCATGGGAGGTGAGACGGGGCGGGACGGCATCCACGGCGCCACCGCCAGTTCCACCGGCATGACCGGCGAGACCCTGGAGAAGGAATCCGCCGCCGTGCAGATCGGCCATCCCATTACCGAGCGGCGGTTCGCCTCAGCGATCCCCGCCTTGCGGGACGCCGGGTGCGTCCGCAGCATTACGGACCTCGGCGCGGGCGGCATCTCTTGCGCGGTGGGCGAAATGGGCGCCGAAACCGGTGTGGCGGTGGACCTGGACGCGGTGCCGTTGAAGGACCAGAGCCTGACGGCTTGGGAGATTCTACTTTCGGAGTCGCAGGAAAGAATGCTGGTGGCGATCCCGGCGGAGAAGCTCCCGGAGGCGCAAGCCATCCTCGATCGGTATGAGGTGGCGCATTGTGTGCTCGGCCGCTTCACGGACTCGGATCGTTTGCAGGCCACATGGCGAGGGGAAAGAGTGGTGGACCTTGAGATGTCGTTTGTGTGGGGGGCGTGCCCTATTGACCCCATTCCCGTGGCGGAACCCCAGCGCAAGCTCCAGCCCCTCAACTTGCCTGAGCCGAAGACCGGCGAGGAGTGGTCCGACGCCGCGCAACGTGTGCTGGCCCACTATCATTGCGCCGACCAAAGCGCCGCCGGGGCTCGCTTCGACACCACGGTGCAGGGAAGAACCGCCCTCGGGCCTTACGGCGGCAAGAACCACTGCATGCCCACCAACCTCTACGTTTCGGCGCCCTTGCGCGGCAGACCCTACGGAGTCATCACCACTATTGCTTTTAATCCTTTCTATGGGGAGATTGACCCGGCTTTGATGGCCAAGCTCATGGTGCTCGAGGCCATCACCAAAGCGGTGGTCGCCGGAGTCAACTATCGCGAGATGGTTCTCTGCGACAACTTCTACACGCCGCGCGTTCGCCCGGAGGTTGCCGAGGATCTCAAGCGGATGGTCGAGACCATCGCGGATTTCTCCGTCGCGATCGGGGTGCCTTTCATTTCGGGCAAGGACTCGAGCTCCGGGACGTTTGAAGCCGGGGGACGCAAGATTGACGTTCCTCCCACGCTGGCCGTGGCCACCCTGGGCCGTCTGCCGGACGTGAAGCGAGTCGTCAGCAAGGAGTTCAAACACGCGGGAAACAAGCTCGTGCTGGTCGGTCGAGTGGACCCGGAGGCGCTGGGGGGAAGCGTCTACGCGGACGCGCATGGCCAGCGCGGCGACCGCTTGTTTGATGGCTACGACGCGGTTTCCATCCGGGAGCTTTGGGATGCTCTGCTGGCTCTTGCGGCGCAAGGGGGCTACGTGTCCGGCTCAGCGATTGCCGAGGGCGGCATCTTCCTGCGCCTCTTCGAGGCCGCCTGGGGATCAGGGTTGGGCGCGCGCGTCGAGCTCGGCCGGTCGTTCACAGGCCGGCGGGATGGGCTCCTGTTTGGTGAATTTACAGGTTCCGTTCTCCTCGAAGTGCCCGCCGAGCGCCACCTTGCTCGATCGTTGCGTGCCCTTCCTTACTGTGTCCTGGGCGAGGTGATTTCAGAGCCGCAATTGGCTCTCGCGGATTGCGGAAAAGCTGTTTGGAAAGAAGCGACGACGACCCTGGCCGCGGGCTGGGAGAGAACCTTTCGCGAGGTTGTCGAATGAATCAGGCGCTCACCGCCGTCCTTTACGCTCCGGGCACGAATTGCCACGAAGAAACGGCCGCGGCCATCGAACTGGCGGGCGGCAAGGCCGAACTGGTTCTCCTCCGCGACCTGCTCGACGCACGGGCGCGTCTCTCAAAGTACCAGGCGGCGGTGGTGCCCGGGGGGTTTTCTTACGGCGACCATCTGGGCGCCGGCAGGATTTTCGCCACTATCCTGGTAGCGCAACTCCGCGACCAGTTGCTGGAGTTTCTTGCCGCCCAGAAACCGCTGCTGGGGGTTTGCAACGGCTTCCAGGTGCTGACGGAGGCGGGGATCCTTCCCGGCCGCACTCCCGGCAAACGTGGGATGGCGTTGATTGAAAACCAGTCCGCGCGTTTTGAGGACCGCAAGATTCGCCTGGTCGTCTCCGCGGAGAAATGCATCTGGACGGAGGGCCTGGCGGGCCAGGTCCTGGAAATGCCCTCTGCCCACGGGGAAGGCCGCCCGCTGTTTTGCGAAATGGGAAGCGCCGCTCCGCCCCGCGTAGTATTCCGTTTCGGCGATCGGCAAGGGCACTCCACCATGCAGTACCCTGAGAATCCCAATGGCGCGCCGGGAGGCATTGCGGGGATCACAGATGAGACCGGCCTGGTGCTGGGTCTCATGCCTCATCCGGAGCGCGCCAGCTTTCCCGCCAATTACTCCCAGGATGGCCTGAAGATTTTCAAGAACCTCGCGCGATGGCTTGGCAGAACGGGATCGTAGTGAAGCCAGGCGTCTGGCGCGAGGCCTGTCCCCGCAGAGAGCGCGCGTTCATCGTGGCCTGAAATGCTTGAGCGCCTTTTTGCGCAGTTGACTCCTGACTCGAGGAGCTATAGCCTTTGTAACCTTCTGGGTTTGAGTTCAACAGTGGTTAATACCCCTGAATGTATACTGTGGAAAGGTTCTAAGGCCCTCGGATGAATCCAGTCCCAAGAGGCATTTCGCCGGCCAGCGCTGTACCCCGAAGTGAGCTCTCCGACTCCGCAGGAGCGGCGGCGAGCGCGCCCCCCGCGCCGCGCGCCTACCTCCTGGTGTTTGCGGCTGGACTCGTGATGGTTACGGCTTTTGCCGTGTACCACATCGCACGGGAATACCGGAACGAAAAAGCCTCCTGGAACGCGCGGCTCACCAGCGTCGCGGACGACCGGACCTGGATTGTGGCCAACTGGCTCAGGGAGCAGAAAGCGGATGCCGAAGTCCTATCCTATTATCCCTCCACCGTGGCCTTATTGTCAGGGCGACTTGCAGGTGGCGAAGCGCCACGAGTTCGCGCGGAGGTGGCGGCGCACTTGGTTCCGCTTCTGGACCGCGCTTGCGCTGCGTATGGCTACCTGGGCGTTTATCTCCTGGGCCCGGAAGGGGAGGTAGTGGCGCGCTCGTCCCATGCGGAGGAAACGGGCCCGCGCGTCCAAGCGTTCGCCCAGGCGGTTGCGCAGAGCGGAAATTTCCGGATTGACGTGCTGGGCGTCGAGCCGGACAGACGGCACCTTGCCTTCACTACACCGGTTTTTGCCGAAGGCGGTCGGACCGCGGTCCTGGGTTCGGTGATGACCGTGGTCCCTGCCCGCCGGCTTCTTCCGCTCCTCGCCAGCGGGACCGTGGGGACGCGCACGGCGGAAACGCTGCTCGCAGCGCGCCGGGGAAACGATATCGTGTGCCTTGCGCCTCCCCACTACGAGTTCGGCGCTGCGGCTGGCTTCTCGCCGCCGGAAGGCTCTTTGGCGTTCGCCGTCCGTGAGGGGCTGGAGGGGCGGGAGGGGTTCGGAGAATTCGCCGGCCGCCAGGACACCCGGGTGCTGGCGGCGACCCGCCAGTTGCCTCTGCCCGGCTGGTGCCTGGTGCACAAAATTGACCGCGAAGAAGCTCTGGCGGGTTTTCAACGCGCCGCCAAGCTTGATGGGCTGGTGGCGGCCTTCACCCTCCTGGTGCTGGCGGGAGCACTCCTCAGCCATCGCCGCAACGCTCTGGCACGCGCGCTACAAGCCGAAGTCGAGCGGCAGCAAGCCACCTTGAAGCTGAGGGAGTACGCGCAGGAAATTGTGGACAGCATCCCGGCAGGGCTGCTGGTGCTCTCCCGGGACCTGCGGGTGCTCTCCGTGAACCGCTGGTTCCTGGAGAACTTCCAGGTCCGGAGTGAGGAACTGATAGGCCGCGCGCTTCACGAGGTGATCAACGCCGAAGGGCCGCCGCGACGCATCGACGATGTGCTGGGGTCATCCCCCAACAGCGTCTGGATTGACTTGGCCGTGGCGGGCCGGCAGGAGCATCGCCCCGCCCGCATCACCATCACGGGGGTTCCCCACGGGGAAGAGGACCGGCTGCTGCTCGTCATCGAGGACCTGACGGAGAGCGAGCGCTTGCGGGCTGCCGTCGCGGCTTCGGAGCGGCAACTGCGCGAGCTGGTGCAGAGCCTCGACGCCATCCTTTGGGAAGCCGATGCCTGCACCTTCCAGATTAGCTTTGTCAACCAGCGCGCCGAGAGGATTCTGGGTTTCCCCGTCAAACAGTGGCTGGAAGAGCCTCATTTTCTGCTCAACCACAGTGACCCGGGCGACCACGAGAAGCTCATGGCGCTCAGCCGGGCGGCGGCAACCCCCGGGGGAGTTTACGAGTTTGAGTACCGGATGGTGGCGGCGGATGGCAGCGTGGTCTGGTTCCATAGCCTCATTCGGGTGGTCGCGGAAGGGCGCGCCCGGCGCCTGCGCGGCGTCATGGTGGACATCACCGAGCGCAAGCGCGCTGATGATGCCCTGCGCGCTTCCGAGGAACGGTACCGGCTGCTTTTCGAGCGCAACCTGGCCGGCGTCTACCACACCACGCTGGATGGCCGCATCCTCGACTGCAATGAATCCTTCGCGCGGATGTTTGGCTGTGCGTCGCGCGAAGAGGTCCTGGCGCATCGCGCCTGGGACTTCTACTTCGACCCCGCGGAGCGGGAGGCGGAGCTGGCCCGGCTGCGCGCCCAGAAGACCCTCAGCAACTACGAGGCGCGCCTCCGCCGCAAGGACGGCAGCACTCTCTGGGTTCTGGAGAACGAAAGTCTAATTGACGGTGAAGAGGGCTGGCCCGAAATCATCGAGGGAACGATCATAGACATCACCGAGCGCAAACATCTGGAGGAGCAGCTTCGCCAGGGGCAGAAAATGGAAGCTGTGGGGCGACTGGCAGGAGGTGTCGCCCACGACTTCAACAACCTGCTGACCATCATCTCTGGTTACAGCCAACTCCTGCTGGGCGTTCACCGCGCCGAGGAAGTCCCGTGGACCTACGCCCAGGAAATCAAGAAAGCCGCGGACCGGGCGGCTTCCCTCACCCGTCAGCTCCTGGCCTTCGGCCGCCGGCAAGTGCTCCAGCCGCGGGCGTTGGACCTTAATGCCGTGGTTGCCGAGCTGCAGAAGATGCTGCGGCGACTGATCAGTGAAGACATCGAACTCGTGACGGTCCCGGACTACCAACTGGCGCGGGTAAAAGCCGACCCGGGGCAAATCGAGCAGGTCATCCTCAACCTGGTCGTGAACGCGCGCGACGCCATGCCGGGCGGAGGTAAGATCATCATCGAGACTGCCAACGTGTGCGTGGACGACAGCTTTACGCGCCGCCACCCGGTGATGCTTCCCGGTTCTTATGTGAGCCTGGCCGTGAGTGACACAGGCACTGGAATGGACGCCGAAACCCAGCGACACATCTTCGAGCCCTTCTTTACCACCAAGGAGTCCGGGAAAGGAACGGGGCTGGGTCTGGCAACGGTGTATGGGATCATCAAGCAAAGCGGCGGGTATATTTGGGTCTACAGCGAGCCGGGGCGTGGCACAACCTTCAAGATCTACCTGCCCCGCCTGGAAGAAGCGGCGGAATCAGCGGAGGAGGGCGAAGCTCCCAGCGGGGCCGCCGGGGGTTCTGAAACCATCCTGCTGGTGGAGGATGAAGACGCGCTGCGGGTGTTTGTTCAGGGAATGCTGCGTTCGCGGGGCTACCAGGTGCTGGAGGCGCGTCATGCCGCAGAGGCGCTGGCAGTGTGCGAGAGACATTCAGGGCCTATCCACCTGATGCTGACGGATGTCGTCATGCCGCAGATGAGCGGCCGGGAGTTGGCCCAGTGCCTGGGCCCCCTGCATCCGGAAATGAAAGTCCTCTACATGTCGGGCTATACGGATAGCACCCTCCTCCACCAAGGGGTGCTGGAGGCCGAGGCGTCTCTTATCCAAAAACCCTTCAGCCCGGATGACCTGTCACGGAAAATCCGCGAAGTACTGGACGGGGCGGGGGCGGGGAGCCCATAATTCAGCAACCCCGGCGGCTCGAGGCGCCGAGGGTTTCGCAAACTTCTCCGGGGGAGTTTCGAGGCACGGCCTGACCCTCTGCAAGGGAAAGCTCTATGGCGCTGAAACTCCTGGTGGTGGACGATGAGGTGGATGTCTTGAAAATGATCAAGAACATCATCGAACCACTGGGATGCGAGGTTCTGCTTTTGGCCGATAGCCGGGAGGCCGCCAAGCGGGTGGAGAAGGAGAAGTTTGACGGCGTGTTTCTGGACGCCCGCATGCCTCACCTGGATGGTTTCGAACTCGCTCGTTGTACCCGCGCTTCATCCCTGAACCGCGGCGCCCCCATCGTCATGCTGACGGCCATGAATGACCTTTCCACCATGCGCCGCGCTTTCGAGGCGGGCATTACCTTTTTCTTGGCCAAGCCTTTTGATAATGAAAAGCTCTACAGCCTCTTCAAAATCATGCGCGGCGCCATGCTGCGAGAAAAAAGACGGCACGCCCGGCTTCCCTTCCGAACTCCCCTGACTTGCTGGGTGGGGGAAAGGAGTTTCCCTTCCTGTAGCTTGAATATGGGGGAAAGCGGAATGCTCCTGGAATTCTCGGGAGGATTAGCGGAGGGGATGATCGTCGATTTGGAATTCACGCTGCCCCAGGCCAAGAAGTCCCTGAAACTTCGGGCAAAGGTCATCCGAAGAGAGCCACCGGACCGGATGGCGCTCGGATTCCTGGAGCTCACGACGGAAGACCAGCAGGCCATCCAAGCGTTCATCGCCGGCGGAATAAAAGAGTAGGGGCTGGCGCCCTCCGCCGGTTGGGCTCTCGACATCACTTCATCTTTACGCCTGCTTACGTGCTGGCCAAGCTTCATTTTTCCGGCTGGGGTTGGTCGGGTGGCCTGGCCAGCAGAAGCACCGCGCCATCCCTCTCGCCGCTGCGGGTGCGCAAAGGCGCCAGCCACATCTCCAGGTTGCGGGCTTCACCATTCGGGGTGCAGGTCGTGATGGCTTCCCGCCGATAGGTCTTGTGGGCTTCTAGACACTCGCGAACAAAACCCGTGAGAGTTGACTCCGGGCCCAGGATTTCGGGACAACGCCGCCGCGACCAGATATCAACTCCCAGTAGTTCGCGCAGGACAGGATTCGACAGGGTGAGAAAGCCCTCGCGATTAAAGACCATCAGCCCGACGGGCATTTCGCGGATGATGCTTTCCAGGAGTCGCGCGCTCTCCTCGGCGCGTTTTTCCGCAGCGCGGCTTTGCTCCAGAACCTTTTCCTGCTGCGCTTTCACTCCGGCGAGGACGCCTTGCATGGTGGCCAGCGCGAAAACGGGCGGGTCATTGACGCGGGACGCCTTGGGCTTAAGGTCCCCTTCTTCCCGGTATTCCCGCAGGGCCTTGTGGAGGGCGTAGATGACCAGCACGAGCAGACCTGCCACGCCCACAGCCACAGCGATGAGGAAGGTCAGTTGGGTTAAGGTAAGGTGTCGTGTCATGGCCTCAGGCCAGTCCGGCCCAGCGCAGGTAAGCGTCGAGAAGCGCGTTGCCCCCGAAACTCGCATAGATGCCCGCGACGCCGAGGAAACTGCCGTAGGGCCACTGCATGTGCCGGAAACGGGAGCTGGAAAGCTCCAGCGGCAAAGCGATGAGGGTGCCGGCGAGTGATCCCAGCAGAATAGTGAGGAGAGTCAGCGGCGTCCCCAAAAACACACCCACCATCAGCATCAGCATCACGTCGCCGAAGCCCAGATATTCCTTCTGCCGCCCTCCCAGGTAGTAGAACGCTTCACCCACAGCATAAAACAACCCGCCACCCACCAGCGCTCCAGTCATCGCGCCCAGCAAGGATAAGATGAGTCCTTCGGGGAAGAAACCAAACCGGCGCAGCAACCACCCCACCGGCCGAGCGTCCACCGGGATAAAGAAGCACAACAGCAGCCCCACCCCAATTCCGAAAAACGTCACAGCTTGAGGGATGCGGCGTTCCTTCAAATCCGTGAAGACCAGAATCAGCAACAGCATGCCCAGCAGACCGTATTTGACGGACTCGGGAGTGAGCCCATAGACCGCGAAGTCCGCCACCAGAACCAGCGCGGTCAGTATCTCCACCAGCGGGTAGACGGGCGAGATTGGCGCGCCGCAATCGCGGCACCTGGCACGCAGCAGCAGGTAACTCAGCACCGGAATGTTGTCATACCAACGGATGGGATGGTTGCAGCGCGGGCAGCGGGAACGCGGGGTGACAATCGACTCGTGACGCGGGAGCCGCGCAATACAAACGTTCAGAAAGCTGCCAAAAGCCAAGCCGAAAAGCGCTACCACCGCGTAAGGGATGAACACAGGGCCTTCACCTCATCAGCGCGCGGCGCTCCTCGATTCCCATTCCACCAGACGAAAGTAAAGAGCTTCCGTGCGGTCAACCATTATATCAGCGGAGAACCGGCGGGCTGTTTCGCGGGCGTTGGCGCCTAACTGGGCGAGCCCCGCGCGGTCAGAAGCGGCGGCGATGATGGCCTCCGCCAGGGCCGACGCTGAGCCCAGCGGAATCAGCCAGCCGGTTTGATGCTCTTCCACAATTTCCGGCAGGCCGCCCACCCGTGAGGCAATCACGGCCAGTCCATGAGCCATCGCCAGCAGCGCGGCAGAGCCCAGCCCCTCCGCCCTCGAGGGCATAATGAACAAATCCAGTCCGGCAAAAAAGTTTGAAAGATCTTCCACGTCCCGCAGCAAAAGGACTTGCGACTCGACCTTTTGGAAGCTGGGATTGGACGGGAGCCGCTCCCGGAGGGGTCCTTCGCCCATCAAAACCAACCGGGCTTGCGGGAGCGTTGATGCCAGAAGGTTCAGCGCTTCGACGGCAAGGTCCTGCCCTTTCTCGGGTGTGAAGGCGCCCAGGTGACCCACGACGAATTCGTGCTCGCCGTAGCCCCAGGCGGCGCGTACCCGAGAGCGGCACTCGGCGTCAGGCAATACCGGCGGAATCTCGATGCCGTCCGGGATGACCTCGATCTTCCCCGGCGGCACACCGGAGTCAACCAACAACTGCCGGATGAACCCCGACACCGCAATGAGGGCATCGCAGGTATAGTCGTACTTTACGCGGTGGATGAAGGGTGTCTCGGGCAGGAAAGTTACCCGCCGGCTGGCGAGGCGCGGCATCCCCATCCCCAGTGACGCGAGCCAGGCGATTGTCTGGCCCCGCCCATCATGGGCATGGAGGATGTGCAGGGGGTCGGCCAGCAACTGCTGGCGGAATTGAATAATCCCGTGAGCATGCGCCGGGTCGTGATCCGGCAACGCGAACACGGTAAAGCCCTCCGCCAGGGCGCGTGCCTCCAGCCGGCTGCCGTCCGGACAGACGATGATTTGCCGGTGACCACCCTGCCGGAGTCCCCGCGCCAATCGCAGCAGTTGCCTTTGGCCTCCCCGGAACTCCTGGCCGGTATCGACGTGCACGATCTTCAGTTGGCGGCTCCCGTCCATTATGAACGCCCGGCCTCTCTGTTCAGATTAGCGAGCTTGGAATACTTCCTTGCCACGTAAAGCGCCGCCATGCGGGCGATCAGGAAGCCCTGATAGCCATCCAGGAAACCCAGGCGAAAGAAATAGGTGTGCAGGAATATCCACAGGGGAGCCAACAAGCGGCGCAGGAGCCCCACCGTCTCATGCTTCTCATACATCTCCCGCGCTGCCAGGTTGGTATAAAACTCGATTCGCCGGCGATGTTCTGCGAGGGAATCGCAAGTGTAATGGAGAATCTCGCCCGGGAGCGTTTCGACCTGGCCTTGCACCACCACCGATTCGTGCACGTAGGCGCCTTCCCATTGACCTTTGCGGCGGTCAAACAAGCGAAGCTTGGAATCCGGATACCAGCCCGAGTGCCGGATCCACCGTCCCAGGTACTGGGCCCGGCGGGCAAGCTGGTAACCCGCCGCGGTCGGCTCGGTTACTTTCCAACGCTTGACGGCGTCTTGAGCCGCCGCGTCCAGCTCTTCATCGGCATCCAGGCTCAAGATCCAATCATGGCGAGCCTCCTGCGTGGCGAAGTTCTTCTGAGCGGCAAAGCCTTCCCAGAAGTGGACTACCACCCGCGCGCCCAAGCCTGCGGCCAGCTCACGCGTCTCATCGGTCGAGTTCGCGTCTACCACTACAATCTCATCGGCGCAAGCCAGCGAACGGAGGGCGCGCGTGATGTTCCTGGCCTCGTTGTGCGTGATGATGGTGGCGGAAATCGGAGGCATGATTCACAAAACTTTAGTGGACGCCCATCTTGAGAATCCCGGCAAAATCACCCCTCGCTACCCGTCCCGCTACACGGGCGATATCGCGGTGCAATTCACGGTCCTGGGTAAGCGAGGGAGAAATGCGGCGCACGAGCTGCCGGGCTTTCTCTGCCAGGCGCCCAGTTCGCAGCGGCGCCAGCAAGTCAATCGCCTGGCTGGCCGCCAGAAGCTCGATCGCCAGAACCTGCGTGGCGTTGGTGATGATAGGTTGGAGCTTCAGCGCCGCGACCATGCCCATGCTCACAAAGTCTTCCTTGTTGCCGGAGGTGGGGATGGAATCGACGGAGGCGGGGTGGGCGAGGATTTTGCTCTCCGAGACCAGCGCCGCCGCCGTCACCTGAGTCAACATGAAACCCGATTCCAGGCCCGCCCCGCGCGTCAGGAAGGGTGGCAACTCTGAAGTCAGCGGGTTCACCAGGCGGTCGATGCGGCGTTCGGAGATGGCGCCAAGTTGGGTGAGAGCAATGGCCATTAAATCCAGCGCCGTGGCAAGCGGTTGCCCGTGGAAGTTGCCTCCGGAAATTATTTCGCCGTCGCGGACAAAAACCAGGGGATTGTCGGTGGCGCTAT
>Ga0315280_10000198_pt1 | contig 118162 bp, 116 predicted proteins | sample YL17G06_40_MG_FD_203697 | JGI IMG/M metagenome (GOLD analysis project Ga0315280, IMG submission 203697) | Sediment microbial communities from Yellowstone Lake, YNP, Wyoming, USA - YL17G06_40 | ecosystem: Environmental > Aquatic > Freshwater > Lake > Sediment | place: USA: Wyoming | collected... | reverse complement strand
GGGGCCCGATTCTGGGAAGAATCAAGGGAATCAGCGCGCCGGTTCCCGAGCCGACATCGAGGACCGTCATCCCCCTCTGAACGGGAATTAGCTGAAAGGGGGTATCAAGGAGAGTTTGCTCCCTTTCTTCTTCATCCCAGCTTTCCGCCAGGTCGTTGAAAAAATCCCTCTTTAGGGTGGAGGTCAAAACCACCTCTCCTCCTTTCGCAGCACCTTGACGAGAACGGGGACCAAAAAGAGCTGGATGATGATTCCCGGGAGAGCGGCCACAAAGAGTGCGGAAAGCACCTCCAGAAAATCAAAAGGCTTGCCGGAAAACACAACGAGAACGAGCCAGAAAAGGAAAATATAAACTGCCCGACCAGCGAGCATCCCCAATACGAGCGTAGGATAAATTCCCATCCTCAGCTTCCTGGAAAGAAGGGAGATCAGAAGACCATAGGTGCCTAATTCACCCATCATCACGAGGAAAATGGGAAAGGGAGGAAGGGAGGTGAACAGAAAACTTAGAAAAGGCGTAAGAAGGCCAAGAAGAAGAGCTTCCTGCCAGGGGAGGAAAAAACCGCCGATTAAAATCGGGATATGCATTGGCAGAAAGGTAGAACCGGCAATGTCCAGCGCATGGAAGGCAATTGGAAAAAGAATGCCGATGGCAAGGAGAACGCCTCCAAGAACTAAATCTTGTAAAAGAAGAGAGGATCTCCGCCTCTGCTCGATCATATACTCGAATTTCCTCTGTGTTATGAAAAATTTTAAAAAAATATTACTCAAGTGGTATTTTACATAAAATCGGCGCAAAAACAAGCCCTCTTTAGAAAGGCGAGGGAGATGGGGCACATTGGTATTTGCCAGGGCCAGATATGCCGTGTGGTCTTGCTGGGATACAGCTCTCCCGATAATCCCCTGGAGACCACACCCTCTTTATTCACAGGGATTTCCGGGCGCCAGCTGACTACTTTTACGGAGTTATCGCCGTAATCTACGAGATAGGTGGGAATGAGCTCGCAACCAAGCTCTCTCAGCGCGCGAACCCTGTGGTGCCCGTCGAGTATCACCAGAGAAGCCCTGTCCACAACCACCGGGTAGATCAGAAACCCGTCCCTTTGGATTTCTCTTTTCAATTCCCTCAGGTGATTTTCATCCACTCTTTCATGATGCTTAAGGCAGGAAAAATATACCAGGGCGAGAACTCCGGGGAACTGGCTCATATCCAATGAGCCTTTCAGGGCCGGAGGAGAGATCTCCCTTTCCATTTTGACCTCTTCATGTACTCTCGGAAGCGCGCAGAAGGGGAAGGTCCGCAAGAGACCGCTCAATTTCCAGCTGGGGCTCATAATCTTCAAGACGTCCCTTCAGGTAAGCATCGTACGCCCCGAGGTCAAGGTAGCCATGGCCGCTCAAGTTAAAAAGGATGGATAGGGACTTATTTTCCCTCTTCGCTTCCAGCGCCATATCTATCGCCACTTTTACAGCATGCGCCGATTCCGGAGCGGGCAAGAAGCCCTCGGTCCTGGAAAATAGAACGGCGGCCTCGAACACCTCTTTTTGTCCCAATGCTCGGGCTTCTATGTATCCCTCTTTGCAAAGCCCGCTGATAATCGGGGACATCCCGTGATAGCGCAGCCCTCCAGCATGAATTGGAGGAGGAACAAAACCGTGCCCTAAAGTGTACATCTTCAGTGCCGGAACTATTCCCGCTGAATCGCCGTAGTCGTAGGCGTAAACCCCGCGGGTTAATGATGGGCAGGCTTTGGGCTCCACAGCGATTATCCTTGGCCTTTCGGGGGTTTCCCTTCCCGATTTTTTTGCCTGGAGGATCGGTCGAAGAATGGGAAAAACCAGGCCCGCGAAGTTGCTACCCCCTCCCACGCAGGCGATCACCACGTCGGGTTTATCGCCAGCCTGCTCTAACTGAAGAAGAGCTTCCTGCCCGATTACCGTTTGGTGCAGAAGCACGTGATTGAGGACGCTTCCGAGGGAATATTTGGTAAAGTCATTGGAGACTGCATCCTCCACAGCCTCACTGATAGCCATGCCCAGGCTTCCGGGATTTTCGGGGCTCAGAGCAAGGATTCCTCTTCCGGTTTCGGTCTTAGGACTGGGACTGGGAAGTACCTCCGCCCCGTATACCTCCATTAAGGTTCTGCGGTAGGGCTTCTGCTCGTAGCTGATCTTTACCATGTACACCGTGCAATCCATGCCAAAAAAAGCACAGGCCATGGAGAGCGCTGAGCCCCATTGCCCTGCTCCCGTCTCCGTAGTCAGCCTCTTCGTTCCCTCTTTTTTGTTGTAGTAAGCCTGTGCTACTGCCGTGTTCCCCTTATGGCTCCCGACGGGGCTGAACCCCTCAAACTTGTAATAAATCCTGGCAGGGGTCTCCAGCTTTTCCTCGAGTCGCCTTGCCCTGATAAGGGGCGTAGGCCTCCACAGGCGGTAGATGTCCAGGACCTCTCCGGGGATGTCAATAAACTCTTCCCTGCTTACTTCCTGGCGGATTGCGGCTTCTGGAAAGATAGGAAGGAGGTCCTCGGGTGAAATCGGCTGGAGAGTCTGGGGATGCAGAGGTGGCGGGATGTCAAAGGGCAGGTCCGGCAAAATATTGTACCACCCGGTTACCATCTCCCGTTTTCCCAAAAAGAAATCAACTTTCTTGCTCATAGCCTTTCTCCTTTCTTTTTCTCGAGATAAAAAAAGAGCCGCCCTCTTTTGGAGGGCGGCTCTTTGAAACCGTGGTGCCACCTCATTTGGATTGTGCGATCACAATCCCACTCATTTTCCGGATACGGAGACTCCTTGTCTCTTCATATCCTCCCCTTTTAACGGCGGGTTCCCGGCAAAGCCTACTCGCATCCTTTCAGCCCTGCGGCTCCTGGGTCCATTCAGCCGCTCCTAACAATATCGGGCTTACACTCTCCCCGACTCGCTGAATTGCCGGTGTTGCGCTTACTAGTCCCAATCAACGCATCTGCAAATATCTAATTTATGGGAAATTGTAAAGCATTCTGGCGATTTGTCAAGGGACTTTTGAAAATTTTTTTTGGGATCATGTTAATTCAATCGAGTTCTTTTCCTCCGCTGGTGATCAGTAGTTTGCCGTGCTTTACCCCGCGCACGGAAATCAGCGAATTGGCGATATCCTGAATTTCCGGTGCTCGACTCCTTAAAATAAGGACTTCCAGGCAATTGTGCTCATCCAGGTGGATATGAAGGGTGGAAATTATGGCATGATGATAATGATGTTGGATACCCGTTAACTTGTCGGAGAGGGCACGCACCTTATGGTCATACACGAGGGAGAGAATCCCCACAAGTTCGCCCTCGTTTTTCTTCCAGGCATCCTCCACCAGGGCATCTCTGATAAAATCCCGCACGGCTTCGGAACGGTTACTATAGCCGCGGCGCAGCAAAAGCTCGCTCAGCTTCGAATCAAGCTCTTCAGGAAGCGATATGCACCACCGCACGGTTTTCTTTCCCATATCTCTTTTAGGATATCACGAACTTTCTCTTTTCCGTATACTTCTCAATTGAGGATATGCAAAGGGGGCACGAGAATGATAAGCTATGAGGACTTTCTCAAAGTGGAAATCAGAGTGGGCATAATACTCGAGGTAGAGGACTTTCCCAGGGCCCTGAAGCCCTCTTACAGGTTGAAGATCGACTTTGGTCCCTACGGAATTAAGGCATCCTCAGCCCAGATCACTGATTTCTATTCCAAGGAGGAACTCAAGGGAAGGCAGGTCATTGCGGTCACGAACTTCCCTCCTAAGAACATCGCCGGCTTCCTCTCCGAAGTTCTGGTTTTAGGGGCAGTTCTCGAGGATGGAAAGGTGGTTCTGCTTTTCCCTGAGCAGGAGGTTCCTAACGGAACGAGGATACTATAAATCAAGGGTATTTTGAAAAGACCTTAAGGGCTTCATAGAGGGAGCGCCATATGCTTATGAAAAAGCGGGTTAATCCTCTCGAATATTCAAGCAAAACACAAATTCTGCGCCTTGCTGGTGGAAAGATAGGTTTTCCCAAAAGCATTTGCCATCAACCTCAGGCCAGCCATCTTGAAAGCAGTTCACATCCATAGCCCTCCCCTCTTCGTTGACCTGGGGTTTTCAGATCGTTGCGGGAGTTTCCTTTATCTGAGAAAATCGGGGCAAAGAATTTAGCTGAGGAGGGGAAATGAAAGGGTGGCAGTTTCCCAAATATGTGCTAGTAATGCGCTGGATCGCCAGAATCTGGGGTATTCTCATTTTTACTGTTGTCCTGCTGATGTTCATTTTTCCGGACCAAAATTTGGTGCAACCGGTCCCGCTCACTGATTGGGTCAGGCTGGGCATTTTTCCGGGATTAGCGGTCATCGGGTTGCTCCTCGCCTGGCTGTATGAAATCTGGGGAGGAATTCTCGTTATTTTCAGCTTCCTTGCGCATTTGACAGCCTCATACCTCTGGCTGGAAATGGTAGTTCCTCTGGGAGGCAACCTAATTTTGGCCTTTGTCTTTCTTATACCAGGAATTTTGTTCATCCTCTCAGGGACTTTTTCTCGGCGCAGGGTGCCCTCAAAAAGGGATAAGCCTTGATTTGAACTATTTTCGCTTGAGGTGAATCGATTTATGGAAAATTAGTTCGAGCAGGTGGGGATAGATGGAGAGAGCTTTTCAGGTTTTCCTGATTCTTTTTACCTCCTTGGTTATTCTTGTTTTTCTTTATTCCTCTGACAGGATTCCTCCGGTCTCTTACGAGGTAAGGGATTTGAGCCAGATAAAAATCCAGAGTACTCCACTTCGGGTCTATTTCCTATCGAGAAAAAAATCGAAGAAATAGTTGCCTCAACAAAAACACAGGTTCAGAGAGATATTCCCAAGAATCCTCAGTGCCTGCTCTTAAAATGGTCCGAGTACAAACTTACAAACTCTACATTGACCCTTTAATTGGAGACCTTTTTCAGCCGGATGACCTGGTGTATTTGATCACGGTTGACGTTACCAGAAAACCTGAAGATTTAGTTATACCTCTTCCCCCTACTGGGCTGATCGCATCGAAAGCGGGGATCCGGAGGCAATTAAGGGGTTCGCTTATTATCAGGATTTCTACATCTTTAACGCCAGAACGGGCGAGAGGCTGTAGCGGTTATTTTCCTTATAGGTTGATTCTTCCCAAACCGGATTAAAGGAAAGCTTGAGAAAGGACTTGAGGATGATCATTGAACCAGCCGGGATCGCGTAGCTTTTGGCGAGCGCATTTGAAACAGCAGTGACCAAGGACTCAACAGCCATTAAGGGGTTCACCAAGCCCCGGATTTATGTGAAGCCAAAATAGTGGAGGGAATTAACGGGCATCAAGAGAAAACGAATTCTGGCAACCTATTAGTGTCAATTTAACTGGCTGAACGAAAAAGTATAATGAAAGCTCAATCAAACCAAGGCCGCACGCTCATTTGAGTCGCCTGTCATAAGAAGAAAGGATCGAAAAAGGGGGGAGCCCGTTAGGCTCCCCCCTTTTTTTACAACTGAGGGCAACGGCTTTGAATTAACTTGAGGTCGTAACCGTTTCCGGGGTAAGCGCTCTTCGGTTGTACCATCCCTTGCTCCTGGTGAGAAGGCCAGTCACTGAGAGCATCACCGGAACCTCCACCAGGACCCCGACTACTGTGGCCAGAGCGGCACCGGATCCGGGTCCAAAGAGCGCAATGGCAGTCGCCACAGCCAGCTCGAAGAAATTGGAAGCGCCAATTAGGGCACCAGGAGCGGCAACAGGGAAGGGAACACGGAGAAGCCTCATCAGGCCATAGGTAAGTCCGGAGTTAAAGTAAACCTGTATCAGGATCGGAATAGCGATAAGAAGAACGTGAAGCAGTTTGCTGGTAATATTTTCAGCCTGGAAAGCAAAGATAAGAACCAGAGTAAGCAAGAGAGCAATGATGGTGACGGGCTTCAGGAACACGAGAAATTTGTTCTCGAACCAATCCTTTCCTTTTGCTCGAATCAAAAAAATCCTCGTGAGCACCCCCAGGGAAAGGGGAATCACAATGAAGAAAAGCACAGCGTAGAGCAACACGCTGTAGGGAACAACCAGGGAGGAGGCTCCGCTTACAAGGAATTTAACCACCGGAGCAAAAGCGAAGAGCATGATCAAATCGTTCACCGCCACCTGCACCAGAGTATAAGCGGGATCCCCACCAACAAGATAACTCCATACGAAGACCATCGCCGTGCAGGGGGCCGCTGCCAGAATGATCACGCCAGCTATGTACTGGCTGGCAAGTTCCGGCCCAATCAGAGGCGTAAAAACAAACCTGAAGAAAATCCATCCCAAAAGAGCCATACTGAAGGGCTTCACAAGCCAGTTGACGAGCAGGGTGACAAAAAGCCCTTTAGGTTTTTTCCCGACCCGCAAAATTGAGAAAAAATCGACCCTGAGCATCATGGGATAAATCATCAGCCAGATCAGAATAGCGATGGGGATGTTAATCTGGCTCCCGCTTCCGAATTCCATGGAACGCAATGTGGATATAAAGCCAGGGAGACCCCAGCCAATTAAAATGCCCAGGCCCATGCAGATAATCACCCAGAGAGAAAGGTATCTCTCAAAAAAATTGATCTTAGGCCGTTCTTCCATACTAATTTTCCTCCTTAGCCTCTTCGCGTAGCTTCCTCAGGAGCTCGATGATCTCCCTTTTTGACGGGAAGGATATTGCTTCATTAGGGCAGAGGCTAGCGCAGGCTGAGCACCCCAGCACGCAGTTAAATGGTTCAATAACCCGGGGATTCCCTTCTTCCTCGTCCCACTGATAAACGCCGTTATGGCAGAATTCCACGCACTGCATGCATCCAGCGCAGAGATCGTAGTTTACCGTGGGAAACCAGGGAATTTTCTCCCGGGGAATAGACTTGCTCATTTTTTAAGCCCCTCTCTTAAAGAGCGCAGCATTCGTTTCAGCTCTTCTCGCGTGGGAAAGCTGATAGCACCAAAGGGGCATTGAAAACGACAGGACTCATCGCCCACGTTGCACTCGTAGGGCTGAGAAACAAGCACTTTCCTTTCCACCTGCGTGAAAACTTTAAAGGGGCAATAATTCACGCATTGAAGAGCGCACTCCTGGGGCCTGCACTTGCTTTCATCAATCATGGGAAACCAGTCTATTTTCGATCTGGGAAGACCGGTATAAGTTGACCTGTCCATGTCTATTTATTCCTCCAGGGATTCTACGGCTTCCTTTACCTTGTTGAAAGCCTCCTCAGATTCCATATTGCGCAGGTCTAGGGAAACCACCTGCCCGTCAAAATCGGCGCCTGCTTCAGCCATAGCGTCCTTGAACATCTTGCGCTGCATCTTCGGGTCACAGGCCCCGATAACGTATTTGACTCCGGATTTGACGTAGTCCTTGAGGAACCGGTCCCCATCGTCCACGCAGAGCTGGGGGTGGACGATGGCGTATTCCACGTCGAGTTCACTCCTGATCATATTTATCAGCTCCCAGAGGTTCAGCCTGCTGAACCCCGGGCACTGACCGGTACAGATGCACATCAGAAACCTTGGTTTTGTCTCAGGCATTTTCTGCTTCCTCCTTTGTTTTTGGGAAATCAAGGTTGTCTATTTTTCCTAAAACGCACTTACCGTTCTTTCTCAGGGAAAGACGTTTAAGAAGTTTCGTTAAATCTTGAGAAAATAGCTCCGACTTCAGGCTTTCCACGGCTCGCACCAGGTGCTTGTGGAAATCCGATTCCGGATAGGCCGGATAATAGCTCATCCAGCGACCTTCCCTGCGCTGCAAAGCAAGGCCTGCGCTTTTCAGCTCCTTCAGGCACCGGGAAACGTTGTATTGCTCTATGCCTAATATGTCGGAAAATTCACAGACACAAAGGCCAGGGGCTTTCAGAAGAACCCTGTAAACGCGCAGCCGGTTTCCATCGCTTAAAGCCTTGAGCTTTAATATATGATCCTCAAGAAATTTCATATTCATATATGCGTAAATTAGCATACAAATGAAGAAGATTTTTGTCAAGGCTTTTCTAAAATTCTCCTGCAAAAGAATTGCAATGGAAAAAAAGGAATGGGCGGAGCTACGGGAAAATCAAGAAGGGAAAATTGTCAGTCCAACCACCAATCTTTGGCGCTGATGCGAGCGTCATAGATCATGCGCGCGACGATGTCGGGGATCTTTCCCACCTCACGCAGAGGGCTCACTTCCTGGAAGGACACCCAGCGAATTTCTTTCACGTCCCCTACCGGGCGTAACTCGCCGGAAATATACCGGGAGAGATACCCGATGAGCACGACCTGTTTTTCAAAATGCGTTTCCGGGTCATAAGAGAGGTAAGCTCCCGTCTGCTGGAGGATCTGCACCTGACATCCCGTCTCCTCAAAAGCTTCTCGCCTGACGCAGTCCTCCAGGGTTTCCCCGGTTTTCAGGGTCCCTCCGGGAATGGTCCAGAGGTCTTTCCAGTAACCTTCATTCTGACGAACGAGCAGGATTTCCTCTTTCCTGACAATGCAGGCGTAGCACACAACTTTAAATTTCTCGTCCTCCATTATTTTCCTCCTGGTCTATTTTAAACCTATCAGCATCTGAGCAGGCAACTGGAAGGGCTTCCCCTCAAACCTTAAAAGCCTGAATTGGCGAAAAATGAAATTCTCATTTGGTTCGTTTACCTCAAGGGATGGTTGTTGAAAGTTACGTCTTGACAATTTCGAACTTTTGTTCGATAATGGCTTCAAGGAGGGAAAAATGGAATTCGTCCACCTGCGCGTGTACTCGGACGGGAGCCTGCTTGACTCCACCTTCACACCGGAGAGGCTCACCTGGAAGGCGCACGAACCCGGGATAAAAGCGCTGGCTTTAACGGACAGGGATTCTCTTCTGCGGGCGGTGGATTTCTTCCAGGCCGCCTCCGCATGGGGGGTGCGCCCCATTCTCGGATTGGAGCTCTCCTATTTCCGGAAGGAGCCTTTATTGCATCCTTACACTATCCTGCTTTTTGCGGAAAACGAGAGGGGCTATGAGAACCTGCTTTCTCTCCTGAATTCGGCGCATCTGAAAGCTCAGGAGGGTTTCCCTCCACAGGTTAAGCTGAGTGAGGTCTTAGTTAGAAACGAGGGGCTGTACGCTTTGAGCGGGTGGAAGGAAAGCGAGGCCGGAAAGCTCCTCCTCGAGGAGCGCCTGGAGGAAGCCTCCCGGACCCTCGAGGAGCTGAAAGAGGCTTTTGGGGAACGCCTTTTCCTGGAGCTCCAGTGGCACGGCGAAGAGGAGGAAAGAGGAATTTTAAAGAGGCTCCTTCCCCTGAGCAAGAAATTGGGCATCCCTCCTGCGGCCACCAACGATGTCCACTACCTCCTGCCTTCAGAGGAAAAGCTCTATCAGATCCTGAATTGCATCCGCACCCTGACCCGCCTGGGGGAACCGCATCCAGAAAAAAGGCGGACAAAAAATCGCCACCTGCGCTCGGAAAAGGAAATGGAGATGGCCTTTTCCTTTTATCCTGAGGCTCTGAGTAATACAGTCATCCTCTCGGAGCGGCTCCGGTTTTCCTTTCCCCCTTACAGGCTGCGCCTGCCTCATTCAGGGCGAACCGCTGAGCAGGAAAGCGCCCTCCTGCGCGAACTCTGCCTGACAAAATTGCCTCATTTTTACAGTCATTCCGAGCTGGAGTCTGCCCGCTGGAGGCTCGAATACGAACTCAATCTAATTGAGCGGACGGGGTACACCGGATACTTCCTCCTGGTCTATGACCTCGTCGAGGAAGCCAGAAGGAGGGATATTTACGTCCTGGGCAGGGGGTCGGCCGCTTCCAGCATAGTCTCTTATCTCCTGGGGATCACCTTTGTGGATCCTATAAAGGAGAACCTGCTTTTCGAGCGCTTCCTGAACCCGGCGCGCGTGAACGATCCCCCAGACATTGATCTGGATATCGAAAGGGAGCGCCGCGAGGAATTGATGGATTACGTGCGCCAGAGGTACGGAGAGGACAGGGTAGTCCACGTGGGCGGATTGAACACTTTCCACATCCAGGGAGCCCTGCGCGAAGTAGGAAAGGCGCTGGGAAGGACGAAGGAGGAGATCGACTACTTCCAGGAGAACCTTCGATTCCGGAAAGTGCAGAGCCAGGAGGGGCTCCGGTGGCTGGAGTACGCTCAGGCGCTTGAGGGCTTGATCCATCACGTCACCACGCACCCCTCGGGCTTCATAATCACAAGAAAGCCTGTTTATGAGGAGGTGCCGCTCCTGATGACCCTTGAGGGAGTGAGTACTCAGTACGACATGCGCACCCTTGCCCGCCTCGGTTTCCTGAAAATGGATTTCATCGGCTCAAGGAACCTGAGCATGATCCAGGAGACAAGAAGAATTCTGAACTCTAACTGGCTCAGGGAAATCCCTTTTGAGGATCGCTCCACCTGGGAGATGATCGCCAGAGGGGATACCATCGGATGCTTCCAGTTAGAGAGCCCGGGCATGCGCTCCCTCCTGCGGAAGCTGAAACCAAAGAACATAAGTGACCTCACCGTGGCGCTCTCCCTCTACCGACCGGGCCCCATTCAGGGGGGAATGGTGGATTCTTACATCTGCCGCCACCACGGTATGGAGCCCACTGAATACCTTTACCCTTCGCTTAAACCCATCCTTCAAGAAACGCACGGCGTGGTCCTTTATCAGGAGCAGGTAATGTGCATCGCCTGTGAAATAGGAGGGTTCTCCCTGGCGGAGGCGGACGTCCTGAGGAGGGCCATGAGCGACAAGGACAAGGCGGTGCTGGCCTCCATGAGGGAGCGCTTCCTTCAGGGTGCTCTGGGGAGAGGGGCGACCGCGGAGGTAGCACAGAAGATATACGGCCTCCTGGAGAAGTTTGCAGGATACGGCTTTAACAAGGCCCACAGCGCTTCCTACGCCATCGTGTCCTACCAGACCGCTTATTTAAAGAGAAACTTCCCGCGGGAGTTCTTCAGCGTGCTTCTCTCCACAGAGCAGGGCTATTACCAGCCCTTCGTTTACGCTGAGGAGGCAAGGAGGCTGGGCGTGCCGATCCTGCTCCCGGACATCAACAGAAGTCAGAAGGAGTGCACAGTAGATAATGGTGGCATTCGCCTTGGCCTTTCCTACACCAAGGACCTGGGCCCGAGCCAGATAGAAGGGATAATCGCAAGAAGACCTCAGGGAGGGTTCAGAAGCTTCGAGGAAGCGCTGCGCTTGCTCCACCAGTATTTAGATCGCAAAGCTTTTGAAGCACTGATCAAGGCAGGAGGTATGGACTCCTTTGGCTTAACTCGCCCCACGATGCTTGCGAGCCTCCCCTACCTTCTCCGCCGCTTGAAGGAAAAACCAATTCTCTTGGAGCTCAAGGAGGCGCATCCGGCGTTCCTGCTTCGCCCCCTACCCCTGGAGGAAGAGGCGAAGGAGTCCTGGGAATTCACCGGAGTCTATGCTCCCGCCCATCCCCTTCAGCTCTATAAAGAAAGGCTCAAGCCCTATCTAACCGATGCCAGCCTGCAGGTGAAAGACCTTCCCCGGGGAAGCAAAATCAGAGCGGCCTCACTTTTGACGCTCGCCCGCCTGGAAAAAACGAGAACCGGAAAAAGGATGTGTTTCCTGACGCTGGAGGATCTTAGCGGCCAATGGGAGGCAATACTTTTCCCGGAGGAGCTCTCGCGCTTCGCCCACCTCCTTCGCGTTCGTTCCCTGCTCCTTTTAGAGGGGGAGGTAAACGAGCGCAACGGGGAAAGAAGTCTGGTGATTAAGGATTTGAAATCCTGGGGCCTTCACAAGAAAGAAACGCCTCTTTTGAGCGATAATTATTATGTGCGAAGAATGGGGAGCGTGCTGACAAAATGAAAAGAAGGCGGATTATCCATGTGGACATGGACGCCTTTTTTGCCTCGGTGGAGGAGCTGGACAACCCCTCCCTGAAGGGCAAGCCCGTAATCGTGGGTGGCCATCAAACCAAAAGAGGGGTGGTTTCCTCTGCCAGCTATGCCGCCCGCGCCTATGGTGTGAAAGCAGCCATGCCCCTCTGGCAGGCCAAACAACTCTGCCCTCAGGGCGTTTTCCTTCCTGTCCGGATGCACCGCTACGCCGAGATATCCAGGCAGTTCATAGAGATACTTTTCGATTACACTCCCCTCGTAGAGGCCATGGGGTTCGACGAGGCTTACTTAGACGTCACGGGCTCGGAGCACCTCTTTGGCCCGGCTATAGAAATCGGACGGGAAATTCAGAGAAGGGTGAAGGAGGAAATTGGCCTTTCCTGCTCGGTGGGAATCTCCTACAACAAGTTCCTGGCTAAGATCGCCTCGGGCTGGAAAAAGCCAGGAGGGCTCTTTCAGATATTGGAGAAAGATGCCCTGGAGTTCCTGAACGAGCTCCCCTTAGAGGAGCTTCCTGGAATAGGCCACGCCACAAAGGCTCACCTGGAGCGCATGGGCCTCAGGAAGGTGAGCGACCTGAATCAGGTGCCTTTTGAGGTGCTGGAATCGGAGTTCGGGAAAATAGCGGGGGAACTCTTAGCCTACGCCCAGGGAATTGATGACCGGCCGGTTACCCCGGTTTCAGAGAGAAAGTCCATGGGAGAAGAGTGCACCTTCGCGGAGGATATAAGCGACCCGGAGAAGCTGCTTTCCATACTACTCGAGATGACGGACAGGCTGGCCAGGAGCCTGAGGCAGGAAGGGCTCTGCGCTCAGAGGGTAACGGTGAAAATTCGCTTTCCCAATTTTAAGACCATTACCAGGTCCCTTACCCTCCCCCACCACACGAGCATCAACGATGAAATTTTTCAGGCGGCAAAGGCTCTCTTTTTCAAAGCTCCACCGAAGAGGGTGCGCCTCTTAGGACTGAGCCTTTCGGGACTGGTGAAAGCAGGGGAACTTCCCCTTTTTCCGGAGGACAAAAAGGTGAAGGAGGAATCCCTGGTCAAAGCCATCGACAAAATTCAGGAAAAATACGGCGAAGAAGCCATCAAAAGAGCGCTTCAGGCGAAAGGCGGTGCTCGCAAAAGGAAGCCCTCTTCGGCATAAATCGGCTCCTTTTGCCGGATCCCCAATCAGGACGGAGTGCTCGTTTAGCCCTCCAGCTTTCTATAAACATAGCCTGGGCCACCAAGCTCCATGGGCGCCGTCACCAAAAACCCGATCCCCTGCAAATTGCTCCTAGAATAGTGAGGCCGATTATCGCCAGCCAGAAAAGGAGAGAGTTCCATTTCACCTCCTCGGTCAAGGAGGAACTGGCCCTGAGGGCTTCCAGGGCACTTATCTTTCTATTCACAATCTAAAATCTCAAGAAACCGAACTGGATAGCCCTGATTATCTCCGGAACTACAAGCAGAATCAGGCCCAGGGTAACAATTAGGGAATAAATCAGGGACGCCCCCAGATATTCCAGGAGAAGGTCAATTCTGGAAAAGAGGCCCCTGAAATCGCCCCGGGCACCGTTCACGCTTCAGATTGAAGTTGATCAGGCCAAGTTCGATAATGGCAGACAAAACTCCTGAAAGAACACCGGCAATAGCGGGAATTTGTACCTGGCTGCACCAATTACTGCACCGATTCCCGAAAATGCTCCTGAAAAAAAGTGAGATCCACGAACAGGCCAATATTCGCCCAGACTATCTCTCGACCTTTCCTGATCGCCCCGCCAACGGAAAAACCCTTTATGATTTCCCTACTTTTCCTAATTGGGATCACTTAAAATTCTTTCGTTTTTTCTCAAAAGGTTCAAGGAAAAGGCGAAACTTACTCAGGGGGGAGCCTCATGAAAACCCAGGTTTTTTAGTTCACAAAAGGGTGAAATTTCTTCCGGCCAAGTTGCAAGACCATTTCTTCTCCTGGAAAATTAGAAAAAGCCTTAAGATAAATCCTCTGCAGCTCAATTTCTCAATTTCAAAAACCCGAAATTCTAAACCAATGTCCAGCCCTGGCAATCCCTGCGGCTAATTATGAAGCACTTTAATCGATCGCCCGCGTTCCGGGTTAACACTGAAGCTATGCAAAATTTTCTTCGTAAGGCAATTTAATGAGCATTGTATTTTCCCAGTTTTCAAATGTGAATTTGTCAGATTTGCCCTCTTAGCTGGTAAAATAGTTTTCGTGATGAAGATTCTGGATGACCCGGATCTTTTGAAGAAAAGGGATCCGGGAGGAATGCTCAAGACAACATATGGACTGGCGGAGCAAATCGAGGATGCTCTGAGTCTTCTTCAAAAATCCCCTCCCCTACCCTCCTTTTCTTTTCAGAAAATGGTCTTCTGCGGTACCGGAGGAGGTTCGCGCTCCGCCTTCGATCTGATCCATTCCTATCTCTTTTCCTCCCTTTCCCTTCCCTTTTATCCCCTCCAGGCTTACGAACTTCCAGGGTTCGTGGATGCCGACACCCTGGCGGTCTTAGTCAGCCACTCCGGGAACACCGAGGAGACCGTGAGCGCTTTAGAGAACGCTCTCTATCGCACCAGAAACATCGTGGTTGTCACTGGCGGAGGGGAAATGGAAAATATGGCCCATAAGCACGATCTCTATATGCTCAAGGTTCCTGTGGGGATAGAGGCCCGATCCGCAATCGGCTACCTCTTCTTCGTTTTATTGCACATCCTGGGAAAGCTCTTTCCCACTCTGTATCCCGAGGAGGAGATAGAAGAGGCCATCTGCCACCTGAAAAGGGAGAGGGAGCTAATTCGAGAGGATCAGCCACTCAAAGTAAACCTGGCCAAACAAATTGCGTCCAAACTTGAAAAACGCTTCCCCATGATCTACGGGTTCGCTGGCTTTTCAGATGGAGTGGCCCTCCGTTTCCAGCGTCAGCTTGCGGAAAATGCTAAAATGCTGGCTCACTCAAACCTCATCCCCAACATGCACCACGATGAGATAGTGGGGTACGAGGAGAAAGGCCTCGAGGGAAAGGCGATAGTGGTCCTCATCCGTGATCACTTCGAGGAGAAAAAGATCAGCAAGAGGTTCGAGGTAACGAAGGAGGTCCTGGAGGAGAAGGGCTTCCCGGTTTTAGAGGTGTACCCGCAGAATAAAGGATCTAAGTTAGCGCGCATGTTCTCGCTGGTTCAGCTCATCGACTACGCTTCCATCTACCTTGCGCTCTTAAGGGGGTTCAACCCGCGCGAGGTCTTCATTATCAAACTGCTCAAGCAGAAGATGAGGGAATGAGAACGGGAATTGGCGTAGACCTCGGAGGGACTAAGATCCTCGGCATTATCATGCGGGAGGACGGGGAGATTCTCCAGAGGGCAGAAGGGCAGACCGGTGATCCTTCCTCAGAAAAAGAAGTCCTGAAAAGCCTCTTTGCGGTGATCGAAAGCCTGCTCAGGCAGGGATCGGCTTCTTCCATTGGCATCGGCTGCGCCGGTCCCGATGATTTTGAAAAGCAGATCGTGGTCACCTCGCCGAACCTGCCCTTCATCAAAAATTACCCTCTGAAAAAGTTGGTGGAGGAGCGCTTCGGCATCCCCACGCTGGTGGACAACGATGTGAAAACCGCAGCCCTGGGAGAGCTTATCTTTGGCGAGGGAAAGAGTCTGCAGCCTTTTTTCTTCATCACTCTGGGAACGGGCATCGGCGGGGCTCTGGTCTCGGAAGACAGAATCTTTCGGGGAATTTCCAATATGGCAGGGGAAATCGGACATGTAGTGCTTAATTTAGAGAGCAAGGAAAGGTGTGGTTGTGGGAAATACGGTTGCTTCGAGATCCTCGCCTCCGGAATCGCCGTCCGCCGCTATACCCTCCGCAGCCTGGAATCAGGAGCTTGCTCTGTCCTCCAGGGTACACCTGCGGAAAAGATAGATGCCAGATTAATTGCGGAAAAGGCCAGGGAGGGCGACAAAATTGCCAGGCAGGCTTATCATCAAGCAGCTTACTGGATCGGTGTGGCTTTTTCCTGTCTGGTTCAGCTTCTCAACCCTCGTGCCATCATCATCGGGGGAGGAATGAGCGAAGCCTGGGACCTGATGGAAGATAGGGTCCTGGAAGTTCTCTACACTTTAACTATGGAATATCCCCTGAAGCATCTGGAAATCCGCCGGTCCCTTCTGGGAAACATGGCAGGAGTAATGGGCGCCGCTTTTCTGGGCTTAATGGGCATTAAGGCTTAAGGGGCCCTCTTCAAAGTGGGCCTTATTTTTTAAAAGAGAGTGGTTAAGGAGGGTCACAAGAATGGGTTTTTTTGATCATTTGGGGCTGAGCGAGGTCTATTCCTTCAAGAGGAACATCATCTGGACATTCGTTATTTTGCTTTTAATGTCTGTCATCCTTCTCGCCGATCAGAACGTGATGTCCCCCAATATTCAGGCTATCGAGGACGAATTCAGGATCACGGACAGGGAAATCGGACTGGTGGGGTCAGCTTTCACCCTGGTGGCCGCCATCATCACCCTGCTCTGGGGATACCTTTCGGACAAGTTTTCCCGGAAGTGGCTGCTCGTGGGAGCTGTGCTCGTGGGGGAAATACCCTGTTTTCTTACCGGCTTCGCCCAAAACTACTCCCAACTTCTCGTTTTAAGGATACTGACCGGAATCGGCATCGGAGGGATGGTCCCCGTGACCTTCTCCCTCTTGGGCGACCTCTTCACGGACAGGCAGCGCTCCACGGCCCAGGCCTGGTACCAGGCGATTTCCGCCGTGGGAATCCTTCTGGGCATGATCGTCGCAGGATTTCTGGGCCCGGCTCTGGGCTGGAGGATTCCCTTCATAGTGGTATCCGCACCCAACTTCATCTTCATCCTGATGCTGATTTTCATGGGAGGTGAACCAAAAAGAGGGAGCGGGGAGCAGGAAATCAAGGACCTTCTCCTCTCGGGAAAGGAGTACAGGGTCAGGCTTCAGATTAAGGACTACATCAATTTAGTGAAGATACCATCCAACATCTGGCTCTTCCTTCAGGGCATACCGGGAACAGTGGCCTGGGGCATCCTTCCTTTCTATCTGATCACCTTTTACCAGAGGCACAAGGGTTACTCTGTGGAGCTGGCCACGATCCTTCTCCTCGTTTTGGGGCTGGGCACGATCGTGGGGAAATTGTTTGGAGGAATAATCGGGAACAAGCTTTATCTGAAAAGCAGGAAGCTCCTCCCGATTTTCAACGGGGTTACCACCCTGATCGGTATAATTCCCATACTGGTCACCCTCTCCTGGCCTGCACCTCAGAACCCCGATATCGTTTCCATTATTCCTCCTGCTCTTTTCGGCTTCCTGGGAGCATCAATCATCGCCATTGCCGGTCCCAACGTCCAGGCCATGCTTATGAACGTCAACCCTCCGGAATACAGAGGGGCCATTTCTTCCATCTTTAACTTAACAGATTCCATTGGCGCGGGATTCGGTCCCTTCATTGGCGGCCTCCTTTCTACGGCGAGAAACCTGGATTTCGCTATGAAGACCTCCGCTTTATTCTGGATACCCTGTGGCCTGCTCTTCTTCATTTTGATCAAATACCTGCCTCGGGACACCGAGAAACTGCGCCGTCAGATGCTGGAAGTACGTCGGGAAATGGAGCAACCCAATGCCCGTAACCCTGGCCTATAAAGGCGCCAAGGCGGTTTTTGAGAATCGAGAGATCCCCTTCAGGGATTCTCTGGAACAGGACGAACTGAAGATCCAGCTTTCCTTCGGGGAGACAATCAAAGGGACGGTCTGGGCAGAAAAAGAAATCTTCCTGGAGAGAATAGAGCTGGAATTTGAAATCCAGGGGGACTTTGTCTTCTTCAAGAATGGCTTTCAATCCTGGTCTCCATCAGGAGAGATCAGGGGAGAACCTCCCCGTCCTCGCGTTCTGATCAAGGCCCTGACCCTTCACTGGGACGATCCCGGGTATTTAAATGAGGTCCCCTACTTCCAAAAATCCCACTTTCTGACCTATCTGCGCTCGGGCCAGCAGATTCTTTTCCTTGAGGCCAGGGACCTCCCCATTCCCTTGGTACACTTTATGGTGGAAAGAGGGACTCTAAAGGTGATATCGGAAATCAGGAGGCTAACCCCCAACGTTTTCGCCTTTCTGGATTTAAAAGTGGAGGAGCTTCCCGGTCTCCTTCTAAATCAGGAAAAACCCGAGCGCGTCTTCGGCTGGACCAGCTGGTATTACTACTACGAAAGGGTCAAACCCGAGGATGTACTCCTCAATTTAAAGCTCTCTTCCCGCTTCCCCTTTCCTCTCACCTACTTTCAGATAGATGACGGCTGGGAGGAGTCCATCGGGGACTGGCAGGAGAACCGTAAATTCAAGGGGTGGCTGGGGATCATAGTTGAGAGAATCCGTGAGCGGGGTATAAATCCGGGAATCTGGCTTGCCCCTTTTGCTGTGGAAAAGAAGAGCCGCATTTTTAATAACAAAGACTGGCTTTTGAAGGACGAGCGAGGAAAACCTGAAGTGGCCGGATTTAACCCGGCCTGGCGGGGCGATTTTTACGCTTTAGATCCCACTCATCCAGAAGTAGAGGAGTATCTCTCGGAGCGAGTATTTTTCCTCAGGGAGATAGGCTTTGAGCTCTTTAAATTTGACTACCTCTATACTCTGGCCCTGGATGGAAAAAGGTACGCAGGCAGTATTTCCCGTCGCGAGGCCATTGAGCGGGGGATGAAAATCTTAAAGAAGGCGGTGGAGGGAGGCAAAATTTTAGCCTGTGGAGCGCCCCTTCTTCTTTCCCCATTCTGCAATTTCCTGCGCATCGGTCCCGATACGAGCGGAAAATGGGAGGACAAGCTGGTGAAAATAGCAGGACATCTGGGTGGGGTGGAGGCGCGAAACTGCATTCAGAATACTCTGGCTCGCTTCTTCCTCGATGGAAAATTCTGGCTTTCCGATCCCGATGTGCTCATTTTAAGAAAGTGTGCCCTGGATGAAATCCAGCAGCGCACCCTGATTTTCACTAACTTTTTCCTCTCCCGCTTTCACTTTTACTCGGATCCTTTAAACATCGTTCCGCCCGAAAACCTCGGCCTTTTGGAGGAGCTGAAGCGCTTCCAGGCCTTCCGCCTGCTTGAGGGCACTCCAGGGGAAGTTTTTCAATTCCGGGGGGAGACAGCAAAGGAAGAGGTAGTGGGGTTTATGAATTTGACGGAAGCAAAAAGGGACCTGAAGGTGGAGGAAGGGTTCGCCGAATTCTTGAAGCCCAGGGAGGACCTGACCCTCCTTCCTCACGAAACGAGAGTCTTCACCCGCAGGAAAGCTGGTGAGGGGAATTGATTCTCTCCATCACCCTGAATCTGGCCGTGGATAAGGTGGCTACAGCGGAAAGGCTGGAATGTGGGCGGGAGAACAGAATCGAGGTAAAAACCCGCCTTCCCGGGGGAAAAGGGGTGAATGTAGCCCGGGCCCTGAATTGTGCAGGGATGGAAGTTTCAGTTAGCGGGTTTGCGGGAGGAAAAAACGGAGAGTACATCCAGGAAGGACTGCTCGCTGAAGGAATCAACCCTTTCCTTTTTCCTATCGAGGAAGAAAGCAGGGTCTGCCTGATTCTGGTGGAAAAGGATGGCCGGGTGACGGAGATTTACGAAAAGGGACCTTTAATTCCGGAGAACGCCCAGGTGGGTTTTCTGAACTACATCAAGGAGGTGGGGAGGGGCTTTTCCTGGGTATCCATTTCCGGAAGCCTCCCTCCCGGTTTTGCCGCGGATTACTACAGCAAGCTCTTGAGGAAGCTGAAGGGAAAGATTTTTCTGGATTTTCACGGGTCGGCCATGCTTTCGGCCCTCAAGAAAGGGGCCTTCCTTTTGAAAGTCAATCAGCGGGAATTTACCCGCACCTTCCAGGTGGAAGAGGGGAAGATCCCTTCTGTCATGTGCCGCCTGCTTGAGAAGTTCCCTCTGAAGTATTTGGTGGTCACTTTGGGCGGCAAAGGGACCCTGGGCGCGGAGAAGGGGAAAGTATACAGGGCCGGCGTCACTTTCCAGCCCAACGTGGTCTGCCCCGTGGGAGCAGGAGATGCTTTTATGGCGGGCCTGATCTATTCGTTCTTCAAAGGAGAGGACTTCAAGCAGGCGCTCAAAAGGGGAGTGTCCTTCTCCGTTTCCAATTTGGGCTTCTGGGAAGGAGGAAGGGTGGATCTACAGTATGCGGAAAGGATTTTAAAAAAAGTGAAACTGGAGGAAACCTGAGGAGGATAAAATGAGCAATTTTCTCTGGGGAACGGCTACGGCCGCCCATCAAGTAGAAGGGGGCAATTATTACAATGATTGGTGGCTCTGGGAGAAAAAGGGGCGAATTAAAACCGGGGATTCCTCCGATCCGGCCTGCGATCACTATAACCTTTTCCGAGAAGACTTCCAGCTGATCAAGTTTTTAAGCAACAACGCCTATCGCTTCTCCGTGGAATGGTCGCGCATCGAGAAGGAGGAGGGCAAATTCGACAACAAGGAGATCGAGCATTACGTGGAGATGCTCCAGGAGCTCAAGCGGCTGCACATCGAACCTGTCCTCACTCTGCACCACTTCACTATCCCCATCTGGCTTTCAGAAATGGGGGGAGCGGAAAACGAGAAGTTTCCCTTCTATTTTCAGCGCTTCGTAAAGACGGTAGTCCCTGCCTTTAAGGACTACGTGCGCTACTGGATCACGATCAACGAGCCCGTGGTCCTGGCAGTCTTAGGATATCTCTTCGGGGAATGGCCTCCGGGGGTGAAGAGTTTTGGCAGGATGGCGAAGGTGGGAAGGAACCTCCTTTTCGCTCACCGGGATGCCTATTTGGCGATAAAAGAGCAGTCCTCCTCAGCGTTCGTCTCCATCGCCCACAACATGCAGAACTTCTACCCCTCCTCTTTCTGGAATCCAGTGGACGCTCTTCTCGCAAAGACCGTGGACCGCTATTACGACTTCTCCTTCCTGGAAACGCTGATCGATGGCCGGATCAGGAGGCCATTTGGAAAAGGAGAAGGGGACTCCTCCCTTCAAGGGACATTGGACTACATCGGCTTGAACTATTACACCCGCGCTTTCCTGCATTTTGGGTTAAAGGGATTCCAGGAGGTGAAGAAGGAGGTCCCTCGCAACGACTTCGGCTGGGAGGTCTACCCTCAAGGGATCTACGAGATCTTGATGCGCCTCAAGCCCCTGGAAAAGAAAATCATGATTACGGAAAGCGGCACTGCGGACAGAGAGGATAAAATCAGGCCGCAGTACCTGAAGGACATTATTTCCTACATGAAGAAGGCGGCGGAGGAGGGAGTGGAAATCATCGGCTACATGCATTGGTCCTTAATGGACAACTTCGAGTGGCTCGAGGGTTATTCCATGCGCTTCGGGCTTTTTGAGGTGGACTTCAAAACTCAGGAGCGCAAACCCCGCCAGAGCGCCTACGTTTATCGGGAGATCTGTCAGAACAAAAAATAGGGACAGTCCCTATTTTTTTCCCTATTTTTCTAACCTGACCAAGACGAAAATTCACGAGGAGGGCATAATGAAAAAGCCGCAAGGAATGGCAAATTTTCTCATCATCTGGGTGGGCCAGGTTTTCTCCCTTTTAGGAACAGCCATGTCCGGCTTCGCTTTGACCATCTGGGCCTGGACGGCTACCGGTAAGGCCACCTCCCTCGCTTTAGTGGGATTTTTCAGCTTCTTTCCCATGATCGTCGCCAGTCCCTTTGCCGGGGCTTTAGTGGACCGCTGGAACAGAAAGCTGACCATGATGCTTTCCGACATCGCCTCCGGTTGCATGACGGTGGTCGTTCTTTTCCTCTACCTCACCGGAAAGCTGCAAATCTGGCATCTTTTTATCACCGGAGCGATCTCGGGCATCTTCCAGGCTTTCCAGTGGCCGGCCTATTCCGCGGCCATTACCCTCCTCATTCCCAAAGAGCAGTACGGCAGAGCAGCAGGGATGATGTCGGTGGCGGAATCGGGCTCAGGAATCCTCGCCCCGATCATGGCCGCGGCCCTTCTGGGCTTCATCGGTATCACCGGAGTTCTGGCCATCGACCTCGTCACTCTGATCATGGCGGTTTCCGCACTCCTCATCGCCCGCGTTCCTCAGCCTCCATGCACGGAAGCCGGACTTGAGGCCCAGGGAAGCTTATTTAAAGAAGCGGGCTACGGCTTCCGCTACATTTTTTCTCGGCCTCCACTTCTGGGACTTCAGCTTGTGTTCCTTATGGGAAACCTCCTGGCCGCTATTGGAGGCACGGTAGTTGCCCCCAGAATTCTGGCTCAGACCGGGAACAACGCCACTATCCTTGGTACAGTGCAATCCGTGGCGGGAATTGGGGGCGTGTTGGGAGGGGTACTCATGAGCATCTGGGGCGGCTTCAAGAGGAAAATTCACGGGGTGCTCACGGGCTGGATTCTCTCCTTTGTTTTCCTAAGTGTATCTTTTGGCCTGGCTCAGACCCCACTCCTCTGGGCTGTGTCATCTTTTTTAGGGAGCATGCTCATTCCCATAGTTAATGCCTCTAACCAGGCCATCTGGCAGACCAAAATTCCCCCGGACATTCAAGGCAGAGTCTTCTCTGTGAGGCGTCTGATTGCCCAGTTATCCGCTCCCATCTCCATGCTCATGGCTGGACCGCTTGCGGACAAAATCTTTGAGCCCCTGATGAGATCCCAGAACACCCTCTCCAGCCTCTTTTCTCCCGTCTTTGGCATTGGTGCTGGAAGGGGCATGGCCTTGATGATTTTCTTTGTCGGACTGTTGGGAATCCTCATGGCCGCGTCCAGTTATCTGATTAAGTCCGTCCGGGACGTGGAGCTCCTCATCCCTGATTACGATGCCTACCTGAAGACAAAGGCTCAAGAGGAGACAGTGCCAACTTCCGCTTTCAAGTAGTAAAATAAGGGGGTGGTACTGAGCTTAATCCTTTTGGCGACAGCCATTGATTCCCTGGTCTCTCTGGTGGGAGCTACGACGCTCCTTTTGGGTCAAAAAAGGGGGATAGTTGTTTTTGGCCTCGTGAATCTGGCCACCGGTGCTCTGATCGGAGCCGCTTTTTTTCACCTCATTCCGGAGTCCTGGGAAAAGAGTTCCCTTTCCCCTTATTTCCTTGTCCTGGGCATCCTGCTCTTCTTCGTTTTAGAAAAATTTCTCTACTGGAGGCACTGTCACAGCGGGGAGGAATGTAAAGTGCACGTGGAGGCTTTTTCCTACCTGAACCTGATCGGGGATGGAGTACACAATTTCTTAGATGGTGTGGTGATTGCCGGAGCCTTTTTGGCCGGCCCTGCTCTGGGATGGGCCACCACGCTGGCGGTGGTCCTGCACGAGGTTCCTCAGGAGTTAGGGGATTTTGCCATCCTCATTCACGGGGGATTCACCCCTAAGAGAGCCCTCTTTTACAACCTCTTAAGCCAGATGACCTGCATTTTAGGAGGGGTGCTGACCTATTTTCTGGGAGAAGCGCTCAACAATCTGGAGCCCTTCATCCTTTCCTTCGCCGCGGGCGGCTTTCTCTACATTGCGCTTGTGGACCTTCTGCCGGAGATGCGCCACAGTACCGGACTAAAGAGCGCCCTCATGGAGATCCTGCTTCTTTTAGCTGGCATTCTTCTCATGTGGGGCCTGAAAATGGCGGTGAGGATCTGATAATGAGAACTTTAATTTGGGGAGCCGGCCCAGTGGGGCTGTATCTGGGCGTCTGCCTTAAAGAGGCTGGAGTGGAAGTTCATTTTTTGGGCAGAAGGCGCATTCTGGAGCCGTTAAAGGACGGCTTTATCCTGGAGGAAAAGAGCAAGAGACAAGAAGTACAAGGGATTGAAGCGTTCTTCGATTTAGAGGAGGTGCGCGGGAATTCCTACGATTGGGCCATCATCGCCTTCAAGTCCCACCACAATCTGGCAGTGGCTCCTCAGCTTTCCACCGTTCAGGCTAAAAAAATTCTGGTCGTGCAGAACGGCGTGGGAAACGAGGAATTCTTCGAGAACTATCACCCCCATGTGGCCTCGGCAGCCTTTACCAAGGTGGCCCACATCAAGGGCGGCGTCCTGAAGGTCTCAAAAGGAGGGCTGGGGTTGGCTCCGGAGAAGAAGGTAGGGGACATAGCGCCAATTTTTGCAATAAGAATCGAGGTCAGAGTCTTTGCCGATTACCGTTCCATGAAGTGGAGCAAGCTGCTTTTGAACATCCTGGCAAGCCCCATCGCCTGCGTTTTGAACCTGCCCCCTCAGGATTACATGAAAGAGAAAAAAGGGATCAAACTGGAAAAGGCTCTTTTCTCTGAGTACCTGCGCCTGATCAAGAGGATGAAAATGCCCCTGGTGAGCCTCCCCGGGTATCCGGTGAAGCTCCTGCCTCTTCTTCCCTATCTACCGGCCGGGATTTTCCGCCGCATCTCAAAAGCGCGCGGGGAGAAACTCCCTTCCCTGCTTGCGGATTCCCGGGAGGGGAGACCACTCGAGATCAAGGCGCTCCTCCTGAACCCTTTAAAGGAAGCAGAGAAGCTCAATTACTCCATGCCCCTCGCTTCCCTGATTTACAAAAAATTAGAGGGAGGTCAGAGCGCTACCCTGGACTCCCTCTGGAGTGAGTACCTGAAATCCCTTCAGGGGAGCTTTTCCGGTTCCGGATAGCCCTCGGCGTTTTCCACCGTCACCTTGAGCATTTTGTCCCCTATCTTAATTTTCTTCACCACGTCCATGCCCTCGATCACCTGGCCGAAGACCGTGTACTTCCCATCCAGGGATGGTTGGGGAGCAAGGCAGATGTAGAACTGGGAGCCGGCGGAGTCAGGGTCATCGGATCTGGCCATGGCCAGGGTCCCTTCCAGGTGCTTACGAGAGTTGAACTCCGCCTTGATATGGTAACCCGGGCCACCTGTGCCGTTGCCGTTGGGGTCTCCCCCTTGGATCACGAAGTCCGGCTCCACCCTGTGAAAGGTTAATCCATCATAGAAGCCCTTTTTAGCGAGGTAGATGAAATTAGCCACAGTGTTGGGAGCGGAATCAGGGAACATCTGGAACTTGATCGTTCCCTTTTCGGTCTTGATGATTGCCAGGGGCGAGTTCCCGGAGGTGGAGGTCTGAGTGGTGGAAGTTAAAGTGGCAGTGGGAGTAGAGGGAGAGGGAAAGGGAACAGGGGTTTGGGTGGGGTTCATCCCCGGTTCGTGGCAGCCTACTAAAAGAAACGGGAGCGAACAAAGGGACAAAAGGAAGAGGATCATCACGGTAGATCTCAGCATTTTCATCCCTCCAGTTTTTTCCTCAGTTTAATTATAAGTTCCGCTTTCAAAGATTGGTCCGCCAACCAGCGCTTAAGCTCCTGCCAGATAAGCGGACAGTCCTCCTTTGAAGAATATCCCAGGATCTCCCTGATTGCCAGGTCGAGCCGCTTTTTGTTCTCCTTCGTTTCCGAAAGCCGAATCTCCTCCATCAACCCCTTTAAATGTCTAATGTAGCAGGACACATTACCCCTCCTCTCCGCGATATTTTCCTCAATCTTTACACATTCTTCAAATTTGTTTTACGGAGATTTTAAATAATTAGAGGAGAATGACTCCAGAAAGGAGGGAATGAAAATGAGAAAAATAGTAATGGGAATTCTCATTGCCGGGTTGGTGCTCTCCCTGGGAGTAGGACTGACCTGGGCTGCCAACAACAGTCAATCGTCCACCACCAACACCCAGACCGCGACCACCATCCAACAGGAAACGAGCACGGACACGCTGAATTGCCCCGATTTCTACGGCAGAGCCATGAGACACATGGGGCAAAAGGCAGCGAACTTTGAGGAGAGAGCAGCGAATTTAGAGGAGAGAGCAGCGAACCTGCGTGAGAAAATGCTCTCCAATTTAAAGGAAAAATTAGGACTGACCGATGATCAGGTCTCTCAGATCCAGGCAGCGCTGGATTCCTCGAATGAAACCGTAAAGAATCTTCAGGATCAGCTTAAGACCGCCCAGCAGGACCTCAGGGACGCCCTTCTGGCCAATCCCACCGACAACCTGAAGCTGGCCCAAGCACAGGAAAAAATCTCCTCCCTGGAAAAACAACTTCTGGATAACCGCGTGCAAACAGCCCTGAAAATCAAGGAAATCGTCGGAGCAGATAAGTTTTCAGAATTCTCCCCCTTCCTTCTCAGACCTCAGCCCCCTAAACCTTAAGCTTCCTATTCAACCCCCTCTGTTAAGGACGGCCTCTCGAAGAGGCCGTCCTTTTATTTTCACCCTGTTGCTCGTTTATAATTTGGTATCAAATTGAGAAGGGATGAGCGATAAAATGACAATTGTTCCTGCGGACGTCCTTTTTTCTTTTGCCAGGGGCGTTTTTGTAAAATTGGGAGTTCAGAAAGAGGATGCCGATATCGCTTGTAATGTCCTGATTCAGGCGGATTTAAGGGGGATTAACTCTCACGGCATAGCTCGCCTCAAGCGCTACTACGAGGGGCTGAAAAGGGGATTCATCAAGCCAGGGGCGGAAATCAAAATCCTGCGGGAAACCCCTGTCACTGCCACCCTGGACGGAGGCTCCGGCCTCGGTCAGGTGGTTTCGGTCCGCTCCATGGAGCTGGCCATAAAAAAGGCCCAGGAAAGCTACGTGGGGTTTGTGGCTGTCCGCAACACTAATCATTTTGGAATCGCCGGATACTACGCCATGATGGCTTTGAAAGAGGACATGATTGGCATCTGCACCACAAACTCCGAGGTGTGCGTGGTCCCTACCTTTGGCACGCAGGCGATGTTGGGAACCAACCCCATCAGCATCGCCATTCCTACTTCAAAGGAGCCTCCTTTCGTCCTGGACATGGCCACAAGCACAGTCCCCGTGGGGAAACTTGAGGTTTACAGCCGAATTCGGAAGCCGATACCGGAGGGATGGGCCGTTGACGAGAGCGGGGAGCCCGCCGCTGATCCAGCACAGGTAATCACAAACATTTACGGCCACAAAGGGGGAGGCCTCCTGCCCCTGGGAGGTTCGGAGGAGGAGTTCGGAGGCCACAAGGGGTACGGGTTGGCCCTGGCCGTGGAGGTTTTCAGCGCCCTCCTTTCGGGAGCACTATATTCTGACCTGGTTTATCCCGTGGACTCTCAGGGGAACCCTCTTTCTCCTAACATTGGGCATTTCTTCGGGGCGATGCGCCTCGACGCCTTCCGTGACCCGGAGGAATTCAAAAGGGACATGGCAGACCTTATCGGGCGCCTCAAAAATTCCCCTAAAAGGAAAGGACAGGAAAGGATCTACGTCCACGGGGAAAAAGAGTGGGAGATGCACCAGAGGAGGAAAATAGAGGGCATTCCTCTCGTGGATAAAGTAGTGCGCGACCTCAAGACAATAGCTTGCGACCTGGAATTAGGATTGCCCTTTTGATCATTGCGCCTGGGAAAAGCCAGGAGCCCTTTACAATTATTGTTTGTACCCGAACTTCCTGAGCAGCTCCTTCCTCTCCCTAATTTCCTCCTCGCCCTCAATTCCCTTGGTCTTGAACCCGTCAATCACGCCGAGGATCCCTCTCCCCTGCTCGTTTTCCGCCAGGACGATGGTCACCGGGTTAGCGGTCGCACAATAGATCAGGCAGACCTCAGGGACCATTTTGATGGCGTTGAGGACGTTTACAGGATAAGCCTCTTTGAGGAAGACAATGAAGGAGTGCCCGGCACCGATCCTGAAAGCGTTGTTTCTGGCCAGCTCGATGAGCTCAGCGTCGTTTCCCGTCCAGCGAATCAGGCAGGGGCCGGAGGACTCGCAGAAAGCAAGTCCGAATTTAATGTGAGGGGAGGAGTTGACCAGGGCCTCGTAGAGGTCCTCCACTGTCTTGATGAAATGAGATTGGCCCAAAATGAAGTTCAGGCCTTCCGGGTTTTCCACGGACAAAGAGATAATCTCCATCTGGAATCCATCCTCCTTTTCGTTCTCGCCTTCTATTCTCTAAAAGTATCTGCCTCGAGGCAAGCGGGGCAAACAAACAACCTCATACCCTTTCTTGTCGGGTAAAGGGGTTGCTTTCCGGCTTCCGTATTCAACCGGCATTGATTTTTGCTGCTCTTATTATCACAATAGGCATAAAAGAGGAGGACCAAGGTGAGGCTGAGGGTGATCCGCTTTGCAGCAAAAGTCGACAGTCTTAAACGAGCTTACAGGTTCTACAAAAACGTTTTTGGCTGGAAACTCAGAAGGGCATGAATCTGAGCCAGCGCTGTATCCTCGGGATTGGCCCCCTTCTTCCTCACCTGATACCGATGGAACACTCCGGTGTCCTTCAGCTGAACTCACGATAAGCGCCTTCAATAAGGACGCCTTTAAAAGGAGAGACAGATGAGCTACACGGTGATATTAACAACCGCTCCCTCCAGGGAAGAGGCAATCAGACTGGCGGAGGACCTTGTGGAGAAAAAGCTGGCTGCCTGCGCTCAGGTGCTGGGGCCTATGACAAGCGTCTTCTTCTGGCAGGGGAAAAAGGAGAGCGCTTCGGAATGGCTTTGCCTTATAAAGACCAGAAAAGCACTGTTTTCAAGCCTGGAGAAAGAAATAAAGAAACTCCATCCCTACAGCGTTCCCCAGATTGTCGCTTTGCCCATTGAAGCGGGGAGCAGGGAATACCTTTCCTGGGTGGAAGAGACTCTATCCCAAAAATAGTAAAGGAGACGGGGTAAAGGAGAAGACGTCATGCTTAGAGTGCGCACTGCCACGGAGGCCAAGAAAAAATTTATGGGGCTCCTCGATGAGGCCAGCGAGAATCCCATTCTGATTACCAGAAAAGGGCAGCCCTCGGTGGTGATTATGAACGCTGAGCTTTACGAGTCGATAATGGAAACGATTAAATTCTATGCCTATCCCGAAATCGCCGAGGCCTTAAAGAAATGGAGCGCATAAAAGTCGAAGAGGTGGAAATCGCCTTCACCTCTGAGGGAATCAGGGGAAGGAAAGTTAGAAAAACTTACTTTTTCCCTTATCGAAGGTATGTCGAGGCTCCCTTCTTCACCCTGCTTGTGCTCGCAGGAAGGGAAAAGGAAGAAAGCGCTTTAATGGGCATCGTGGAGAAGTACACCCTGCCAGTAATCCGGGAAATAATAGCCGTTGTCGGCAAGGAAATCGACTGGAGAAAATTCCAGAAATGGTCCCACCTGAAAGTGGTTTATTCCGCAAAGCCCGAGGACGTCATCCTCACTTCCCTGAAGGACGGGCTGAGAGTGTTGAGCCCCAGATCACAGGCGGTTATTTTGTGCCTGGCCAACAGGCCCATTCTGGAAAGCGATAAGCTGGAAAAGCTGATAAAGGCCTCCTTAAAAGAGGAAAGGGACATAGTGGTCCCGCTGATAGGCGGGGAGCCCTCTCACCCCATCATTATCCCCAGGCGCACAGCGCTCGAGATGCTGAAGACGCGGAAGGAGATGGGCATTCCTTATTTCGGTAAAAGATGGAGGAAAGAGGTGCCCTGCGATTAGAGTGAGCCTAACGGCAAAGGCGCTCTTAATCATTCTTTCCTCCCTTGTTTTAGCAGGGTTCCTCTGGGTCTCGGTAGTTTTCTTGCCTTTTTCCAGCTTCCTCATTCTGACTTACTCCATCTTCGGGGTCCTGTTAATAAGCGCAACTTTTATCGGGCCGCAAGTTGCAGGAAAGCCGCGGTCATTATCCCTCTGGGAAGCTCTTCTGTTATTTCTAATAATAATGGCCATTCGCCTCTTTTCCTACGCGGAGTCGGGACTGCTCCTGGAAAAAATTCCCATGGTGCTTGTGGTGCTTTTCTGGGCCTTTTCCATCAAGGGGTGGAGAGCTTCCCAGATCGGGCTTACCCTCAAAAAACTTCCCCTACAGCTCTTTTTGGGTCTGGGTTTTGCTGCTCTTTACTGGATCCTCTACCAGGCCACTTTCGCCCTTTATACCGCCACTTCCTCCGGGATTTCCGCCATTCATTTTTTCAGCTACCCGCAGGGGGTTCCTCCGGGAATATCCCTTGATCCTGTCTCCTTCCTCCTGGTTCTCTTTTTCTATTCCAATTTTGCCGAAGAGCTCTTCTTCAGGGGATTTCTGCTTAAGGAAGCCTTGCAAGGGAGAAGGCATTTTTTATTACTCTTCCTTTTTCAGGCCCTGCTCTTCGGTTTTTACCACGTGAACTACGCCCTATTTCCCGTAGAGGGCGGTGGAATAGACTGGCCTTTTCTGGGATTCTATGTGGCCTGGACCTTCCTTTTTGGGATCGGCTTCGCCTTCGCTTACCTGATTTCCAGAAGCGTCCTCTCCAACACTATCCTGCATGTCCTGGCAAACGTGATGCAGAGCAACTGGCTTTTCCTCTTTCTCCCTTCCTCTTCAGGCAAAGCCGCTAGTTCCCCGGTGGATGCGGCGCTCGTTTTCAGAGAGTCGATCGTCAGGCCGGCTTTGGTTATCAACGCCCTGATTTTCGCTACGGTCCTGGGAGGAATCTGGGTTTTCTTTAAAAGAAAGTCACGAGTCAGGGCAGCTCCCGGAATGAACCTTTCCTCTGGCCAGGGAAGCGAAGATTCCAGCCAATGAGAGGATAGCAAAAATTACGAAGGCCACTTTGAAGCTCGTCATGAAAGCAGGAGGATTTTCTGAGACCTGGGATGTGCCCAGGTAAATGGAGAATAGAAAGGATACCGCCGCCATGGAAAAAGACTGTCCCAGGAGGCGGGCCGTCCCCAGAGTGGATGAGGCAATGCCATACTGGTTTCTCTCCACCGCGCCCATCACGGCGTTAGTGTTGGGAGCAGCGAAAAGGGCAAAGCCAAAGCCCAGAAGGGCGAGGTTGAGAATCAAAAGCCAGAGAGGGCTTCCCTTCTCTAAAAAAGCGAAAACGAAAAGCGAGAGGCTGGAAGCCCCCATGCCAGCCGAGGCAATAAGCCGGGGTTCAAGGCGGTCGGAGAGCTTTCCTGATATGGGGGAAAATAGGGTCTGAATGAGAGGCTGGGCCAATAAAATCAGGCCGGAAAGCTGCGGGGAGAAACCGCGCACCACCTGAAGGTAGAGGGAAACCAGGACCGCAGTGGAGTTGGTGGCGGTGTAGTTGATCAGGGCCGCCAGGTTGGAGAAGGCGAAAGTTACATTTCTTTTAAAAAGGCGCACCTCGATCAAGGGAAAGGGGGAACGGGACTCCTTGAAAATAAAACCTATTAGAAGCGCCATCCCGAGGGCAGCAAGGATAAGATTCCCCCAGTTGAGGGTACTCGAGAAGCCGTAAATTAGAAGCGCAATGGAAACGCTGTAAAGAATGGCTCCCAGGGAATCATATTTTTCCTTTCCCGCGCCTGCCCAGTCAGCTTTCCTGAGCCAGATTACTTCCCAAAGAAAGCTCAACGCTCCCACGATTGCCACCAGGTAAAAAATAGTCCGCCACCCGAACTGTGTGAGCATGCCTCCCAGGACAGGTCCCAGGGAAAGCCCCAGGTAAACGGAGGCCGTGTTTATCCCCAGGGCTGTTCCTCTTTTTCCGGGAGGGAAAGCCGAGGTGAGAATCGCCATGTTGGTGGCGAAGATCATCCCCCCTCCTAACCCCTGGAAAACCCTCCATGTCAAAAGCAAATAGAAGGAGTTAGAGAGCGCACACAGGAAAGAGGCCAGAGCGTAAATCAGGGTCCCGGCAAGGAAGATGCGCTTCAGGCCAAGGATGTCGCCGAGTCTCCCGAAGGGCAGAATAAAGGCAGCAGTGGAGAGGATGAACCCGGTCACAACCCAGGTAAGAAGAGAGGCTGGAACGTGGAATTCCGATTCTATGGCAGGCAGGGCAAGATTCAGAGCAGAAGCCATAAAGGCAGTAAGGAAGGAGGTCAAAACACAAACTATGAGGACGACCGTGGTCAGGGAATTTTTCATGCCTTAATGAATATCAGAAGTGCTCAGGAGTTCGCAACCCCAGAAGGCAAGAAATCTCATTGAGCTCCCCGCTCCAGTCATCAGGAACGAGGATCAAGTGGTTGGCCAGCGAAAGCTTTTTCAGCCTTTCAGCTCCAGGTAGCCTAAGGCAGACCTGAGTTCGGCACAGGTTCTCCTTTTTCTGCCAGGCCACAGACTGGCAGGGCGAGAAGAAGATTTCCTCCAGGGAAGGAGCTATTTTAGCAAGAGTGTAAGTTCCATGGGGAAAACTGCCTTCAATGGCCACGCTTTTCCCGGATTCAAAGTGGCTCCTCAGACTGTACTCGCTAACGAGGCCTGGAGCAACGGTGCAGTGGGCAAGCAGAACCTCGTCTTTCTCGATCCAGGCAGGGTTAGCCATAAAGGTCGGCTTTTCAGAAATCAAAGAAAGAAGGAGCATGGTCAGAAGAGAGGGCAGGTCGCCCTCGCAGGCAGCAGGAATCCCCGAGTTGTTCAAATTCGCCAGAGCCAGGCAACCGCTTTGACCGGTCTGATTGAGAAACTCAAAGCAGGAAAGGGCCACCCCCGAGAATTTTCCCTCCTTAACCTTCTTTTCGATTAGCGAGCTGAGGCGCAGGACCAGGGAAAGGTCATGCATTTCCACCCCCTTCCAGGGCCTGGCAAGCCACATCCCGATCTCCTGAACGGGCTGCGCTTCCCTCCATTCCTTAATCAGGTCCTTCAGGGACAGCTTCTCTACAGCAATTCCCCACTTTTCGCCTAACACGGAAAGGGAGATATCGCTTCCCACAAGCCAGGAGGCAGGCTCACCGATCAGGGCCAGGCGGGCGGAGGTGAATTTCCCCAGGGCCTCTCGGGCTTTCGCTTTTACGGGAAGGAGCTTTTTCAACTCCTCCAGAGTCAGAATCTGAACCCTGCTTCTGGTGGTCTCGAGATAAGTGCGAAGCTCCAATGCGGCGGGCAAGGAATTCATCCCGGGGTGAACGAGGAGAAGGTGCTCTTTGGCCTTAATTTTCGCTCCTAACGTTTCCGTTCCTCCGGTCAGGAGGAAAAGGATCACCACTCCCTCACTATCAGGAAGCTCCCCGGGCTCAACCAGCAGGGGTCGGAAATCAAGGAAGCGGAAGTAACTGGCGAGCTGAAACCTGACGCTTCCCAAAAGCTCCTCTATGGCCCGGGGGTCGTGAAGCGGGGAAGCGATGGGAATGAGAGGAATTTTCAATGTTCCTCCTGGAAGTCGTAAAGGCTCAAGAAGACCTCAACCACTCTGGGGTCGAACTGCGTACCGGAGTTCTTCTTCAACTCAGCAATAGCTTCCTCTTTTGACAGGCCATCCCTGTAGGGCCTTTTCTCTCTCATGGCGGAGTAGGCATCCACCACGGCCAGGATCCTCGCGGAAAGGGGAATCTCCTCACCCTTGAGGCCGTCGGGATAACCTTTCCCGTCCCAGCGTTCGTGGTGCCAGCGCACGAGTTTGGCCGCAGAGCTCATCTTAGGGATGTTGGAAAGAATGCGTTCGCCAATTATGGGGTGCTGCTTCATGATCTGCCATTCCTCGAAAGTCAGCTTGCCCGGCTTGCGGAGGACGGAATCAGGGATACCGATCTTGCCAATGTCGTGGAGGACAGCTGCCAGATAGAGGTCTTCCAGCTCCTCCTCGGAAAGTCCCATTTTTAAACCGATTTTCTGGGTGATCTGGGATACATCCTGAAGGTGGTTGCTGGTGTAGGTGTCCTTGGCTTCCACAGCCTGAGAGAGCGCGGTAATGGACCCATACAAAGTCCTCCTCAGTTCCTGTTGCTCGCGCACGGCTTCTTCCCGGGAGAAAAAGGCCTGGAGCGAGCTTGAAACCATATGTCCTGCGATTTCCAAAAAGGCTAATTCCTCCCTCGTAAGCTCCGTTTTCTGGGGAAAGATCAGGTCCATCACGCCCATAAGCCTGTCCTGAAAAATCAGGGGGATTCCCAGATAGCTTTTTACGGAGCCTCTGGGCTCGCCGGGCAATTTCACATACCTGGGGTCTTTGCTCACATCCTCAATGTAGACCGTCTGCCGCTCCCTCGCGGTCAAACCTGCCGTTCCTTCGCCAATGCGGAAATCCCTCTGAAAATCAGCCCATGAGGGAGGGCCATGGCTGACTTTGATTTTCAGAAGCTCGCCGTTCAAAAGACGGAGGTCAACGAAGGCTTCAGGATAAAGGGAGGAAATGTGTTCGAGCACAAAAGAGAGGGCTTTGTCTATTTCCTTTGAGGAGATGATGCTCTCGCTCAGGCGAAGCATGACCTGGGGCAAGCTCCTGTCGCTTGTGGCCTTTCTAACGGTCCAGCAGAAGAGGAACCGCGATAGGAGATTGGCCAGGGCCTTTAGTCCTTCCTTCTGGCGCTTCGTCAGAGGGCTATCGTTCCCGGAAGCCGCCGCCACCACCCCCATGGGCTGGGTCACGTGCAAAGGCGCTGCGGCAGCATAACCTACGAAAAGTTTTCCTACCCTCAAGGGTTGGCGGCTGGTTATCAATCTATTTGAGGCCAGGGCGGTCTGCGCTAATCTAACTTCGGCCAAAAGTGCCAAAGAATCAGCTGTTTTTCTGACCCCGGCGCTGGCCCCGACTTCCAAACTTGGCCCCCTTTTTAAAAGGATGACCACTATAGGAACCTCAAGAAAGGATCGAGCAATAGCACAGGCTCTGGTGAGGAACTTACCCAGATCTCCTTTTTCCAGCTCATGCTCGAGGGACAGGATTATCTTTAACTCCCCAAATGGGTCCATTTAATCCTAATTTTAAAGGAATTTTATGAATATGTTTACTTTATGGCATTAAAAAGAAATCGGAACTCTTTATGGAGCTAAAACATTTCCGCGGAGCCTGGAGCAAAGCCATAGTAAAAGCTACCGCCCTCTGAGTATTATTCAATTTAGATGCAGAGGGCTCCCCCGTGCGCCCAGATGTCCTCCTTTTCCTGCTGTTACTACCCGAGCCGGGGTTCTCCCTCTCCGGGAGTCCCTTTTTGGCACATATTCGCATCCTTTGCGCCTTTCGCAAGTTTTGCGCCTTTTGGCTCCCAAAGGCAGGGAGCCCCACCTTTCTAACTTAAAGAGAAAGAATACTTCCTGCCATAGCTTTTCCATCAGGAGCGACCGAAAAAATACCCCTGATAAAATCTCATGAAGGACGTTCAGTTCTGATGAATTAGCCCACTCTCCGTTTGTCAGGAGCACGAGTTCTTCCAATTTTGGGGTCCTACTTCAGATTTTTCCGCCAATAGAATGCAGAGCACCACTCACAGTTCTGGAAAGTCCTGCGCTCATCAAACACTATAAAGTCCGTGAAACTCCGGGTAAAAAGGAAAGCGCCTCTTTTGCTATGATTATGGAAAACGTAAAGAGAGGACAACAAGCTCCGTGCCCAGGAAATCTCACCAAATTTGTCTGCCCGGGTTGAGGATCAGGTTCCATCCAAGCCTGATAGCCTTTGCCCTGATTTTCTGGGGCGTGGCGCAGTTTTACCTCCCGATAGTTTTCCCGGGGTTCACCGGGCTCGAGCCCTGGCTCCTCTCCGCTATTATCACTGTCATTTCCCTGCTTTCTCTTTTCCTGCACCTGCTCACACACAGGGCAGTTTCCAGGATTTTTGGGGCAGAGGGATACGATCGCCTACCCCTGGGATTTTTCGGCGATCTTGCCCACCGCCGGCCTTTTAACAGCTCGATTTCAAGAGAACTTCTAATTTCGGCAAGCGGCCCCTTTATGAATTTCGCGCTGGCCTCTTTGAGCTATGCTCTCTGGAACGCCCAGGTCAGTCCCGCGCTCAACGCCGTTTTCTCATTTTGCGCCCTTTTTAACCTTTTTATAGGGGCTTTAAATCTGGCTCCATTTTTCCCCTTTGATGGAGGGAGAATCACTCAGATCCTCCTTTTCCCCTTTCTCTCTCCCTTCAAGCTCGGCTCGCAAGTGCTGATTGCAGGAAGGATAGCCGCAGGGTGTCTTTTTCTCTGGGGAACATTCCTTGTCTTCCGGGGGATCCAGTACGGACGGGAATCCGGTCTGTTCACGATATTTCTTTCGCTTTTGATCTTCTGGGAGTCCTGGGGGGTTCCTGCTTCTGCCCCACAGGAGCAAAGAAAGCTCAAAGCTCTAAAAGCGGGTATAACGTTTCTTCTTATTCCGGTGATGCTTCTTTTTTTTCTTTCCTTCCTGCCCCTTTCTTCCGGCCTTGAGGCTCCCGGGACGGCAATTCAGGTGGAGGGGATGATTGAATTTCCTCATGAGCTCCTTCACCCTCCTGAGGGTCACTTTCTTCTAACCTCGGTATTCTCCCAGACTCCTATTTTGTTTGCCGAGTGGCTGTACGCAAAGGTTGATCCCAGCGTGGAGATAGTGCCGCCGGAGAGCGTGATTCCGCCCGACATCACCCCCCAGGAGTGGATGAGGATGAATTACCGGAACCTCGAGGAAAGCGAGGCCAACGCCATCTATGTAGCTTTAACCCTTGCTGGATACACTGCAACTCTTGTGGGAGAGGGGGCAAGGGTTGTTTCCATCATTGAGGAGAGCCCGGCCCGAGGGATACTCCAGAATGGCGATGTTATCGTCGAGGCAAACGGGGTAAAGGTGGAGCAGACGAAGGATTTGGTGGAGGTTATTCAATCCGCTGATCCTGAAGAGAAGCTCTTGCTCACAGTGAAAAGGGGCCAGGAAATCCTTACCCTTGAAACCTCGCTTATCGAGCCGCGGACCCCCTCCGAGAAACCGTACCTGGGAATCACCGCGGAGAGCGCAGGCCTGGAACTGAAAACTCCCTTTCCCGTAGAGATCACGCCCCAGAAAATCGTGGGCGGACCGTCGGCGGGACTGATGTTCGCCCTTTCCCTTTATAACCTCCTCACCCCAGGTGATCTCACCGGAGGGAGGTTGATTGCCGGAACAGGCACCATTGACCCTGAAGGAAAAGTGGGGCCCATAGGCGGGGTGGAAAGAAAGGTAATTGCTGCAGACAGAGCAGGCGCCGAGTACTTCTTCGTTCCTCAGGAGAACTACGAGGATGCCTGTCGGGCCGCACAAAACATCATAATGATTCAGGTGAGGACTATTCGGGAGGCTATCCAGTTTCTGGAGTCCCTGAAGTGAAGGGATGAAGGATCAGGAACGCGAGCTCTTCTTTTTCTCCGTCTGAGAGATCTCCAGGGCTGTCTTTGCCAGTTTTACCGCGATGCTCCCACCGGGGACGATTAATCCCAGGACATCCGCTCCCAGGTCGAAGAGCATGTCCTTTTTCAGAACCTCACTCACTGCCTGCTTGAACGTCCTCCCTCCCGTTTTCATTTCCCCGGTGAGGCCGTCGAACTCCGCCACCCCCTGGCGGTCCCTGGGGACCCAGTGGTACTCAAAGGCGTAAATCGGCCTGTAGAAAAGCTCGATTCTGGTAATGGTGATTTTCTCCTCATAGACCTTGTCCGCCTGCAGGGGACGCATCAATTCCTGAAGCATCTGGCGGACCACGAATGAGGCCCTGATCTCCGGGGGAACGGCCATACCCTGAAAGGGATAGCTTTCCAGCTCCTTGATCTCCTCCGCCCGAAATTTTAAGGCGTAGGTGAAATCCCTCCTTTCCCCGCTGAGGCCGTCGAAATAGGAAAGCCTGGAGTGTTCCTCCTGGCAGTGCTCCACCCCGGGGATAAAAAACACTCTGCCTAACTTTTTGTCATCGGAGGGCGTGAAGCTGAGGTTGCTGACAGTAACGCTCTGGACCTCGGGGCCTGTCACCTGCACGGGAAATTTGCGCAGCCGATCGTAGGTATAGCTAGACTGGCACTCAATGAGCCAGAAGGGCTCGTAGCGCTTCTCGGAATAGACGATCTTGATGTCCTCTCCTTTTGGCCGGGAAAGGAGGCTGGAGAGGCCAGAGGAAAAGACACCCGCCTTTTTGTCCCAGGCTCGTTCCCTTGCCTGTTCAGGAGTGATAACCTCGGGAATGATGAAAACCTTTTGCTCTGATATGGTTATCTCCATGTTTCCCCTTCCTTTTTTTTCAAATTTTACTCCAAATGGGGGCGTTTTTGAGAGTTTGGGCAAAAAGCGCCAACAGTTCTTTAACTTTAAGGCACCAATAAATTCTCTGACTTTTAAGGTGGCGGCACAGGGGCCTTTATTTCAAGGCCCAAAAAGAGGGGTTCCTTCCGGAAAGACAATTTTCTACTCTATCTTTCGCCAGTTCCCAGAGATAAGGAATGGCATTTTTCGGCTTTTTGATGATACAACCTAAGGGAGCAAAACCTCTCTCAGAAAAGACAGCCTGCCTTTTTCTCTTCTGGCGCGCCAGCTACTAACCTTTTTATAATTTATGGCTGAGCTTGCTATCTTTCTCGTGGCCCCTCAAAGGAACGTTTTGCCTGACTCAGTCCGCTATCCTGTAAGTTCAGGCAGAAAATGGCCTAAAGCTGGCGGTTGGTTTCTGGCGAAGAGGCAGGGGTCAGTGAGGTGAACTGAGTTTTTCCAGAGGAGAGTAAAACTTGACAAAAATTTGCCAAAATGCCCCTACCTTAATAGTATGATTTTTAAAAAAGGAGGATAGCTGTGTCTGGAAAATACAGAGAGAACATTTTATGGGGAATTTTTCTGCTTGTAGTGGGCGCGTTTCTGCTTTTAGAGCAGCTGGGGGTCTTTGGCGCTGTCAGCTTCCCCATCCCTTCCGTCATATTTCTCGCCTTTGCCTTAGCCTTCCTGGGCCTTTATTTCTCCAGGGGGCGTCCCTGGGGCCTGCTCGTCCCCACCTTCGTTTTCCTGGGGTTGTTCCTGCTCACCCTGATTGACTCCCAGGGGTGGTTACCTGGCCAGGTGAGTGCGGGCATACTTCTTGTCTGTATTGGATTTCCCTTCCTTATAGCTTACTTCGAGAATACTTCCAACTGGTGGGGATTAATCCCCGGGGGAATCCTTTTCTTCGTGGGAGCGGCGGTTGCCCTTTCAGCCATCCTTCATTATTCTTTTGTCCCGGCTGTGATCCTCTGGGGAATAGGCATCTCTTTCTTGCTGGTTTTTCTTGCCAATCCCCGCAACTGGTGGGCGATAATCCCGGGGGGAGTGCTGGTCACAATCGGTTTCATTCCGCCTTTGGTAAATTTCTGGGAGATTACTTCCGCGGGATGGGTGGGCGGTCTGGCGTGCGCTGGCTTTGCTGCCACCTTCGGCCTTGTCTATCTCGTGGATCCCAAGTGGCAGACAAAGTGGGCATCTTATCCGTTCTTCGCTTTGCTCTTTCTGGCGATCTGCTTTGTGTTTTTCGGGGAACTGGCAGCAAAGTGGTGGCCCTTGGTCCTGATCGTTCTGGGTGCTTACCTTTTGGTTATTAACTTAGCGCGCAGGAGGAAAACTGAGCCCTAAGGAGAAAATCCTCATTACCGGGCTCCCCGGATGCGGGAAAACCACACTGATCAAGGAAGTATACGGCCTCTTCCCGCATTTTGCAGGCTTCTGGACGGAGGAAGTAAGAAGAACAGGAATTCGGGAAGGCTTCCAGATCGTGACCACCTGGGGAGAGCGCCTTCCCCTGGCCTCAGTTCACTCCCCTTCCCCTTTCAGGGTGGGGAAATACTCCGTAGAAGTGGAAAACCTGGAGACAGTTTCCCTCTATTTGATCGATCTTTTAAACAATGGGCAAAGAAATTTCCTGATAGATGAAATCGGGAAAATGGAGTTCTTCTCACGGACCTTCCGCTTTTTTTTAGAGAAAGCCTTTTCCACCACAGAGGTTAACGTCCTTGCTACAATCTCCCGCACGGATTTTCATCCTCTGTTGCGCTCGCTCAAAGGGAAAGCTACTTACCTGATGGAGCTTACCCGCAGCAATTTCCCCCGGGTTCTTGAGGAAATCACCAATCTCTTAAAAAATCTCCCTTCTGAGTGAACCTTTTCTGCCCGATCCGCGTATTTCCTTATGGAAATGAGAGCGGATAAGGGAAATGCTGCCCTTTAAAAGTTCCTCGGGCTTTCCGGAAAAGAGGGGCACAATCCGCCTCGAGGTCAATAAGGAGGTTTTAAAAAGAAGGCTCTATGAGAAAAGAGTGCGAGGAAAAGCGAAAAACTGACCTGAACTGTGCAGGGAACCTAAAAGCCGATTTCTTATCGGGAAAGGGTCCACAACAAAAACGAGGGAATGCTCATAAAACGAGGCAATGCGCCCTCTTTACTGCCATTCTGGTCCTGGCACTATTTTTTGCGTTCACTGCTTTCCCGGTTTTCGCTGGAGGCCAGAACCTGTACGAATGGTGGGCAGAGAAAAAATTGGAAATCGCCGCCTCTTCTTTCAATGTGCCTGGAAATGAAGCAAGTGACATTCTTCTTTCTTCCGCAATGAGCGCCACCCCTACCCAGATTCAGGCCTTGAGCAGAATAGATTATGGCTACGGGGAATCCGCTATTGCCTTGCTTCTTGCTCGGGAATCAGGGAAGAGCCTGGAAGAGGTGGTTTCCCTCAGAAATCAGGCCCTCGGCTGGGGAAAAGTTACCTCCCTTTTAGGCGTGGACTGGCATAGAATTCAAGGTTTAATGCGGGATGTGCACGTTCTGGTAGCAAGCCTTCAAGAGGAAGCCCTTTCCCCCGAAAGGGCACGAATCCGGAACCAGGAAAGAGATGGCGTCCTAAAAAAGAGCTTGACCTGCATGCCTTCGCAAAATCTTCGCGGCCTCAGAAGCGCTATCGACCTTCCTCAAGAACAGGTGGAAGAACTGAGGGAATCCGGGCTGGGATATGGAGAAATAGCTATCGCCCAGGAATTAGCGGAGCAGTCCGGGAAAACCGTGGACGAGGCTATTGCTCTATTTAACCAGGGGCACGGATGGGGAGAAATTGCCTCCCTATTGGGAGTGGACTTCCATGGATTAGGGGAGTTGGTTTCCCAGGGGCAGAGAAGCAATCGCCATGGAAAGTAGCTAACTTCAAATCAGAAGGAGAGGAGCCCCGGGCTGGTCCCAATTGCCTCCCGGAGTTCCTCATTTATAACTGAGCAGGGCCAACGAATTTTTCGTTTGAAGAGCAGGCAATCTCAAACAGTTCTTGCCTGGGAAGCCCAGGAGAATGAGCCATCTGAAAAGAAGATTCCGCAGCTTTCAATTTGATACCGAAAAGAAGGATAAGTTCCCCCTGGAAATGATTTACGCCTTTTATCTGTTTTATCAATTGTTGAAGTTTCCTTAGCACTCTCTTGACAAGAGTGCTAAAATGGAACATTAAATGTTTACTTCCGGGAGGTAGAACAATGGATGTACTTATTGAAGCAGAGAAATTGACCAAAGTTTATCCCGGCGGAGTTCTAGCCGTAGACCATATTGACCTCTCCGTGAAGGAAGGGGAAATTTTTGGTTTTCTCGGCCCCAACGGAGCCGGGAAAACTTCCACCATTATGATGCTCGTAACTCTCTCTCACCCCACGGAGGGGAGGGCTCTTATTGCAGGATGGGATGTGGTTCACGATCGGAGTCGTGTGCGCAGCGTTCTGGGCTACGTCTCCCAGGACATCGCCGTGGATGAATATCTCACGGGTTGGGAAAACACCCTGCTCCAGGGCAAGCTCTACCATTTATCTATCCAGGAGATAAAGAACCGGGGCAGGGAAGTCTTGGAGATGGTGGACCTCTGGGAGAGAAAGAACGATTTAGTCCAAACCTATTCCGGAGGAATGAGGAAGAGGCTTGACATTGCCTGCGGTTTAATCCATCGCCCGCGCATACTTTTTCTGGACGAACCCACGCTGGGCCTGGATATCCAGACGCGCTCTCGTATATGGGAATATATACGCCGCCTGCGTTCAGAGCACAATATGACCATTTTCCTCACCACCCACTACATGGATGAGGCGGACAAGCTTTGCGACCGCATTGCCATCATTGACCGCGGAAAGCTTATGGCTCTGGGAACGCCTCTTGAACTCAAACATTCTGTGGGCGGCGATCTGGTGACCATTCAGTTTGCCGAAAATGGAAATGAGAATAAAGAAAAAATCATCCCTACAATTCGCCAGCTCCCCTTCGTGGAAAGCGTGAAGGAGAAAGACTCTCAGCTTTTGATCGTCACCAAAGACGGAAACACTTCCATTCCTCTGATACTTTCCCGCCTTCATGATATCGACACGGAAGTGGCCAGCATCTCTATGAAGAGGCCGTCTTTAGACGATGTTTTCCTCTTCTACACCGGCCGCCAGTTGAGGGATGAGGAAGCCTCAGCCCAGGATTTCTATCGTATGCGCCGAGCAATAAGGAGGGCGAGATAATGAAGAACATGTTGAGTGATATCTGGTACATTTGCTGGCGGGAAATGAAACACTTCTGGGGCCAGAAGGTGCGCATTTTAATGAACATCGTCCAGCCCCTGGTCTGGCTTGGTCTTATGGGAAATATGTTCTCCAACATCTCCGCCATTCCCGGTTTCCCTGCCAATTCCTACCTGCAGTTCATGACCCCGGGCGTGATCGCCATGATCTCCATTTTTGGCGCTACCTTCGGAGGGATGTCCATCGTTTTTGATCGTCGGTTTGGTTATTTGAACAAGCTCCTGGCTTCACCCATCTCCCGAGTCTCTGTTCCTATGGGAAAAATGCTTGCCAGCGCCCTTCAGACGGGAATTCAGAGCTTGATCATCATTTTGATAGCTCTGGCTCTGGGTGTAAATTTCGGCACAGGTGTCTTAGGAGTGCTGGTAATAGTTCTCATCTCCATGCTTTTAACTCTGGCTATTTCAGGAATTGCCCTTTCCCTCTCCGCCGTCCTCAAAACTCAGGAGTCTTTAATGGCCGTGGTGAACTTCCTCATTATGCCCCTGATCTTTACCTCCAACGCCATGTTCCCCACCAATATGATGCCCAAGTGGTTGGCCTCGATCGCCAGTTTCAATCCCATCTCTTTCGCTGTTGAGCCTATGCGCGACCTGGTCCTTGGTTCCTGGAAGTGGGGCACCCTGGCCGTGGATATTTTGGTCATCTTAGGGTTCGGGCTATTGATGACCGCAATCGCCACCCTCCTTTTCCGCCGCAGCGTAGTTTAAAAAAATGCAGTTCAGGCCCACTCGGGACTTCTCCTCCCTTTCCCTGGAAGAGTCCTTCAAAGATCTTAAAAGTTCCCCTCTGGGCCTGGGCGAGAAGGAAGCCGGGATCAGGCTTTCTCTCTGGGGATACAACGAGATCCCCGAGAAGAGGCAGAGCCCTGTTCTTTTTTTCCTCAAGCGCTTCTGGGGTCCTATGCCCTGGCTTTTGGAAATCGCTATCATTTTCTCCTTCCTTCTGGGCCGTGTTCTCGAAGGTCTCCTGATTTCCCTTCTCCTTTTAATAAACGCCCTGATCGGGTTCTGGCACATGTGGAATTCCACAAAAACGGTGGAGCTTTTAAAGAAGAACCTGCGCGTGCGCTCCCGAATTCTGAGAGGCGGCTCCCTCCAGAGTAAGGAATCGAAAGAGCTGGTCCCTGGGGATATCATCCTCATCAAACAGGGGGATTTTGTCCCCGCGGATGTTAGAGTATTCCAGGGGCAGGTCTCGGTTGACCAGTCCGCCATCACCGGTGAGTCCCTGCCGGTTTCGGTCAAAGAGGGAGGAATTCTCTATTCCGGTTCCATCGTTCAGCGCGGGGAAGCAAGGACGCTCGTTTTGAACACTGGGATCAGGTCCTTTTACGGCGCATCATTAGAGCTCGTGCGGATCGCTCAGCCCAGGTCCCACCAGGAGGAACTGATCCTCAAAGTGATCAAGTATTCCCTTTTCTTTGCCCTTCTCTGCACCCTGGGCGCCTCTACATACGGCCTTTCCGTTGGAATGCCCGCCATCTCCATTTTAGAGTTCGACCTGACCATCCTCATGGGGGCGGTGCCTGTGGCCATCCCGGTGATGCTGACAATAGTTCAAGCGGCCGGGGCTATGGAGCTTTCCCGCAAGGGAATCCTGGTCACCCGCCTGGACTCGGTGGAGGACGCTGCCTCCTGCAATGTCCTCTGCCTGGACAAAACCGGAACGATTACGGAAAACAGCATCACGGTGGAGGGGGTTTTTCCTCTGGAGGGAAGCGAGGAGGAGGTCCTCTTATGGGCAGGGCTTGCTTCGGAGGAAGAATCCCCCGATGCCATCGATTCCGCCATCCTAAAAGAAGCGCGAAAGAGGAAAATAGACCTCTCCCCTTACCGCAGGCTCTCCTTCGTTCCCTTTGATCCTGAAACGCGCCGCACGGAGGCCGTCGTAGAAAGCAAGGAGGGGGAAGTGCGCGCTTTGAAGGGCGCCCCCCAGGTTATCCTGGGGCTCTTCCCCGAAGAAGAAAAGAAAGGCCTCCTTCAGCAAGCGGTGGAGGAATTTTCTCAAAAAGGCTCAAGGAGCATCGCGGTAGCGATAGAACGTGATAGTCAGGCCCGAATTCTAGGCGTGATTGCCCTTTACGATCCTCCCCGCCAGGAGGCCCCCTCCACCATCGAGAAACTGAGGAAGCTGAACGTGAAACCAATCATGATCACAGGGGACAACCTTCTCATCGCCCGGCAGATCGCCCAGCTCGTGGGAATCGGTTCCCGAGTGGTGGGCTATTCCGATTTGAAAGAGCTCCCGGATGAGGAATTTGCCTCCGCTTTGGAGAAGCTGGACGGCATTGCCGAGGTCTTTCCCGAGGATAAGTATCAGATTGTGAAACACTTTCAGGAAAAAGGCCACATCGTGGGCATGACCGGGGACGGAGTGAACGATGCCCCGGCCTTAAAACAGGCCGAGCTGGGAATTGCCGTGGAAAACGCCACAGATGCAGCCAGAGCCTCCGCCAGCGTCGTTTTGACCAGGCCGGGTATAGAGGTAATCCTGGATTGTCTGATACTTTCCCGAAAGACTTTCCAGAGGACCCTGACCTGGATTTTAAACAAGATCATCAAGGTGGTGGAGCTTTCCTGCCTGCTCACCCTGGGATTCCTCTGGCTTAAAACCAGCGTCTTCCCTCTTTTGTACATGGCTCTACTGATTCTGGCCAACGACTTCGCCACCATGTCCCTGGCCACGGATCGCGTGGAGTACTCCAGCTACCCTGATATCTGGAATGTTCGGAGGATCGCTCTGGCGGCTTTAATTCCCGGCTTACTTTTCTTCCTGGAGGACGTTATCATTCTCTTCTGGGGAAGGACCCTCCTTTATGGAAATCAGTTCCAGAGCCTTATTCTTTTGGCCTTGGTCTTCAACAGCCAGATGCGCATCATGCTGGTAAGGGAAAGGAGGCACTTCTGGTCCTCTTACCCAGGAAGAGCCCTTGCTCTGGCTGGACTTTTAACGGTCGTTTCCTTCTCCGTTCTGGCCATTTCCGGGGTCGTGCTTTACCCCATTCCCCTGATAATCGTCCTCCCTCTTTTCCTCTTTACCCTCTTTTGCGCCCTGCTTTTTGATTTTCCCAAATTCCTGCTTTTCCGCAGGCTTTTAGGAGCTCAACCATAAAAAGAGCAAAAAGGGGACAGGCTACTTTTTTCAAAAAAGTAGCCTGTCCCCTTTTTTATTTGCTTTTCTTTTGCCGGGAATACTTCCTGAGGTAGTATTCGTGCATCAGCCTGGCCTCGACGGGGTTAATGGGAACTGCCCCTCCTAAGAACTGGGATTCGATGAAGGCTTTACAGGACTTCTCCAGAATTTGACAGGCTACGAAGGCTTCTTCGATGTCCCTTCCCACGCAGATAGCGCCGTGATTGGCCAGTAATACTGCATTCCTTCCCCTCAGGGCTTTAACAGCTTTTTTAGCCAGAGCCTTGGTTCCGGGAATAGCGTACTCGGCAACCCTCACAGATGGGCCGATTATCTGGACCATGTCGTCTAAAAGGGGTGGAACTTCCCGTCTTGAGGCGGCCACTGTGCTGGCGTTCATGGAATGAGTATGGATGATGGTACCAACGTCCGGTCGATTCCTATAAATCTCAGCGTGAAGGTGCTTCTCGCTCGATGGCTTCAGCTCCCCCTCGTAGCTCAAGTCCCTCAGGTTCACCAAAACCATGTCCTCAGGGGTGAGCTTCTCGTATTCCATACCGCTCGGGGTAATCACCATGAAGTCCTTACCCAACCTTACGCTTACGTTCCCCCAGGTCCCGGAAACGAGATTTTCCCTTAAGAGCCTTCTCCCGGCCTCACCCAGAAGAACCCTGGCTTTTTTAACTTCCTCCGCATCTGGCATCACAATGTTGTCCCTATCTGCGCTCATTTCCTTTTGCCCACTTTGTTATTTTCATTCTCTTTCCCATCCACAATGCCCGGGGTTTTGACAGTCATAAGTGCGGACTCCTTAAGCCTTAAAGCCAAAAGAAAAGACACGAACATCAGCCCGATCAGGAAAAGCAAGGAAGTGGTCATATCCCCGGAGGGGGAACGTAAAGCGTCCATGGCGTAAATGAAGATGATTCCGGAAATCTGGCCCATCATCATCAGGATTCCGTAGGATGTGCCTTCAGGAACCGGATAGGCCACCTCCGCGCCGTATTGAAAACCCACAGGGCCCATGCCCATGACAAAAAATCCCATAATGGAAGCAGAAACCAAAAGCCACGCGTAACTCTTAAAGAAGGTCAGACCCAGAAAACCAGGAATGACAGCCAGGAGGGACCACACTAAAAGAGGCACGCGCTTTCTTATTTGATCGGAAATGAGGGGCAAAACCAGGGCCCCGATGAGACCCGCCACTACGAGAAGCCCCCCGATGAGACCGGCTTGGACAGAGGAAATCCCGCGAGGGTTGAGGATGTTCTCCACCCAGGTCATCACGGCGTTAAAAATGCCCATCACGATGAAAAAGAGGATTATCAAGATGACAAAGTTACTTTTGTGCAGGAGACCCCTCAGATCCTTTAAGTTCAACCGGTTCACAAGCTCTTCGCCGGGCCCAGGAAGAGTGGGCGGGCGCTCCCGGGAAAAGACGAGAAAGATCACGGCGCAGGCGATAGCGGCGTATCCGTAAACGAGTAGCATCCTCTCCAGGCCAAGGGTGTCGGTTAGCCAGGGTGTCAAAACCATGGCCACGATCATTCCCACGTAGGTGGCCATAGTGGCGATCCCGGTTGCCGTAGCCCTTTCTCTAAGCGGAAACCACCGGGCGGCTACCTTGGTGATGGAGTTGACTAAAAAGGGCTGGGCTATGGCCACGCCAATCTGAAAAATGATCACCGCCGTGAAGTTCGAGGCAAAAACCCCTCTGAGCATGCCGAAAAGGGCGGAAATCAGGGCTCCCACGCCCATGGCGGCGCGGAAGCCCTTGGAGTCCACAAGCCATGAAGCGAAAGGCGCCGCTACGATGTACACGATCATGTAAGCCATGGAAAGAAAAGCAATACTTAGTGGAGAAACATGATAAAAGTCCTTAGCGATATCCGTGATCGGGGCAAATGTCAGCCAGAAGACGTTGATCGTGGCCAAAATAGGGATCATAGAAAGCAAAATTATCCACCTGTAGGGGTAGATTTTGTATTCCTCTTTTTCCAACTCAGTGCCCTCCTTCTAAAGAAAAGCGATGGGAATTAATCTCCCTGTAAACCTTTTCCAGAGAAAAGTAAAGGGGCTGGTAAGAAGCAAAAAGCTGGTCGTAAATTGAAAAATTTTCCGGGTGAGGAGAATAGGAACTTTTTATCCTTACCAGGTCCTTCACATCCGAGAAGCCTTTGCACGCTCCCAGGCCCACAGCCACGCACATTGCCGCTCCTATCGCGCCCGCAATTTCCGGATACTCCGGAATTTCGATCCTCTTTTTAGTGACGTCGGAAATGATTTGCATCCATTCCCTGTTCAGAGCTCCCCCACCGATTACCTTCAAAACAGGAGGATCAAAGCCAAAATCCCGTTTATAGTTTTCCAAAATCCACCTCAGGTTATAGGCTACTCCTTCATAAGCCGCCTTCACCAAATGGCATCTTTTGTGCTCGGGACCGATGTTGAATAAAGTAGAGCGGGTCGTAGTAGTGCTCACCGGGCAGCGCTCCCCGTAAATCCAGGGAGTGAGGATCAGGTAATCAGAGCCGGCAGGGACCCTCTTTGCCTCCTCGTTTAAAAAAGCGTAAATGTCGGGGATATTGGGATCCTGGAGTTCCCTGCTGTAGAATTCCTCAATGATCCACTTGAGCACCGAGCCTGCTGATTCCGTGACCCCCACTACGATGTTCATTCCCGGGTCCGCGCTCTGAAGGCAGGCTGACCCGTGTTTGAACTTCAGGTCCCGTCTTGTGGAAATGCCAACCCAGGCAGAGGTCCCCAGGTAAATGTGGGCTTCCCCGTCCTCCACAGCGCTTGATCCCACAGTGGCACTCTGAGTGTCGTCGCATCCTCCCACTACAGGGGTGCCCTCCTTCAAACCCATGGCCTCTGCGGCTTCCTTAGTGAGCCCGCCGACCACGTCTATGGAGCGCACAAGTGGAGGCAGTTTGTTCGTATCTATGCCCGCCGCTTTAAAAAAAATCCTGAGCCAGTCCTTCTTCTTTAAATCGAAACCGTAAGAACTGGCCCCGGACCACTCTGCCACCTTTTTGCCTGTGGACTTGAATTTAAGGTATCCGTTCAGGTCCAGGAAGTACTCCGTCTTCTCGTAGATCTGGTGCTCTTCCTCCTTTATCCACAGGAGCTTCGGTATCACGTCCTTTCCTGTGAGCTTGATCCCTACGAAGCTTTTGAACACTTCCTCGCCCAGGAATTTCTTCATAATCTTCCTGGCTTGTATTTCTGCCCTGCCGTCCACCCAGGTGATATTTTGCCGAAGCGCGTTCCCCTTTTTGTCCACGGGGATGATACCCATAGCCTGGGTAGTGTAAGCGATTCCCAAAAACTCCTCCGGGGAAGCCCCGGATTTCTCCATAACCTCTCTTGTGGTTTTCACAATTGCTTTCCAGTAGTCTTCAGGATCCTGTTCTGCCCAATTCGGATGAGGGTTATAAAGTGGATAAAATTCCGTGGCACTTGAGATGACCTTCCCCTCCACATCAAAAAGAACGGCTTTATTGCTGCTCGTCCCCACATCGTGCGCAATAATATATTTCGGCTTCATTTTCCCTCCATCGAGCTTCATCTAATACAAATTAGACTCCCGTTTGCTGCAGCTTTCATCCGTTTGTTCTGTCAGAGCCTAATGATCTGTTTTCCTTACTTTTTTCAAACTTCGCTTGATACGCCTCCTTTCAAACCTCTTTTCTACCAGGTAGAAGGAGATGAGGTTAAGTGGTGTTGAACAGGACTCTCACCTATATCGTACTTGTACCCGGCTCCTTGATTAGCTTCTGCCGCTTACTATACACTATCTCATTTCCTTTTAAAGAGCAGACTGGCCAAATCAAGCTTTAATTTTTCTAAAAAAGAGCGCCCAGGAGTTTTATAAGAATTCCTGTTATAAAAGACAAGTTTTTCAAGAGGATATCTTGCTTTTTGAGAGGGTTGCTCATCTGGAAAGCCACAGGTAATCAAACCAACTATTCTCGCCTTTTCTGAAAGTCCAAGTATATTTTTGATAGCTTTCTCGTTGTACGCACCTATAAAACAGGTCCCGAGTCCAAGAGAGTGCGCTTCAAGCATAAGGTTTTGAGATGCCATTCCACAATCAAGCTCTACCCAGCGATGGAATGATTCGACATAAATTACAAAAATAAGCGGGGCGCTCTTTACAAACCTATTGATTGCCGAAAAACCTTCAAAAGTCCTCCCAATTTCTTCCTTTAATTTTTTATCCCTTACGACCACAAATCGCCAGGGTTGGTTATTAACCGCAGAGGGCGCCCATCTTGCTGCTTCAAGTATTTTAGTTATTGCCTCGTCTGGGACTTCCTTTTCTTGGTACTTTCTTATACTTCTTCTGCTCTTTATTATTCCCAGCAAATCGCTCATTTTCGGCTCTTAATTTATCATTAACACAAAAATGGGTAAAACTGCCTCTTGTATAGACAGCCTTCCCCTTTATCCGTTTTAGCAGATCAGCTTATATTCCTATACCTTTACCAAACGGGTCTTCCCACTTTTCCAGAGCTACTTTCAACTCATGATAAGATTCTTTGGCTTGGTCGAGAGGAATACCTTTCATCGTGGCATCGATTGCCTGCCTGAACGCCCTGGCACCGGCAACCGGACCCTCAGGATGAGCATGAATACCTCCACCAGATCCAATAACTACTTCCTTACCAAGTTCTTTTGTCACAAGGGGAACCATAGAGGGAGTTATGCCTCCAGAGGCCATAGGGAAGGCAGGTTTTATGTGATAGAAGGGGAACCTTAGATTATTGGCATTATTCATAAACTTATCTCCAAGTACCGGCGCTTTGCCATAGGGAGCAGGTATAACAACAATATCAGCTCCTGCAAGTCGTGGAAGCTTCCCAAGAACGATATGAGAGCTTATTCCGTGATAGGGAGACATATACATTGCTCCTGTTACATCCATATGGGCAAGGATTGGTACATTAATCGATGAGTCCTCGCTCAATGCTCTTAAAACCGTAAAGCCCACGGCAAAATAGTTGACCATAAGGGCATTCGCACCAGCCTCAATAGCCTTCTTGGCATTATCAAAAATTTTAGGTACTTCATCAGTAATGTTCACAGTGTATAGCGTATGTTCCCCTGTTTGTTCATAAACTTCTTTTTCTATCTGCATGTACCTTTTAACTCTTTCCTGAACGCGATTGAAGGACGCATCAGCAATGAGTTCATCGTCTTTTATGATATCGCAACCCCCTAAAGCAGCCAGCCTGAAGAGTTCTGCACCAACTTCAACCGTGTAACCCGTGCAGGGTTTAATCATATTGTTGAGCAGCGGCCTATCATAAACTCCCAAAAATTTCCTTATTCCTTCTATTCCAAATTTAGGTCCTTTGAATCCTTCAACATATTTCTTAGGAAATCTTGCGTCAAGAAGTTTTATTTTTCCACCCATGGAAATGTTTCCCACAATCGTAGTTAGAAGCATGGGAATTTGCTCCCCAATATTTACCTCAGGATAGGCAATCTGTATGATGTAATTCCTTGTTTCCACATCCTGTGGGATTTCAAATTCATAGTCCGGTGCTTCGTAAATACCGATAACTTTAGCAACGTGCTTTCTTTTAACTTCGACAGTCTCTCCTGGGACAGGAACCCAGGTTCCTGTGCTCTGCTCTACTGCCAGAGCGGGTGCTAATTTCGCCACAGGGATGTTTTTGGGGAAAGAGCAGAAATAAGTTGCGATGATGTACTCCTCATAATCAATACCATCCGGCAAAGCCAGGGGTAAAGAGAGAACATCGATTCCTTTCATTTTTTAAACCTCCTACTCAAATTTGTGTTGCACACAAAAAATATACTTAAGTTCAACTTTGTTGTCAAATACAAAATTATTGACACTGCAAATTTTCGCCGTATAGTATAGGAAGATATGTGCATATTTAATTGGAGGGTATATGGGTTATATAATTGCACATGATGTAGGGACAAGCTGCAACAAGGCAACCCTGGTCGATGAAAAAGGCTGTGTCGTTGATTCCGCCGTAGAACCTTATGAAATCTATTACCCCAAGGAAGGTTACGCCGAACAGGATCCTGATGACTGGTGGAACGCGGTCGCAAAATCCACGAGACTTTTGATGGAAAAAACGGGAATATTAAAGGAACAAGTGCTGGCTATAACTTTTTCCACGCAGATGCTGGGAATCATCCCTATAGATGAGCGAGGTGTCTTAAGAAGAGCAATCATCTGGCTTGATAGCAGGGCACCCTCCCAGGCGAAAAAGATTATGGGCAAGTTTTTAGGTGAAAAAGTCTTCGCTGCTCTTGCAGGGGCACCTCTTACCGGAAAAGACGGGCTTCCTAAATTGCTATGGCTCAAGGAAAACGAGAAAGAGACTTATAACAGAATGACAACTTTTCTTGACACGAGCGGATATCTTATTTATAGGACAACTGGTAAAATTGCAATGGAGCTTAGTTGCGCATCAGGTTTTGGAATTGACCTTAAAAAGAATGATTGGCTCAGAGGGATTTTCCGATATTCAGGTATTGACGATAAGAAGCTGCCTCCCCTTGTTTCTTCAACAGATTTAGTCGGGAAACTTACAGATGAGGCGGCAAAAGATCTGGGATTGCTTTCAGGAACACCTATTTATCCAGGCTCTACCGATGTAGCTTCAGCTTCCGTGGGCGCGGGTTGTGTAAATGACCGTGAAGTTCACTTATATCTTGGCACTTCAGGCTGGGTTGTAGTAGTGATTTCAAAGCCACCTACAGGTAAAAGGGGGGTTGTCTGCATTAAATCTGCGGACAGAAACAGGTCTTTGCTTTTTGCTGAAACAGAAACTGCAGGATATTGCCTCAAATGGATAAAGGACGAGTTTTATAGGAAAGAGAGCTCAGATCCAAATATCAAGAACGTTTTTGCCCTTATGGACGAAGATGTCAAGAAGGTTGAGCCTGGTTCCGGGCATTTGATTTTCACGCCCTGGATGTATGGAGAAAGAGCCCCAATCAATAATTATCTTGCAAGGTCCGTGTTCTTCAACATTTCTGCTGCCCATAAAAGAGAGCATCTGCTTAGGGCTGTTTACGAAGGAGTGGGATATAACCTGAGGTGGATCTTTGAAATTATTGAAAAAGATTTTGGTATTTCTTTCCCTTTCCTAAGAGTAATTGGGGGCGGTGCCAGAGGAGATATCTGGATGCAGATAATTTCAGACATTTCAGGCAAAAGGTTAGAGACTCTTGAAAATCCTCAGGAAAGAGGTGCAATCGGCGCTGCCTTTTGCGCAATGATAGGAATGGGCCTTTACAAAAGATTTGAAGAAATAAAGAACCTAATAGCGCCTAAGAGAATATTTACACCTAACCCCGAAAACAGAAAGATTTACGATTTTATGTATGAAAATTACAAGGATTTGTATAAAAACTCAAAAAACCTGTATAAAAAGTTAAACTTTTAAATGACATGGAGCCAATTAGAAGGAATTACTTTCCACATAAGAATGAGACCTCCCCACGGGTTCCAATAATCTTAAGCAGATCAGCAAAGCGAGCAGCTTTAAATGAGTGAGAATCTTTCACGCAGAGAGAGGAAGAAAAACGCTACACGCTCCAGCATCCTGAGAGCTGCCAGACACTTTTTCGAGGAGAAAGGCCCGGAGAATACCTCTATTGAAGAGATTGCCGAGATGGCCGATGTCTCCAAAAGCACCTTTTTCAATTACTTCCCCAACAAAGAGAGCTTGTTCACTGCTATTGCCGAGGAGGAAGTGCAGGACGTCCTCCTCTTAGAGGAGGAGCTGAGCTCGGAAAAGAGCGCCCTTAAAAAAATCAGGGTGATTACAAAAAGAATTCTCGAGGACGTTATCCCCTACCTTCATTTGACCGGTAAAATTGTCTTCACCTCAATAATCTCCACTGATGGGCGCCCCTCTCCCTTTTTGGAGATCAACTTCCTCCTGGAGCGAATTGTTAAAGAGGGGCAGGAAAAGGGGGAAATTGCTGCCCTCTATTCCCCCACGGATATCGCCACGGCCATCATGGGTTGCTGTTATGGCCTGATTTTCCGCTGGATCGAGTTAGGTTATAAAGCGGGATCAATATCCGAGCTGGAGAAGATCCTGGATATGCTTTTTCTAAGTATTAAAGGGCCTCATGCCAAAGGTAGCCCTAAAAAATAAAGAAAAGGGAGGAAAAACTATGGAAAAGGAAGGATACGCGATCTCCAGGTGGGAAGAACCGGATGAGCTTTACAGAAAAATCAACGAGTTGGTGAAACAGCCCATAAGGCCCGTAAAAAGGGAAGCCATGAACGCCTATCTGGAGTATTTTAATACCAGATGCGCGGGCTCAAAGAAGATCGTCGAGGAAGCCAAAAATTACATTCCCGGAGGCGTGCAGCATAATCTGGCTTTCAATTATCCATTTCCCCTGGTGATCAGGAAAGCAGAGGGGCCCTACCTTTGGGACATAGACGGTAATAGATACATCGATTTCCTTCAGGCAGGCGGGCCTACCATCTTAGGGAGCAACTATGGGCCGGTTCGGGAGAAAGTGATCGAGCTCATCCAGGATTCCGGGCCGGTCACGGGCCTCTTCCACGAGTACGAGCTCAAGCTGGCCAAACTGATCAACAGGCACATGCCCTCAGTGGAGATGTTCCGCATGTTAGGAAGCGGAACAGAGGCGGTGATGGCCGCAATTAGAATTGCCAGACTGGCGACAGGGAAGATCAAGGTGATCAAGGTGGGCGGAGCCTATCACGGATGGAGCGATCAGATGGTGTACGGGCTCCACGTGCCGGGAACGGGCAGATACGAGGCGCACGGGATCCCCAAAAGCTGCACCCGGCACACTCAAGAAGTCCCCCCCAACGACATCGCCGCTTTAGAGCGGAGGCTCAAAATGAACCGGCTCAGGGGAGGCACGGCGGCCGTTATCTTAGAACCCCTGGGACCAGAGAGCGGCACCAGGCCAGTCTACAAGGATTACTGCAAAGAGGTCAGGGAGCTTTGTGCTAAATTCGGCGCCCTGCTTATTTTCGATGAAGTCGTTACGGGATTCCGAGCAGGGTTGGGCGGTGCCCAGGGTTACTTCGGTGTCAAGCCCGACCTTACCATATTCGGAAAGATAGTAGCCGGAGGCTACCCCGGAGCAGGAGGGGTAGGAGGAAGAAGGGACCTGATTAAACTTCTTGCGGCGGGAATCGAGAGCGGCAAAAAGCGGGCCTACGTGGGAGGAACGCTGGCTGCCAATCCCTTAAGCTCGCTTGCCGGTTATTACGCCATCCTGGAAATCGAAAGGACCAACGCCTGCGAAATTGCTGGAAGGTCCGGGGACAGGCTCACCAAGGGCCTTAGGGAGCTAATTGAAAAATACAGGCTTCCCTACGTAGCTTATAACCAGGGCTCGATCTGCCACCTAGAGACCTCTGGTGCCATGTTCGTGAAGATCGACTTGCTCCACTTAAAGAAATCCCTGAAAGACATCCACAAGCGCAAATTCATGATGGAGGAAATGGGAGCGGCCTACATGGCTGAGGGAATAGTCACCCTGGCCGGAAGCAGGATGTACACAAGCCTGGCCGACACCGATGAGATCATAGACGATGCCCTGAATGGATTTGAACGCGTGTTCCAAAATATCGAAGGGGTCTGAGCGCCTGAGGATTTTTCCAAATTCTTTTCTTCATTGAGGCCAAAAGGACTCCCTTATAGACCGTTTTGGGAATAAATCCCCTGACAGCTCCCCCGCAATGGAAATAGCGAACAAATTATTCCACCAAAAGAAGGGCTTAAAGACACCTTTCCACGATGGAATTGGATCAATGGGATCGGGATGCCGCCCTGAAAAAAAATTTCTTCCCAGGAATAATTGGCCGAAAAAGAGGGTATAAGTATAAAAGGACAGGCTTAATAAAAGAAGCCTTCTTTATTGAAGAAAGGAGAAAGCATTCTTGAGCGGATTCAGTTTGAACGAAGAGAAGGCCCTCGAGGCCCTAAAAGAAGTAATTGACCCTGAATTAAACGCCTCAATTGTAGAATTGGGGATGGTAAAAAATCTCAAGGTAGAAGAAGGCATCGTTTCCCTGGATCTGGTTTTAACCACCCTGGCTTGCCCTTTTAAAGAGAGCCTCTTGAATTTAGCCAGAGAAAAAATTGCTGCCCTTCCTGGTGTGAAAGATATAAAGCTCAACCTGCTCCAGATGAGCGAGGAGGAAAAGAAAAAGCTCTTTGGGGCACGATTAGAAAAGGAGACCGGCTCTTTCAATCAGATCAAACATGTAATTGCCATACTGAGCGGAAAGGGAGGAGTGGGGAAATCACTGGCTACCGCCCTTCTGGCTCTCTCTCTGGCTCGGGCAGGAAAGAAGGTGGGGATTCTGGATGCAGACGTCACCGGGCCGTCTATCCCGCGCCTTTTTGGCCTGAGGGGTTTGCCTGATGCTACAGAGCTGGGAATCCATCCGCATATAACTCAAGAAAACATCAAGGTCATTTCCATGAACCTTTTCCTTCAGGAGGAAGGACAACCCGTGATCTGGAGGGGGCCATTGATCACTAAGGCCATCCAGCAGTTCTGGAGCGAGGTCTTTTGGGGCGAACTGGATTATCTTCTGGTGGACCTTCCGCCCGGGACGGCTGACGCTCCCCTGACGGTTTTTCAATCTCTTCCCGTAGATGGAGTGATTCTTATTACCAGCCCTCAGGAGCTGGCCAGCATGATTGTGCATAAGGCTGCGGAGATGAGCAGGGCCCTGGGGACGCCCGTTTTAGGAATTGTGGAAAATATGTCCTATTTTGCCTGCCCTCACTGTGGAAAGGAATCCGAGCTTTTTGGGCCCAGCCATGCCCAAAAGCTGGCAGGCTTACTGGGCGTTCCTCTTTTAGCAAGAATACCGGTTGACCCTCGCTGGGCTGAGTTAGCGGATCAGGGAGAAGTGGGAGAAATCCCCCTGGTACTTTTCCAGCCGATTACCGATTTTATCAGGGAAAGGCTGGACTGAAGGGAAAACCTTCGAGCGAGAGATATTCCTTCCCTTTTATGGAGGGATTCAACGCTTCCCGGGCATTTCATCCGCTTTCTCAATTGAAGAAAGGTGTATAATCTTCCCGAAAGAGCCTGGTACTTACAATTCCCACCTTAGAATCCTGGGCTTTATTACGACAAAAGGAGTCAAAGATGGTCAAATCTTTTGCTTTTCTGGCTATTCTGGGGTGTTTGGCTTTATTGATTCCAGGCTGCGGAGAAGCTCCGTCCACAGAAACTACTGCGAGCCCGACTCCGTCCAGCCCCACGACCAGCAAGCCCACCCCGAAAAAACTCCCGAAATTGTCACAGAAGGAGCAAAAAGGTTCTCCTTAGGGCAGCCTTTGAGTATTCCAATGCCACCTTTACCTTCAAAGGGGCTGAGACCATGGAGAAAATCCCGATTTACCTGGAAGAGAACTTCTATACGCCCAAAAACGGTAAATACCTGGTGGTTTACTTTTCCTTTAAAGGCAACAAACAGAATGACCCGGCGGGGATAGACACGGCCATTTTCCTTCTCAGAGACTCCCAGGGGAGAAACTATCAAATTTCCTCAGATCTTTCCAATCACGAGGTCAACGACCTGGCCCTCGGTAAAAAGATGCAGATACCGGGCATGCTTTTGTGGAACCAGGAAAATGAGGAGGATTCGCTTTTAGTTTACGATATCCCGCAGGACGCCTCCGGGCTTACGATGAACATCATTTACACGGAAGGAAAGGCAATAAAGACTTTCGCTATTATAGACCTGGAGCTGTAAAGGCCTGAGGAAGCGGTTTTATTCTATTCATGCACCAGAGGGAAAACCCTCCCCCTAGCCGAAGTAATCTGACTTGGGGGAAATCAGGAACCCTCTTTCACCTTTAAGGAAAAATGCATGAGGAATTCGCGCACGTATCCCTCTTTAATTTCACCCAGGGGAGTGGGAGTTTGATAGACGCGCTGAGGAAGGGATAGCCTCTCTAAAGAAAACCCTTCCCTTTCCTTGAAGCGATACTTCTCCCTGTGAATCGTTCGGCCAAGCTGGTGCAAATCGCCTTCTGAAAGCTCAAATCCAGCGCAGGAAAGAGTTCGCTGGACAACTTCCGGATTGTAGATTCCCCTGGCGAAGAAGCACAAAACCAGGCTGGAGAGAACCTGGCGCCACTCCTCCTCTTTGAGGATCATCTCCGCAAGTTTCTCGGGCGAAGGAAGGGTCTCCGGGGTGAACTTCTGGTCAATGGAGTAACCTGCGTTGTCCAGGTGGCTGTGACGAGCGCCCACGAGCAATCCCAGATGAGCTCCCGGGCCAGTGTGGTATCCTGCCATCTCGTTTCCCGCAAAATTCAGGGCGAATTCCTCCCCTCCGTAAATCCTGGAGGCCTCACCTACCCCTTTGCCCAGAGCTTGATAAAACTCCCCTTCTCCGGAAACAAGCTTCTCCACACCCTTGATGTATTCCTGATAATTTCCCCAGTCAAAATGCACCCCCTGGGTTTCTTTCTCGCTGATTAAGCCCCCCTGGAAGGCCTCTGTGGCCCAGGCCATAACAACGCCGGTGCTCATGGCATCGAGGCCGTAGGCCTCCACCCGATTCATCAACTTGAGGAAGGCCGAAGGTTCGGTTATCCCCAGAAGAGTGCCCAGGGCATAGATTGGTTCATAGTCATAGGAGATCATGCTCGTCTTGTAAAAAAAGGGCTCGTCCTGGTAGGGCTCGCGCAGAGCGGCGATATGGATGCATCCTACCGGGCAGTGAGAGCAGGCCAGTCTCCTGCCCAGATAGTCCCGGGTCATGGTCTCCCCGGAGATGTTTTCTGCTTTTTCCAGCTTTGAGGCGAGAAGGTTCCTTGTGGGAAGGGCAGAGAGAGCGTTCAAGGGGAGGACATTTTCCGATGTGCCAAGATCGTGGTACTTGCGCATGGCCTGAGACAGCGTGCAGGCGTCGTAAATTTCGTTGTAAAGGCGTCGGTACTCGCCAGGATCCTTGACCGGGACTTTCCCTGAACCGGAAACCACCACCGCCTTCAGATTTTTGGAGCCAAATACAGCTCCCAGACCCAGCCGGCCGAAGTGTCTGTAAGTCTCCGTGGTTACCGAAGCGTAAGAGATTCTCCTCTCTCCCGCCTTGCCAATGCGCATGATGGTGCGCACGCCAGCGCCGGGCTCGTTCTCCCTGATGATGCGACCAACCGTGAAACAGCTTCCCATTCCCCAGAGCGAGGAAGCGTCACGGAAGAACACCTCATTCCCGTGGATTGCAAGGTAAATCGGACTATGGCTGGCACCCTTAATTACGATTGCTCCGTAACCGGCAAGACGGATGGCAATGGCACTTCTTCCGCCCGCGTGGCTCTCGCCAAGGTTTCCCGTGTGAGGAGACTTAAACATGGCCACAGTTTTGGAAGCCAGGGGGAAAAGCGCGGTTAAGGGCCCCACCGCGAAGATGATCGGGTTTTCAGGAGAGAGGGGCTCTGTCCCCTTCGGACATTCCTCCTCGAGGAACCGAATTGTTACCCCCGAGCCGCCGAGGTTTTCTCTGAAGAGGTCCTCCCTGCGCTCCACCGAGTACTGGCGGCGTGTCAGATCAACATAGAGAACATTGGCTAAAGGGTCGCCTTTAAGCATGTTCCTCCTTCTCCACTTCCAGGACGGAGTGGGGGCAGAAATTGACACAGAATCCGCAGTGGACGCAGATCAAAGGCTTGCTCTGGGATTCATCCCAGAAGACGGCTCCGATCAAACAAGCTTCCCTGCATTTACGGCACCCTGTGCACAGGTCCTTATTGAGAATCACTCCCCCACCCGGCCTGGGCTTGAGAGCATCGGTGGGGCAGACTCTTGCGCAAGGGGGATCAGGACAGGCCCGGCAGACCACCACCACAAACCCTCGTTCCATTCCCCCGACCGAGCGCACCTTTATGCAGGAAGACTCCAGCCCCACCACATTGACCCGTCTGGAGCAGGCGAACATGCAGAGCTGACAGCCAACGCACCTTTCCGTATCAGAAACAGCGAGCCTGGTCACTTTTTTCATTTTATCATCCTAAAAGAGCCTTGTAAGTTTACCAACTCTTTCGGGACCGAAAAATTCTAAGAGTTGGCCGTAACCGGGAATCTTCAGGAAAAATTGGGCCTTTCTGAACATCCTAAAATCAGGAAAGAAGATAACCCTTTTAATGGCGAAGGGTTCACCCCAGAGCTCCACCACATTGGCGCATTCCTCTGGCTCAAGGAAAATATTACCCTGAAACTCCTTAAAGGCATTTCTCTTACTTTAAGCTCACGGTTCGATCGCCCGAAATTTTACAAACGAGATGTAGGCCAGGCTTTCCTGAGCTCGGTATTTACCGGAGGGAAAAGAGAAAATGAGAAAGAGATTCTTTACATCCAGGCATCGATCTCGAATAATTTTCCCCTTCAAGCTGTTTCATTTTACAAATAGCCTTAGAGGAGGTATGTGATGGAAAACACAAGGGGATTCCTTCTAATCGGAGAGAAAGTTCCCTCTCTGGAAGTCAAGACCACGATGGGGATGAAAAAAATTCCCGAGGATTTCGAGGGCAAGTGGTTCGTCCTTTTCAGCCATCCCGCTGATTTCACGCCGGTTTGTACCACTGAATTCGTGGCTTTCGCCAAAAGGGCGGATCAGTTTAAGGCCCTAAACTGCGAGTTGATCGGCCTTTCTATTGACCAGGTCTTTTCTCACATCAAGTGGGTGGAGTGGATTAAGGAGAATTTGGGAGTAGAGATTCCCTTCCCGGTGATCGCTGATGACGTGGGAAGAGTCGGAAGCATGCTGGGCATGATTCATCCAGGCAAAGGGACAAACACGGTGCGCGCTGTTTTCATCGTCGACCCCACAGGCATAGTGCGCCTGATCCTCTATTACCCTCAGGAAATTGGAAGAAACATGGACGAGATCCTCAGAGCGGTTAAGGCTCTGCAGATTTCGGACGCCAATAAGGTGTCCATGCCCGCCAACTGGCCCAATAACGAATTGATCGGTGATCAGGTGATTGTCCCACCTGCGGCGGACGTGAAGAGCGCAGAGGAGAGGAAAAAGACTCACACCTGCTACGACTGGTGGTTCTGCTACAAGCCGCTGCCGAAGTAAATTCGCATTTTGTAATCGGCAAAACAAAATTAGGGGCCCTGAATGGGGCCCTGTTTTACTTCCTCCCAATATCTGTAGCGATTACCCCGCTGCTGGCTGGAGTATGCCGAAAATATTCCCCTCCGTGTCCTCGAAGTAAGCATAATCGCCCACTCCGGGAATGTTAGTTTTATCCGTCAGCTGCTTTCCACCGGCGTCTCTGATCTTTTTAGCATACTCTCGAAGGAAGGACCCTCGATGGTGTTAATTGTCGAAGCCTTGGGATTAAAACGGGACATAATGGCACCGCTGATCCCGGGCTGATCATCCGCTCCCATTTTTGCCAGCCAGTACTCGAGTTCCGCTTCCCACTTCTTGACTTCCCAACTGAACGCTTCCCTGTAAAAATGTACTGCTCTGCCGATATCATCAGCATTGATCTCAAAGTGAATCACCTTAGGCATATCCATCCTCCTTTTTTTCAAAGATAGCGGTTTAAAGAGCCGCCTGCCAGAGCGCGCCTAAGTGGAGACGATCTGGCTCGTTCTTGGAGGGAGGGTCAAGGTCCGCGGAGTTGCCATAAATAAAAATCAAGGAGGCTCTCAATCCGGCCTTCGGCTTGTAGAATTCTGTAAATTTCAGGGTTCCACAGCCAGAGGCTTCTGGACCGCTAATCCGGTTTTGGGCGCTGCCTCAGGAAAGGGAGAAAGAGTGAAATCCTCAAAGCGAAATCCCAAAAGAAAAAAGGGAAGGACTCAAAGCCCCTCCCCCTTTTTCTTCAAAGAGTTTAACCGCCTGAATAGACGTGGGCTATAACAATCCTGTCTCCGCTTTGAAGTTTGTCCTCAGGCTCAATGCTCTTACCGTTCCGGGTAATGATCATGGGAAGGACTGGCTCAACTTTTAAGAGGCGAAACAGACCCTCTAATTTAGTGCCCCCTGGAACCTCGAGTTCTTTCTCATTAAAACCCAGCTTTATAGCCACGGGTCCTATCAGCCTGACGAATACCTTCATCTTCCGCCCTTTATTCCTCTAACTTGATAAATTTTTCCACTTCTTTGGCTTCTTCCTCCAGGCCCAGGTCTTTGGCGGTCTTTTTGGTGGGAATTCCCCTTTTGTCCCAGCCGCGGATGTCATAGTAGTGATCGAGGAGCTGATTGTATTTGTCCAGCTCCAGGACTTTTCCAGCAATTATGCCGTCCTTGTCGGCGTTGGCAGGATCAAACCAGGCCATGGGAGGATAGTCCCTTGTCCTGTCCCAGTCCGGGAACTCCCGGGCCCAGAAGAACTTCATTAAGGAGTAAATGCGGTCTGAGACCTTCCAGAAGTCGTCAAAGGTCCAGCTCAGGCCGGTGATCTTGTTAAAATAGACCGGGTAGTGCTCCAGGCCCCAGCCTAGCTCCACCCAGGGGAACTTGCAGGCGGGCAGGAACTCGAAAAGCCCTCCGCGGATGCGTTGGAGTTCGATCACTTTCTCTGCCTTCTCCCTTCCGTAGGACTCGCGGGTGGTGTACTTGATCTCGAAGGTGATTACCCAGGATTCCTTGTGATGAGCGCCGATGGGGCTCGTTCCGTAGGATAAAGCCATTCCGGGAATGAACTTGCAGTTGTAGGCGGAAATCTCCAATCCCTTGACGTGCATGGCGTAGTCGGAGGAACCTTTTCCAATCTTCTGCGCCATGCGCATGGTACCTTCTGCCAGGAAGTCCCCTACTCCTTTTCTTTTGACGATGAGCTTCAGGAGCTCTTTGGCCTTTTCCGCATCCCCGAAGCGGAAATCGCCCTCAATAGCTCCGTGATCAATGGCATCAGCGTAAAAAGCTAAGACTGCTCCGGCGGAGATGGCATCAATTCCCAGATCATCGCAGAGGTAGTTCAGTGAGGCCACCTGATCCAGTTCGAAAATCTCCAGGTCGCTTCCCAACATTCCGATATTCTCGTAGTCCATCTCGGCCTCGCGTCCCTCGTGGTCCCTGATGGCAATCCCGCAGCGCATGGTGCAGTTGGGGCATCCGTACGTTGCTATCCTGGCCGCGTTCAGACGCTCACCGTCAATCTTCCAGGCATCCGGATGGAAGGTTTTGCGCATGTTACGCACGGGGAGAGCGGCCATCTCGTTGCACCAGGCCAGAACGCCCGTGGTTCCCTGTTTGGACCAGCCCGTTCGCTTGTCCAGATCTCCTACCTTTTTGAGATCGCCCAGGCCAACCTCCTTTATTCCCTTGGGGTCTGCCACGGGGATCTCCTTCGTCCCCTTGGCGACGATGGCCTTAATGTTTTTGGATCCCATTACAGCGCCAATTCCTGGCCTTCCACCGGATCTCCCCTCCATGCTGCGAATTACCGCGTAGAGGACCTTATTTTCTCCACCAGGGCCAATGGTGAGCAAGCCCACTCCCCGTCCGTACTTCTTGTAGAACCAGTCGTTGGTTTCGTAGGTTCCCTTGCCCCAGACCTCGTCGGCGGGCAGGAACTCCACTTTGTCGTCCTCGATGTAGAGGTAGGTAGGTTTTTCTGCAATACCTTCCACGATGAGAGCGTCGTAACCGGCTTTTCTCAGCTGCTCGGTCATGCGAGTGCCTAAATTTCCATCTCCGTAACCGCCAGTGAGGGGAGATTTTGCCGCTACAACGGTTTTCCCGGTGTTGGGAGCAGGAATCCCGGCAAGAGGCCCTAAAGCCACGATCAGCTTGTTCTCAGGCCCCAGGGGATCAATTCCCGGCTTCAGCTCGTCCCAGAGAATTTTGAGAGCAAATCCGCGTCCGCCTACCCACTTGGTTGCGAAGTCTTCGCCATAGGTCTCTTTCCGGAAAGTCTTATTGGAAAGGTTTACCCTGAGAATATTACCAGTCCATCCCTTCATAATGAACCTCCAAAAAGATATTTAGGGCAAAACAATCATCCACAAAAATTGGCGCTCTGTCAACCATTGGGGTGAAAATAAAATTTTTTATTTTACATTTTGCCGTTCTACTGAATTTTCTTCTGCCTGAAAGCAATCCGCCTATTCCTTTTGATGCTCCTGCTAAAGACTGGATTCAGTACCGTGAAAACCGCGGAATCCCTTCTTTTTTTATCCACAATTGGAGAGTAAAATTAGCTGGCTTGGAGCTTTTTGAAGCAGACGAAAGGGATTAAGAGAATGGATGGCGGTTCCCCCTTTTCCAATTTCTGGGATTTCGGCGAGGTGATTTTCCTCAACCACGGCTCGTTCGGTGCCTGTCCAAAGCCGGTGCGCGAAAGGCAGCATGAGCTGAGGGAACTTATGGAGAAGGAGCCCGTGGAGTTCCTGGCCCGTAACCTGCAGGGGCTTCTTGCGGAAGCGCGCAAAGCCCTGGCCGATTTTGTGGGTGCGCAAAGCGAGGACCTGGTTTTCCTACCTAACGCCACCCACGGGGTGAGCGCAGTTTTGCGATCACTTTCCTTTAAAGAAAGGGATGAAATAATCTGCACCAATCATATCTACTTTGCCTGCGCCAACGCCTTGAGTTTCATCTCCTCCCTGACCGGAGCAAAAATAGTGTGCGCCCAGGTCCCCTTCCCTCCCCACTTGAAAAAGGATCTGATCGCCCCCATCCTCTCTTCGGTCTCCTCGAGGACGCGTTTGGCTTTGATCGACCACATCTCCTCCCCCACGGCTCTCATTTTCCCAATTAAGGAAATCGTGCGGGAGTTAGAGGGAAAAGGCATCCCTGTTTTAGTGGACGGAGCCCACGGTCCAGGGATGGTTCCCCTGAACCTGGATGAGTTTGAAGCGAGCTTCTATACGGGAAACTGCCACAAGTGGCTGTGCGCTCCCAAAGGATCGGCCTTTCTCTGGGTGAGAAAGGACTGGCAGGAAAAAATCAGACCTCTGGCCATCAGCCATTTAGGTGGAGACTACGATTCATGTGAGAACCCCTTCCAGGTGGAATTCTCCTGGAGCGGGACCATGGACCCCACCCCTTACCTCTCCATCCCCTACGCCCTCCGCTTCCTTGCTTCCCTATATCCTGGAGGAATCGAGGGGGTAAGGAAAAGAAACCACGAGCTGGCGCTTTACGGAAAAAAGGTTCTGAGTGAGGCCCTGGGTTACGAGCTTCCCCTTCCGGAGGAGTTCATCGGCTCTATGGTCTCCTTCCCTATCCCTCCTTTGAAGGAGAAGCCCACCGTTCTCAAAGGATTATGGGACCCCGACCAGGAGCGCCTGTTTAAGGAGTATAAAATCGAGGTCCCGATCATGTTCTGGCCCGAGGAACCATACCGCCTGATCCGCATCTCCGCCCAGGCCTACAACGAAAAATGGCACTATGATCTCCTGGGAGACGCCCTACGGGCCATTTTTTTTAAAAATCACTAAAAATCAAGCCAGACTTTTGCCCAGCCTTTCCACAGCAAGGGGAATATCCCCAAGGTCGGCAATCGTGAGATCGGGTTTTTCGACTTCGCCCTCCGGATCTTTCAGAGAAAGGTTTGTCCTGTTCAGGCTTTCAAGGTAGGCGCGTTCATAATCGGTCTGGGGTGAGAAACCCTTCTTTTCCGAACTTAATTTCACCCTTATGGTGCGCATCCCCAATTTTTTAGCGGGCACGATGTCGTTATCAATGCGGTCCCCGATCATCACAGCTTCCCCTGGAGAGCAATTGGCCATCCCTAACAGCTTGAGGAAAAAAACCGGATCCGGTTTGGAAACCCCCATCTCCTCGCTGATACCCAGAATTGAGAAGAAGGAAAGCAGACCGTGCCTTTTCAAAGAATCGCGGCAGGCTCTGATCTGATTTGCGGCAAGGGCCAACTTGTATCTTTCATTGAGGGCATAAAGCATCTCTTTGGCCCCAGGTAAGGGAGGATTAAGGGATGGATAACTGCAATTTAAGTGCTTCTGAATTTTCTGGTTCAGGTTTTTCCAGCTTTTTTCATCGAGGAACCTTAAACCCAGAGTTCTGAAATCCCCGTACTGATTTTCCATGATCAGGCGCTCCGCTTCAGCCATCAGGTCCTCGAAGATAAACTCCGGAAGACGAAGGTGGATCTCCTCATAAATCATGCCATAGACGAAGGCCATCAAAGGATCATCATTGAAAATCAGGTTGCCGGCATCTAAGAAAACCCAGCGAATCATTGAGCCCTCTTCAAATCCATCCTCCCCAGGCTTAAGGAGACGAGGTCCCTTGAAGGAAGAAATCTAAAAAATTGTAATTTTGTCACCATAACCCTTTAACGCTCCTATTGGCTTAAATCGTAATCCAGAAAAGAATGCGCATTGCTTTAAGCCCCTTGCATTTTACCGGGCAAAGCAGGGAAAACCATGGTGAAAGGGGGCTTCGAGCGTAAGAGGGGGTTTAGCCGGAACATTTTTTCTTCACCTGAATATTATTTCTGGCAGGTGGGGCAGATATAGGAAGAGGTGCTCCCCGTTTTTATCTTCTGGACTGTAATCCCGCATACCGGGCAGGGCTTGCCCTCCCTGTAGCCCACGAGGAAGTCCTTATATTTTCCCGGCTGATTGAAGAGATTCCTCTCGTAGGCCAGCCCTCCCAGGGCCGCAGCTTGTTTCAGGTTCTCCCTGATCACCAAAAACAGCCTTTTCAATTCCTCCTCAGTGATTGAAGGAATCCTGTGCCCAGGGTGAAGGCCAGCACGAAACAGGATGTCATGGATGTACACATTCCCGATCCCGGCGATGTTCTCCTGGTCCATCAGGAAGGACTTAATCCCTCCCTTCTTACCTGAAAGGAGCTTCTGGAAATTTTTCAGGGTGTACTCCCGGCCATCCAGAGGGGAGATCCCCAGGGATGAGGTCATCCGATGCCCTGAGAGTTCTTCCTCCCTTACCACGTGGGCGTACCCGAACCACCAGAAATTGATCGTAAGCAGGGACCCATCATGAAAATTTATCTTCAGTTTAAACTTGTCCGGAAGGTCCTTTTCCTCCGGGAAATAGAAAACTTCCCCTCCCATTCCCAAATTGAGGAGGAACCTGGTCCCCGGATGGAGCTTCGCAAAGATCCACTTTCCGTGAGGGGTGACCTCACGGATTTCCTTATTTATGAGAAGCTTCTCGAAGTCTTCCAGAGGGAGGTTTAAGCACTTTGCCTGCTTCACCTGGAGCTCCACTATCCTCTTGCCCTTCAGGGTTTCATCCATCTGCCTGGCTAAGTTCCAGATCTCTGGCAATTCCGGCATGTCGCTTTCTCCTCTTTAGGATAGGAAAAGTCAAACTGATATTGGAGCTCAAGTCAATGGACGGGTTTATCTTGTTGACCCTATCCTTTCCATCACCAAGGACGAGGATTACCTGCTAAACCCTGGGAAGCAAGCAAAGGTAAAAGAGCTGAGGGGCAAATTGACCAATTGGTTTATAAACCCTACGGCCTAAGCCAAGAGGAAATCGAAATTGTGGAAAGAGAAACCCAAAGGTAAGTTAATACAGGTCAAACAAGTCCTCAAAACCAGCACCAACCGCTCGAGCAATTATTATGTTTCCTCTTTCTCCCAATCCTCCGGAACCCACAAATGCTTCTCTAACTCCACGGAGCCCTCCTTTCTGAAGGAAATCCCTTCCGTTTCCAGAAGCTGGCGCTGGATGCCTTCTCCGAAAATGTGAGGGGGGGCAAGCTGACCCTTTGAATTCACCACCCTATGATAAGGAAGCTGAAGTCCTGAAGGTCCTGACCACAGGGCCCAGACTACCATCCGCGCCCCTCTGGGATTCCCCAGAGCCCGTGCAATCGCCCCGTAGGTGGTCACCTTTCCCTCGGGGATTCTGGCGACGATCTCTAAAACCCTGCGTGCAAAATTATCCATTTTCCTTCAATCAAAAAATCTTCTGGCGAGAATTTCCATACCAAACCCTCCGAGAGACCCAGAATCAACAAAACCACAATTTCCCGGGCCATCACCATTAAGAAAAAAGGGGGGCCGTAGGCCCCCTAATTCCCTTTTTACGGTTTAACTCTAAAACACTCCCACGAGAAGCGAGAACTCCTTCTCCGGGGGTCCGCTTTCTCCGGCCTTTACATAGATCAGCTTAAGGGGAATCTGGCCTGGAGAAACGGGGACGAACTTGAGGGTGAATATTCCCGGGGCTCCCAGCAATTCTGATTCCGCCTTGAAGGAGGGCTCACCTTCTATCTTGAGCACAGCCCCCTCGCAGGACTGGATCTCCCAGCTGTACCCTGCGGAGGGATTTCCGGGAAGGGCGATTTCCAGCTCGTTTAAGGGCATAACGAGATAAACTGCACAACCGGAATCCTGATCAGAAAGAGCAATTTTTCCTTCCGGTTCCAGAATTTTCACCTTCAGGGTGAACTCCTTGAGGGGAGGAACGCTCTCCCAGGGCCTGAGGTAAACGAGCTTGATCGTGGTCTCTCCGGCTTTGCCCTGAGTCAGGAAGTTGAAGGTGAATTTCCCACCGGCACCCACGATATTGGTCGGGGACTGGGTAGTGTAAATCGGCTCCCCCACCAGTTTTACGAGGCTCTGATCGAAACCGTTGACCTCCCAGGAGTATCCTGTCGTGGGGTTTCCTTCGAGCACCACCGAGAAGAGCTGAAAGTCGTTAGAAATGTAAAGGGTCTTCCCGGAGAACTCCTCGCTCAAAGCCAAGGGATCGGCGATGCGCACTTCGTACTTGCTCTGATCCCAGGTGACATTCTTTCCCAAGGCTTCAGAGATAAAGCGGGCAGGGACGAAGGTCCGGCCATCGAAAATAAAGGGTTCCACGTCAGAGGAAATCTGATTTCCGTTTACCAGGATGGAGATGTCCCTGTAAGCCACCTCGATCTGTTTGTTTCCCGTGCTGGCCTCTACGAAAGCTGTGCCCGCCACCAAAGCCACCAGGAGAATAATTACAACCGTCCTCTTAATCATTTTTTCATCCTCTCACATCAAGATAATTATTTGACGGTATAATGGTCGGGTGGTTCCAGTTTATTGTTCATAAAACTTCAAAACCCGAAGAGCTTTCAAAGTGATCCATTTGCTCGGCTTCCCTTTAGTTTCGATACTCACCAGGAATCGCCCATTAAAAGTGCGCTCTAAGATCCACTGGCCTTGGGGGCTCTGCTTTGACACCAGAAGCTCAATGGCTTCCTGTATCCTGTTGTCCCTGTACCTCAGCTTTGTGAATATTTCCAGAATCTCTAAAGCGTCGGTGTCCCACATATCTGGAAAGCCAAACTGCAGCCATGATGGAATCGAAATCTGACTGAGGTCATGACTTCTTCTGAAGATGCGATGGGCGAGCAGGAATTCTTTTCCCTGGTCCAGCTTTTTCTGGACCTCCCTGGATCTCAAATGGGGAGGGATTTCGGCTAAAGCTTTCAGCGCCTTGACCACCCCCATGAAACAGGAATGCTTTCCCCAGCACTTTTCCTTTCCTTCGTAGGGCCATCCAGCAGGGACCTTTTGGCATCCATCATCAAACCGTTGGTAACTGATTACCCATTGAATAGCCCTTTGCAGGCGAGGATCGTGCAAGTACCCAAGCCTGATCAGGCTCCATACCATATTTCCGGTTAAGCAGGGGAGAACGCAGTCATGCCGACCACCTTTTCCCGGAGTACCTTTGTAGGAAAAGGCACCGCTTTCTCTGTCCTGGGAATGCTCCAGGACGAACTCACAGGCTTTGGCAACTCTTCGGTCTCTTCCGTCAGCCCCCAGTTCCGCTAAAATTATCAGTTGCCAGACGGTCCCCCTGTACTTAGCGCGGACGTAAAAGTCCTCAGGGTTGCCCCAATGACCATCCTGGCCTTGCTCCTCCAAGATTTTGGGGGCTGTTCCCCAATTCATAATGCGCTCTTTGGCCCTTACCACGTCTGGGTCTGTGCCTGGCTTGTCTTCAAGGTCTGTAAGGGTAAAGTAGCGCACAGAAGGGGTATTTTCCTCAAGCAACCAGGGAATGGGATTGCCCTTCAACAAAGACCTCCAGCCTAACCCTCTTTTTCCGTCTCCATTCCTACTCATGGAAGATCCAGCCTGCACAATTCCGCTGCCTTTCTCACCGCAAATTTCACTCGTTCCACGCACTGGTTGTCGTGGACGGTCGCGAAGTATTCCTTCAAACCTTCCGGGGTCTTCAGGTCTAAGCCTGTGAGCTGGCGACAATTCAGGTGACCAAACCTCTCCTGGAAGGCTCGAAGGTAATCGCTCATAAGATTCCAGGCGCGCTCTGGGCTCTCTTCCTTTTTGTCCCTGCCAAACTTAATTCCCATAATCAGGGCCACGCCGGAAACAGACCCACAAAGAAGGCCGTTCAGGCTGACTCCTGCCCCAATTGCCGTGGCAATTCTGGGAATCAGGTCTGAAGGAACTTGAAGGTATTCAGAAAGGGCAAGAAGCACACTCTCGGCGCAATTATAAGGCCTTCCCTGAGGGAAATTCGCCGGTCTCTGGCAAAAATAATGGACTACCTTTTCCTCCAGCTCCTTCAAAATAATAGATAATTCTTCCACCGCCTTGCACTCCTTTCTCTACTCTAAGTTTAACGCCTTTGGTGAAATTGTCATAAAAAATCCTCGACAGCAAAAGTCAAAAAAGGGAGAATCAATCCATGGATATAGACTGGATCCCCAACGAGCTTCTCAGAAGCCCTTCGCCTTCCATTCGCTACCGCATCAAGAAGGAGGTCCTGGAGCTCGATCCCAATTTGTCCGCAATGCGAAAACTTGAAGAGGAAATCCTCCTCGACCCTCTGGTCTTAAAGACGCTTGAGCTCTTTGGGCCTGCCGGATTTCAGGGTTCCCGCTTTCATACGCAAGGCCTCAGGAAGGGGGAGGAAGCTTTGGAAGTCTCCCTACGGATTTTCTTTGAAAAGAGAGTAGATCCTGACCATCCCAAACTCAAGAAAGCCCTGGACGACCTGGAGGCTGCTTCCCCTGATTTCGATCGGGAGTTTCACCATGTGGGAGGAATTTTAGATAAATTCGGGCTGGGTGGATCCTCCCTGATTCGAGCCTATCTCCTGGCGCGCGGCGGAAGGGGGGAAAGCAAGTTCGTCCAGGGGGAAATAGCTAAGGTCATCCGGACATTGGAGTATGTAGCGGGTGTGGAAACTTTAAAGGATGTGGCAGAGGATTACAGGGGAAAGTTGGTTTTTCGTCCGGGAGCGCTCTGGCCCGACATTTACCATTTCCGGCTCCTGGCGTTCACGAAAAGCTGGCGCAATGCGAAAAACTTCTGGACGGTGGTAAAGGCCCTCACGAACCTGACAAGGTTATCTCCCATTCCCTCAATTTACTTGAAGTTCAAATCCCGGCTGGTTGCTCCGGCCACGGTCTACGCCCTGGACTTCTCTGGCAATTTACACGAGTTCAAAGAGCAGGAATGGGCTTTCTGGTTCGAACGGTGCGAACTCCTGGGAAGAATGGGAATTCTCATGGAGGTTCCCCTTCTTCGAAAACAGGTGGAAGCGCTCAGGGGGATCGTTTCCTCGGGAGCGAAGCAGTTTCGGCGGTTCAGGAAGCACCGCGCCTGGACAAACTGGTCCAGCTACATGGGCCTGGCTCTGGAATCGGACTGGAGTTCAAAGGAGGCCCGGGTAAGGGATGCCCTTTTCCGAAGCTTGCTCATTCTTCATTTTTCCGGTGTGTTAGATAGGGCACAGGTTTAACATCTTATCTTTTAGCGTTGGCGTCTCCTCTAACTGTCTTTGTGCCGCTTTTTCTGCAAAATCGGCACCGCCGGCACCGCAATTGGTGGCTTTTCGACCTTCTTCTGGGAAAATTTTCCCGACCGGCGTGTTGCCTCACATTAAAATCTAACTGAAAGTTAAATGAGCTTTTAAGTATCTGTTCCAGGTGGGTGTTGATGAACTCGCTTCGTTATCGGAGTCTATCCCCAAAAGCTCAAAGGGCGATGTTTCCTTATTTCTTTTATCGCTTCAGGCACCCACTTCTTTTTCCTCTCCCCCTTAATTGCTGCCAATAGTGAGCCTGAATATCCTTTTTTACCCACTTCTGCTCCGTATCAACTCCGCTTCTCCTCCGCTTCCACTCCGCTTGAAGGTTAAAAAAAGGAGAAATGAAAAATGGCTAAAAGTGTAAGGGAGATTCTGCGCCTGGTATTTACGACCTGCGAGGGGAGGGGCTGGTACTTTTTCTTGACCCCAGCCTGGTCTCCCTGAGAGAAAGCGTTGAAGGTAAATTAATCTTTTAGAGGAGAATATGTATTTCCTTTAGATTTTTTAAATGAGGCAACGGCCCATTTTCGTTTAGATCCTTGAGGAGTCAATTCGGGGTCTTCCTTTAGGCGCTCCATTTTTCTAAAATTGCAAAAACTGGAAGGAGATAGGATGAGGAAAATTATCATTGAGGATCAAATTTTTCAAATGTTCCCTAATTTTAAACGGGGATTGGTGATCGTCCGGAACATGAAAAATCATGCTTCCCATCACGAGATCGAGGAAATGTTAGAAAATCAGAGAGCCCTCTGTCAAGACTGTCCCCTGGATCACGACTTCATCAAGGCCTGGGAGGAGATGCACAGGAAATTCGGCTCCAATCCCAACAAGTTTCCCCCATCCATTAAGTCCCTGGTAAAAAGGGCGCAGAGGGGGGACCGGATACCCTTCATCAACTCGGCGGTGGCCCTTTTCAACTACATCTCGCTGAAGTACCTCCTTCCCTGCGGCGGGGATGATGTGGATACAATCAAGGGAAACCTCAGGTTGGGAATTGCTCGGGGAGACGAGAACTTCCTCCCTCTGGGCGGAACGGAGATCGAGCATCCTGTACCCGGAGAGATCATCTATTACGACAATCAGACCAAAAACGTGATGTGCCGAAAGTGGAACTGGCGCAACGGCGATTTCTCCAAAATTCTGCAGAGCACCAGAAAGGTCGTAATCAATGTGGACGGCGCGGAGACGGTCCCGGAAGAAGTGGCGATTAAGGCCCGGGACGAGCTGGCGGAACTCCTTTCCCAGAAGTGCGGAGCCCAGCTGACCGTGGATCTCTTGAGCAGCGAAAAGAGGGAATTAACCATAGAAATTTAGGGCTTTCGTCCGGCGAAATTATTTTCCATCCAGCCGTTTCCGCCAGGTTTAAAAGAGTTAATTTTGTTTCCGAATGCCGAAGGCTTCCTTTCAAATATTTCTTGCCTGAAAGCGGAGACTTTGGGCCTATGGCTTTGCATGGTCTTCAGGCGGCTGGGGCTGAAGGGGATACTGTAATGTTATGGATGGGCTCTATTCCTGAAGCCCAGGCCTAATTGCCCTTATTCCTTCCCCCTCAAACTCGAAAAAGTTAACCCTTCCCTTTCTTTGGGGAATTTCTCCATCCGGGGGCTTTGAGCAGTAAATGGCGTACCCTTTCCGGATGTGACCTTCTTCTGTCAGTAGAAATCGGTAAATCGAGGAAAACAGAAAAACGTGAAGCTCGACGTGGATCGTTCAGCTCCAAAAAGCGCTTACCCTAAAGCCTGTATAATCTGGAGAATCGCGCCTTAAGACCCTAAAGGGGCGCTCCTTATGCCAAAACTGAGGGTAGTTCCTACTTATTGCAGATTTCCTTGCGGATTTTCTCCAGCCGTTCCTGGTTCAGATAGGGCTCGACAAAGACTCGGATGGTCTCCTCGTCGAAATCTTTTCCCTTGATCACTTCCTCTCTCGTTGTGAGCCTGGTCTTAAGCTTATCGCAGGGATATTCCTGGCACTCGGCGCAGGTGGAATATCCGCGCTCTCGAACACAGGGGCGCACCAAACAGCCCGAGTCCAGGGCCTTCCCCTGGGAAAAACATCCCTTGCAATAGATTTCTCCTGGGGGCATGCGGAAGCCAAAAACCTTGAACCAGCCGTCGGAAGTTGCCCTGCGAAGTTCGTCGTTATTTTCCATCGTGGCCTTAAAAGCCAGGCAGGCACCGCAGTCAAAACCGCAACCGGAAATTTTCTCCACTTTTTTCTCCTTTCCTTTATTGGATTCATATAAATCTGCCCGCGTTCGCTTAACTGTCAGGAAAAAGTTCGAATTTAATGTTTGGAAAACCGCAATCTGTCCATTACACAGTGTCTCCTTCTTAATTTCTTTTTTGCCCAAATCCTTTATAATTAAGATATCAATTGCCTTTCAAAAGGCCAGGGAGGATCATTTGAAAAATATTATTTTGGGGGCCCTTTTCTGCCTCTTATTGCTCTCTATTGGCACCATGGTCTCTGCCTCTACAGAGCGAACCATCGAGCTGACTATCGACAGCAACACCATGCTTGTGGACGGAAGCGCTGTAACCATGGACGTGGCCCCTTTCATTAAAGATGCTCGCACTTTCGTTCCTTTGCGCTTCGTCTCCGAGCAGTTAGGAGCCATCGTCACCTACACCTCGAAGCCCGATGGCACTACGGACAAGGTAATCGTAAAAATGCCGGTGAGCGCACCTCCCTCTCCAACTCCCTCCTCTCCCACTCCCACACCAGGAAACATCGTGGGCAAGGTTACTTCCGAAGGAGCCGCTCTGACCGTGGTCAAGGTCACCAAACTCTCCAAAATCGGCATCTGGGTGCCAGAGAATGCAGGTGATGTTTTCCTCAATGTGGAGGTCATCTTAGAGAACGTTTCTCGCGAGAAGATTCAGGGGAATTCGCTTTATTTCAGCCTCAAAGATAAAGACGGCAAGGCTTACGGCCATTCCATCGCCGCCCTTGATCCCCGGTTTCCCCTCGGTGACTTCGGCCCGGGGCAAAGCGCTCAGGGAAACGTGGCTTTCATAGTGCCTGAGACGGCAAGCGGGTTTGTTTTAAGCTTTCAGGATTACCTTATGGACAATCCCTTGACCATCGAGTTGGGGCTTTAGGGCTTAGAGAGAGAATCTGGTTCAACTTCCCTCAATTTCCCTTGTAGGACCAGTCCCAGAACCAGTAGGCCAGGCCCTTGAACTCGCCCCAGCCTGCGAAGGCGGCTTCCACGTCCCTGGGTTTGACCGGTTTCCCGGAGTGCCACTCGTGGGAGACCAGCTTCAGCGCCCAGGAGTCCACGGGAATAAAATCGTATCGACCAAGGAGCATGAGCAAGTTGCCCGCGGCGTAACTCCCTACCCCCTTGATCTTCATCAACTCCTTACGCAGCTCGGGAGTGGGGAGAACGGAATTCTTTAAGCTTTCCAGGTCCAGGTCTCCGCTTGCCACCTTCAAAGCCAGTTCCCAGACGTAGGGAGCGCGGTATCCCATCCCGGTTAAGCTCCGAAGTGTCTCGGGGCCGATCTCCACCAGGCGCTCAGGGGTGGGAAAAGCGCGGCACTGAGAATCACCGGGGATCGGCTCGCCGTATTGCTCCACGAGCAATCGGTTCATGCGCACGGTCGAGCGCCAGACGGTGTTCGTGGTAAGGATGGTTTTCACTATGTCCTCAAAGAGAGTGGCCGAGCGGAGGATGCGACCGTAAGCTTTCTCCTCCACCTGCGCCAGCTTCGGCTCATTTCTGGCGCACTCGTAAAAAGGGCTAAGATCGAGCTCCATAGCGAACATCCAGCGGAGCAAGGTTTCCAGTTCCTCCTTTTCCTCTTTTCTAAGCCCAGCTTGAGCCTCCGCAGATATCCCCTCATCCATACCCCTCATCGAAAGATGGAGAAGCTTTCCAGATTTCAGGCGGAGGATGTACTCCAGCTCCCCGCGCTCTTTATCATACTTAAAGGGAGCAAGCTGCACCCATCCGTGGGAGCGAACTGTGGACTCGAAAGAAAATGGCGGCTTTGCTTTTAAGGTTATTTTCATCTTCACCTATTATCCTTTTCTGGTTTTAGGAAAATCCTATTATTAGATTTCAAGAAAAGGGGAACAGTTCTTCTCGGGCGAATCAATTCCTTTTATGCCCTGCTCTTCTGTGTGGATCAACTCTCTGAGCGAACTTTTACAGGAATTCCTGGCCTTTTATTTTCCTCCTGCATAAGGCGAATTTTGCGCTAATTCAAGGTCTGCTGAGTTTCAAACTCCGCCGGATACAAACTGCAGGTGGAGAATAACCCTGTGACTTACAAGAATTGTGGGCCGTTTCTGCCATTGAAAACGGATGGCGGCTTCCACAAACCATGCGTACGTAGAAGCCGCCAATTGAAAGAACTATTTAAACATAGATGTCCTTTTTTCTATAGAGTGCAAAAGTCAAAAGGATGAAGAGAGCGGTTAAGCCCAGGAAGAATAAGAGGCGCCACCACTCAAAACCGTAAAAGCCTCTGACCACATCAATGTCCCCATATTTAAAAGGGCTTACCCAGCGCAGGAAGCTCACCTTCTCCGAAGCTTTGGCGAAAGCATCAATGATGTAAGTTACCAAAACCAGTCCTGTCCCCACCCCTACCAGGGATCGACCTCTTTTCATGAGCAAGGAGATAAAAAGGCCCAGAGCGCCAAAGAGGCTGGTAAAAAGCAAGCTGAAGAAACCGAGCGAGAGCACCCCTTTCAGGTCAAAATTCGTCCCGAAGAACCCTGTGAGCCCAATCAGCACGGCACAAATTATAGCGACGTTAAATGCAAAGATGTAAGTGAAGAAAGCGAGCGTTTTACTGGCTACTACCTCAGACCTGGTCAGGGGACGGGTGAGAAGGAACTCGGCGGTCCTGCGATTCTCCTCTTTAGAGATGATTTCCATTCCGAACGTGATCGCGAAAATCCCCCCAAGGAGGTAAGCGTAGAAACCGTGGTAGGTAGCGTAGATGCCAAGAGGGTTGCTCCAGGACTCTACATCCATTCCAAAGACTTTTTTAATTGCTTCAGGGTAAACCTTGAGAAAGGTCTCGAGTTGTTCCCGATCACGGAGTATTGAAGGGACGACGGAGACGGTAAAAATAATGAATATTACCAGAAGCGAGGTCCAGATAATGAATCTTACTCGATTGCGCCTTAATTCTTTGAAATAAAGGTTCCAGTTCATTGCTCTCCTCCGTAATAGTGCATGAAAATCTCTTCTAAAGATGGCTCTTCGATGGTCAGCCTCTCCATGGGGAGGCGAGAGAGGGCCTCGAGAAGTGAGTTTACCTCCCCGGAATAGAGAAATTCCACCTTTTCTCCCTGGACTGATAGGGATTTGACCCCTGAAAGGCGAAGGGCTGCTTCCGGAATGGGCGTCCTTGATTCCAGATGCACCCTGCTCAAGTTCTTTTTCCTCAAGCTGGCGATGTCCTCTACAGCAACCACCCTCCCCTCCTTGATTATCGCCACCCTGCGGCAGATCCTTTGCACCTCGCTCAAAATGTGTGAGGAAAAGAAAACGGTAACCCCTTGTTCGTTCTCCCGGCGCACTATTTCGTAGAAACGGGCCTGCATCAGGGGGTCAAGGCCATTCGTGGGTTCGTCCAGAATCAGGACCTTCGGCTTGTGCAGAAAGCATTGCAGGATGGCAACCTTCTTCTTGTTACCAGAAGAGAGATCGGTGATGTTGCGGGAAAGGTCCACCTGAAAGACTTCCGCCAATTCCTGAAGCCTGTCGTTCAAAGGGGCCCCATAAAAGCGGGCAGAGTATTCCAGAAGCTCCTTCACGGTCATCCCGTCGTAGTACTCCACTTCCGAGGGCAGGTACCCGATGTGCCTTTTGATCTCTCTGGCGTCCCGCATGATGTCCATTCCCAGGATGGAGGCACTTCCCCTTGTGGGAAAAATCAAACCTACAAGAGTGCGGATTGTGGTAGATTTCCCCGCGCCGTTCGGGCCCACGAAGCCAAAGACTTCTCTTTCCTCCACTTCCAGGTCCAGGTCGATGATCCCGCGGTGTTTTCCGTAAAATTTGGTCAGCTTCCTGGTCTCAATGACTTTCACTGCCTTTCCCTTCCTTTCTTAATTCTTCCGCAAAACGCTCCAGAGAATCTTCGCTGAAGAGCTTGAGGGATCCGGGAGGGGCCCCCAGAAGCCTCTCTAAAACCCCTTCGTAAAAGAGATAAAACTCCTTCAAAAGACGTGCCTCCCCCTGGCCCTTCTGAATACGGAGCAAAATGTGGTAGAGCTCTTCTCCCAGGATCGCCTGCACCCTCATCAGGAATTCAGCCAGGCCCTCGACGCTCACAGGTGAAAGAACCCCCTCTTTTGCTCCCTCTTTGATGAATTCCTCAAAAATGGGCTTCAGGAGCTCCACGGTCTTCTCTGTGAGCTTATATCTGAGGAGGATGTTCTTCTGGTCGCAATAGGCTTGTAAGAGAGCCATCGCGACCTGGGGATTGAGCTCTTGCAACTTGATTTCGCTTGAGAGCTGGCAGAAAGCGTTGATCTTCTCGATGGCGTTTCCAGAAAGATTTTTGGTGCGCTCATTTACCTCTTGAACCAGCCTTCTGGCGTAGCGCAGGATCACTCCCTCAAGGAGCTCCTCCTTGGAGGGGAAGTAGTGGTAGAAAGTACCCTTGGCTATTCCCACAGTATCGATGACTTCCTGGACTGTGGTCTCGTCGTAGCCCTTCTGGAAGAAAATCTGCTGGGCTTTGTCCAGAATTTCGTTTTTCCTTACTTCGTGAGACTTGGCTCCTTTTCTCATTTTTTCTCCTCGGCGTCCGGTCTTTTTTCGATAGTTTTTTGCCATTGTTTTTTATCGGTCTATTAAACACTATTGGCTTTTTGCTATCGGCTCTTTTTGCCTCTCCAAAACCCGACCTTTAAAAATTAGACCGACCGTCGGTATAATAATTGTAAAAAAGAAGGTTGTCAATATCCTTTTCACTCCCTTATGCCCGATCAAATAATCTCCAGAGGTGCTGCCTGTCCCCATAAATCCTACCTAACCTTTCCTTTAGAGGGGTGCATGACATACTTTGACCCTTGGAGCATTTAATTTGAAACGTTCGCTATTTGTCTCAGCGCCCCAATCAGGACGGTCGCTCGTACTTTCAGGGTAGGAAAAGAGCAAATTTCTGCCATCATCAAAAATCAGACCTGAATATCCCTTATGCCTCCAATTTCCTTTATGCTCCCCCACTGGCTCAGGGCCCAGAACGGGTAATACTTCAGGGGAAAGAATCAAAAGCCCGATGAAAGAGACAACAAAATCTGAAGTTTTCGGCTGGCAAGGCCCATGAATGAAGTAATTTTTATTGATAATTGCGGGAATAACTCATTTAAGTTGCGCGTGCAGGAATTGAATCGTTCTCTCCCAGGCTAACCTCGCTGCTTTCTTATCGTACTCGGGCCGATCCTCCTCGAAGAACCAGTGCTTTGTTTTCTCGTAAAAATAGAACTCCACAGGACGATTGGCGCTTTGAATGCGCTCTTTGAGGGCATTAACTTTTTGCACGCCGGCACCCCATTCGTCATTTTCCGCAAAGTGACCGAGGAACGCGGCATCAGTCTTGTCCAGCTTACCACCGCCTGTTCCGTAGAATAGCACTACAGCTTTGACAAATTTGGGCTGACTTCGAGCAGCACTGAGGGCAAAGCTGCATCCCAGAGAAAAGCCAATCATGCCCACGCGCGAACTGATTAAAGCTTTATGGGCTTTTAAAAGATCAAGCGCTGCAGTTACCTCCGCCCCAGCCACATTGCTATCCAGGCTCTGCCTGAGACGCTTAGCTTCCTCAATTGTTCGGGCAACGGCGCCGTGGTAGAGATCAGGACCCAGGACCACAAACCCCTCCCCGGCCAATCGGTCACAGGTCTGTTTAAAAAAGTCGTTTAGCCCCCACCAGGCATGCAGCATAAGAATGCCCGCCCCCGCTCCGGAGTCTGGCAGTGCTAAATACCCCCTGAGCGAATCACTGATTGCCATTTGAGTATTCATTTAACTTCCGTTTTCTTTTTATGCTCACTAAAAGTAAGCCGAACCTGTACCCTTTTACCATTACACACAATCCCTGATGCGCAAAAACGGGAAAGTTCTTCCTCACTAAGCCCGGGCGAAATTTTCAAAGGCCGGGAGCAAGCATCATCCTCACAGCCTCGCCCCTCTCAGGCTTCTCCTGCTTAATTGCAATTTCATGGTGAGCACCCGGTCGGAGGAGAAAATGCGGGCAGCGATGAAGACCAAGATAGAAAAGACTACGAGCATGTAGAGAATGCCATAGAAAACGGGAGGATAATTGGCCAGAAGGATGTTCTGGGTCGCCAGGAAGGGATGGGAGAAGGGAATGATCCACACCAGGACCTTCAAGGGCAGGGAGAGGGAATTGACGTCCGAGAAGAGGGTGATGAAGTACGGGATCAGAACCAGAAAGATTATGGGCATCAAAAGGCTTTGAGCGGATTTCAAATCCTTAGCCAGAACTCCTAAGATCACAGCGATGGCCAGTCCGCAGAGGATGGCTAAAAACAGGGAGATACCCAAAATCAAATAACCCTGAGGGGTAAAAACCAGCCCCAATTTCTGCACCACCGAGTCCAGCTGATTTGAGGAGGGAATGCGGCCCATAGCTCCTCCCATGTAACTTCTTAACCCAACCATGTAAATTCCTGCGGTAAGTAGTCCCACAAGGCCAGAGGAAAGCATTTTTGCTATTACGATATAGTTTCGCCTGATGGGAACTGTGAGCAGGGTTTCCAGGGTTTTGTTTTCCTTTTCCATGGCCACAGCGGAAATCACCATCTGAGAGGAATAGATAATAATCATCATCAGGATAATGGGCACAAAGGTGGACTGGGAAAGGATGAAGTTGGAGACTTCAGCCGGAGATCCCTCCGCAACCTTGTTTTTGATAATCACGAAGTCCCTGTTTTTCACGGGATTCTTCAGCTCCTCAGGGTCCACCCCGGGGACTTTCTGAGCGAGAAAGCTGTCGGAGATGTAACTGTTCACAGCGGAGATCACCGACTTTACCGCTCCCGAAGCGCTGGTTGCGGATATGGAAAACCCACGGATGAAGTAATAGGTCTCGATGTCCATGGAATTGAACTCGGAGACAGACCTGCCGAAGCCCTTTGGGATGAGGACGAGGAGGGTGGCGCTGCTTCCCCTGGCTCGCTCGATGGCGCTCTCCTTATCCTTCTCGTCCAGCATGGTGACCTTGAAATTGGCGGAAGAGAGGCTGGCAATGATGCCCTGGGAAAGCTCGGAAGAATCGAGGTCCCACACCGCTATCTCCTGAGGAGCTGCGGCCTTTTCCATTTCTCCTTGCATCAGCGTTCCCATGAAGTAGAAGAGAATGAGGGTAAAAAGGAGAGAGGCGATCAACTGAATGTTGAGCAACTCCTTTGTTTCCTTTTTAATCAGGTTCAAAAATTTCCTCAACTCACTGCCCTCCTGAAGACTTCTTCGAGGTTGTCTGCGCTGTATTTCTCCTTCAGTTCCCTGGGAGTTCCCGTATCCAAAATTAACCCTTTGTCGATCAAAGCCACTCTGTCTGAGAGGAACTCGATTTCCAGCATGTTATGAGAAGAAAGGAGGACGGAAGTCCCCTCCTTCACGTAGTTCTTGACGATTTCTCGCACTTCCAGAGAATTTATCACGTCAAGCCCGGAAGTGGGCTCATCCAGAATGGCCAAAGGCGGCTTGGTCATCAAAGCCCTGGCCAAAAGCAACTTTCTTACCATGCCCTTGCTGTAAGTGCCAATCCTGTCGTACAGTCGCTCTCCCAAATCGGCTATCTCCGCAGCTCTCTTTAAAAATTCCTCCACTTTTGCAGAATCAGAAGCGTAGAAGTTGGCCATGAATCTCAGATACTCAATTCCTCTCTGGTTCCTGTAAGCGCCCGCTTCCTCAGGAAGGTAGCTGATCCTCTCCCTTATTTTCTCGGGCTCTTTTCTCAGGTTGTAGCCCAGGATTTCCACGTTGCCCCCAGCCGGGGAAAGGAGAGTGGCGATGACCCTCAAAGCCGTGGACTTCCCTGCCCCGTTGGGGCCAATAAGGGCGAAAATCTCGCCTTTCTGGATTTCAAAGCTGATGCCTTTAAGAGCCTGGAGGTTGCCGTAATTCTTCTTTAACCCCTCGACTTTAAGAACGGTATCCATTTCGCTTTCCACCTTTTAAACGAAATAAAAGTTTTCCCATACCTATAAATAGACTCCTCAGACACCGAAATGGTTTGTGATTTACAAATACTTCCCAAATAATACCTGAAACGCAAAGGGAGTAGAAGTTTAAAGGTGGTTCGTTCGCAAGCTCTATTTCCCTCTCTTCATTAAGCGGAGCAGAAGCGGAGGAGAAGCGGAGCAGGTGAAAAGTCTCTGCGTGCTTTGAGGTTGAAAGGCTCGAACTTTCAGGAAATTTTTGCTCACCTCCCGGGTTGCCGTAGAATGGAGCAGGGTTTGGATGTGAATAACGATAAATTGATCGCCTGGCTTTTAGAGGGTCCGCCCTGGGTTCAATACAGGACAAGGCTCGATTTGTTGCACCAGACAGAAAGCGATCCTGAAGTGCTCAAAGCTCGTCAAGAAATGATCAAACACCCCCAAGTACAGGGATTATTGGCGGAATTAGCTCAATGGCCCGGTTTTGTCTTATCGAGCCACAAGAGCGCAGGGCACCTGATCCACAAACTGACCTTCGTGGCCGATCTGGGTTTATCCTTCCAAGATTCCGCAATAAAAGGAGTCATCGAGAAAATTCTCCAAAACCAAGCACAGGATGGGCCTTTTCAGGTGTTGATGAACATACCCCCTCACTTTGGAGGGTCGGGAAGGGATCAATTTGCCTGGGCGTTATGCGATTCCCCGCTCATTCTCTATTCCCTGGTAGGCTTCGGTTTTTTCGCGGACGAGCGGATCCAGAAGGCAAAGAGGTTCCTTGAAAACCTGGTCAGGGAAAACGGGTGGCCCTGCGCAGTCTCCCCAGAGCTGGGTAAATTCCGCGGACCGGGACGTAAGGAAGACTCTTGCCCCTTTGCCACCCTGGCCATGCTCAAGGCCCTTGCTCAAAGGCCGGAGTGGAGGGATAGCCGGGCCTGTCACCTTGGGGCGGAAACCTTGCTTGCCCTCTGGGAGGAGCGCGAGAAGCGCCACCCCTACATGTTCTTCATGGGGACTGATTTTTGCAAGCTGAAGGCTCCATTTGTCTGGTACGACATTTTGCACGTGGTGGATGTCCTGACCCAGTTTCCCCGGTTACGCGCGGACGCTCGTTTAAAAGCCATGATCGGGATAATTAAAAGGAAAACAGACGAAGAGGGTCGCTTCATTCCTGAATCCATCTGGGAAGCCTGGAAAGAATGGGATTTTGGACAAAAGCGTGTCCCATCACCCTGGCTGACCCTGTTAGCCCAAAGAGTGCTGAGGCGGATGCAGGTTTGAGGTTAATAATGCGTAATCTTTTCCCTAGGGCTTTCACTTTTGGAATAACAAAATCATTCTCGCGCTGATGATCATATGATGAGGAACCTGTGGTCAATTTTTATTATGTTGCTAAACTGGCTCGATGCGCAATTCCTGCTCCAGGCGTTAAATCTCTTCCAGGATCTCTCCGAAGTCCACTTCCAGGCCGTCTTTTAACTTTCTGTAATAAATAATTTTTACCGCGATACGCTCCGATAGTGCAGCTTTAACCTCGTAAGTATAAGGCTTTATGGACACAGGAAGATCTCCAATATAGCCGTCGATTCCTTTTGATTCTTCTTCAGGGCCGGCTAAACGGAAGCTTGTTCCTTTTATCTCAGCCCCTTTCTTCAGGATGGCTTCCTGAAACCTCAAGCCAATGAAGGTCTTGACGACCACCAGATCTCGTACCCACTGTTCCACTAACCCTTTGTCAATACTGTTCAAGGTATCTTCAAAATTTTGAAGCATCTCCATAATTTTCTCCGTGGCAACCCTGATGGCATCCGGTTTTTGCACCAGGTACCATTGCTCCCACTCCTGCAATGTCCTGCCGGTAAACTCCTGGATGAGCTCGCTCATCTGGCCCACAATTTTGGGTCTGGTTCCCTGGGCATATTGATTGGCCAGGTTAATAATGGGGGCGGTATACTTGGGAAATTCTGCGGGCTCAATTTCAAGGTATTTCCTCAACTCCTCCAGGCTGATCTTTATTTTCATAAAATTTGACCTTCTTTAGCAGACCTTTTCAGGTCAAGAAATTTAGCTTTGTACCTATACTCCAGGGTGGCATCCACATCCACCAAACCGCTTTTTATCAGGTGAGCGTTCATGAAAGTCTTATTCCACAAATAGAGATAGCATAATAAGTTCTCATCTTTGTCATACTTTACGTTGTCAAAGCGCAAAAATACCTTTTGGCCTTTGAGCCTCTCACTAAGAAATCGCATTACCTTGCCGTTTTCCCCGATTTTCGCTTTAACGCCAATTAATCTTACTTTCAATCCGTTGTCCAGAAGTAAAACTTCGGGCGATAGCACCTCCTTAACCCTGTAATATCTTTCCCTCTGATGGTCAGATTGATCGATCTTTGAGCCAAATCTTAATTTTTTGGGGTCAATTTTTCTTTCAAACTTGACCGGGTCTTGAAAAATGTAAGGGAGCTTTTTAATTTCTTCCCGATAATCAATTTCCCTTTCCTCTTGCTTCAGAATTTCAAAAGTTGCATCCTCGAAAATCGCTCCCTGGGTTAGCCCTAGCTTGCCTTGAATTACGGGCAAAAACTCTTCGTTTATCTCATATCCGATAGAGTCCCTACCCAGATTCCTGGCAGCTAAAGAAGTGGTTCCACTCCCTAAAAAGGGGTCGAGCACGGTATCCCCAACAAAACTGAACATCTTGATAAGTCGCCTGGGAAGCTCTTCGGGAAACATAGCAAGATGCTTATCCTGTTTTTCCCCGGGAAAATTCCAGTGACCAGAAAAGTATTGATTCCACTCTTCCTGGCTTAATCTGGATTTTTCCTTAATTTCCTTGCTCACCCTAGGAGGGTCCCCGTATTTTCTGAAGATAAGGATAAATTCATAATCCAGCTTGATAATACCGTTTCTGGGGTAAGGAAAAGAACCCATTACCGTTGCCCCGCCAGTTGTATTACAGGTGGTTACCTTTTGCCAGATGATTGCTCCCATGTAATCGAAACCAACGCTCTCGTAGAATTTGATAATTTCAGTCCTGATGGGAATGACCTTGTACCTTCCGTAGTAAACAGAGCGAGCGAACTGGTCGCCTATGTTGATACACAGGCGGCACCCTTTATGCAGAACTCTATGGCATTCATTCCAGACCAAATTGAGGTTGTTAATGTAGTCCTCATACGAATCGTTGAAGCCTATCTGCTTTCCATTTCCGTAATCCTTAAGCTGCCAGTAAGGGGGAGACGTAATGATCAGGTGCACGGACTCGTCAGGAACCTCTTTCATGCATCTTGAATCGCCTATAATAATCTTATGCCAGGTCTTCATCTCAGCTTTATTTTACCAAATTTCAAGCGAGCTTCACGATCGCTTCAAATTTTGAGCAAATCTTGAAGGCATGAGAAATTGTATGTTTTTTATCAGAGAAGACTTCAGAATATGTCCTCTTTACCCATCCTCTCTAATACTTGCCGCACGTTCTTCAATCCGCTTGATCGGTCTCCTGCCCAGGTTGCGGTATCCCTGGTGCGGTCTCTCCGTGTTGTAGTAGATCAGCCATTGGTATAAATCCTCTTGGATTCCTCCACTGATTTTGGAGAACTTGGTCCGGAAAGCTTAGCGGAGAAATTTTCAGGTTTTTTGGCCGGGCCCCTTTTCGCTCCGTATGAAAGAAAGTGAATGAAAACCAGTTTGCCGGACCTCGTCAACGAGGTCAACTTATGAATTCTTTTCTTAATTTTTGACCCCACTAATTGGAAAAAATATTAATGGCGGAGAGACCGGGATTCGAACCCGGGAGTCGGGTTTACCCCGACTACTCGCTTAGCAGGCGAGTGCCTTCAGCCTCTCGGCCATCTCTCCACCCGAAGCTATCTTATCACATTTGAGCAGAAACGAGGCGGAGGAAAGGTGTGGCCCTTGGTGTAGGGCTAAAGCGATTATGCCTCGACCTTGCTTGAGACGCTGCCCTTTTGCTTTCCGCCGAAGAAGACCCAGAAAAGCACCGAGCTTGCAAAGTACAGGAAAGCGGCCACGAGAAAAAGCGGAGAGAAGCCCCGGGTCTCCATAACGACCCCAGCAACAGGTCCCATAGCGGCGAAAGACAGGGAGCGGATGCTGGAAATGTAGGAGGCGAAGCGTGCCCTCTTCCTTGCAGGAACGACCTCCATGGCAAAATTGTCCTGGAGCGGCCCTCCCATGTTAGCGAAGGCCTGGCGCATAACGAAAGATGCTGCGAGCAATCCAAAGTTCGAGGAAAAAGCCAGAATAAGGAAGAAGGGCAGGGAGGCAACCTGGGTCACACAGATCGCTCCTATTTTTCCAATCCTGGCCGCAATGAATGGGCCAAGCGCCGTGGCCACAACGGTGACCGCTGAGCCCATGGTGAAGACCAAACCAATGGCCTCAGTGCTGAACCCCTTAGTTTGGAAAAAGAGGTTAAAGTAGGAGACAAAAAGCCCTGAGCCAATGGTCAGCACAACCAGGGCCACGAGAAACTTCCACTCCGCCCCCTTAGACGCCCTGCCTTCTTTAAAAGGCTGGTTCGCATTTCCCTCAACGGCCAGAGGTTCCTCCTTGTGCTTTCTGTGATCGTAGGACTTGAGAAAAAGGAAGGGCAATGCCGAGACTCCCATCAGGATCGAGCCAAAACCCAGAGCCCAGCGGAAGGCCTCGGGCTGCGAGGCAAGGCTCAAGAGGTCCTTAAACAAGGTGGGCAGGTAACCGCCTAAAGCGTTTCCGAGCATTCCGATCAGCCACATTACCGCATAGTAAAAGGAAAACAGGTGCATCCTTTCTCGGGGAGAGGAGTTTTCCGCGAGGAAGGGCGAGGTGAGAACGAGAAACACGGTGAAAGTTCCCCCGAGAAGAAAAGCGATGATGGAGAGAAAGAGGGGCGCGTTGGTAAAGAGAAAGAAGAATCCCACCACTCCCTGGAGCAGAGTAAAAAGGAACAGGGAGAGCTTTCGGGGCATGCGGTCATAAAGTAGGGCCATGGGAATCGCCAGAAGACCCTCGGCAAGGGAAAGAGCAGAGTTCACTAAGGCAATGGAATCCTTGGGCAGGCCGATCGAGGAAAGATAAAGGTTCAAAAGCAAAAAGAATACCGTTCCTCCGAGAGAGCCCAAAATCCCGGAGGCCAGGAAAAGCCAGGCGTTGCCGCTGAACTTGTAACGAGATAAAAAATTCATCTGACTTGATCTCGGGCGATTAATTTTTTCAAAGCTCTAATATTAGACAACGATAGTCGCAAAGAGTTCAAGGCTCGCCAAAATGAATTTGTCCCAGAGTGGCTGATGATCAGGAAGAGAAGAATTTATCCCGGAGCGAATGCCTGAAAACGAAGGGGGCAGCGACCGGACAGCCGCTGCCCCCTTCCAAAATATGAAAACAGCCTCCCTACATCCCCAGATAAGCTTTGCGCACTATATCTGACTGAAGCAGCTTCTCGGCTTTTCCGGAAATTGCAATCCTCCCCGTTTAAATCACGTAACCCCTATCAGCTACCGCCAGAGCATCCTGAACGATCTGCTCCACGAGGAGGACCGTCATTCCCTGATCCCTTAAAAGAGCAAGGGTCTTCAAAATGCTCCAGGCTAAATTGGGGGCAATGCCCTGTGATGGCTCGTCAAGTATCAAAAGCTTGGGACCGCTCATCAGGGCCCTACCAATTGCCTGCATCTGTTGTTCGCCGCCCGAGAGGGTACCCCTTTTTGTTTTTGTCTTTCTTTCAGCCTGGGAAAAAGGCTAAAGGCTTTATCCATCCTTTCCTTAATCAGGGCCCTGGAACTCTCGATGTAGGCCCCGGGTTGAAGATTCTCCAGCACTGTCAAATTGGGGAAAATGTGCCTTCCCTCCGGGACAAGGATGAGGCCCAGTCTGACAACGCGGTTCACGGGCAGACGGTCGATCCTCTTGCCCTGGAAGGTGAAAAATTTCCTCGACTTACCATTTTCACAAAAAACTTAAGAAATGGCTTTTTCTTTCAGGAATGATGATTATATCAATGCTCTAATTGTGCAAACAGGCTTTCAATAAAATAAACTATTGGGTAGCGTGCGCGATAGAGAAATAATTGTAAGGAGGCCGATAAAAATGAATATTGAATACCCGATCTTCTTTTTCTATTACAAAGATTTAGAAAAGGCCTTAGATTTTTACAGGGACGTTCTGGAATTGGAATTAGCTATCGACCAGGTATGGTGCAAGATCCTGAAAATTCACGAGAAGGCATACCTGGGGCTGGTGGACGAAAAGAAGGGTTCTCTTAGGGCCGTTCCGGAAAAAGGGGCGCTTTTGACCTTGGTCGTGGAGGATGTGGATGCCTGGCACAGGAAGCTTTTGGAGAAGAATGTTCCCGGGCTCACCCCCACTTTTTTGAATGAGGAAATTGGCGTTTACGGGTTCTTTTTCCTCGATCCAGAAGGTTACAAAATAGAGATTCAGAAGTTCTTGAAGTAGAGAAAATGGAGGAAGCCCTTTCGGGCTTCCCTCTCTAATTTACTTTATTTCCTTGTACCAGTTCTCCGGGTACTCGTCCGCTCTTTCTCCTTTAAGCCAGGAGGTGGGGTAAAGAACCCCGATTCCCTCAATTTCGGTGATGAAGCATTCCAGAACGCCCTTGACAATGCTTCCCTGTTCTAAGTGGCCGCCGAAGGTCGGGCAGTCCCAGGCTCCTCCAGCCACGAAGTGGATGGCGGGGAAGGGTTCTGGTTTCCCATCTTTTCCCGGCCGGGGATGGATCATCCCTCCCATGGCCAGGATCATGCTCAGATTCTGCACAACGGCCGGAGTCTCGTGGTGCCAGTTTTCCCGGTTCCGGGAATCGGGGGTCCACATCAGGAACCTGCCTGGCTGCAATCCGCCCATGAAGGCAGTGTGGATTTTGGCATACATAATGTTGTGGTCGCGTGCGAATTTCTGAATCGCTAAAAATACATCCGCCCCCGTGGTCAGACGCAAAATGAACTCCCTACCTCTTTTGCATTCTATGGCATGGTAATCATCGGGGTGCTGAGCGTCTCTTTCCCAGCTATCCTTCATTTTGATTTCCTCCTTCCACATCCTGGATTCATCCGGGTAAAATGACTTCTCCTTCTAAAACCATGACCGCATAACCGGCAAGTTTGACGGTCTTAATGAACTCCCCTTCTAAAATCAATTCCGTTTCGCCCAGTCCGGGCCTTCCGAGGAAGTGCCCCTGCTCCATACGGAGAGCCCTCTTATGCTCAAGGTATTTGTAAACGTAAGCCGCAAGAGAACCGGAAGCAGAACCAGTAAAGGGGTCCTCGCTTGTTCCATAGGGGTTAAAGAGGCGGGCCTGGGTGTCGTTTCTCAAATCGACGGTCTCCAGAGTGAACAAAAAGGAACCGGTGATGCCCAACTCATCAAGCAAGTTCCTGAGTTTGCTTCTCTCCATTTCTACCTTTCTCAGAGCTTCCAGGCTCTTCAAAGGAACGATCAGAAAAGGAACGCCGGTGCTCACCACCTGGGGAGGGAACTTTTCCAGGAATTCCTCTTCGGAGAGGTTGAAACAGGGGTAAATCCTTTCCCAGGGGACTATCTTTCCGAATTGAGGAGCTTGCTGGGTCATCACCACCTTTGTTCCTGTCGCGTCCTTCAAGATTTCCAGGGGAAGGATGCCGATTTGGAACTGGAAGGTGGCCTGAGCTCTGTTTCCATCGAAGAGGATTCTCCCTTCTTCCGTTAAAAGGAAGGCCGTGGCGATCGTGGGGTGACCGGCGAAGGGAATCTCACCCCAGGGGGCAAAATACCGCACGCGAAAGTTGGCCTCGCTCGATGGGAATACGAAGGATGTCTCGCTCAGGTTGGTTTCCCGAGCGATCTTCCGCATCTCCTCCGAGCTCAGGCCCTGGGCATCGGGGAGAATAGCACAGGGGTTCCCCTTAAAGGGCTCAGTTGTGAAGGCGTCTACATAGACGATGCGGTAGCGGCGCAATTCAAACCTTTCCCAGGACTAAGGCAATTAAGGCCATCCTCACATAGAGGCCATTTTTCACCTGACGGAAATAGGCCGCGCCTTCATAGGAATCCACGTCGGTTGTAATCTCCGTCACTCTGGGCAGGGGGTGCATGATAGTGAGCCCGGGCTTAGCCTTGTCCACCAAAGCGCGGGTAAGAATGAAGGCGCCCTTCAGCTTTTCATACTGGGCGGGGTCGGCAAACCTCTCCTTCTGGACGCGGGTCATGTAAACCACGTCCGATTCCTTGAGGGCAGAGGAAAGGGAATCAGTCTCTTTCGTGGGGACGCTGTAAGATTTCATGGATTCCGTGATCTCCTGGGGCATCCTCAACTCCTCGGGAGCCACGAAAATTAAATTCACCTTGTAGTGCTTGAGCAGTTCCACCAGAGCGTGCACGGTACGTCCATGCTTGAGATCGCCAACCAGGGACACGGTCATGCCGTCAATTTTTCCTTTTTCTGTTTTGATGGTCAGCATGTCCAGTAAGGCCTGGGTGGGGTGCTGGCCCGCACCGTCTCCTCCGTTGAGGATGGGGACGGTGGAGACCTTGGCAGCTTTCTCCGCCGAGCCCATCTGGGGGTGGCGCATAGCGATCACGTCCGCATACTGGCAGACAGTGAGGATGGTGTCCTCGAGGCTCTCCCCTTTGGCGGTGGAGGAGGTGGAGGCCTCCGCAAAACCAATGACTGACCCTCCCAGGCGCAGCATAGCGGACTCGAAAGAGAGTCTGGTCCTGGTAGAGGGTTCAAAGAAAAGGGTGGCCAAAATCTGCCCTCTGGTTAAATCCAGGGAAGGTCTGGACTTGAGCTCCTCTTTAAAGTTTTCAGCCACCTGGAGAATGCGCTCAATTTCCTCCCTGGTAAACTGCTTTCCTGTAAGAATGTGTTTGCCTTTAAAATCGGCCATTTTGCTCACTCCTTCACATTTCTCTGATTAAGCTTGCTAAGGTATGAACGCCCTCTTTGATCTCCTCCGGCTTCAATGCACAAAAAGGAAGCCTCAGGAAATTATCCCCCTGACCATCCGCGAAGAACCCGCGACCATCGGTGAGGACGAGTCCCGTTTCCTTTGCTTTCCTGAAAAGCTCGGGCGCACTCAGTTTTTTGTTCATGGTCAAACCCACGAAGAAACCGCCCTCCGGTTTAACCCAGGTTCCCAGGCCGTTGAATTCCGCTTCCAGGGCATCAAGCATAACCTGAAGCCTGGGGGCGTAAAGGGCGTGGAGCTTTTTTATCTGCCCGGGCATCAAACCCGCGGCTATGAACTCATAAACCAGGGCCTGAGGAAGGAGAGAGGGTGTGATGTAGGTGCTTTCCGCCTGAGAAGCCAGGCGGGAGATAAACTCCCTGGGGCCGTAGGCTACTCCCACCCTCAAGCCGGGAGAGAGAAGCTTGCTGAAGGAGCTCAGCGTGATCGTGCGCTCTGGAGCCAGAGAGCGCATTTGGGGAAGATCGCTTCCTTTATAGCGCAGTTTGCGGTATGGGATATCCTCCACAATCAAAAAGTCGAACTCGCGAGCCAGGGCTGCCACTTTACTCCTTTTTACCTCGCTCATGGTCGAGCCCGAGGGATTCTGAAAATCCGGAATGACATAAATGAACTTAGGTTTAGAAGAACGAACGGCCTGCTCGAAAGCCTCCATCTCTGGCCCGTCCTCCCTGAGAGGAACACCGATTACGGCGCTGCCAGACCTCCTCAATGTCTGAATCGCCCTGTCATATGTAGGGAGCTCCACCAGGACCGAGCATCCCGACCCTCCGAAGCACTGCCCGATGAAATCAAGGATCTGAAGCGCGCCCTGGCTTAAGAGAATCTGATCGGGAGCAAGGCCGTATTCTTCCGCCAAGAGCTTCCTCAAGGGCTCAAATCCCAGAGAGGAGCCGTACTGAAAAATCTGAGCGCCGTATCCCCTTATGGCCTTCTCGGTGCATAAAAGCAATTCCTCCTGAGGGAAGGCTTCTACCGCGGGAACGCCGCGGGCAAAACTGATCATCTCTTCATCCCCTTTCAGGTTTAAATCAACTCCCCGATGTCCACCTGGCCAGCTCGGGTAGGGTAATACCTTGAGGAACCAGGTTTGAGCTGCAACTCGCCGTCTTTGAGGAGTTCCCTACCCCTCTGCATGGAGAAGATGGGCTTCCCCAGGCATTCCCTTCCATTGTAGAGGGTGTAGCCCACAGTTGAGTGCTGGTTCTCATGCTTCAGGGTGTGCCTTATGGTGGGATCGAAGACCACGATGTCGGCATCGGACCCTACTTTGATCGTTCCTTTCTGAGGATAAAGCCCGAAGATTTTGGCAGGGTTCTCGCACATGAGCTTCACCAGTCGGGTGAGGCTGATCCTCCCGGTGTTCACTCCCTCATCGTAGATCAAGGTAAGCATGGTCTCGCATTCCGGAGACCCGTAAGGGGCTTTAAAGAAATCGTCATCTATCTTTTTGGCCTTGGCCGCATGGTCCGAGCCAATGGTGTCGATGATTCCCTGCTGGATTCCGGTCCAGAGCGCCAATCGGTCGGATTCCTTCCTGATGGGAGGTCCCACCTTGGCCAACGCGCCAAACTTACTGTATACCTCGTCGTTCAGGCACAGGTACTGCGGACAGGTCTCGGCGTATACTCTGTGTCCTTCCTCCTTGATTCTCTTAATCACGGGCATGCTCTTTCCTGCGGAATTATGGACGATGTAGATGGGACAACCTGCTACTTGGGCAATGCGGCAGGAGCGGTTTACAGCCTCAGCTTCCAAAATGTCGGGGTTGGTTTGGAGGAAGACCTCCTGTTGGGGACGGCCCTCTTTGACTAAGAGCTTGTCCTCCAGATAATCGTTGGCCAGTCCATTTTCGGCGTGGACCATCAAGAGTCCGCCCTCTGAAGCAAGAATGTCAGCTGCGGCCATCAGCCAGTAGTCGTCCGTCATCCACTTCAGCTTGGCATAGGCCATGAAGATTTTTGCCGAGGTCACTCCCAGGGAAAACATTTTCGGGATCAGGGGAACCTGGTTAGGGGCATCGAAAAAACCAGCGTGAAGGCCGAAGTCGAGGACTGATTTCTCAAGCCCCTCGTCCCTGAACCATTTAATGGTGTCCAGAACCGGCTGACCGGGCTTGATGTAGGCGTAGAAAATCATGAAGGTGGTGCCACCATAAGCAGCAGCCCGTGCTGTCTCCATAACTTTGTCCTCGTAAACGGGATGGGCGTGAGCATCGATTATTCCTGGAAGGACGTACTTTCCCGAGGCATCGAAGACCTGCCTGGCTTCCTCCTGGGGAATTTCGGTTTGGATTGTGGCGATCTTCTCCCCAGAGATTGCCAGGTCAGCTTTTCGGACGCCGTCTCCTGTGACTACGAGCCCTCCGCGAATCAGGAAATCAAACATCCTGGTCCTCCTATTCAGGTGCTTTTACAGCAATGCAATCAATTTCTACCAAAGCATCGGGATCAGGTAAAGATACAACTTCCACACAGGTGCGGGCAGGAAAACCATTGGGGAAAAACTCCCGGTATGCCTGATTAACCAGAGCAAAGAGGCGCATGTCCTTGAGGAAGATGTTGACCTTCAGGACTTTCTCCAGAGAGCTTCCAGCATCTTCAAGATAGGCAGATATGTTTTTTAAAGCCTGCCTTGTCTGCTCCTTTGCGTCTAACTTGGCGATCTCACCGGTTTTGAAGTCCCTGCCGGCAATCCCCGATACAAAAATCAGGTCTCCGTACCGCACGGTGGTTGCGAAGGGTAAGTTGGGATTGAGAGAAGGAGAGCGAAAAATTTCTTTCAGCTTTTTTCTTTCAGGCATTTTGACCTCCTGCCATTATCAGATTAAATTTCTCTGCGCTTATATTTCGTCCCGTGAGAACGAGGACTGTTTTCTTCTTCTCCGAATCGACCTTTTTAAAAAGCAGAGCCGCTAAAGTAACCGCAGCCGCCCCCTCCACCATCAATTGTTCTTCCCCTTCAAAAACGCGCATGGCTTCTATGATCTCCTCTTCGCTCACCAGCACTACTCTGTCGATCCGATTTCGAGAAATCCTGAAGGGCAGGGGGCTGAAGCCCCCGGAAAGGCCGTCGGCAATAGTGGGTTTTAGTTCTATTCTTTCTCTGGGGACACCGTCCCTCAAGGAGAGGAAGGCTCCAGGAGCAGCCTCCGGTTCCACTCCGATCACCTCCACTGAGGGGCTCAACGCCTTAATGATAGAGGAAATTCCCGAGATCAGTCCTCCACCTCCTATGGGGACAAGAATCCTCTCTAAAGTGGGGAGATCTTCCAGAATTTCCAGCGCTATCGTTCCCTGGCCCGCAATGGTCCACGGATGAGCGTGGGAGTGAACGTAGAAGGAGCCCGTCTCCTGCGCATATTCCCTCGCACTGTCATAGGCTTCAAGGAAAGTTTTTCCCTTTAGAACTACTTCCGCCTTCAGCTCCCTCATCTTCTGGACCTTGCAGGCTTCAGCGGACTCAGGGCTATAAACTCTTACCCTTAGGCGATCTCCCAAAGTAGCGGCGGCATAGGAGAGCGCGATACCGTGATTCCCGCTGGAAGCGGTGACCAGGGATCCTTGCTTGTGAGATTCGAGGAAATTCAAAATCCAGTTGAAGGCGCCTCTTACCTTAAAGGAGCCCGTGAGCTGCCAGCACTCCATTTTGAGGTAAATTGGAGTCTCCACAAGCTTCCCTAAAGCGAGCGAGAAAAGGAGAGGGGTCTTTAAGATATAAGGATGGATCCTCATTCTAGCCAAAACGACATCGGCAGGAGAAAACTCCTTCTCAGACATTGGCGAAAAATTCCTTAAGCAGCAAGGTGGTCTGATGAGCGTCATGTACCCGGAAAGCAGAGGATAGAGCAGGGGTAATGGTTTGTAATTCCCTGAATCCGGAACCGGTCAATATCAAGACCGCTTTTTCGCCTTTCTTGATCCGACCTTCCGACTTCAGGCGTAAATAGCCTGCTAAAGCCGCTGCAGATGATGGCTCAACGAAGACCCCCTCTTTTTTGGCAAGCAATTTCAAAGCCTCCAGCAGTTCCTCGTCGGAAAGGGAAACTGCCGTGCCCTCCGAATCTCTGATGGCCCGAAGAGCTTCGGCACCGTCCACCGGGTAGGCATGGGCGAGCTTCACTCCTATCGTCTCTATAGCTTCGTCCATCCCGGAGGCGATCTCCCTCAGCTCTGCCTCCGTTCTGGCGCCCGTTTTCAGGGCGAGCTCAAAAGTATTAAGGGCTTTCAATTCGCAGGCGACAAACTTAGGGATTTTCTCCACAAGTCCCATTTTTAAGAGCTCTATGAACCCACGGTGAATTCCAGCCAGCGTTCCTCCTGAGGCTCGAGGAACAAAGACCCAATCGGGTGTTAATCCGAGCTGTTCAAAGATTTCGTAAGCGATGGTCTTGGTTCCCTCATTCTGATAGGGATTGCTTGGTCTGTGGGTAGTTGTCTCGAAAACTTTAAGTATTAAGCAGGTTTCCTCAACAAAATCCAGAGCATTCTGGATTGTCCCCTTCAGAGGAACGACCATGGCACCGTAAAGTATCATCGGCGCCACCCTCAGAAAAGGTGCATTTTCCGGAACCAGGATAGCGCACTTCATCCCAGCTCGTGCGGCATAGGCTGCAGTGGCCAGCCCCGCGCTTCCCATGGAGGCGTTCAGTACCGCCTTAAATCCCATAGCCTTCGCCATTGAAATGCCCACAGACATAGCTCGGTCTTTAACGGAACCGGTGGGATTAAGCCATTCGTTCTTCAGGAACAGCTCCCCTTCTCCGATGGAGCTCTCGATAAGAGAGGTGCCTCCCTCTCCCAGGGATACAGGCTCGAGCTCTTTCGGAAGGGGGAGCAACTCTCTGAATCTCCAAATGGTCCTGCCCTCATGGAAGGTTGCTCCAGTGGGATAGCGGAAAAAGATTAAACCACCGCATACAGGACACCTGCGCAGGTAAGTGAGAATGTCAAAGGACCTGCCGCAGTTTTGGCAGTATGGTTGAACTCTAATTGTCATAGCTTATTACCTCTTTGAGCTTTCAGGCAGCTTTCGGCTGTCTGCGAACAGTCCTGGTAATTCCTTTTCTCTTCATCCTGTTCTCTAATACCGTGGAAATCCTCGCCAGGGGAAGCAGGATAATCAGGTAAATGATGGTAGCCGCTACGAGAGGAGTGGGGTTAGCCTTCCAGGCTTGAAGGGTGATCGCCGTTTTCAATAGCTCGAGGATCGCTATAGAGGAGCATATAGCAGTGTCCTTGAGCATAGCCACGTAGTTGGAAGTTAATGGGGGCATAACCACCCTCATAGCCAGAGGTAGAATGACCAGGCGCATGGCCTGCATCGCAGTGAGCCCCAGAGAGCGGGCGGCTTCCACCTGGTTGTGATGAATGGATTCTATTCCTGAGCGGAATATCTCCGAGATGTAGGCGGAGGAATTTAAAGAGAGCGCTAATATGCCCGATATAGTGCCGGAAAGCGTGATGTTGAGGTAAGGGAGGGCATAATAGATGATCATCATCAGCACAATGATGGGCATGGCCCTGAAGAAGTCAACCCAGATGATGATAAAAGCGTTGAGGATAGGATCCTTTAGTGATCGGAACACCGCAAGAAGGAGCCCCAGGATGGTCCCGAAAATAGCGCTGAATACGGCGATTTCCACGGTTATCAGCAAACCCTTAAAAAGCTCCGCCCATCCGGTCATGGTGGAGCCATAACCTCCTGTCTCGGACAGGGTCTTCCAGTTGAAAAAGGCGTATCCCAGTTTGTCCCACTGCGCCCCGGAGTATCTGTAAAACAGCCATCCGAAGAGGAATAAAATGAGGACAGCGGCAATTGCCTTAATCCAGTTAGGCTTTTCCACATCAGTGAGAATGAGACCTGCCCAGATGATGAACAATAGGAAATAGAAAATTATGGAGAACCACTGGAAAAAGCTTTCCGGTAAACCGGAACGCGGCAGAGCGAATGCCAGCCCAATCAAAACCAGGAACGAGAAAAGAAGAAACTCATACCGTCTGTACCAGGGCCAGTGCCCATAGCGTTCCTTCCAGCTCGCTCGTTCGACGCACTTTTCTTTTAATGACTCGTTGCTTTTATCTTTCATGATTTCAAAATCAGAGTATTTTACTCAGGAACTCCTTGGTCCTGGAGTGCTTGGGATTATTGAACAGCTCGCGAGGGGTTCCTTCTTCGATAATACAGCCGTCAGCAAGCACCAGAACCCTGGTGGCCGCCTCGCGGATAAAGCCCAACTCGTGGCTAACAACGAGCATGGTCATCCCCTCTGAAGCTAAGTTCTGCATGACCTCCAGAACCTCCCTGATCATCTCAGGGTCCAGGGCGGAGGTGGGCTCGTCGAAAAAAACCATGTGGGGCTGCATCGCCAATGCTCTGGCTATTGCTACTCTTTGCTGCTGTCCACCTGAAAGCTGATCGGGGTAAGCGTGCGCCTTGTCCTCCAGGCCGACCTTTCTAAGAAGTTCCCATCCCCTCTGTTCTGCCTCTTTTTCCGGAATTTTTCGTACGTGTACAGGCGCAAGCTTTATATTTTCCATGGCCGTTAGGTGGGGAAAAAGATTATAGCTCTGGAAAACAATCCCGATCTCCGAGCGAATTTTATTGATATCCACTCTGGAGCTGGTAATATCCACTCCCTCAATGTAAATCTTTCCAGAGCTGGGTTCCTCTAACCTGTTAATGCATCTCAGGAATGTGCTCTTTCCGGCACCGGATGGCCCAATTATCGCCGCCACTTCTCTTTTGTAAACCTTCACGCTGATGCCTTTCAAAACATGTTGATCCTTAAAGTACTTATGAAGATCAACTGTTTCGATCATTATTTGGCGCTCTTCACCCATTTTTTACTCCTTCTTTCCAGATAGCCAGAGAATCTGGTTAAAGGTAAAAGCACAAGAAGGTATATTAAAGCCACCGTAACGAGTGGAGTAGGATTGGCCTTCCATATCATGGTTTGAATTCCTTTGTAAAGAAGTTCAGGCAGTCCGATTATGGTCGCCAGAGCGGTATCTTTTAAAAGCGCTACCATCAAGCCCGTCAGGGGAGGGACAACCACCCTCACTGCCTGGGGTAGAATTACCAGGCGCATGGCTTGAAGCGGCCTCAGACCAAGAGACCTTGCTGCCTCTACCTGAGCCCTGTGAATGGACTCTATCCCGGAGCGGAAAACCTCCGCCATATAAGCAGAGTAGTTAAGAGAAACAGCAAGGATAGCTGCCAGATAGGGGTCTAACGCAATCCCCAAAAAGGGTAAAGCGTAGTAAACAAATACCAGGAGGACGATAAGGGGGATGGCGCGGAAAAAATCAGTGTAGATAACGAGAAAGAAGTCCAAGACTGGATTTTTGGAGGAACGTAGAACGGCGATGATCAAACCCAGAATCAGCGAAATCACCATAGAGACAAGGGCAAGCTTCAGAGTCATCCAGAGGCCGAGCCACAGCTCAGACCAGGCCCCCTCCATCATCCTGGGGTTCAGGAAGGTGGTTGTGAACAAGTCCCACCGAGCACCGGAGTACCGATAAAAGCACAGCCCAAAGACGAAGATAAAACCCAGCGCTGCCATTGCCCTGAGCCATCTGGGCTTTTCTACATCAGTGAGGACGCCAATGACCCACAGAAGAACGAGGAGGACGAACAAAACAATTAAGATCCATCCTCCGGCTTCACCAGGTCGTCTGGAGGGAAGGAAGACGCCCATGAACACGATCGCAAGCATTAGTGGCAATAAAAATTCGTGCCGCTTATACCAGGGAAGATGACCGAACTTTTCCCTGTATCTTTGAATAAAACTTTGGTGTCCTTGATTTGTTTCTATCATGGCTTTAAATTACCGGCCCCGGCTATGGTCGGGGCCGGTCTCCTTCTGGAAGCTAATGTTCAGGCACGTAGGGAGCAGTGAAGATCTTTACCGTGGGGCTATCCGGGTCTGGATTTTTGCCAAACCACTTTTTGTAGATCCCGGCCAGGGTCCCGTCCTCCTTCAGCTCGTTCTGGTACTTGTTAAACTCGTCCTTCAAGGGGTCTCCCTTGCGGAAGAAGACGGCCTGCATGAAGGTCAAGTTGGCTTTCAGCCTGACCTCCAAGTCCGGCTTATCCTTGATGTAATATTCAACGGTAGGAAGGTCTCCAACCACACCATCAATTCTTCCGGCGATCAGGTCCAGCATGGCATCCTGGATACGGTCATAGCCCTTGATTTCGTAAGGACCGTACTGAGGGAGCATCTCCTTGAGCCAGGCGTCATTGGAGGAACCGGACTCGGCACCGAAAACTTTGCCCTTCATGTCCTCGAAGGACTTGATCGGGCTGTCCTTTTTGACGCACAAAGAGGTGTCAGAAGCGTAATAAGGATCGGCATAGTCGAACTCCTCAGCTCTCTTTTGGGTGACAAAGATAGAGGAGGCAGCGGCGTCCCATTTTCCGGCGAGCAATCCGGGGAGGATCCCGGAGAACTGAAGGTCAGTCCACTCAACCTTGGCTCCCATCCTCTTGGCAACCTCTTCCACCAAATCGTATTCAAAACCTGTGTTCACCCCGCCCTCCTTGAAAACCCAGGGGCTGTTGCCGAAATTTCCGGCAACCTTGAGCACTTTTTGAGGAGGTGGTGGAGTAGTAGTGCTCGGGGACTGACTGGTGGGGGTGGAAGGACCCGCGCATCCGGTGAGAACCAACCCCACGACCAAAATTGCAGCCAGCATAAAAACCAGAATCCTCTTCATCTAATTCAAACCCTCCTTCTTAAATTTTTGCTATTGTAAAAACCTCCCTTAGGTCTCTCCTGACTGATCACCTCCTCACCTGAATTCTTTTTCTGGAGGTACAGAGTAAAGCCCCAATTTGCAGTGTTTCAGGCCGAGGTCACAGAAGGCTTCGGCAACTTTCAAGGTCACAGTAGAGGGATCAAGGACGATAACCTTGAGTTCGCGCTCCACTTCCTCTCCATAGCCTGCCATCCCGGCACAGCCAAGGACAATAACCTCAGCCCTATCCTCCTCTACGGCTCTTCTTGCCACCTCCATTATTCTCTGTTTGGCGAGAGACGGATTGGCATCAGTATCGGCGACTGATAAATCCAGAGGGTGAACAGAGGCCAAAAAATGTCCCAGGCCTAACTCGTAAACCTGTTGGAACTTATGGGGAACTCTCTCTTTTCTGTTAGTCACAATGGTGAAGCGAGCACCAAGCATCGAGGCAACGTGTAAGGTCGTCTCCTGAATCCCCAGAACAGGAATGGAGGAAATTTCCCTGCTGGCCTTAAGGCCGGGGTCAGAAAAGCAAGCAATAACAAGGGCATCGAAATTTTCCTCGTTGACCCTCTTAACCAGGCCCAGCATGTTTACTGTAGCCCAGGCTTCGTCATAGGCTGATTCAATAGTGATGGGTCCATGCTCCGGATTTGTCACAGTGAGCTCAGTATCCGGCCTTTTAACCTTCTCCAGTACCTCTTTAAGGTGTCTGGTCATTGAGGAAGAGGTATTGGGATTAATGACCATTATCTTCATTCCATGCCTCCCAGTTTTCTACCGGCCTTAAAAGCCTTGAGATTCACATCAAGATATTTTGGAGAGACAAAAGCCCTGATGGCCTCCCTCCAGAGCTCTGGTTCCGCGGGGATAAGCGAGGAGAGAAACCCAATTAAAACGGTGTTTACGACTTTAGAATTTCCTAACTCCAGCGCTTTTTTAAGAGCATCCACAGTATATACCCTTTTTACGGAACCCTGAAGCTTCTGAACGATTTCTTCCTTAGAAGGGTATTCTTCTTTTCCGGTGGTTACGGAAACAGGGGGGATCTTTTGAGTATTTACAACCACAATCCCTGATTCCCTCATGAAATTTAGCCTGCGCAGGGCCTCGAGAAGCTCAAAGGAGAGCATAATATCCACCTCTCCTGTCCCAACCATGGGAGCATGAAGCTTCTCTTTATTCCAACGAATATGCGAAATGACGCTGCCTCCTCTCACCGCCAGGCCCAGGACGTCGGACTTTTTCACGTGATAACCGGCCTTAAGCCCGACTTCTGCCACGACATCGCTGGCAATAACCGTTCCTTGACCCCCTACTCCGCAAACAAGGAAATTGAGAGAGTTCATTCCTTAGCCTCCAGTTTCTCGGTCTGATAAATGGCACCTGTTGCACAAACTTGTGCGCAAACCCCGCATCCGTTGCAGAGCACAGGGTCGATCTTCGCTTTTTTCCTCTTGTTCTTGGGATAAATCTCCTCTGCTTTTATCACAGCTGGGCAACCCACTTTTATACAGGTTTCGCAGGCAATGCACTTGTTTAAATCGACGGTGTAAGCTGGCTGGGGGTTCCGGCTGATGAAGATGCACTCACCCTTTGTAATCATGACCGCCGGGCCATCATCCCACTTTAGACATTCCTTGAGTGTGACTTCGACCTCTTTCACATCGAAAGCGTTCACGGTGCGGACCATCTTTGCTCCCATCGCCTCCGCCAGCCGGTGGATATCCACCCTCTGCGTGGGTTTACCCATGAGAGTTTGGTCCATTCCGGGATTGTCCTGATGACCAGTCATAGCAGTGGTGCTGTTATCCATGATGATCACCACTCCTTTGCCGTGGTTATGCACCATGTTCACGAGAGGCGGCATCCCTGCGTGAAAGAAAGTGGAATCCCCAATCGTGGCCACAGCCTTTTCCGGACAACCGGAAATTGAAACTCCGTGAAGCTGTCCCACAGAGGAACCCATGGAGCCCATGGTATGCTGAGCATTGAAGGGAGGGAGACAACCTAAATTGTAACAGCCGATGTCCCCGGTAACGGGAACTTTCAGCTTGGCAAGGACGTAGAAGGTGGAACGATGCGGACACCCCGGGCAAAAAACGGCTGCCCGGGTGGGGAGGTAGCCCAGGTCAATGATGCGCTTCTCTTCCCCATCTTTTATTAATCCAGCTTGCACAGCAAGCTCTCTCATTTTTTCCGGGAGAATTTCATCAAAAGAGGGAAAGATGTCCTTGCCCCGGGTCTCTATGCCCAGGGCCTTAATCTGTGTTTCCAGGAAGGGGTCCAGCTCTTCCACAATCAGAACGGTCTTTACTTTAGAAGCAAAATCCTTTATCAGCTTCCCTGGAAGCGGGTGAACCATTCCTAATTTCAAAAAAGAAGCGCGCGAGAAAACCTCGCGCGCGTATTCATAGACAACGCCTGAAGAGATAATTCCTAAATCGGTGTCCTGCCAGACCACCTTGTTCAGGTTGGTGGTCTGGGCGAACTCCTTCAGGTCCTGGAACCGCTTATAGATCACCTGGCGCTTATTACGGGCAAAAAGTGCGTTGCAGTTGTACTTGGCGATATCTCTGGGAAAGTCTTTAGCTTTTGGTATGTTTGAGGCTCTTTCTCCCAGAACTACCTCGGACTTTGAATGGGCAATGCGCATCCCCGAGCGCACAATGAAGGGGGTGTCGAATTTTTCGGAAAGTTGCAGGGCCTGAACGACCATGTCTTTGCATTCCTGGGAGTCGCATGGTTCAAGCATTGGAACTTTTCCCAAGATGGCGTACCAGCGGTTGTCTTGCTCATTCTGTGAGCTGAACATCCCCGTGTCGTCGCAAACCACTACCACCAGACCCGCTTCCAGGCCCGTGTATGGCAGATAAAAAAGGGAGTCTGAAAGGACATTCATGCCCACAAGCTTGGTGGTCACCATAGCCCTGATTCCGGAATAGGCAGCTCCAGCTGCAGCATCCATAGCTACTTTTTCGTTTACTGACCATTCAGCATAGATCTCACCCTTGTATTCTCTGGCAACGGTTTCCAGAATCTCAGAGCTTGGGGTCCCAGGATAACCGCAGGCCACGCGGACACCGCCCTCGTACGCGCCTCTGGCGATTGCTTCATTACCTGTTAAAAGTACAATCATTCTTTCTCTGTCACCTCAATTCCATTAGTGCGTCTATTGCCACTATTCCCTGCCCTTTAGGCATGATGAAGAGCGGGTTAATATCCAGGGCTTTGATCCTTCCTTTATAATCCATAGCCAGCTGGCCGATGCTTATGAGTGCCCTGCAGAGCTCCTCGATGTCCCCTTCGGGCCTGCCCCGGAAACCCGAGATGAGCTTGTAGCACTTCGTCTCCCTGACCATCTCTAAAGCTTCCTCCTGACCCAGCGGGGGAAGGCGAAGCGAGGAATCCTGAATCAACTCAACGAGAATTCCTCCAGATCCAAACACTACCACTGGACCAAAGAAGGGGTCTTCGGAGATGCCCAATATGGCTTCGGCTACCTGTCCCTCAACCATCTGGGAGATTAGAAACTCCTCAGCACCCTGAGGGCTGCGCGCCATTTTATCAAAAGCCCGTTCTAACTCCTTTTCATTTGCCAGGTTCAAAGCCACTCCACCCGCGTCCGTCTTGTGCAGTATTGAAGTGGATTGGATTTTCAGGACTACCGGGAATCCAATCGAGGAGGCCGCTTCTAATGCTTCCTCAAGGCTCCTTACAACGACCTCTTTGGGTCTTCTTATCCCGTAGGCTTCGAGTACTCTCTTTGCTTCATCCTCCTTGAGAAAGCCTGCCTTTCCGGAAATTATTTCTCTTGCTTCTTCATGATCAACGCTTACTCCAAGGAAGTGTCTCTTTCCTCTCTTTATGACTTCAGAATACCGGAACAAATTATCCACCGCTTTCAAGCTCTCCCTGGCTCCTTTAAGGAAGGGGATTTGTGCTTCTTCCAGCACAGAGCGAATCCGGGGGTCAAAGCCTCCGGAGACATTGGAAAAAAATGCGACTGTCCGACTATGATTTCTCTTGACCTCAGCAGCAGCCTTAGCAATGGTAAGGTATTGTTGGGACTGTTTTTCCGAAAGGTCCGCTGTTGCATCCAGGGAAACAAGAAGCATGTCCATCTCCGGTTCTCGAGCAAGTATTTCCATAGCTGGAGGGTAGGTGTTTTCCAGATCTCCTGAACCCCAAGCGTCCAGTGGGTTAGAGATATTTGTAAAGGGGGGAAGAACCTGACGGAGTTTCTCCTGAGCCTCTAATGAGAGCGCAGGGTACCTGAAACTCAGGCCTTCGGAAATATCGGCAATTAAGCCTATTTCACCTCCAGAGACTGTGATCAAGCCAACATTATTGGATTTTGGAAGGCTACCCTTACATTTGAGAAGAAGCTCACAAGTTTCCAGGAGTTCATCCAGGTCTCCAACGCGGATAAAACCAAGCTGGCGGAAGGCTGCGTCGTGAACTCTGTCTGAGCCTGCCAGGGCAGCGGTATGGGCAGCGGTAGCTCTCTGCGCCAGTTCAGACCTGCCAACCTTCACCAGGACAATGGGTTTGTTCAAGGAGCGGGCTTTTTCTGAGATGGGAAAAAGCCTCTCCGGTTTTCGGAAACTCTCAATGAAAAGCGCAATTACCTCAGTGTCAGGATCATCGAGCAGGTATTCCATGTAATCTGTGGCATCAAGTACTGCTTCATTTCCACTGGAAATAATCTTGGAAAAGCCAATCTCCCTGTTGGAATTTGTTAGTGCCAGGCAAACTGAGCCGCTCTGGATTATAGCCCCGAGCTTGCCCTTTCTGAGATGCTGGTTGAGGGGGGCGCTGAAGGCAGCAAAAGAGCTATCCAGATTGACTAAACCCACGCAGTTGGGGCCGCAGAAAAGAATTCCCTGATCCAGACAAAAAGCTCTCAATTTTTCCTGGAGTTTTACACCCTGTTCGCCGCTTTCGGCAAAGCCGCTGGCAAAAGCCCAAGCTGCTTTAACGCCCTTTGCTGCACATTCCTCAAGGATTGGAAACACTTTCTCTGAGGAAAGGACAATAGCTGCCATGTCTACCTCGTCTGGAATTGAGCTAACGGAGGGATAACAAGGAAGCCCAAGAATGGAAGATCTACGGGGGTTTACAGGATAGACTTTCCCCTCAAAGCCGATTAACTTTAAGTTTTCCATAACATTTAGACCAGCGCCAGGGTTCTCCGAGGCGCCGATCACCGCAACACTTCGAGGCGAAAAGAGTAAGCTAAAGCTTTTCGAAGCGCTTTTTTTTAAAGAGGACTCAAGCTCATAATTCATTACCATGCTTTACCTCTTATTTCACGATATGCAACGATGTTTTACATACTAACTTAATTAAAGATAATATAATTAGTTGATTGAAGTCAAGAGGGAGAAAGAAATGAGACAAGGGATGAAGAATAAAGGCGCAAAAAAACAGCAGGGCGTTCAGGTCCTGAATAGAGCAATTAGCCTATTAATGGAGCTCGCCAATTTTAAAAGAGAGGTTGAACTGGCCGAACTTGCTCGTAGAACGGGGCTAAACAAAAGCACCTCCTCTCGTATTCTCTCCACAATGGAAAATTGGAAGCTTGTGAGGCAAAATCCAATAACGCGCCGCTTCAGCTTGGGACATGTCCTCATCCACCTGGGAAACATGGCCTCCAGCCAGCTTTTTTTACCAGAACTCTTTCATTTCAGACTGGAAAAACTCATGGAGCTTACCGGGGAAACTTCCTCTCTGGTTATTTTGGACAAAGACAAAGCGGTTTACATTGATCAGGTTCAGCCCAGAAGCTTGATCAGATCCTTTCCCACTGTGGGCTCTGCTGTTTCTCTGCATTGCACGGCTGTGGGAAAGGTCTTATTGAGCGGAATGTCCAAAGAAGTACTCGAGAATCTTGTGAGAAAAGGTTTCCTTCCGGCCCTTACTACGAAAACTATTACTGACCCCAAAGCCCTGCTCAGACAGATCGAGGAAATCAAGTTGAAAGGCTATGCTGTGGATGACGAGGAAACCGAAATTGGTGGTAGGTGCATAGCGGCCCCCGTTTTCAATTCCAAAGGGGAAGTGATAGCGGCGGTGGGCATATCTGGCCCATCCTCCCGCGTCTCCTACGATAGGATTCCCGAGATGGCCAAAATCGTTATAGAGATAGCCAAAGAAATCTCAAGCGAGCTATCGCTTCCGTCCTTCAAGCAAGCTCATAAATAAAAGGAGGAGCAATTAAATGAGAGCCCTTTCAAAAAGCGCATTGGAAATGCCGGCTTCCGGGATCAGAGAAATAATGGAGCTGGCATGGAAAACCCCTGATTGCATTCACCTCGAGGTTGGACAGCCGGACTTTCCTACTCCAGAACATATTAAAGAAGCAGGAATTCAAGCTATTAGGAATAACTTCACCAGTTATACTCCCTCAAGAGGCATCGTTGAGCTTCGCGAGGCTATTTGCTTGAAGCTCCTGGATAAAAATGGGATTGGGGCAAGGGGTGAAAACGTCACTGTTTGTCCTGGAGCCGTCACCGCTCTTGACTCCTCCATCATGGCAATAGTTGAAGATGGAGATGAAGTGTTGCTTCCTGATCCGGGTTGGCCTAATCCTGAGATGATGGTCAGATTCCTCCAGGCCACCCCCGTCCATTACCTGCTTTACCCCTACCTGGGCTTCTTCCCTAAAGTCGATGAAATGGAAAAATTGATTACCAAAAAAACTAAGGCCATAGTTTTGAATACTCCCTCTAACCCTACCGGGGCCGTTTTCCCCAAAGAGCTGCTCCTTGAGATTTACAATCTGGTCTCCAAATATGACCTGTATTTGATCACCGATGAGATTTACGAGGACCTGGTTTTCGATGGAGAGTATTTCAGCATAGCCAGCCAGGACAAGGAAAACAGGGTAGTCAGCGTCTTCGGATTCTCCAAAAGCTACGCCATGACTGGCTGGCGCCTGGGGTATGTCTATGCGCCTAAAAACATCTCAGCGATCATCACCAAACTGCAGGAGCCTCTGGTCTCCTGCGCTTCTTCCATATCGCAAAAGGCAGCTGCGGCGGCACTTAATGGTCCGCGGGAGCCAGTGGAGATGATGAAAAATGTTTATCGGAGAAGACGGGATCTGGCCGTTTCCATCCTCAAGGAGCACGGCCTCTACGAGTATACGCCTGGAGGGGCGTTCTATGTCATGGTTAACGTAGGAAAACTGGGCAGAAACTCTCGACAAGTAGCCAAATTCCTGCTCAAAGAGTACAAGGTGGCCGTTGCTCCAGGAACCGCTTTTGGCCAAAGCATGGGAGAGTATGTTCGAGTCAGCCTGGCAGCAAGCGAGGAGGATATAAAAACCGGTCTGGAAAGGATATGCCGCGCTGTAAAGGAGGCGGCCTCCTGAAATTTTTCAAAACTTACTCAGATTTTTAGCCAGGTGTTCAAAATCAGGGAATGCCTCAAGTTCCATCCACTGAATTCTGGGGTCCCTCTTGAACCAGGTCATCTGGCGTTTGGCGAACTGCAGGCTTTTCCGCACGATCTGCTCCTTAGCTTCGTTGAGGGTGATTTTACCGGAAAGGAGCTCAATCACCTCCCTGTAGCCAATAGACTGCATGGGAATTAGCTCTGGCCCATATCCTTTATCCAGAAGCCCCTTCACCTCCTCCACCAGGCCCTGACGGAACATCTGCTCGGTCCGCTCTAACAGCCTTCTTTCCAGATCCTCTCTTCTCATACGCAAGCCCACGATCCTGAAGCCCTCCACCTCCATCCTCCGGCAAGAGAATGAGGAGAGGGGCCTGCCCGTGAGCTCCCAGACCTCGAGCGCCCGGACAATCCTTCGCAGGTCATTGGGGTGAATCCGGGATGCGGAAACCGGGTCCACGACCTGAAGTCTCCTGTGGAGAAAATCACTTCCTTTTTCCGCGGCTTCCTTTTCCAGCCTTTTGCGCAGTTCGACGTTGGCCCCCACCGAGGGGAAGAAAAAACTGTCCATCAGGGCGTAAAGGTAAAAGGGGGAACCACCGACTATCAAGTACCTGATGCCCTGCGCCACCAGCTGGGACATTTTTTCTTTTCCCGTCTTTTGAAAATCCGCCACGGAAAAATACTGGTCGGGCCAGACGAGGTCAATCAAATGATGAGGGGCCCTGCGCTGTTCCTCCGGCGTGGGTTTGGCAGTGCCAATGTCCATAAGTTTGAAAATCTGGCGGGAATCAGCGGAAATCACGTGGACTCCCGTGCCTTCTGCGATCTCCACTGCCAGGGCGGTCTTCCCCACCCCTGTGGGTCCCAGGAGTACTAAGGTCTCTTCCCTCGGAGCGACCATGGCGTCACATCCTCAACCCTTACAAGGGTCAGCTGACCAATCAGGTAATCCTCGCCTGTAAAAAACACTTCCTTGTTGGTGCGCGTCCTGCCGAGAAGGTGGCCTTTCGGGTCGCGACCCTCCACGAGTACCTCCACCACCTGGCCTGAAAGGGCGCTGTTTCTTTCGAGGGCGTGCTTTCTTTGCAGCTCCTGGAGAAAGTGCAGCCTTCTTGCCTTCTCTTCGGAAGGGATGGGATCCCCCAAAGGGTAAGCAGAGGTCCCTGGCCTGGGGGAATAGGTAAGAATGTGAGCGTTGTCGAAGTGAACCCTCTCCATCAGCTCAGCCGTCCTGAGGAAATCCTCCTCGCTCTCCTCCGGGTAGCCCACGATAATGTCTGTGGTGATGGAGGAATGGGGAATCTCCTTCCTGATAAAGGAAACGAGGTCAAGGTATTCCTCCCTGGTGTACCCCCGGTTCATGGAATTCAAAACCCTGCTGGAGCCAGACTGCACGGGAAGATGAAAGTGCTCGCAGACTTTGGACAGGTTTTTTATTTTCAGGACCAGCGATTTTGTAAAGTCTCTGGGATGAGAGGTGGTGTACCTGATCCTATCAATGCCCTCGATTTTCTGCGCTTCCTCAAGCAACCTCTCAAAGTTCCAGCCTTCAATCTCTTTCCCGTAGGAGTTCACGTTCTGGCCAAGGAGCATCACTTCCCGGAAACCCCACCGGGCTAAATCCTCGATTTCTTGGAGAATCTCTTCGGGTCTTCGGGACCATTCCCTTCCCCGCAGGTACGGAACCACGCAGTAGGAGCAGAAGTTGTCACAGCCAGAAGTTATGTTCACCAGAGCCGACACTCCCCTGTTTCTCTTATAAGCTATTTGGGGAAGCGGAGTCGGGGGATTAAATCCCCTTTTTTTCAAAATCGGAGAGAGAAGGCCAGGAAGGGAGCCCAGCTCCTCCGGTCCCAGAAGGAAATCCACAAAGGGCAGGCTCTTCAAGTAATCCTGTGCCCTCACGGCCATACACCCCATCACGCCCACTATCAGGGGGGGTTTTATAATTTTCATTTTTCTCAGCTCGCCAAGGAGGGTTCGGACTTTTTGCTCGGCTCTGTCCCTCACGGAGCAGGTGTTCAATAGTATCAGATCGGCTTCCTGGAGCGCTCCACGCTTCAGGCCAAAAGCCTCCAGCACTCCGGCTACGAGCTCGGAGTCGTGCACGTTCATCTGGCAACCGTAAGTTTTCAGATAGTACTTCATTTTCCTTGATGATAGCTATCCCCGGAAAAAATTAAAGGGAGGGAGCAAGCTCCCTCCCTTTAAGGCTCTCCAGAAAAACCCGATCAGGCTTTTTTCCTCGGTTCTAAGACCAGCCTGATTGCCGTTTTTTGTTCCCCCTCGACCTCCACCTGTGCAAAGCCCGGAACACAGACCAGGTCGATTCCGTCATTTTGCAAAAAGTTGCGCGCGATCGCCACAGCCTTGACAGCCTGATTAACTGCCCCAGCTCCAATGGCCTGAATTTCTGCGCGCTGGCTCTCCCGCACGGAGCCGGCAATGGCCCCTGCGACAGAGTGTGGATTAGAGCTCGCTGCTACTTTTAACATTTCCTCACCTTGGCTCAATTAAAAATTTGATCGCCGACCTGGGAGAACCATCAATTTCCACCTCTGTAAAGGCTGGGACGCAAATGAGGTCCACCCCGTTCGAAGCAACATAACCACGCGCGATTGCGATGGCTTTCACAGCCTGGTTCACCGCCTTGGGCCCAATAGCTTGAACCTCTGCGCACGTCCCCTCGCGGATTACATTAGCTACTGCGCCCGCAACGGCCCTTGGGTTCGATGTTGCCGCAACTTTCATGATTGCCATGTACATGCCTCCTCTCAACGATCGAGCTTTGCGTGTTTTATTTTATCACAACGATGGAATATATTGGAACCTTTTAATGTCAAGGGCTTTTCCGGTCAGCTCATCGAGCAAAATTTTCACCCCGCACATCTTCAGGTCCTTTTTGGCCACTTCAAAACTCACTGGCAGGCCGGTGAGGAACCTTTTCAGAATCGCCTCCTTCTCCACCCCGATCACGGAATCAAAGGCGCCGCTCATTCCCACATCGGTGATATAAGCTGTCCCCCTGGGAAGCACGCGTTCGTCGGCAGTCTGCACATGAGTGTGGGTACCGCAAACGGCGCTCACTTTCCCTTCAAGGAACCAGCCCAGGGCCACTTTCTCGGAAGTGGCTTCGGCGTGGAAGTCCACAATGATGTTGGAGGTTATCCGGGAAAGGTTGGCGACTTCCTGCTCTCCTCTCCTGAAGGGACAATCTATGGGGTCCATAAAGACTCTCCCTAAAAGGTTGAGCACGGCCACTTTCACGCCCTCCTTTTCCCAGATGTAGGAGTAATTTCCGGGAACCCCGGGGGGGTAGTTAGCCGGCCGGAGGACCCTCGGCTCCTGAACTATGTAGTCCATAATTTCTTTCTGCTTCCAGATATGGTTCCCTCCGGTCAAAATGTGGACCCCGCAGTCAAAAAGCTCCTCCGCAATTTGAGGAGTAAGCCCGTTTCCTCCTGCGGCGTTTTCCCCGTTAGCTATCACCAGGTGGGGGGAAAACTCCTCCATTAAATAGGGAAGACCCTCCTTGACCACCTGGCGCCCGGGCTTTCCCACGATGTCCCCGATGAAAAGAACTCGAATCATTTATTTAGCGTAATCCACAGCCCGAATTTCCCTGATTACGGTCACCTTGATCTGGCCGGGGTAAACCATCTCCTGCTCTACCCTCTTGGTGATGTCGTGAGCGAGCTTCACCGCACCCACATCATCAATCTGGTCGGGCTTGACCATAATGCGAATCTCCCTCCCGGCCTGAATGGCATAAGCCTTCTCCACTCCGGGGAAAGAGTCAGCGATGGACTCCAGCGACTCCAGGCGCTTGATGTAGGTTTCCAGGCTTTCCCTTCTGGCGCCCGGACGCGCAGCGGAGATGGCGTCAGCGAGCTGAATCAGCACAGGGTAAACGGTCTTTTGCTCGACGTCGCCGTGATGGGCGACCACCGCGTGAATCACATCCTCGGGCTCGTTGTATTTGCGCAGCAGGTCAGCTCCCACTGTGGCATGGGAGCCCTGATACTCGTGGCTTAAGGCCTTCCCGATGTCGTGCAGGAGCCCGGCACGGCAGGCAATCTGGGCGTCCACCTTCAGCTCCGCCGCAATCAGGGAGGAGAGGTGAGCAACCTCAATGGAATGCTGGAGGACGTTCTGGCCATAGCTCGTGCGATAAAAGAGGTGGCCGAGCATCTTTACTAAATCCGGGTGAAGGCCGCGCACGGAAGCCTCCATTACCGCCCTTTCTCCCTCTTCCTTTATGCGTTCATCGACTTCCTTCTGCGCTTTTTCCACCATTTCCTCGATCCGGGCAGGGTGAATTCTTCCGTCCATTATCAGCTTCTCAAGCGCAATCCTGGCCACTTCCCTCCTCACGGGATCAAAAGCGGAGAGGGTTACTGCTTCCGGGGTGTCATCAATAACCAGGTCCACTCCGGTGATGGTCTCGAAGGCACGGATGTTGCGCCCTTCCCTCCCTATTATCCTGCCCTTCATGTCGTCAGAAGGGATGGGCACAACGGAAACCGTGGCCTCTGTGGCATGGTCCACGGCAGTTCTCTGGATAGCAGAAATCAGGATATCCCTGGCTCTGGCTTCAGCTTCCTCGCGGGCCGCGTCCTCGAGCTCCTTCATCCTCTTGGCAATGTCGTGACGATATTCCTCCTCGGTCTTCTTCAGTAAGACTTCCCTGGCCTGCTCTTGAGTGATACCCGAGATCCTTTCCAGCTCTTTTCTTTCGGTCTCAATTTGCCTTAGGAGGCTCTCTTTCAGGTGGTTCAGCTCCTGCTCCCGAGCGTTGATGTTGCGCTCGCGCCTTTCCAGGTTCTCCAGGCGCCTATCCAGGATGGATTCCTTCTGGGTCACCCTCTTTTCCAGGCGCTGGATGTCGGCGCGTCTTTCCCGAACTTCCCTTTCCGCTTCGCTCTTTAAACGAAACGCTTCGTCCTTGGCCTCGATAAGCGCCTCTTTCTTTTTGGCCTCGGCCTCTTTTCTGGCTTCCTGAATAATCTTTTCCGCAGCTCCCCGCGCTTTGCCAATTTTGCGACGGGAAAAGAAATCAAAAAGGAGATATCCGAGTCCTACTCCCAGGACAAGTCCCACAACAATCCAGATAATATCCATATCTCTCATCCCCTTCTTTCAGAGGACGAGCGAAACCTTAAGAGCCTTTTAATCTCATGAGCACACGGTAAATAACGGAAGAGGAAAAGCCCTTGCCCTTCAAGAAGAAGGCCACCTTCTGGAAGCGCTCCGGGGAATCTGGAAGGGAGCGCCATTTCTTCTGGGCCAGCTTCCAGGCAACCTCTTCCTCCTTTTCTTTAATGAAAGGCTCGGCAACTTCCTCAATCAAACGCTCCGAAATTTTCTTGGATCTCAATTCCCTTTTTATGTAAAGGCTCCCTCGCGGCACAACCTCAGTGCGATGGTGAAGCCAGGATTCAAGGAATCTGGAATCGTCGAGCAGATCTTCCTCCTCCAGTTTTATCAAAGCGACTTTTCTAACTTCGGGAGAAAAGGACCTCTTTTTGAGATAATCATCAATCTCTCCCTTGCTTCTGGGCCTGAATTTCAGGTAGCGAACTGCTGCCTTTATCGCTTTGAGGCTCTCTTCAGTTTCGCTCATCACAGTTTATGGTTCGAAAGCTCCGTGTTCCTCCTCTCCTAAGGTCATTGGTAATTTTGCATCTTTTGTGTTCTGGCGGATTTTCTCCTCCAGCTCTTTTATCAACTCCGGGTGTTCCTCAAGGTAGGCCTTCACGTTCTCGCGGCCCTGTCCCAGGCGCATATCGTTGTAGGAGAACCAGGCACCGGTCTTACTGATCACTCCGGTAGAGATTGCCAGATCAAGGACACAGCCAATCCGGGAAATGCCCCTGCCGTAAATGAGGTCGAACTCGGCCTGGCGGAAAGGAGGGGCCAGCTTGTTCTTGACCACTTTAACGCGCACCCGAGCGCCCACGACGTCATTGCCCTGCTTGATGGAGTCCACGCGGCGCATCTCCAGGCGCACGGAAGAGTAGAACTTGAGCGCCCTTCCTCCGGGAGTAACTTCCGGGTTCCCGAACATCACCCCCACCTTTTCCCTGAGCTGGTTCGTGAAAACCACGCAGGTGTTGGAGCGGGAGATTGCTCCGGCGAGCTTGCGCAACGCCTGGGACATAAGTCTGGCCTGCAGGCCGATGTAGGCGTCTCCCATTTCTCCCTCGAGTTCCGTTTTGGGAACCAGGGCCGCCACGCTATCAATGGCCACTACATCAACGGCTCCCGAGCGCACCAGGAGCTCGGCAATGTCCAGAGCCTGTTCCCCAGAGTCGGGCTGAGAAACGTACAGGTTTTCCACATCCACACCCAGATGTCTGGCGTAGATGGGATCAAGCGAGTGCTCGACATCGATGTAGGCCGCTTTACCCCCTGTCTTCTGCGCTTCGGCGATGATGTGCAGGACGAGCGTGCTCTTCCCGGAAGCCTCCTGTCCGTATATTTCCACTATTCTTCCCCGGGGAACCCCTCCAATACCTAAAGCCAAATCCAAAGTCAAAGCACCCGTGGGAATGATGTCCATACTAAAGTGCGTCGATTCGCCCAGGCGCATTATGGAACCTTTGCCAAATCTTTTCTCGATCTGGCCGATTGCTATGTCTAATGCTTTCTCCTTCTCTTCCACACGGATCTCCTTCCGTAACAAACTTTATAATTTGATTTAAGAATATCACTTATACCCTGTCAAACAAAAGCTCTTTTTCCTGCACAAATGGCTGAATACACCTTTAAAGGAAGTCATTTTGCGCCTTTCCAGATTAGCCAGGCAAAAAGAAAAAGTACAAAAAGCCAGATGAGGATGATAATGGCACCCGAAGCCCAGAAAATCGGCCTTTTGCCCTTTGGTTCTTCCCGCGCTTTTTCCCGGCATTCCCCAAGGATATCTCCGGGAATCATCCTCAATGAGAGGGCAACGCCTGCGGGGATGAGCACCAGGTCATCAAGGTAGCCAATAATGGGGATGAAATCTGGAATGAGATCAATGGGAGAGAATGCATACCCCACAACGAGAACGAGAAAAAGCCTGGCGTACCAGGGAGTGCGAGGATGACGGAGAGCGAGGTATAGGGCATAGGTTTCAGTCTTCAGTTTTTTTGCTTTCTCCCTCCAGGATTGAATGTTCATTCCAAAGGCAACTGGAAAAGGAGGTCGTAAATCGAGCCTGAGGGAGTGAGGGTACTCTTAAAAAGGCAGATCTCGTTCACCTGAAATACCTTCTCCGGAGGCGAAATTTCCGTAAGCATTTTTTTCAGCTGGGCAAGATCGCGGGGAGAGCGCACTCTCCCTAAAGTAAGATGAGCCTGGAAGGGCTTGTCCTCAGGGGGAAACCCCTCTTCCCTGAGTGCTTTATCCAGGGCCGCGGCCATGGCCACCATCTCCCTTTCCCCTTTTTTCAACCCCAGCCAGATTACGCGGGGAGAGGAAAAGGAGGGAAAGGCGCCCAGGGCACCGGTTTCCGCCTGGATGGCTCTAAAATTGCCCAGGGCACTGATGGATTTTTTCACCTTCGGGATTTTTTCCTCTTCCACTTCTCCCAGAAAACGCAGGGTGAAGTGCAGGTTTTCCCTCTCTACCCACTTCACGTCCGCTCGAGATGCCTCGAGCTTTTCCTGAATTCCCACAATTAAATCCTTGACCTCATCGGGAATGGGAACAGCAATGAAAGTACGCATTATTACTCCTTTGCATTTTTTTAAAATTGGTGGGAGCTGACTCTTTCCAGCTCACAATTAATATATTAGCAGTTGAAATACATTAGCGGCTGAGAAGGGCAAAAATTGCTTGGGCAAGGGGAAAAGAAGATCTTCCATCCTTGATGTGGGCCCGAAGTGTCCCTCTGGATTTTTTGCCTTTTACCAGCAAAGAACAAAGAAGGAATCTCGTGACAAACGCTCCCTGCTGCGAACAAGGCCGCCGTACATAACTAAGTTCTACTGAACCGGTTCTATGGAAAATTTTTAGATTTTTTGGTATAATTCACAGTGCCGAAAGGCAGGAGCGGAGAGAAGTGAATAGAGCGAAGCAAGCGCAAAATAGGCTTTTCATCAACCTTGCGGGAGCTATTGCGAAATTTTCCGTAATAGTCCTGTTGGGGATTTTTTTTCTTCTGTCTTCTTATCCCTTAAGCCCCTCAGTCTTAGGTCAAAATTACCTTCAGTTCAGCGACATATCCTCTTCCTGGGCCAGGGAAGAAATTCTCAAGCTCACAGAGGTGGGTATAATTTCCGGTTTCCCTGATGGCACCTTCCACCCCGCGGATCCTGTCTCCAGAGCGGAATTCGTCAAGATGGTGGTCTCCTCTTTTGCCTCTCCCTCGGAAAGCCCTCCTTCCTTCAAGGACGTCTCCCAGGATTTCTGGGGTTCCCGCTACATTTCCGGGGCTCAGGTGATGGGGTGGATCACAGGGTTCCCGGATGGCACCTTCAGGCCCCAGGAACCGATGACCAGGGCCCAGGTCCTGGCGGTTCTCTCCAGGATTGCAGAATGGAAAGAGGAAGCCTGGCCTTACCAAATGCAACCCTCTTCCTGGGCCACCGGGATCGTGGCTGCTGCCTTGAAGAACAATGTCATCCGCACGAATGAGACCTACTGGGATTTAAGCCAGCAGTTTGCTGATTTCGCCTGCGACCGTCAGGAAGTGGCGGCCTTCCTGAAAAGGATGCTGGAAGAGGTGCGACCCTCCCTTTTCTCCTCCGTAGAGGTGGCCGGCCAGACCTCCAGCATTTCCCTGGATGAAAGAGCGGCCTTTCTCCTTAATCTGATTAACCAGGAAAGGGCCAAGGCCGGATTAAACAGCCTGATCTGGAACTCCAGGTTAGAAAGTTTTGCCCAGGGATACGCCACCGAGATGGGCGAGCACGGATTCTTCTCCCACGTTTCCCCGATCTCCGGAAGCTTCCAGGAAAGGGCCAAGGTGCTCTTTGACCAGGGCTTCACCTTTGTGGGCGAGAACCTGGCCCGCGTGAACAACATCGGCTCCTTCACCACGGAGGCGCTTCTTTCCTCCATCCACAATTCCTTTATGAACTCCCCCACTCACAGGGACAACATCATGAATCCCAACTGGACCTCGGTGGGAATGGGTTTCTGGAGCGATGGGAACTGGCTTTATGTGGCAGTGTGCTTTGGTGCCCAGTAAGTTTCCGGGACAGAACTTTGGATCGTCGCCAGTGTTTCGGACGCTGTCCGGAGCACATTTACATAAATCTTCACGGAATTGGTCTTCTCAAAATCTAAAACAGGGGGGTGATTAAAAAGACCTTTAACCAGTGCCACACAACTTAATAATCTGCAGCTCCTGTTATTAACCCGATGCCCCAATTGTCCCTGAAGCTTCTCTTATGATCCCCGACAACGTGGCCTTCGCTTGAAAACAACAGGCTGAGGTATCCCGAACAATATAGAAAGCTCGAACAAACAAAAAGATCGAACAAACGCGAAGTTACGAAGACATTGACCAGGTTATTCCGTTTAAAAATAGCTGTGGGTTAGGTTTTAGCGCCATTCTTAGAGTATTGACTTGTCGCTGTATGATTATGGCAAGAAGTTGTTTGTCCTTCCCCAGAACGGCGCGCAGTGTAGTATTATTCCTATTTTGCGGGTTTTATGTGCAAAAATTTTTTTTCAAAAAATATTGACAACCCGGTCCCCTGTCTGGTAAAGTATGACGAAATACTCCTGGTTAAATTGGGCTGGCCCGCAACGCACAAAACAAACAGCTCTGGTGGTCAAAATAATTTCTCCGGTGTGTTTTTGGACATAGAATGCCCCTGAATAAGTTTATTAAATTAAAGGAGGAGAAGTGTAGGAGCAGTCAGAAAAAGCGGAAGCGAGGAAGCCTCTCTGCATAATTTGGGCACCAAGAGGGGTGGAGCTTGAGGTGCAACCGGCCGCTAAGGATTTTTTGAGCGAGCCGGTTTTTTGTTTTTAGGGCAAATTAGTTTTGAGAAGATCAGTTTAGAAGGGAGAGATTAAAGGGTAAGTTAGAAATAAAAGCGGAAGCGAGGAAGCCTCTCTGCATAATTTGGGCACCAAGAGGGGTGGAGCTTGAGGTGCAACCGGCCGCTAAGGATTTTTTGAGCGAGCCGGTTTTTTGTTTTTAAAAACGATTCCTAAAAGGAGGAATTAAATTGATGGGAAAGAAATTGTCAAGAAGTCCAGGCCTGAGAGCGGTGGTGATGTTCCTCATTATCGCCCTGGCCTTAGGTATTTATTTGCCGCCGGTCGGTATAAGCGCGGCTGACACAGGAGAGCCGAGGGAACCCGTTGCTCCCCGGGTAGTTCCAGTAGAGGAGCCGGAGCCCGCAGAAGAGCCGCCTTCCATTACTGACTCTCCAACCCCTGTTATTGACAGGCCACCAGACGAGACAGATTGCCACGCTGCGATTGAGATATATAAAACTGGAAAAAGCGGTCAACCCCTTAAAGATGCGGAATTCACTCTTTTCCAAGATAACAACAATAACGGGATTCACGAACCGGGTGAAAATACAAAAATAAAGGGCCCAACAAAAACAAATAATTCGGGATATTTAAAATGGACCGATATCGACGCCACCGATAAGTATTATGTACTAGTGGAAACAGACCCACCTCCTGGCTACGGCAAAGTGGCAGATATTGCAATACATCTGACTGCTGAAGATGACGGGAAAACTTTTACTTATAACCTTGCTGACCCTCCAGTTACCTCTCTTGACGTGTCAAAAACTGCTAAAGGCTACACGCAATCTGAATATCAATGGACGATTGAAAAAACTGCCTCGCCTGTTGAGTTTCATTGGGCAGTTGGGCAGTCAGGGACCGTTACTTACACGGTGCACGTGGAGAGGCTTTCCGGCACTCCAGTATCTTATGTAGAGGGGGTCATCACGGTAAAAAATGACGACACGAACCCCACTGTGGGACTCCGGATCGTAGATGAAGTAGAAAAGAGAACAGGAGGTTCTTGGACGGGTACAGCCAGCGCCCCCGTTCCTGCAAGAGACCTTGCGGCCGGAGAGACAGCCCAATTCCCATACAGGGTTTATTTCGATTACGAAGAAGGAAAGACATATAGAAATCACGTTATGGTAACAATAGACAACCATCCTGATGGGACTCACACTTTCAATGCTCTAAAAGATTTCACTGTAACCGCTACAGGTGGTGCGAATGCAACTGTTCAGGTCAGGGATGAAACCTTTTCCATTGACCTGGGAAGCACCTCTACAAGCACTACCTTTACCTTTACCAAAACCTTCACCTGCACTGGCCCGGGAGATAAGACAGTCACTAACTGGGCTGTTGTTATTGGAGACAATGGAACAGAACTTGATCGTGATGATGCAACAGTAACCTTCTATCAGCAATATGGGTCCGTGACTCTGAACAAGAAATACGCTGAGGGTTCTGGCACCACCACTGCCACCTTCACCCTGAGCGGACCTGGTGGGTACCTGGAGAAAAAGACCATCTTCGGTGCTGGAAGCGCGACCTGGGATGGACTTGAGTACGGCACATATACCTTGAGCGAGGAATTGCCACCCGAATACGAGGTCACTGAGGATATCCCGGATTCTTTTGTGATCGACGGTAACCATTTAAGCTATACCTTCACTGCCACCAACACCCAGAAGCTGGGTTCGGTGGAGATCACCAAGGTGGATCAGGACGGGAACAAACTGGCGGGGGCTCAATTCACCCTCACCGGTCCCAGCTACCCTGCCCCTGCCGGGAGCACAAAGACCACGAACGGGGAAAACCCCCTGAAATGGGAAAACCTGAATTGGGGAGAGTACACCCTGGTGGAGACCGGAGTGCCTGTAGGGTACACGGGAGCTTTCTCTCAGACCTTCACGGTCACCGCTAACGCCCTCTCCTTCACCTTCACTGCCACCAACACCCAGAAGCTGGGTTCGGTGGAGATCACCAAGGTGGATCAGGACGGGAACAAACTGGCGGGGGCTCAATTCACCCTCACCGGTCCCAGCTACCCTGCCCCTGCCGGGA
>Ga0315280_10000197_pt1 | contig 118430 bp, 92 predicted proteins | sample YL17G06_40_MG_FD_203697 | JGI IMG/M metagenome (GOLD analysis project Ga0315280, IMG submission 203697) | Sediment microbial communities from Yellowstone Lake, YNP, Wyoming, USA - YL17G06_40 | ecosystem: Environmental > Aquatic > Freshwater > Lake > Sediment | place: USA: Wyoming | collected... | reverse complement strand
TCTCGTCTGCCATCTCTCCTGCTCCTTTCTCGCCTGTACATTTCGCCGTCCAGGAGCAGGAACACCGGGCTCAACCCAACTCAAAGCGTAGCTTGCCTCGTGTCCCACAATCGCTGAAGACGTACACTAGCATTCCCTGTGAGTGAGCTGCGGCGGGGCTGTTACTTCTCTGGGTACAGCACCGATACCACCTGTCTGGACAGTCTGCTCCGGGCGGCCACATGGATGTCCCGAGACGCCGTCGAGAGCGACCCGCGAGTGAAGCAGGTCATACCGTACACGCTCGTGCGGCACGAGGGCCGATATCTGTCATACCAGCGCGCGGGCCTTGGTCAGGAGCGACGCCTTTGGGGTCGGCACTCCGTAGGCATTGGCGGGCATGTGACGGTGGTAGACGGGCAATTCGGCGTGTCCGGATCCGCACAAGACATAGTCAGGAATGCGGCGGAGCGCGAGCTGCAGGAGGAAATCCATGTCGGCCTCCCCGCCCTTCGCTCCATAGGACTTCTCAACGACGACAGCGACCCCGTGGGGGCTGTGCACTTCGGCGTGGTCTTCCTGGCTGACGCCAGTGGCCCGGATGTGCAGCCGCGCGAACCGGCCCTCACGGTGGACATGAGCTATCTCGACTGCGAGACACTCCGGTCACGGGTGCGCTTCTACGAGCCCTGGTCTCAGCTCCTCATCAACGCTCTACCTCTTACGTGACGGACTCGGTCTCAGCCACAAGGGCGTCCGCGCCACCGATGCTCCGCTATGCTGCTGAAGAAGACCTTCGTGCGTCCCGGCCATTGCCGCGCCGTTTCCTGAGCGTTGTCCTCAGGCCGGACGTGAGCCACCGCGCGCGCCACGCCAGCTTCTGCCACCCTGCCCACTCAGTGTGACGTAGACACTCCGCCAGCCCCGGCGCTACTATGCCGCAGTGCTCGCGCAACAGCAATGCGCACTTGAGGAGTCCCGGCCGGTCGTCGATACTGTCGGAGCGGGACAGGAGCAACCGCAGGTCCTCGCAACGTGGGATACTGCCCCTTCCGATGGACGTGAGGAGTTCTCGGCGGGTGAAGTTGATGACGCCAAGCACGCTGTCCATCTCCGCATAGGTGCTCGCTAGTGACGTGTCAACCGGCTTGGCCCACGACGGCACACTCACATGCCTCCGTAGCAGAGGTATCTCGTCGTATAGCCTCACGAGCTTAGTTTTCATGTGCGGGTCGCGGTCCACTGCATCACGCGCATCGCAGAGGTCGTTGAATGCGTCCAGCGCGAGAGACACTGGGAATACCCACCGCAAAGGACGCGGTAGCCTCTGTGTGTCGCGGTACCAGTGTAGGAGTGTGACACGGGTCTCCAGATACTCCTGCCGAAGCAAGTCAGTACTCCCGGCGCCGCGACTCGCGATGGTATACATCCTCTCGATGTTCCGGAACCCGCGCCACGCCTGGAAGTACTCGCCGCTCAGCCACCAGCTCTTGGTTGACTGGTGAAGGAAGTAGAGCTGCTCCGGGGGGTTCGACTGCGGCAGCTGAGTCAAGAGTGTACGCGCCGACCTGTACATGCCGATGTCGCGGAACCCGCTGCACATGAAGTCGATGGCGAGGAACCTGGACCGTTCGTCGCGACCTCGAGTCTGGGCTACCTTCAGGAGTTCGCCGGATAAGCTCGCTACCTCTCGCCCGATGCCCATGTGTACGAACAGGCCGGCGGTGTTGAGGACCCGCTGTTCGTGTCCCAGGTGTTGCTGTGCCGTTGATCCCGCACGGGGTGCAGAGTGTGTCGCGGGGGCCGAATCATCCGCATGCATGCCCCACATGGGTTGCAGCACATCGACGAACTGGGAAGTCCGGGCCTCAATCTGGTGGACTGTCGCACCGCAACGTCTGAGAGAGTCGAGGATGGCATAGCCTTCGACATCGGACTTCACCTCACCAAGGGCGAGGGCCGGCCGAGCCGCCGAATGCCTGACCCAGATGACTGTCAATGCGACCAGATCGAAGCCGGTGTCTGGTAGTCCGGTGAAGAAGGGGTTCACGTCGAAGTAGTCACGGCCGCTATACCCCAGAAACACCAGACACCGACTCGCCGCCATCACTTGCTGGATCAGTTGACAGAGCTGGTGCGATAGACCTGCCGCGATGTTCCGGATGCAGGCGCCGAGGGTGGAAAGGTTGGATGGGTCGAACCGGCCATGGAGATGTGCGAGCACGCGATGTGAGGGGATGCCTCTGGCCTCATAGGTGCTGGTGCTGTCAACAACAGCCACCGGAGCGTCTGGAGCAAGGGCCCTTTCGATGCAGGTGTCGAAGTTGGTTGTGATGTGGCTCCCGCCGTTTGCCAGATGCTCAGCAAGGAACCTGTGCAGCCGATTCGGGAGTGCCGTGGAACACGGCGACAGGATGCGCAGCACCTCGTAGCCACCCGTCTTCAGAAGCCCCTCGAACACCGCCTCCAACCTCGGGATCGGCTTCGGATTGCCATACGCATCCTGCATATGGCACTTGCGGAAGTAGTCGCCTAGCTTCTCCCACGTCCCAGGCAGACAGTAGGTGTTGACCACTGATTCGGTGAGAGTCGCTCCGAGAGGCAGGTCCGTGGGCGGGTCCCGGGAAACGCCGGCTCCGGTCCAGAAGACAACGTCCGCCGGTGCAAGGTTAGGCGGCAGCAGGCGCCTGCACTCGTCCGAGGTCAGACACTGATCCGGCATGACGGGCTCAAGTTACAGCGTTTGGTCGGTGCCATTGTACACTGGAATCGGCGATCCGGGAGGAAGGCGCCCTGATGATCAGGTGCCACCCGAGGATCGTGCGACACGCGCTTAGCAGGCTGAGCGCTATGTCAATAGCCGTCCCATAGGCAGCCTGGATCGGTGCGCTACGCCTGGTACGCGACGGTAAGACCGTGTGGGCAGCGGCTGGGGGGAGGTGACCGGGAACGCGGGACTGGCTGTGCCGGGGGGCTCGGAGGGCCGCGCTAGGCGCCGGGAGACGCGCCAGGCCTCGCGGCGGCACCGGCCGTGGTGGATGGTCGGGTCAGGCGGCGAGTCGGTAGGCGGTCATCTGGAGTCGGCAAAGGCACGGCGCTCGATGTTGGGCGGTAGCAGTCTGGCTGACTTCTCGGGTTTGTTCCACTGCTCCCCGCGATGGATCACATCAGCCATCGGACGAGCGAGAGCGTTTCGCGAGCGGCATGTCCTAGGCAAACGTTCCCAGGATCGAACTCCCCGACCTCGTCCACATCTGGAGACAGTTCGATCCTGAGTAACGCTTCCTCCACCATGCTCTAGGTCTCGAACCGTGTTTCTCCGGTCAACGACCGCCTCCGGAAGGTGCGGCTCCTGTCCTGCAATTCCCTAGCTTCTCCGCGTTTCCACACGCCTCAGACATGTGGACGAGCGGCACCCGTTTGGGTGCGAGGTCCGCCTTGGCACGGCCTTCTCGCTCTCTCTTTCTCTGAGACATGTGCACTCGACCCACCTCGTCCACATGTAGGGACATCCGGCATTTTGCTTGCCTTTTCGCATGGCTGTTTGAGCAGTTCGAAAGTCACGTATGGAGTAGGATTGCGACACTTCCAAACCCTTGCCCGTGCGTGATGGCCCCGAGGAGAGCGCCCATGCACAGCCTGCCGGACTTGGGCCTCAGAAGCCCTGTAATGGCGCCTGTTTGGCAACAAGGATGGACTTGACTTGCTTGCCCACCAGAGCGTGAATGACCTCCTGACTGGCGGCATCAGAACGCCATGTCAGGAGGTATGTCCACGATGGTGATGAGCAGACAGAAGACACCGATGGTCGTCAGTGCCCGTTCGCGAGAAGGACGGGGAACGCCTGATCGCGCGGTGTCGGGGGACCTGACCTGGGACCGGGCGATCCGGCTCTTCCTGGAAGGCTGGGCGGCCGACCATCCGGGGATACGGCCCGGCACACTCGGGCATTACCGCGATCAGCTGATCACCCGCCTGGCCGCTTTCGCCCAGGACCGGGGCATCGCCCGCGTCCCCGACTTCAGCCGCCATGACCTGCGCGCTTTCGTCGCCTGGCTCGACGGCCTGGTGACCTACGCCGGGAGCCCGCTCACCCCGCGAGGGAAGCAGATGGCGCTGGATGCGGCAAAGCGATTCCTCCTCTGGCTGCACCAGGAGCGGCTGATCCCGGACGATATCACGGCAGGCGTCAAGAAGTACCGCCTGGATAAGGACCCGGAGCCCAGAGCCACGCCAAGTGCGGACCTGGAGAAGATCCTATCCTCCCTCGACCTGAGCACGCCCACGGGGGTACGGAACACCGCTATGATCCATCTGATGGCGTTCTGCGGCCTCCGGGTGTCCGAGCTGGTGGGCCTGAACGCCAACGATCTCGACCTGGAGGAGGGCCGGATCCGGGTGAGGGCAGAGACCAGCAAGGGGAGGCGCACCCGGTTCGTGGATCTGCCCCTGACCATGTGCGAGGGGAAGGAGATGGTCAAGCCAGAGGTGGCCGGCCTCATGGCGTCGTGGCTGCGGATCAGGTCTGAGACCTGCCCTCAGCTAGGCGAGGAGGAGGCGCTGTTCGTAACACTCGGGCCGAATCAGTACGCATTCGGAACCACGGGCACTGACGCGAGTGTTCGGCCGCCGGGCGAACGCCTGACCACACACGCAGTGCGTACGGTCCTGAAGCGTCTCGCCGCCGAGGCGGGTGTCGATCCGCATCTGGTCACGCCCCACCGGCTGCGTCACTACTTCGGCCTGACCTCCGCGATGGCCGGCGTCCCCACCACTGCCCTGATGCGCGCCATGGGCCACCGCAGCCCGATCATGACGGCCCGCTACTCCGAGTTCGCCGACGCGGAGCGGAGGTGGGCCTTCGCGAGGGCGGATATTACGAAGGGGATCAGCAAGCCGTCTTCCAACACTGCCGCGCTCACACGCTGACCGAGCCTCGGCCCTTCGCCGCCCTCTCTGCGGGGCTTGCGCAGGGGTGGCAGGAGACAAGCTCCTACCCAACGTGCAGTCGGGTGGGTAGTCTGTTGACCCCAGGTTGTTCGTCTCGTAGACTATGTGTGGTCGGTGTGCGGTTGGCCGATCGGACACATGAGCCGCCCGCTCGGAGCTTATGATCTCCGTCATATGATCGAGCAAGGAGGGTCATCCCATGGCCATCTGCAGAGACGAACACGACAACGCCAAGTGCTCCTATGGGTCAGGCCAAGTATGCGGGCGAGATGCCTACAAAGACGACGACAGCGGGCGGTGTATCTGCCACTCAAAGAAGCCTAACAAAGACCCCGATGCATTCCAGTCTGAAATCGGAGCAATGCTGCGCGAGAAGAACTACGACTTCAGCGGCTTCGTGTTCCCAGCCGAGGCAGACTTCAGCGACAGGGAGTTCGAGTCCTCCGTCAGGTTTGGCAGTTCGGTGTTCCGAGGGGCTGTGTCGTTCAAGGGCTCGACGTTCAGAGGCGACGCCGATTTCCGGGAAGCTGAGTTCGTGGGCGACGCCGACTTCAACGAGGCGGTGTTCGTGGACACGGTTAACTTCACGGGGGCCAGGTTCAACGACTGCGCTCACTTCCTGTCGGCGCAGTTTCGGGGCAGGGCGAAGTTCGCGCACGCCCGCTTCCAACTCTGCGATGCGTCATTCCGATGCGATACGTACTTCACTGAGGCGACATTCGAGTGCCCTGTTGACTTCATACGTGCGAAGTTTCACGGTGCGGTCCATTTCACAGGTGTCACGTTCCGTGACGCGGCGCTATTCGTCGGGTACGGGGACGATAGGATCTTCTCCGACCAACGAGACGCGGGGTTCGAGGTTGTCCGCTTCGAGCGACCGCACTTGGTTGGCTTCCAGCACGTCTGCCTGAAACGGGCGCGGTTCCCCCAGACCGATGTGCGGAAGGTCAGTTTCGTCGACGTAAAGTGGGCCGAACGACCGGGCGGCCGTCCCGCCGTATGGGATGAACTGAGGCCGGAACCGAACGGCAAGAAAGACTACGCCATGATTGGCTGGCTTTACCGGCAATTGAAGTACAACTACGAGGAGCAACGGGACCCCATCCCTGCTGGCGACTTCCACTTCGGCGAGATGGAGATGCGACGCCGCTTAGGCAAAGGTCCGGTGTTCCTCTGGCTTTACCGCGTGCTTAGCGGGTATGGTGAGAGCTACCTTCGGGCGCTCGGAGCAATCGGCTTGGTAATCCTCGCCTTTGCGGCGGCATTCGCCAAGCTTCCTGCTCTCGCCATCCAAGTTGTCCCGCCCTCGGGGACTCCGCACATCGTCGGCGAGTTCTGGCCCAGTCTACTGTACTCGGGCATGTGCTTCCTACTCCGACCAGATAAGCCCTATCAGCCTGTGCATATGGAAGGGCGCTACGTGTCAGTGGCGGAGGGCATCATCGGTCCTGCTCTGATCGCCATGTTTGTGCTGGCGTTGAACCGGCGGTTCAAGCGGTGATGTACCGGGCAGGAGGCGAAGCTCCTGCCCTACGAACTGCTCCACGCGGACCGCCTGTTCTTCGTCTCTTCCGCGCCGCTCTTCCCCTACTGACAGCATCGCCCTCAGGTGCTAGAATCAGGGCGGTGACAGCCCGTTCGGCGCGACCAGCTGAGATTCGCATACCCGGTCTGCGCCCGGAATGTGACCGGAAAAGGGCGGCTGAGGCGCGCCGCTGTGCGCTTCTCAGGGCTGTCTGTACCTTGTTGTCTTGCGGAAACGGACCTTGTCGGATACGGCGCCGGCGTAGCTCAGTTGGCAGAGCGGCTGATTTGTAATCAGCTGGTCGCGGGTTCGATTCCTGCCGCCGGCTCCACCATTCTCATGCGCACCAAGCACATGAGAATGGTGACCCCGAGCGAAGTCGAGGGGCCACCACATGACCGATGACCGGTCACATGGCATGTGTACATCGTCCGTTGTTCCGACGGGTCTCTCTACACGGGGATTGCTATTGACCCCGAGGAGCGAGTGCGCGTCCACAACCAGGGACAGGGCGCCGAGTATACGGCGCGACGTCGTCCCGTAGTGCTGGTCTACTCAGAGCCACACGCATGCAAGTCGGCCGCTCACAGGCGCGAGGTTCAGGTGAAAGCTTGGCGCCCCGGCAAGAAGGAGCAACTCGTCCGCGGGTTTGCCTCGGCAGGCTCGGGATAAACGATTCCTGCCGTCAGCAGCAAAGCTGATGACCCCGAGCGAGTGCCCGAACCAAGCAAGTCGAGGGGCCACCCATGCCTGACACTCGCGCCTGGACCTTCTACATCCTGCGCTGCGCCGATGGATCGCTCTACTGCGGCATCGCGCTGGACGCCGCAGACCGGGTGCGCATTCACAATGCAGGCCAAGGCGCGGACTACACCGCCCGCCGCAGGCCGGTGCGTCTGGTTCACACAGAGATCCACCCCACAAAGGTCGCAGCTCACAGGCGCGAGGTTCAGGTGAAAGCTTGGCGCTCTGGCAGGAAGGAGCAGCTCGTCCGCGGGTTTCCCTCGGCAGGCTCGGGATAAACGATTCCTGCCGCCGGCAGCATGGATGGTGACCCCGAGCGAGTGACCCAAGGAAGCGAGTCGAGGGGCCATCTCGGTAGGGGAGCGGCTCTGCCCTCCCGAATCCCTTCCCCATGCGCAAGACGCGCCGACCCCGCAAAGCCGGGCCCCTGAAGCCCCAGGCCCCCCAGCCGCGGGTGATCCCACGCCGCACTCGGCTAGCAGTCGGCCTCCTTGTCTTCATCGCCCTGATGCTCATCTACCAGGCGACCGTGCTGCGGACCGCGGTTGACCAGGACAGCGGCGAGCTGGTGGCTGCGGTGCACGTCCAGGGCATACCGCACCCGACGGGTTACCCGCTCTGGCTGCTGCTCGGCCGCCTCTTCGACTATCTCCCTCTGGGTGGGACCACCGCCTACCGGGTCGGCATGATGTGCGCGGTAGGCGTCGCCGCCGCCGGCGCGCTCACCTCGCTGGCGGCGCTGGCGCTGACCGGGGAGGCGCTCCCCGCGCTCTTCGCCGGCCTCGCCTTCGGGCTGTGGACGCCTCCCTGGGCCGACCTCGCGCGGGCCATGGTCCACGCCATCACCGGCCTCTTCGTCGCCATCGCCATCCTCGGGCTGCGCCGGTGGAATGCAGAACGCTCGGCCAAGTCTCTGCTCTGGCTCTCCCTGGCGGTGGGATTCGCGGCGATGCACCATCGCACCGCCTTCCTCGTGCTCGCGCCCGCGTTCCTGACCGCCTACGCGCTGACCCCGCCCCGTTGCCGCGGCCGCTACTGGGCGTTAGCCTGGCTGGGGGTGACCGGCCTGGTAGTATCGCTGGCGAGCCACTTCGGCATGGTCGTCATGGCCATTGCTTTCATCGTGATGCTGAGCTACGCGCTGGTGAGGCGAACCTGCTTCCGAACCTACCTGGCCGGGGTCTGCCTCTTCCTCGCCCCGTTCACATGCTACGTCTACCTCTGGATCAGGGCGCTGGCCCGGCCGGCCGTCAACTGGACCGATCCCACCACCCTCGACCGCCTGATCTACCACGTCTTCGCGAAGCAATACCTCCATTTCGCGTTCGCGAACGATTCCTCCCAGATGCTCGACTACGCAGCCAAGCTCGCGCCCGATCTGCTCGCGCCCAGCCTGGGGCTAGGCCTCCTCTTAGGGATCGCGGGCCTCCCTCTCATCATCTGGGGTTGGGTGCTCTGGCGACGCCGCGAGCCCGCGGTTGCCCTGTCACTGCTGGTTGGCTCAGCGCTGCTGGCATTGTGGGTGCTGAAATGGGGAGAGGCCTCCGACCTCAAGCACTTCTTCTCTCCCCTGGGACCGGGGCTGGCGATCGCCGGCGCGCTGGCGCTGGCCCAGGTGGGCTCACTTCCCCGGCTCGGCCGGCTGCGACTTGCTGCGCCCGCGGTGCTGGGTGTGCTGGTGTGCGGTAGCCTGGCCCTGGCCAACTACCCGCGCTGCGACTTCAGTGACCGCTGGGCCAATCGCGACCGGTGGGCGGCCGTGCTGCTCCAGATGGAGCCCAACGCGGTCTTCGTCTCGGATTTCGACCAGCCGAGCTTCGTGACTCTCTACCTCCAGAACGTAGAGGGTCTGCGCCCCGACGTGACCCTGATCCGCACTGTCCGGCTGCCCGCGCCCTCGCAGCCGGACCAGTGGTATCTCAACCTGATCGGGGACCGCGGCCTTCGGGAGGCGGTGCGGGTGAGCTGGCAAGAGGCGCTCCGCGCGGCGCAGGAGATTCATGAGCAGAGCGCCCTCTTTGCCTATCTCCTCGCCAAGCGCTTGCCTGCCAGACCAGTCTACGCCGTCCACGGGCCCATGCAGGTGCGGCCGCCCGGGCCGCCCTACTTCATGGGGTTGAGCGAAGACCTGGTCCGGCTGACGGCCCTGCCTTCCGACATGACGCGGAGACAGGCGCCCACCCCAGCTCTCGCGTCGCTCCCCGGCGGGATCACCCTGGCCGCGTTCAAGCTGGACCGCGGCGAGGCCGGCGCGGGCGAGACGGTGGGCTTCGCCGCGGACTGGCGGCTCGCCAATCCCTTGTCCCGACTCCAATTCGCGGTCGCTCTGCTGCCGGAGGGAATGGACTTCACGCGCGCCCTCACGAAGACCGACACAGCAGAGCGCCTGGTGCAAGCATTTCCCCTCTGCTACGGCCTCTGGGGAACGGGCCCGTCCCCCGAAGGCACGGCCTACGAGCAGCGCGGGCAGGCGATCGTCCCGACCAATGCTGCCCCCGGCGCCTATCGCCTCGCGGTGGCGCTGGCCCCTCTCTACTCCATGGACTACCAAGGCTGGACGGAGGTTGGCCGGATCCGTGTCAGCGCCCGCCCGCGACCCAGGAATGGCCCATGAGGATCGTGCTGCCTGTAATCGCTCTGCTCCTGACGTGCGGCGGGATCGCGCGTTCCGATGGCGCCGCGTCCGCGGATGGCGGAGGCTCCGAGCTGAAGCTGGCCGCCGACGTGAGCATCACCACCGCCATCAGCGTCGAGGCTCTGAAGCGAACCTTCAGGGATCCGCGGCCGGTGGGCAGCGGCTATGCCTTCCCGAGCGGGCACGCCACGCTGGCCTTCGGGCTGGCGCGGGTGGCCAGCCACTACCACCCGGAACGACGGACACTGTGGTATGCGCTGGCGGCTGGCGTCGCCTGGTCTCGCGTGTGGACACGGGCGCACACCTGGGACGACGTCATCGCCGGCGCGGCCCTCGGCTCCTGGATCGGCGACGCTGCCGTAGCCCGCGGCGGCATCCTACTGGTCAGCGTAGGCTGGTAGCCGCGGGCTTGGCAAGCTCGCCTGCCGCGGCGCTAGCAAGCAACCGTTAGAACGCATTGACGCTGCCCGTCGGCCATGCTATCATCTTCCCCTGCAAAGGGCGTCTTGCGGGAGGCCGGCGAGGGCCTCCCGGCCCTGGCACAGGCCCCGGATAGATCCGGAAAGGAGCGCCTGCCGTGAGAGCTGCTGCCTGCCTCTTCCTCCTTGTGAGCCTCGCGCTTATCCCAGCCCTCGCCACCGCAGACACCGCAGCCCCGACCGTTGCCATCACCTCTCCCGAACCCGGGCTCACCGTCACCATTAGCTCGGTGGCCGTTGAGGCCAGCTACCAGGCCTCCGGGAATCGCTCGATCAAGCAGGTCGAGCTGCTTGTGGATGGTATCGTGGTGCAAGCCAAGCTGCTCGATCCCCCTCAGGCCAGCGGCGCTGCCTCCTTCACCTGGGCGGCCGCGCGCTATCCGGATGGGAGCTACCAGATCGGCGTGCGCGTCACCGACACCGAGGGCGACGCGGCGGTCGCCGGCATACCGATTCTGCTTCAGCGGCAGCGGCCCGAGCCGAGGGCCCCGATCCGCATCGGCTCACCTCTCACCGGTGAGACCGTATCGGGCGAGACCTCGGTGAAGGTGACCCTCGATCAGCCGCTCCTGACCAAGTACGTCATCTTCCTGGTGGATGATGTGTTCAAGGCGATGAGCAACATCCCGCCCTTCATCTACCTGTGGGATACGAGCCGCTACCTCAACGGACTCCATCGTCTCCAGGCAAAGGTGTACCTATCAGATGGTGGCGAGTCTCTCTCGCCCGCGGTCGAAGTGCGGGTTGGCAACCCCGGCGGCGCGACCGTGATGAAGGAGCCGGAGACGCCTGCCATCGCCCCTGCCCCTGAGCCCGTCGGGCCTCCCTCGCGCGCCGGAGATGCCGAGCTGCCTCCGCCCATGCACACGGAGAGCCCGTCTCCGCCCGGGTCCACGGTTCAGCTTGCCGAGGCCGAGGTCGCGACCCCCGGCACCGCCCCCTACGTGAGTCCCACCGGCGATCTGGTGATACCGCCCCCGCCGGCGGCCGCAGTGACCGTGGAGGCGCCTATCGCCGCCGCACCGGCCGGTGCCAAGGCCGCTGAGCCGCAGGCGCTTCCTGCACCGGCCTCGCCCATCAGTGCCCCGGCCGCGGGGCCCGCCGCCCTGACCGAGGCCGCTCCTGCCCCGGCTCGCGCACCGGAGCCCGTGCCCATCGTCATCGCTATGCTGCCGCCCGTGGCGGCCGCGCCGGCCACACCGGCAGAGAGGATCCCGGCGGCGAGCTCGGCCCCACAGCCAGTCGTGACCGAGGCGGCCCCGCTCCAGCCACAGCCTCAGCCCGCGGCCCCGCAGATCGCGTTGCTGCCGGCCGCCGCGGCTGCGCCGGTGAAGTTGGCGGAGAGAATCCCGGCACCCAGCGCCGCGCCCGAGTTCGTCGAGACTAAGGCGGCCGCGGTCCAAGCCGGTCCTCAGCCCGCGGCCACGCAGATGGCCCTGCTGCCGCCGCGGCCTGCGGAGAATGCGCCCGCGCCCCAGGTGGTCGCTCAGCCCGCCCCGCAAGAGACCGAGTGCGTCGTCCAGCCCGGCGACTGCCTCTGGGTGATCGCTGCGGCACACCATATTGCTCCCGCCAGGCTGGCGCAGTTGAATGGCATCTCCGATCCCAGTGGCGTGGTGTATCCCGGCCAGCACCTTAGGATTCCGTCCACCGCCATCTGCTATGACGGCAAGCCCCTGGCAGGTGGGGTGCCGGTCGTCCTTTCTGATGGTCGCGCCATCGTCCCCCTCCGTACTATCGTCGAGGGCGCCGGAGGCACCGTGACCTGGGTGTCGGCCGAGCGCGAGGCCGGAGCCACCCTCGGCCTCCACCAGATCAAAGTCAAGATCGGCAGCGCAGTGGCGACGGTGGACGCCAAGAACATGACCATGTCGGCGCCCGCGGCCCTGGTCGCCGATCGCACCGTGGTGCCCCTGCGATTCCTGGGAGACTCCCTCAACCTCGTCCTCCGGTACCAGGCCGGCGCGATCCACATCGCAAGCCGGTAGCCCGCCTCAGGCGGGTCCCCGCCCGCGTCTTCCGCATGACGGGAGCGTACGCTCCCGCCATGCTGTTGGCCGTTCTCTGCGCCTCTGCCGTGCAACCCCGTTCCCCCGTGCCGTCCGCTGCGAACACCGCCCGCGGAACCTTCCCGGCCGACCTCGGGTCTAATGCTGCGAGAGACACCATCCGGGGGGCATAGGAGCGGTATCCAATGATGCGATCAAGGCCTTGTTTGGCCAAATGGCTGGCGATAGCTGTCCTGGGGGCAGGGCTGGCAGTGGCGGTAGGCGCTGGCGTCTCGGTCACCTCCGGCGACATCTCGCCCCTGGAGACGGTGGTGCGGGGGCAGTCCACCTGGCTGGCCGGGGGCCCGGCCTCTCTGCGCGTGATCGTGACCAACCACCAGACGGGCCGCCCGGTCCAGGGCAATGTGAAGGTCAGCCTGGCCGGGAAAGACCGGCCGGCCGCGGGCCCCGCCTTGCTCTTCCAGGGACCGCTCCGCAGCGGCACGCTGGCGACCACGTTCGGCCTGCCCGACCTCGCGCCAGGCGCCTACGATCTCTCGGTGCGGGTCGCATCTAACCTCGGCGATGACGTGGTGACGCGGCCCGTGACGATCAAGCGAGAGACGCAGATCCTGCTCACCACCGACAAGCCCCTCTACCAGCCCGGACAGACCATCCACCTCCGCGCGCTCGCCCTGCGACGCCCCTCGCTCGTCCCCGCCGCCGGGGAGCGGATCACGCTCGAAGTGGAAGACGCGAAGGGGAACAAGGTCTTCAAGCAGGCCATCAAGGCCTCCCCGTTCGGCCTGGCGGCTGCGGACTTCACCCTTGCCGACGAGATCAACCTGGGCCAGTATACGGTCCGCGCGGTGATGGACACCGGCCAGGCCGAGCGCACGGTCGAGGTCAAGCGCTACGTCCTCCCCAAGTTCAAGCTTGCCCTGACCACCGACCACCCCTACTATCTGCCCGGAGAGAAGCTCACCGGCAAGGTCCAATGCGACTACTTCTTCGGCAAGCCCGCCGCCAAGTCCGACGTCTTGATCACCCTCTCCGCCTTCGATGTCGCCTTCCACGACTTCGCCGAGATCAAAGGCAAGACCGATGATGGCGGCCTGTTCAAGTTCGAGACCGACCTGCCGGAGTACTTCGTGGGCCAGCCTCTGGAGCAGGGCAACACCTTCGTGAAGCTCGAGGCCGAGGTCACCGATCGCGCCGAGCACACCGAGAAGGTCACCAGCACGGTGCCAGTGGCAAAGGACCCGCTGGTCATCACCGTGGTGCCGGAGAGCGCGGAACTGAAGCCGGGGTTGGAGAACCGGTTGTACGTACTGGTGAGCTATCCTGACGGACGACCGGCCTCCGCTCGGGTGGACTTCACCCTTCTGCTGAGAAAGGGCGCGATCACCTCTGGCGCTCGGGGTGGAGAGGAAAACGCGTCCGGCAGGTCGCAGACCGATGCCGCAGGGATTGCGGAGTTCGCGTTCAAGCCGGAGCCCGGCGTGACCTCGATGACCTGGGGTGTTGCCGCGGCGGATGCCCAGGGAAGGAAGAGCTCCAAGCAGCTTACCCTCGAGGCCACGCCAAGCCCAGCCGCCCTCATCCTCCGCGCCTCCCGCTCCCTCGCCAAGGTTGGCGACTCGGTCACCTTCACCGTCCTCTCCACCAAGCAGAGGGGCACGACCTACATTGACGTGATCCGCGACAGCCAGACGGTGCTGACCCGCGCCGTGGACCTCGCCCGGGGCAAGTCGAGCTTCGCCCTGCCCCTGAGCCACGATCTTCAGGGCACACTGGAGGTCCACGCCTACCAGATCCTGCCGGATGAGAACATCATCCGCGATACGCGGCGCATCTACGTTGCGCCTGCGGACGACCTCGTGGTGGAGGTGCGACCAGACCAGAAGACCTACCGGCCCGGCGACCGGGCCAGGCTCCAGTTCGCGGTGCGCGATCAGAAGGGGCGCCCCACGCTGGCGGCGCTCGGCCTCACCATCGTGGACGAAAGCGTGTTCGCGCTACAGGAAATGCAGCCAGGCCTCGAGCGAGTCTACTTCGCGCTGGAGAAGGAGCTGCTCAAGCCGCGCTACGAGATTCATGGCTTCACCGCGGAGGGCATCATCACCGGCCGGCTGCCGTTCGAAACGCCGAAGCCGGCGGAAGAGGAAGCGGCCCGGCAGCGGGCGGCCGCCGTGCTGTTCGCCGCCTCCCAGCCCCGCGATCCCTATAGCCTGGTGGCCAACACCTATGACGAGCGGGTGCAGAAGGCGAAGGAAGAGTGGATGAAGGAGATGGTGCGGGCGGCCGAGCGGGTTGACCGCGCCCTGAACAGCTACTACCACAGCCACGGCGCCTACCTCGGTCGCGATGAGAAGATATCGGTGCTGGTGGACGAGAAGGTGCTGCGCCGCCGCGACCTGCTGGACCACTGGGGCCATCCTTATCGCGTGACCTGGCGCGGCGCGAACTGTCGGCTCGACTCCGCGGGGCCGGACGGAAGATGGGGAACCAGCGATGACTTCGCTGGCGTCACTCAGTGGGCGGGTCGCGCGAGAGGCGACCTGTTCGGTGGCGGCATGGGCGGCCCAGCGGGTCGGCCTGCCCCAGTAGCGCTCGGCCGGGCCCTCGATATGGCGATGGTGGAGGAGAAGGCGGCCGCGCCAACTGCGCCCGCCGCATCCCAGGCCCAGGCCGCCGCGCAGCCGCAGGTGCGCCTCCGCCAGTTCTTCCCGGAGACCATGTACGCCAACCCGGCGCTGATCACGGATGAGCGCGGCCAGGCCACCACCACCGTGGAGATGGCCGATTCCATCACCACCTGGCGGCTGCAAGCCCTCGCCTCCTCCCAGCGCGGACAGCTCGGCAGCGCCACCACCGGACTGCGGGTCTTCCAGGACTTCTTCATTGACATTGACCTCCCGGTCGCGCTCACCCAGAACGACGAGATCTCGATCCCCATCGCGGTCTACAACTACCTCCCGCATACTCAGACTGTCAAGCTTTCCCTGGAGAGCCAGCCCTGGTTCGAGCTGCTGGACGACGATGCCGACAAGTCCCTGGACATCGCGGGATCAGACATCCGCGTGGTCTACTACCGGATTCGGGCGAAGAAGATCGGGGCGAACGCGCTCACCGTGCACGCGCAGGGGAGCAAGCTCTCCGACGCGATCAAGCGCCAAATCGAAGTGCTGCCCGATGGCGAGGAGCGCCGCGACACCTGGAACGACCGGCTCGAGGGAACGGTCACGCGGACCGTGACGATCCCGAAGGCCGCGATCCCGGACGCCTCCACCATCCTCGTGAAGATCTACCCCGGCCTCTTCAGCCAGGCGGTCGAGGGGCTCGACTCCCTGCTACGCATGCCGTTCGGATGCTTCGAGCAGACCAGCTCGGTCACGTACCCGAACGTGCTGGTGCTCGACTACCTGAAGTCCACCAAGCAGGCCAAGCCCGAGCTCCAGATGAAGGCCGAGCAGTACATCAATGTGGGCTACCAGCGGCTGCTCTCCTTCGAGGTGAAGGGCGGCGGGTTCTCCTGGTTCGGGGACGCGCCCGCGCACAAGGTGCTGACCTCCTACGGCCTGCTGGAGTTCCGCGATATGAGTCGCGTCCACGAGGTGGACGAGAACATCATCACCCGCACCCAGCAGTGGCTCGCAGGTTTGCAGCAGAAGGACGGGTCGTGGGAGCGAGACCAGGGCGGAATCGCCGAGGGTATCATCACCCGCCAGACCGACACCCTCCGCGTCACCGCCTATGTCACCTGGGCGCTGGCCGAGTCCGGCTACCAGGGCGAGGCCCTGACCCGCGCCTTCAACTACCTCGACGCGCACTGGCAGGAGGCGAAGGACCCCTACGCTCTCGCCGTGGTGGGGAATGCCTACCTCAGCGGCGCGCCCAAGTCGGCCACCGGAGACCGCGCCCTCGCCGCGCTGGCCAAGCTCGCGGTGGTGCAGGACAAGGTGGCGTACTGGAAGTCCGACGCGCCGACCTTCACCTCGGCCCAGGACGGCGCGGCCGACCTCGAGACCACCGGGCTGGCGGCCTACGGGCTGACCAAGTCCGGCCGCTACGCGGACCTCACCAACAAGGCGATCACCTACCTGATCCGATCAAAGGACAGCTTCGGCACCTGGCAGACTACGCAGGCGACGGTCTGGGCGCTCAAGACCTTGCTGCTCGCGCTCAGGCAGGCCGCGCAGGAGATCGAGGCCGATGTGGCAGTGGAGGTGAACGGCAAGCAGGCCGGCGCCTTCCACATCAGCCAGGCCGACTACGAGGTCGTGCGCCAGGTGGACGCGCGGGAACTAGTGCACGCGGGCGACAACGAGGTCCGTATCACGCTCCGCGGCAAGGGCAGCGCGCTCTACCAGATCGTCGCCAGGTACTACCTGCCGTGGGAGATGGTCAAGCCCCCGGCCCAGGAGCTGCTCGCCATTGACGTGAGCTATGATCGCACCGAGCTGGCCGCCAACGACATCCTCACCGCCTCCGCCCGCGTGGTGAACAACGCCCCGCGGGACTGCAACATGGTGGTGATAGACCTCGGCCTCCCGCCTGGATTCGAGGTGATGGCCGAGGACCTGGAGCGCCTGGTCGCGAAGAAGGCGGTCCAGAAGTACACCTTGGCCGCGCGCCAGATCATCATATATCTGGACCGCCTGGCCTCGCGCCAGCCGCTGGAGTTCAGCTATCGGCTGCGGGCCAAGTTCCCGATCAAGGCCGCCACCCCGGCCTCGAAGGTGTACCGTTACTATAACCCGGAGATCAACGCGACCGCCAAGCCGGTCGAGCTGGTGGTGAAGTAGAAGCTGGACGGAGGTAATGGTCATGAAGACGCGCCTGCTGTGGAGCTTGCTGGTGCTGGTGTTGGGTGGGGGTGTGCTGCTGGCTGCGGGTCGGGAGCGGAGGGTGACGCCGCCGCACCCGCGGGGAGATGCCATCGGCGACTTCGCCACCCACATTCGGATCGGGCCTCCCCGCCACTACCAGAACCTGACCCTGTTCCCGGTTCTCGTCTCGGAGGTCAGCGTCCCCGACGTGGACCTCACCCTCGACAAGGCGATGGCCCTCGATCTGCTCGACATCTCGGAGCTGGACAGCGCGGATGTGAACCGCGTTCACGTCCGCAACCGGGCGAAGAGGCCGGTCTTCATCATGGCCGGCGAGATGCTCAGGGGCGCCAAGCAGGACCGCATCGCCGGGGATGACATCGTGATCGCGGCGGGCGACGAGGTGACCATCCCGGTATTCTGCGTCGAGCACGGCCGCTGGACCGGCAAGAGCGAGTCCTTCAAGAGCGGAGGCATCGTGGCCGCCCCGCCGGTGCGGCTGAGCGCGCGGCGGGGTCAGAGCGCCGTCTGGGACCAGGTGGCTCAGGAGCAGGATCGCCTGCGCGCCCCCAGCACCACCGGCACGCTCAGCTCGATCCACGAAAGCGCCAAGGTCCAGGGCGACGTAAAGCCCTACACCCGCGCCCTCTCGGATCTGCCCGACACTTCACCCACGGCGTGCGGCGTGGTGGCCACCGCGGGCGGCGTGATCATCGCCGCCGATCTTTTCAGCTCGCGTGCCCTGTTCGAGCAGCTCTACCCAAAGCTGCTGGAGTCGTACGTGACGGACGCGCTGGACCGGCGGCCGCGGGAGCGCGAGTACAATCCGGTCCAGCTGCAGCGGTGGCTGAACGGCCTGCGCCAGGTCCCGCGGACGCCCAAGGATACTCCCGGCGAAGGCGTCATCTACGAGCTGCGCGGCGGTGACATCCTGGGTTCCGCGCTGGTGTGGCAGGCCGGCGTGGTGCACATGGAGCTGTTCAAGGCCGTCTTCCTCACCCAGACCCAGCCCGAGTTCAACGGCCTCAAGTTCCGGCGAGAGCGGCTGGAGCAACGCACGCCCACGCCCGAGAGATAGGTCGCTACCGGTTCTCTCCCCGCTGTCTGTGCGCCAGGGCGCGCTCTTCCTCCCGGCGCGCCTCGCGGTCGGCGATCGCCTGCCGCTTGTCCCACTGCCGCCGCCCCCGCGCCAGCCCCAGCTCCAGCTTCGCATACCCGCGCTCGAGGTAGATTCGCAGCGGGATGATGGTCAGGCCCTTCTCCACCGACCGCCCCAGCAGCCGGTTGATCTCCCGCCGGTGCAGCAGCAGCTTCCGGGTGCGGCGGGTGGCCGGATTGTCCCGGCTGCCCGGCTCGTAGGGGCTGATGTGCATGTTGTGCAGCCATAGCTCCTCCCTTGCCACGGCCGCATAGGCATCTCTCAGGTCCACCCGGTGGGCGCGGACCGACTTGATCTCGGTCCCGGTCAGCACCAGGCCGGCATCGTAGGTCTCCACGATGTCGTAATCGTGCCTGGCCCGCCGGTTGATGGCGACCACTTCCCGCTCCGGCATCCCTGCTCTCTCCGTCCGCCTGGATTATAGGGGGCAGGCCCTGGCCGGGTCAAGAAGCCGCCAGGAGCCCCCTGGACGGCAGGCAGGCGGATGTCGGGCCTCGGCCTTGGACCCGCCGCCGCAGGCATGGTATTACTTGGTCCGGAAGCCGCCCGCCGCGGCGGGCGGCTAGGCTGTCGCTGTGGCCTTGGGCACGGGTCCGTGCCAGGGCCTCTTGCAGCCCTGTGGATAGGGAGAGAACAAGATGCGCCGCGCAACCATGCCTCAGATGCTCATCGCCGGTCTGCTGGTCCTGGCGATGGTCGCCTCCATCACCGGCCTCTTCGGCGCCGCCGCCGCCGGCATCAGCATCTCGTCGCCCGCGCCTGGGGCCAAGGTAAGCGGAGTGCTCACCGTCACCGCCTCCGCGCGGGGAGCCGCTCGCGTCAGCTACGTCATCTTCGGCGTGGACGCGGACCGGCCCTCCTCCACCAACTCCGCGCCCTACACCTTCCAGCTCGACACTACCGCGCTGGCCGACGGGCCCCACCGGATCTTCGCCGAGGCCTATGACAGCTATGGGATGATCGCCTCCTCCAAGGTGATCACGGTGTACGTCAGGAACAGTGCGGCCCCCCTGGTGCAGGCCCGCAAGGCCCTGCCTACCCGCGTCGCCGCCAGGCCCGCCCCGCCGCCCGCGCCCAAGCTGGCCAGCCGCCCAGCCCCGGCGGTTCGCGTCGCGGGTCAGCCCCTTGCCGGTCCCAGGCCGATCACCGAGGCCTCGGCCGTCGAGCCCGAGAAGGTTTCGGCCGCCTCTCCCACGCTAACCGCCCGAGGCCCAATGCCAGAGCCGAGCCGGGTCGCGGCGGCAGCGACCATCTCGCCGGCCAGCCCAACCGCCCCAGAGCCGGCCAGCCGTGCCAGCTTCGCGGCCGGCGCCACCAGTGATGCCCCGTCGGTGGCAGCACCCAGGCCCGCGCGCGTCCGCGGTCACACCGTGGTGATGAACGGCCGACCCGTGCTCTTCACGGTTGCTCCCTTCGTCCAGTCGGGCCGGCTCCAGGTAGGCTTCCGCGCCATGTTCGAGGGAGTGGGCGCGAAGGTGTCTTGGCACTCTCAGTCTCGCACCGCGCGCAGCGTCACGGGGACGAACAGGGTCGAGATCGCCAGCGGCTCCCGCACCGCCCGCGTCAACGGCCGACCGGTGGACATGGGGGCGGCCGCCGGCATCCGAGAGGCGAGGATGATGATACCGCTGCGCTTCTTCGCCAACCTCGCCGGCGCTCCGCTCCGCTGGGACAGACAGACTGGGGTCGCCAGCCTCGAGGTGACCGAACGCGCGATCGCCGAGCGCGACTCCCAGTAGTACGCGCTCTCTTTTCTATATCACTACCAACAGCTCGAGGGTGTGCCGCGGACTTAGGCGGCATACCCTCGAGCCGCGTGGTGCAGTACGATCCAGCCCTTGCCCCCCTCCCGTCAGGGAGGGCTCGCGCCGGCCGGCGCCGAACCACTCGCCCATGACCCTTCGGCTGGGAACTCTTCACCTGGTCGGAACCCCAATCGGGAACCTCGAGGACATCACCCTGCGCGCCGTGCGCGTTCTGCGCGAGGTGGACCTGATCGCGGCCGAGGATACTCGCGTCACGCGCACCCTCCTCCGCCACTACCAGATCAGCGTCCCGGTCCTCAGCTACCACGAGCACAGCAGGCCAAGCCGGCTGGCCGAGCTCCTTGCCCTTCTCTGCAGCGGCAAGCAGGTGGCCCTGGTCTCCGATGCCGGCATGCCGGGCATCAGCGATCCCGGCGCGCGGTTGGTCAAGGCCTGCGCCGAGGCTGGCGTGCCCGTGGTGGTAGTCCCCGGGCCTACCGCGCTCTCGGCCGCCCTCGCGCTCTCCGGCCTCCCCGGACCGCGCTTCCTCTTCCTGGGTTTTCTGCCAAGCCGGCCCTCGGCCCGCCGCGAGGCGCTCCGCCGCGTCTCCGGCCGCCCCGAGGCGATCGTCTGCTTTGAGGCCCCCCACCGCCTCCGCCAGAGCCTGGCCGACATGCGCGAACTGCTAGGCGATCGCGAGGCCGCCTGCGCGCGCGAGCTCACCAAGCGCTTCGAGGAAACGGTGCGCGGCCGAGTCTCGGACTTGATCGCTCATTTCTCGGACCACGAGCCGCGAGGAGAGATCACCTTAGTCCTGGCCGGCGCACTGCCCGCCCAGGCCGATCTCTCCGAGGCGAAGGACGAGGTGCGGGAGCTGATCCGCGCCGGCCTCTCCCCCAGCCGCGCCGCTGCCCACGTCGCCAGGAGGCGGAACCTGCCCCGCGGTCCCCTCTACCGCGCCGCCGTGGCCCAGGAGCCGGACGGTGCGGGGTGAGCGCAGAAGGGCCAATCAGCTCGACGGCCGTACCTGGACCCGCTACTCCATCAGCATCTGGAGCGATATCCGCAAGTCCAAGGAAGAGCTCCGGCTCAAGCACCCTGCCCTCTTCCCGGTCGAACTGCCCCATCGCCTGATCGAGTGCTTCCTGCCGCCAGACGGTCGGGTCGTGCTCGATCCCTTCTGCGGCCTGGGGTCAACCGTGCTCGCCGCCCATCAGCTGGGCCGGGTCGGCATCGGGCTGGACATCAGCCCTGACTACGTGAGGCTGGCCCACCAGCGCCTCGGTGATTGCGCGGAGGGATGCCGGGTGATCTGCGGCGACGCACGGGGACTCGGCCTACATGCGCCCCCCTCCTCCGTGGACCTGGTGGTGACCTCGCCGCCCTACTGGAACATCCTCACCCGCCGCCGTTCAGCCGATGGCAAGCAGATTCGCCACTATGGCGAGGAGAGCGCCGACCTGGGCCGGGTGAGCGACTACCGCGCCTTCCTCGCCGAGCTGTCCGGGGTCTTCGGGCAGGTGTGGGAAGCCCTCCGGCCTCGCGCCTACTGCATCGTCGTGGTGATGGACATCCGCACGGGCAGCACCTTCCACCCGTTCCACGCCGACGTGGCGAGCCTGATGCAGGAGATCGGCTACCTGTTCGACGACCTCATCATCTGGGATCGCCGCCACGAGTACAATAACCTGCGGCCCCTGGGCCACCCCTCGGTCTTCCGCATCAACAAGGCCCACGAGTACCTGCTCATCTTCCAGAAGCCAGCGCGGGACTAGCCCCGCGGTCCGCCTCCCGCTGCCCTGCTCCCTGCCCGCGGCGAGAGCGCGCTACAGCCGCATGGGCATCACCACGTACACGTACTCCGGGTCATCGGTGCGCTTTAGCAGCCCCGGGCTCTCGGGGCTCGTGAGATGCCACACCACACTCTCGGAGTCCATCACTCCCAGCGCATCGGTCAGGTACTCGGCATTGAACGCGATCTCGATCGCCTCCCCCTCCAACATGGCCGGCAGCTCCTCGTGCGCGCGGCCCACATCCCCGCTCTCCGCGCTGATGGTCAGCGTTCCCTCCTCCGCCCGGAACATCAGCTTGCTCGCCTCCGCACGCGCTACGATTGCGGCCCGCCGGATCGCCCCCAGGAGATCCTCCCGGTTAACCGTGACCCGCCGGTCCGGTTCCGCCGCCAGCAGCCGGCTGTAGTTCGGGAACTGCCCCTCGATCAGCCGTGACACCAAGATATAAGGTCCGACTTCGAACTTCATCTGCTGCTCACTCGCGTTGATCTTGACCGGAGTCTCCTCGGCCGCGGGGTCCAGCATGCGGTTCAGCTCTTGCAGGGCCCGCGCGGGGATGATCGCCTGCCACTTCTCCTCTCCTCCCAACACCCGCACTTGGTCGGCCGCGCCGCTGGTGACCGCGAGCCGGTAGCTGTCCGTAGCCACCATCTTCACGGCGCCTCCGTCTCTCTCGAACAAGACGCCCGTGAGGATGGCCCGTGTCTCGTCCTTCGAGGCGGCGAAGATGGTCGTCCGGATGAGGTGACGCATGCCCGCTTGCGTGATCTCCGCCCCCAGTTCCCCTTTCACCTCCGGGATCGTCGGGTACTCCTCCGCCGGGAGACCATGGATCGTATACTCGGACTTCCCACAGGTCAGCTGCAGGATGCTTCGATCCTGGCTCTCGAGTTCCACTGTTGCGTCCGGCAGGCTGGCCACCACTTCCACCAACACCCGCGCTGGCACCGTCAAAGCCCCTGGCTCCTCCGTCTGTACCGCCACCGTGCTCTGGGCCCCGATTTCCATATCATACGCAGTCATCCGTAGGTCGCTTCCGCTCGCCTCCATCAGCACATTGCTGAGGATGGGCAGGGTCGTCCGCCCCGAAACCACCCGGCTTACGTGCTGGAGCGCCTCATGCAGAACCCTTCTATTACACGTCACTTTCACTGGCCATCCCCCTGTCCCGGACTGTCCTCTGGGGCGTACTGGTTCTCTCTTGTCGTCCCTATTCCTCTCCCCGCGAATCCTCCCTTCATTCCGAACTACCGCTGACCTGGACGTTTCCACACCGGTTCCACGAGCGGGGCATCTCGGCTGTTGGGGAGCAGGGGGAATACTTCTTAACTAATCTAATAATGATAGTAATAAGAGAGAGGGAAAAGGGGAAACGGGGGCAGCAAGACGTTTGGACAAGGCCTCTGCGTCCACTTGGTCTTTGGGCAAGGCTGCGAATGCTTGTGGATATGGGAGATGGTTACTTCCGCCTTATTACCCCCGTCCCGTTTCTCTCAGATACCCAACAGGTTGTTCACAGCTCGCCGCAACCATGGCCCGCTAGGTCTCCGTGCGCAGGCGAGCACCCAGCTCGTTGACCAGGGCGCGAACCGCGCTATCCTGCATCTGATCGCGGATCTTGGTGCAGGAATGGATGACCGTCGAATGATCTTTGCCCCCGAAGGCGCGTGCAATGCTCGGGAACGACGAGTTCAGCAACTCGCGGCAGAGATACATGGCGATCTGCCGGGCGTACACGACATCCTGCGTGCGGGTGCGGGCCGTCAACTGGGTCACGGAGAAGTTGAAGTGTTCGCCCACCACCTGCTGAATGCGAGGGATGCTCACCAGTTGCTGCTGCGTGTCGAGCGAGTGGTCTCGCAGTTGCTCGGCCGCCAGCGACAGCGTGATCTCCAACTTGGTGAGCGAGGCCGCCGCCAGCACCTTGATCAGCGCCCCCTCCAGGACCCGGATGTTGGACTTCACCACCTGCGCGATGTAGCGCAGCACCTCTTCGGGCACCTCGACCCCCTCGGCCTGCGCCTTCCGGGCCAGAATCGCCATCCGGGTTTCCATGTCCGGTGGCTTGATATCCGCGATCAGCCCCCACTCGAACCGCGAGCGCAGTCGGTCGTCCATGATCTGGAGTTCCTTGGGCGGACGGTCGCTAGTGATCACCACCTGCCGCCCGGTCTCGTAAAGCGTGTTGAACACCTGGAAGAACTCCGACTCAGTGCGCTCTTTGGCGGCGATGAACTGGATGTCATCCACCAGCCACAGATCAACCTCTCGGTACTTCTTCCGGAAGGAGCCGAAGCGGTCGTCGCGGATCGAGGAGACCACATGGAAGGTGAAGGTGTCGCCGGAGACATACTGCACTCGGAGTTCCGGGTGGCTGGTCATCACCTGATGCCCGATCGCCTGCATGAGGTGCGTCTTCCCTAGCCCCACTCCGCCGTAGAGGAACAGCGGGTTGTAGGAGTTGCCGGGTTGGGTGGCGACCGCCCGCGCCGCCGCCTGTGCGAACTGGTTCCCCTTGCCCACCACGAAGTTGTCAAAGGTATAGCGCGGGTTCAGCGGGATGGTGGAGAGCGCCTCAGGTTCGTGCTGCGCCCTCGGCGCCTGCCGGCGCGGGCTCGACGCCTTCTCCTCCAGATCGAGATCGAGCTGAGCCAGCTCGAACTGCACCTTGACGGATCGCCCGGCCACCTGCTCCAGCGCCGCTTCGATCGCCTTGGTGCCCTTCTTCAGGAGCCAGTCTCGCGCGAACTCCGTGGCCACCGAAAGCTCGAGGACGTCCCCGCGCAGAGACTTCGGGCGGACTTGCCTGATGGAACTCTCGAAGGACGGGCGGGCGAGCTTGCTGCCCAGCGCCTTCAACACCTGCTCCCATACTTGCTGCACCGACGGCTGCGACTCCCGCATGCGTCCCCCTTGGTTGTCCGGTCACGGCCTGCCCGGCCGCGACCACCCGGCGCGGCCATAGTGACCCGTTCCTCAGAAGCCAGTGTCGGACCGCGGACCCAGCCCGCGTGGGCCGGGCGAGAGGGTGGAGCCCCCCGGTGGGGACAGCATGTGGATTAGTCAGCCAAGGCTAGTTATCGTGGGTAGGAAATGATACGATGATTGCTGGCTTTTTGCCGATTCGCCTGTAGGCCCTCGCCCAGTACATCGCCACCATATGAAGTCCGGGACCCGGCAAAGTCAGGCACCAGGCTGACTTACTTTCCACAGCGCTATCAACACCTGTGGATAACTCCCCGACCTTCGCGGGCACCCACCAATACTCACTTCAGTCCGACGCCGCGCAATATAGCACAGCACCCCTACGTTGGCAAGAGGAATTTTCATAGCGATATCAAGTACTACCTAGCACAACAAGCTAGCGGTAGATCGAGGTGTCGCGCGTCGCTGCCCACCCCGCGCCGCAACCATGCTGCACGGCCAGAAGGAGGAAGCCAATCCGCGGAGTATACGCGCTCTGCTATCAGCACTCCCGATTCTCCTGTCGAAGCGTAACGCTGCGCGCTGAGGGGTTTCTTGCACTGTGGCTCATATCACTGTGATGGAAGAAACTCCGTCGTTTCATATGGAGGTCTCTCGCGTGTCAGACATCTCACTGCTGGTGAGTCTCACACTCATCGCCGCTGCTTCCCTCTCCCTTCTGACCACTCCTCCTGCCAACGGCGCGGGCCTCAACCCGGTGGTGGAAGTCGAAGATGATGTCTTCTCTCTTCACAGCCCTGACAACGGCGCGGGTCCGATGTGGTCGTACGGATCGAGTTGCCTCACACGCATCGGCGACCGCGTCTTCATCAGCGCTGTCGAGAGCATCGCCGAAACGAAGCCGCTCAACAACGTGCGCTGGCGGCTGCTCACGCGCGGGGCCGGAGGTTGGGATCTCGTCGCCACCGGCCCCGGCCGCACCCGCGAGCCCTGCCCTCTCGGCTGCTTCCAGGACGGCTCCCTCTTCCTCTCCGACAACCCCACCCTTACCCGGCCCGACGAACGAGCCGGCCCCGCCCAGCCAGAGATCTTCCTCTTCCGCGCCTCCCGCCTGGCCGCCCCTCCAGAAGCTCTCGTGCCGGCCTGGGACGGTCACCCCAGCTTCACCGAGCACTCCTATCGCAGCTTCGCCGCCGATCCCAAGCGCAAGGAGCTGATCCTCTTCCAGAACATCGGCTACACCCACGCCGAGTGGACCTTCCGCGACCGCGCCGGCAACTGGTCAGCCCACGGGAAGCTGAAGTGGCCCTGGGGCGCCGAGTATCCCACCCCGGAGCCCATTCGCGTGTGCTATCCGACCATCGCGCTCAAGGACCACGCCGTCTACTTCTGCGGGGTCAGCGACATCGTCGAGCCATACCCGGAATGGCGCGAGTTCAAGAAACGGGCTACCGGCCGCGACTGGGACTACGACTTCCGCCGGCTCTTCTTCACCTGGAGCGATGACATCCGCACCGGCCGGTTCCACGACTGGATCGAGATCTCGAGCCGGGACAAGACCTGCGGGTGGCTGACTCCATGTGACCTCTGGGTAGCGCCCGATGGCGCGGTCCATCTGCTTTGGACTGAACGCGCGCTCGACGTGCGGCTGCGGGACAAGTTTTTCCCCGGCGAGAAGCAGACCCAGGCCCTCATGTACGCAGTCGTCCGCGACGGCAAGGTCGTGCTGAAGCGCCCGCTCCTGATCGGCGGCGAAGGCGCCTCCGGCGAGCTGCCAGGCGATGGGCGATTCCAGATCACGCCGGCCGGCCGCGTCTATGTGTTCTGCTATGTCAGTGGCCAGACCAGCGACGGCCGGCCGGTCTCCGAGAACCGGGTCTTCGAGGTGCATCCGGATGGCACGTCTGGGGAGGCCGCCGTCGTCCCCCTGAAGCATCCGTTCCGCAAGTTCTACACCGCCACCTGGCGCAGCGGCTCCCCACCCTCCAACCTGCTCGACCTCTACGGGGCCTGCGAGGGGAAGGGCGACACCTACTCCTACGCCCGTCTCCGCCTCCGCGGTTCGTAGGGGCGCCCCTCTGCGGGCGCCTCCTTCGGCTTGCCGCGCCTGGCCCCCTGTGCTATACTCCTCTCGTTGCGCCGGCCCCGGCCCTTCAGGGCCGGGTCTCGTTCACTTGGCCGCCCACCAGCGCCGCAGGTGGGGGAAGAGAACCGGTCGTCTGCCTTTCTCAGATGCGACTCTCGGGAGAGTCCAGTGAAGCGAACCTACCAACCGCACCGCCGCCGTCGCCTACGCACCCATGGCTTCCGGGCGCGCATGCGAACCGTGGGCGGCCGCAATACTCTCCGCCGCCGGCGCGCCAAGGGCCGCGCCCGCCTGGCGACCGGACCCTCCAGATAGGGCTTGCCTTTGGAGCGCCTCCGCCGGAGAACCGACCTCCAGAGGGTCTTCGACGAAGGCCGGAGGCTCCGTTCCCCCTGGGCCGTCCTCCAGGCGCGCCCCTGGAGCCCCGACCAGGACCTGCCCGCCGGGCCCCGCCTCGCCGTCATCGCCGGACGCCGCTTCCCAAACGCGGTCCAGCGAACTCGCGCCCGGCGGTTGCTCCGGGAGACCTGCCGGGTCGCATTGGGCCAGGCCGAGCCACCATGGGACCTGATACTCATCGCTCAGCCTCAGGTGCTGAGCGTCCCGTTCGCCGAGCGCGTGCGCGTGCTATCCGCCCTCCTGCATCAGGCTGGAGTGCTCGGCGAGAAGGCTGTCGCCGTATGAGCGAGGTCAACGCCGCCAGGACCACCCCCGGCCGCGCCGCCCGCACGGCCGTCGCGCTGGTGCGCGGCTACCAGCATTGCCTCAGCCATCTGAAGCCGCGCACCTGCCGCTACCACCCAACCTGCTCGGAGTATGCCGCCCGCGCCATCGCCGCCCGCGGCCTGCTCCGCGGCGGCCTGCTCGCCCTCTGGCGCCTTCTGCGGTGCAACCCGTTCTCTCGTGGAGGCTACGACCCCGGGCCGTGGACAGAGGCGCAGGCCAGCGGGGAGCGCAGATGAAGCGCCGCCCGGCCCTCCTGCTTATACTCCTCTTGCCTCTGCTCGCCGGCTGCTTCGGCGGCGGCTCGAGGCCACTGCCCATCGCTCCTGGCCGCATGAGCGATCTCAACTTCCCCGCCGCCTTCGAGGAGCTGGATCGGACTGACCGCGCGGCCATTGACAGTCAGCTCACCGCCCTGCAGCAGGAGATCACCAAGGCCGCCGAGAGTAAAGACCGCGCCGTCCAGTCGCAGGTCGCCATGAAGAGACTGCTCGTCGGCTACTGCTGGGAGCGCCGGGGAGACCTGGCCGATGCCGAGCGCGCCTATGCCGAAGTCCCCAGCAGCGAGTACGCCTCGCTGGCGCAGTTCCGACTGGCGCAGGTGGCCGAATACCGGGCGAGCGAGGCCCGAGCGCAGGCCCAGGACCCCACCTTGACCGCGGCCAGCCGCCAGGAGGCAGCTGAACTGGCCAAGCTCCAGACCCAGCAGGCGGTCTCGGCCCTCGGGCAGTTCGCCAACCTCCCGATCGGCTCCAGAGTCCTGGTCCGCGAGCCGCCGGTCGCCTCTCTTCCCCTCCAGTCCTGGCAGCAGGTGGAGGGACGCACGGAGGCCTACCGGCGGCTCGACAGCTACTATCGCACCAAGCCCTCCTATCAGGCGCTCCATTTCCTGGTACGCCTCTGCGGCGGCGGAAGGCAGGCGCCTGGCCAGCCGAAGAAGAGCTATCCCTACATCCTGGCGATCGCGCTCATCGCCGTCCTCGCCAAGCTCATCACCACCCCCCTCTCCGCCGCGCAGTTCAAGTCCATGCGCGCCATCCAGAAGGTGCAGCCTGCGCTGAAGAAGATCCAGGAGAAATACAAAGAGGATAAGCAGCAGCTCGCCCGCGCCCAGATGGAGCTGTTCAAGGAGCACAAGGTCAACCCGGCCAGCTCCTGCCTCCCGATGCTCATCCAGTTCCCGATCCTCATCTGGGTCTACTACGCCATCCGGTATTACGTCTACCAGTTCGAGGGGGTCCACTTCCTCGGCTACATCAAGAGCCTCGCCGACCCCGATATCTTCCCTGGCACCGCCTTCCCCGGGCCTCTGCTCATCCTCTACATGATCAGCATGTACTTCTCTCAGAAGCTCCTCGCCCAGCCCGGCGCCACCCCCGAGCAGCAGCAGCAGCAGAAGATGCTCTCCATCATGATGCCGGTCTTCCTCCTCTTCGTGCTCAAGAGCCTCCCGGCCGCATTCATCCTCTACTGGCTGCTCCAGAACATCCTCATGACCGGGCACCAGTGGCTGATCATGCGCCCGCAGCGCCTGGCGGAGGCGGCGGCCGCCGCCGCGGCCCCGGGTCCTCAGCTCGCACCCCCACCCGAGGCGATCCAGAAGCTATCTCAGGCACGGCAACCAGCCAAGACGTCGCAGGGAACCGGGAGCGGCAAGAAGAAGAGGAAGCGGCGCCGGGAGCTGTAACCGTCTCGAACCGGCCCCGTGGGGATGGGAAGATGGAGGGGATTCCATGTCATCGGTCGAGCAGTCCGGTCGCAATGTCGAAGATGCGGTGCAGAACGCGCTCAAGGCCCTAGGGGCGACCCGGGACCAGGTGGAGGTCGAGGTGCTGGCCGAGGAGACCCGCGGCCTGCTCGGCATCCTGGGCCACACCGAGGCCAGAGTGCGCGTCACCCTCAAGGCCGGGATAGCCCAGCGCGCGGTTCAGGTGCTCACCCAAATCCTTGGACACATGGGCATCGAGGCCACACCTGAGATCACCTCGGATGATGCCGAGGGGGTGTGGATTGACCTCCGGGGCGGCGCTGACCTGGGCCTGCTGATCGGCAAGCGCGGCCAGACTCTCGCCGCGCTCCAGTTGATCACCGCCATGATCGCCAACCGGGAGCAGCCTCCCGAGACCCGCAAGAAGGTCATCCTCGACGCCCAGGGATACCGGGACCGGCGCGAGCGCGCGCTCCAGGCGATGGCCCGCAACGCCGCCGACCGCGCCAGGAGCAGCGGCCGCGAGGTGACTCTCGAGGCCCTCACCCCCAGAGAACGCCGCATCGTCCACCTGACCCTGGCCGAGGATTTGGCGGTTACGACCCGCAGCGAGGGCGAGGACCCCGATCGGGTCGTCATCGTCTCGCCGCTGCGGAAGCGCTGATCCCGCCGTCTCGCCGCCACCGTTGCTCGCATGGGTGAAACCCACGGACCGACCGAGCAGTGGCAGCGCTCCCTGCTGGCGGGCGCAGCCGATCTCGGCCTCTCTATTGCCGACGCCCACTTAGCGGCCTATCGCACTCACCTCGAGCTGCTCCTCGCCCACGACGCCCGCGCCGGCCTCACCACCATCACCGATCCCGTCGAGATCGCGGTCAAGCACTTCCTCGACTCCCTCGCCGGACTGCTGGTCCGGGAGGTCGCGGCCGGCGAACGCGTCGCCGACGTCGGATCGGGCGGGGGCTTCCCCGGTGTGGTGCTGGCCGTAGCCCGGCCTGACGCGAGCTACACCCTCGTGGAATCCGCCCGCAAGCGCGCGGCCTTCCTCTCCCTGCTGTGCGAGGAGCTGAGGCTGGCTCAGGCCACGGTGGTCACCGCGCGCGCCGAAGAGGTGGGCCGGCAGCCGGGCCATCGGGAGAGCTACAACCTGGTGGTGAGCCGCGCGCTCGCCCCGCTGCCGGTGCTGCTCGAGTACTGCCTCCCCCTGGCTCGGGTAGGCGGAGAGGTGCTCGCCTACAAGGGCCCGGAGGCCGCGGAGGAACTGGACCGGAGCGCCGCCGCCCTGGCGAAGCTAGGCGGCCGCCTTGTGCGCACGCACCGCCTCGCGCTGCCCCGGAACTTGGGCGACCGCGTCCTGGTGCTCATCACCAAGGTGGCGCCGACCCCTGCCACCTATCCGCGCCGTCCGGGAGTGCCGGCGAAGAGACCCCTCGGCCCGTAGTGCGGCAACTGGTCCCCGTACTCGTACGCCCCCAGGTCGGGGGCCTTGCCGCGGTAGCCGTCGTCGAGATTCGGCAAGCGCGTCCCCGCGTCAATCGCGGCCGACCCGGCCCTCAACCGCAGATCGTTCGTGCCGAGCGGGAACTGCCGCTTGAAGTCCTGGGGCGGCAGGACCTCGGACTCGAACGCGGTCGCCGGGTCCACCAGCACCGCGTGCCGCTCGACCGGGCTCTCTCGCCTGAACTCCTCGAAGCTCCCATACCGGCGCTCGTTCCATTTCGCGAACAGGCGAAAGGGCCCCCCGCCGAAGCCATCGTAGTCGAAATCGCAGTTCGTCATCGGCGCCGTGAACTCCATCGCGTACTCGGCTGCGGTTCCGATGAACAGGTTGTTGCGGGACGCCGCGTTCCTCACCTCGGCCGACGTGTAGAGCGGCCAGGGCATTCCCGACTTCAGCACCGTGTTGTGGAAGTAGAGCGCGCCCGAGGGGTTGTTGTGCATCTTGAACTGCGTGTACTCGAGATTGTACATCGCATTCCGGAAGATATAGGCCGGGCCGCCATAGAGCGGCTGGGTGCTGATCCCCTCGAAGCAGTTCGTGATATGGTTGCGGAACGCGCGCACGTTTGACTGCCCGTAGTCCAGCTCGATCGCGTCATCCGTGCACTCCGAGATCTCGTTGTTGTAGAAGTCAATCGCCCGGGCGGGAGGTGAGCCCATGATGTCTATCCCGTCGCCGAACCCGCGGATCCGGTTGTAGCAGATCGCATGTCCTTCCCCCGAGACCTGGACGGCGCGCGCGTCCTCAATCCCCTTGGTGCGGGGCCAGGTGCTCGGTCCCTCGAACACGTTGTCCGCGACATAGAAATTGCGCATCAGCGGCTCGTTGTTGTGGGCCGTGAACCCGAACTCGTTCCGGTAGAAGTGGCAGCCCTGCACCACCAGGTCCGAGGCGCCGTGAGCCACCATTCCGTACTGCGAGTTCCGAATGCTCAGCCGCTGGAAGAAGACATGCCTGACCTGGTTCGCGCTCACCCCGCGGTGCTCGCCCCCGCCGTCAATGACCGTCTCGCCGTCCTCCGCCCCTCGCCATACGATCGGCGCCTCGGCGGTTCCGCTCTTGTCCGTGGTGAACGTGCCCTGATAGACCCCCGCGCGGACCAGGATCAGGTCCCCGGCCTTCGCTGCCGCGTTCGCCGCTGCCAGCCCACGCAGGGGGTCGGCTTGTGTGCCGCGGCCGCCCCCCTCGCCAGGCACGACGTACAGCGCCCGCTTGGCCTTGGGCGGCGAAGGGACCGGCCGGGTGCTCGTCGTCAGCACCTTCGTGGCCCCGCCTCCATCGGGATCGGACATGACCAGCTTGATCTCGTAACTGGTGCCGGGCTTGAGATCGAAGATGCTCCCGGCGAACAAGTTGCCCACCAGGAAAGGCCACGCCTCCCGCTCGCCCCGATCCAGCCGCGCCTCTCCCTCCTGCGTGTCCGGCCCGGTCCCCACGCGGAACAGTGGCAGCCCCTCCCGCCACGCTTTCGCCCCCTGCTGGCGATAGCTGACCAGCACTCTCGCGTTCCCGTTGTGGTCGCCTGACACGTACCACCGCACCCCCAGGCAGACCAGAGTCGGCGCTTCGAGCACCAGCCGGCCGGGCCGGATCGCCATGTCCCCCGACGGGCCGCCAGCGGCCTTCGCCATGCCAACCGCCGCGAGAGGAAGAAGCAGCAACAGTCTCAGCCGATTCCGCATGTCTGCACCTCGTCGTCTCGTTCGGACTGCTTCGCTCATTCCCCTCCGTGGCAGCGGGCGGAGAGGTCCGCACCATCCTCCCCCAGAAAACGCCGCCATTCTCTGACCAGGAGTGACTGCCACCATGCCCAGACTCCGGGAGGCTGATCCCAAGCGGTGCGCCATCACCGTCTCCGACCGCGTCGTCCACACCATGGCCGAGGGGCTCGGCTTTGACTGGTTCTCCACCTATGAGTCCTCAACCTACCCCGCGCCTGACGATGACACGCGGTGGCAAAGGATCTTCGCTCATGCCGACTGGCTGAACATCCAGTTCGTCCGCTTCGGGCAATCCGCGCCCGTGATGTGTGATGACCGCGGCCGCTTCCAACCCGGTCACGCCTCCTTCGACCAGCTCCGGCGGCTCAACGCCTGGGCCGAGCAGCGCGGCGCCCGCATCATCGTGGACTCCTGGATCATCCCGAAGCCCTGGCAGTTCGAGCCGTGGGAGGGCGCCCCGCATCCCTGGGGCGGCAAGAAGGGCTACCTGCTCGGCGTGCGGGATGTGGACGGCTATGTCAGCGACTTCGTCGTCCCCTACCTGGAGCATGTGGTCAAGGAGATGGGCTGCAACGCCGTCCGGTGGTACAACCACTTCAACGAACCCCTGGCGGGAAGCCACCAGTACGCGACCCCGCCCGGGGTAGATGACTGCGTCCGCTATGTCGAGGTGCTCGCCGCCATCAGGCAGGGCCTCGACCAGGCCGGCCTCTCCCACATCGGCAGCATGGCCCCCGACACCCATACCCACCAGAAGTGGGTGATCCCTCACATGCTCGAGCTGGACGCCGACCCCGACCCCCACATCCAGGCCTACTGCATGCATCACTATCACAGCCGCTTCGATTGGGACACCGGGAGCGCCGCCATCCACAGCGACCCGATGAGCGTGACGATCAACGATCAGCTAGCCAGGTACTGCGACTATGCTCACTCCCACGGCAAGCCCTACCTCGTGACCGAGCTGGGCATGTTCCACTACGGCTGGGAGCAGGGAGACCCGGCCGGCATCGCCAGGCACGACAACGTGCTGCTGGAGACGGAGTTCTTCGTGCGAGCCATGGCGCGGGGCGCCGACGCCATCCTCCGTTGGGCCTTGCTGAACCCCGGCAATCTCGACGGCTGGTGGCAGCTCATCACCACCACGGACGCGACCGACGCGCCTGTCCGCGATCCCTACTACGGCTATGGCACTCTCATGCGCTATGTCGGCCGCCAGGCCGGCATCCTGGAGACCTCCGTCGCCTCCTCTGGCGACCCACTCCAGACCGTCCACGCGGTAGCAGTCCAGAACACTGATGGCTCTCGCACGCTCCTGGTGGTGAACGATCACTACAACAGCTGCGCCCCCGTGCTCGTGCGCTTCCCCGTTCCCGGTGCCGCGGCGGTCCGCAAGATCGTCAACGATCCCGTGCGCAAGCACCAGGAGTGCGACCCCATCCCCGTCGCCTCGGGCCAGTTGGAGCACGCGGACACCCTCTCCCCCATGAGCCTGACCGTCTACACGACTCAGGCGGCGGCTTGACTTCCCTCGCGGCCTTGCCAGGCAGGAGGCGCTATGCCCGCCGGGGAACCTCTTGCCTGCCATGGGACCGCGGGCGAGGTGGGGGTGCCTGGTAGGCCTGGCGGTTGCGGTCGGCCTGGGGCTCTCGGCTACGGCAGCGAGGGCCCAGCAGGAGCGCTGGCCGCCGGACTGCGCGCCTGGGCGCGTGCTGGTGCGTTTCCGCTCCGGCCTCACTCCCGAGGCGCGCCACGCCTTCCCGGCAGCGCATGGGCTGAACCGTCTCGCCTCTCTTCCCGTTCTGGGAGTGGACTTGCTCGCCTCCGCCGACCGCCCGGCGAACCAGTTGCTCGCCGACCTGGCGTCTTCTCCGTTGGTGGAATGGGCGGAACCCGACCCCCTCTGCCAGGTAGCCATGGCCGAGCCCGACGACCCCGCCTACCATGAGTTCATCGGCGACCTCTGGCTGCAGTGGCCCCTTCACCAGCTCGACGCGTCGGCGGCCTGGAGCATCTACCCGAATCGCTACTTCACCGCGTCCGACCGGCCTCAAGACACGCCGGTGGTGGCAGTTGTGGACACCGGAGCTGACCCGGCGCATCCCGACTTCCTCACCCCTGGGGCGGTCAACGCCGATGTCGCCTCCGGCGGCCAGCTCGTGCTCTCGACCGCCCGGACCTTCCTCGCCGGCCAACCGGGCGATCTATCCCCAGATGCCACCGACGAGCATGGACACGGGACTCACCTCGCCGGCCTCATCGCAGCCGCCGCCAACAATGGCCTCACCGCGGGAGATGGGATCGCCGGCCTGGGCTACCCGGCGCGACTGCTCCCGCTCAAGGTGACCCGCGCCAATGGCGTCGCCACTCACGCCGATGTGTCCCGCGCGATCATCTACGCGGCCGACCAGGGCGCCGAGGTGATCCTCGTCGGGTTGGTATCGGAGACCTGGTCGCAGACCCTCCAGGCGGCCGTTGACTACGCCTGGGACCGGGGCTGCTTCGTGGTGGCGCCGGCCGGCAACACCCCTGATGGCGCGCCCTCGTTCCCCGCCGCCTGCCCGCATGTCTTCGGCGTAGGCGCGGCCACCGCCGACGGAGCAGTGGCGAGCTACACGAACCGGGGGTGGGCCGCCCTCGCCGGCCCGGGCGGCGACCAGGCCGCTGGCGTCTACTCTACCTTGCCTACCTACCCCTGCACCCTCCGGGGCGATCTCACCACACCGGCCTATGGCTGGCTGATCGGCACCTCCGAGGCTGCCGCGCACGTCGCCGGCGCCGCCGCGCTCTACGCGGGCGAGGCCGATCTGCAATCGGCAGATCCTGACGCGCGCCAGGCGATGTGGCAGGCCTTGCAGCAGAGCGCCACCTCCCTGGTCGCGGATCCCAGTGGCGGGTGGGACGAGCGCTGCGGCTACGGTCTGGTCGCGCCCGCGGCCCTGCTGGCAGGAGAGCGCACCCGCGACGCGACTGTCGGCAGCATCATCGGCCGAGTCGTCAACGGCGCCGGGCCCATCATCGGCGCCCAGGTAACGGCGGCGCCCGAAGCCGGTGGCGATCCCGTGACCGCGGCCACCGTCTGGCCCGCGGGCGGGTATCGCCTGGCCAACCTCCCGGTCGGTCGCTACCGCGTCACCACCGATGCCGGCCTCGGAGTCTGGGAGCGCCTGAGAGTGCCGCCGGGGTGTGATGTTCCCGCGGTGGATTTCCGCCCCGTGGGAGCGACGCCCAACGCGAGTCTCGTGAGCGCCGACATCACCCCGGTTCAGCTCCTCGGCGGTCCGGTGGGGATCGAGATCGTCTTCGCGAACCTTGGGCCGACCACCTGGTCTCTGCCCGATGGCTACCAGATGAGACAGGCCGCCAGCGAGCGCCCCCTCCGCGACGAGGTGGACCACATTGATGTGCCCACCACCGTCCCACCCGGCGGCGCCGCGACCTTCGCCTTCTCGCTCGCCGCGCCGGATCACTGGGGCCTCTACACCACCGCCTGGCAGATGTGCCAGCAGGGCGGAGCAGGATGGTTCGGCCCGGTGGCCGCGGGCAGCATCGCCGTGACTTCCTTCTGGGATGTCCCGGTTGATCACTGGGCAGTGGCAGAGGTCGAAGCAACCAGGCAGGCAGGGATCGTCGCCGGCTACAGCGGCGACCTCTACCATCCCGACTGGGCGGTCAGCCGCGACCAGATGGCGGTTTACCTCGCCCGCGCCCTCACTGGCGGCGATGACAACGTGCCACCCGGCCCCGCCGAGGCCTCATTCCGCGACGTCCCTGCCACGGGCTGCGGACCTGATGGCAGTGAGCCCTACTGGGCATATAAGCACATCGAGTTCATCCACGCTGAGGGCATCGCGCTGGGCTATCCGGATGGCACCTACCGCCCCACCGAGACCGTGAACCGGGGCCAGATGGCGGCCTTCATCTCCCGCTCCATCGTCACCCCGCACGGGGAAGCAGGCCTCGCCGGCTACACCCCGCCCGCCATCCCTACCTTCTGGGATGTCCCCCTCGACCACCCCTACTACCGCCACATCGAGTACATCGCCCAGGACAGCGTCGCCGTCACCCAGGGCTACGGGGACGGCGGCTACCACCCCACCACCACCTGCAACCGGGGCATGATGGCGGTGTATGTGCAGCGGGCGTTTGGGCTGCCGATGTAGCTCAAGCTCTCTGGCAGGCTCCACTTGGTGCAGAAGGGACTTGTGGCACCCCGCTCCCAGCGGCGGGGTCGGTCGGTGGACCCGACCACGCGCGGGTAGGAACCCTCGCCCCCAGCGGGGTATACTCGCGCTGAAGGTGACATCCACATGGGCAAGGGTGTAGCCAACGTGGGTCAGGACCGGTGGGTGAGGCGACTCTACCTGCCGGCATATGGGGTCGGCGAAGCTGCGATGCTGGCACAGACCCATCCGAGAACCGTCAGCCGATGGTTCTACGGGTACCGCACACCGTCGGGCGCACGAGCGGACAGGGTACTGGGGGATCGTGAGAGACGGGTCGCTTTGTCGTACCTGCAGCTGGTGGAAGTGGCCTTCGTCGCGACGCTGCGGAGAATCGGAGTCACGCTTCAGCGGCTTCGGATCGCTCATGAGTACCTCGCGCATCGCTTTGGCGCACCGGAGTACCCCTTTGCTCAACTGAAACTCAAGACCGATGGCGCGCACGTTCTCAAGGATCTGGAGACTGAGAGCTCATGGGTGAACAGCTTGCTGGTCGCGAGCGCGCATGGGCAGATCGTGTGGGCCGACCCGATAGAGGAGAGGATTCGCCAGTTCGACTATGACCTGGAGCGTGGGTTGGCCATACGCTGGTACCCTCGCGGGCCAGACGCCCCCGTAGTCGTCGACCCACAGATCGCGTTCGGCGCTCCCATTCTCCGGGACGACGGGATTCCCACAGGGGTCATCAGGGGGCGTTACCAGGCCGGTGAGGACCCAGGAGAGATCGGTGAGGACTTCGGCATTCGCCCTGAAGCGGTCCGGTACGCACTCGAGTTCGAGGGTGTGCAGTTCGTCGCGGCAATGGTATGACGCTCTTCTTCGACCGGAATCTGGGGCATAAGGTGCCGGACGCGTTGCTGTTGTTGGGCCTACCGGTCACGAAGCATGATGACCGCTTTACCCAAGGTGCCACAGATGAGGAGTGGCTCCAAGAGGTGGGCCAGCAAGGCTGGGTGGTTGTGACGCGTGATGAGAAGCTGTGGTGGAATGCGAGCGCGCTGAAGGCCTTGTCGGACCATCGCCTGGGTTGCTTCGTGCTCTCCGGGGCGGGAGACCGACCTCGTTGGTACGCCGTGAGGATACTCGCGCGGAACTGGGATACGGTTGAGCGGCTAGCCAGCGGTGAGGAGCGGCCGTTCCTCTGTAGACTGCGCCTTCGTCAGTCTGTGGAACTCAAGCAGCTAGCAGCTCGGTAGTCCGGACGGCTCCGCGGTGAGTGCGACGAAAAGCCCCTTCGACAGCGCCTTGCCCCTGCCCCTGACCAGCCGACAACGGACTGGGGCCTCACCCGATCTCGCAGACGGCCCCGGAGGCGTGTGGTCAGTGCACTTCTGGCCGACCGCGCTTCATCAGGAGAACACCAACGCAGCACCCGATGAGCGCGGTTACGAACGCGGCGACCGCGCAGCTGGCAAGCCCGAGGCTCAGACTGACGTCGCGAGAAGTCATGGGGCCGGGCCGAGCCATAAGCACCCACACCAAAGTGTAGACGAAGCAGGCCAGGGTCAGTAGGGCTCCACCGGCGAACCCGATCGCCAGGGCGCGGCGCGCCTTGGCAAACCATGCGAAGGCGGAAGCCAGGATAGGAGCGGCCAGACAGATCGCGGGAGCGGCATAGGCGTCCGCCAAGGGGTTCCCCTTCAGGGCGCCGCGCGAGAGTAGGTGGACTGCCCCACCGGCGCCGCCGCCAAGGACTACCACCAAAGCGTATGCACACGTGCTGCCGAGGAAGTAGCCCGCCGCTAGATGGGCAACCTGCCAGGCCACTGCTACCACCCGGGCACGTCTTGCAGTCATTGCCATCCCCCTTCGCTCCGTCGCGAGCGCTTCCCACTCCCCGTTCGGCAGGAGCCCTCCTGAGGCGGGTAAACTTGCTCCTGCCCCCCTTTCACCGCGCCATCCCCTTCAGCGCCTCCCGCGCCGCGTCGCGCACGATGGGCTCCCGGTCCTCGAGCGCCTCGCGCAGGAAGTCGAGCGAGCCGCGGTCCTTGCATATCCCGAGCCAGCGGATGGCGTGCGCGCGGTCCACGACACCCCCGGTCCGCGCAAGCGCTCGCAGCCGTGTCAGCGCGCTCGTGTCGCCCAGCACCGCGAGGGCACCGAACACATCCCGCTGGACCCGTGAGCGGCTGTTGCTGCTCGCCGCGCGCAATGCTGCCTCCGTGCCAGGCGGCCTGCGCTCGACCAGTATCTGGCACATCTCGTCCACCTCGAACAGCCCCCATCCCGCGCCCCTGGGTATGCCCTTGCTGAGGCCCTGCACCCACAGCACGATCTGACTCAGCGCATCTCGGTCACCCCGCCTGGCCAGATGCAGGGTCGCCTCAGACGAGAGGTACGGGCGGCGGCGCAGGGCCTTGTGCAGCACATCGTCAATGTCCGGCGGATTGAGCTGCACGAGTCCTCGCAGCGCCCACTCCGCGCAGCTCGCGTCCCTATCATCCAGAGCCGCCCGCAGCGCCTTCGCATCCCCCGCGCGGACGTGGTTGACAAGTGCTATGAGCGCCTGTGCTCGCACTCGCTCGTCCCGGTCGTGGAGCCACCCCAGATGCTGGTGGATGACGGTGCCGTCATCCCCTTCCAGCATCGCCTGCACGGCTACGAGGCGGGTGGTCCCATCGCCAGAGCGGGATAGTCTCTTCACGCCGGGACTATCGCGCGCAGCCCCGATCTGGCCCAGCAATCGGGCCCACTCCTGCGCCATCTGGGGATTGGCCTTCGGGAGCTTGCCCTCCAGCAGCGGCGCCGCCTTGGCACCCAGCAGCGCCGCGAGCGCCTCACCCGCCGCCACGTGCACCTCATAGAAGGGGTAGGAGTTCCGCGTGCCGCGATAGGTCCAGTCCTCCAGCAGTTGCTTCAGCCGCGGGACCGACTCCTTGTCCCCGAGCACCCCCACCATCGTCGCGCCGGTCCTGCGGTCCGCCGGCTCTGCGCTGAAGAGCCGCTTTCGGGCAATCGCCAGGGCCTGGCTGCGGATCTCCCTCTCCTGTCCGGGCGAAAGCTGGAGCATCTGGCCGGTGGCAAGGGCGAATGCCAGGACCGTGCCCTGCTTCGTGATCAACGCGAACTCCGTCTGTCCGGGCCGGAAGAAGAACAGCCCGTCCTTGCTCCACCATAGAGAAGACACGGAGAGGTCGTACTTGTAGATCTCATCCTCGGTCAGAAGCTGCGCCAGCGTGTAGGACGCAAGGACGTTTCCGCTCGGCCCGAGGAAGATCAGCACCTTCCCATAGCCCACCCTGCCCCAGACATCACGCAGCACCACGTGCTTCCCGTCGCCGGTGATATAGGCGGCCACCGGCGCGGGGTGTCCGTATTCCGCCCCGGTATCCGGGTAGCGGACCGACCAGCGAGCCACGCGCCCGCGCTCGGTCTTCTCCTCCAGGGCAAGCGTGCGCTTGTCCACATCAACTCTGAGGATGAACCGGCCCGTGTCCGACGGGTATTCGCTCGGCGGCCGATCCCACTGGTCGGCGCAGGCGCCGCGCGCCAGGCACAGCGCGCCCAACGCCATCACCGCCCCCGCCGCGAGACGCCACGCTGCGCGGCCGTACGCCAGCCGTCTCACCCCTGCTCTTACCCAGCCTCGCATGTCACACCCCCTCGCCGGACGCCCCCTTACGCGAGGAAGGAAGCTCACCGGACGGCGCGAGACGCAGTACTGCCTTCACGAGATGATCACGAGCGTCTCTTCGACCACGACCCAGTCCTGGCCGATCTTCCTCAGGCGCATATCGTAGCCTGTCCCGTCTACCCCGCCATAGGTCGTACTGAGTTGGAGCTTGACCTCTCTCCCGTCCTTACTCCAGAGGAGGAAAGCATCTGCTCCCCGGTCTCGCATCTCTCTGCCGTCGAAGTCGTAGTCCGGCAGCCAAAACCTTATCATCCCAACGCCTTGCCGAATCCTGGCCGGCGGTACCTTGGCCAATGGGGGACTGGCACCATGCACCCGGGATATGATCAGCCAGTCCCACCCGGTCAACTCAAGGGGCTTGATCCCCTTCGGAAGCTGTACCAGGGCCGGAACCCCGCGGCCACCCTCGAACCTGAACCGCGCCTCGAACGCCGCAGCCAACACCTGCTCGGCCTCGCTCAGCCTGCGCGGAGCGGCGAGCGGGTTCTTGTCAACGGAGTCCTTCAGCCCATCGCCGTCGGTGTCGGGCTTCTTTGGGTCAGTGCCGAGTCGCTTCTCTTCCAGGTCAGTCAAGCCGTCGCCGTCGCTGTCCCGGCTCAGTTCGGGATCACCGACGAACCTCCGGAACCAATCCGCCTTCCCCAGTTGCTGGCGGGTCACGCCGGTGAACCTCGGTGCCCCCCATCTGCCCGCCTCGCGGCGGACGATCCACAGGTCGTAGCGGGACCCCAGGATGTCCGATGCTACGAGTCCCCAGAGCACGCCGTCCTTGTCCTTGCGAGTGGCCAGCAGTTCCAGCGTGCGCCACGAATCGCTGTTGGCTCTGCCTAGCTCGTCCAGCCGCATGAACTCCGGCAGCGGCGGAACCGTGCGACGGCTGTCCTTCTGCGCCAGCACGGCCTTCAACCCGGGCTCCCCACCCGTACGCGCCAGGTTGACGTAGGCTTCGTGCCGGATTCTCGGGTCTGCGTTCGGGTTGGCCATTTGCCGCATCAGATAGCCAACCGCCCGGGGGTCGTCCGATCGCGACACCGCGGCAAGCGCCAGGAAGGTGGGGTTCCCAGTGTAGTCCCAGTTCGGCCGCTCGGTAGCCAGGATGTGCAGGAAGACCGGGATGGTCTGTCTGTCATCGCCCTTTGCCGCTAGCCACTGGAGCACGGCGGACCGGCAATCGCGGTCCTTCGCGATCGCGAGCAGCCGCAGCATGTCCGGAGTATGTCGCCGGGTGGCGATATCACCCAGTATCCCCATGGCATCGGCGAATTTCTCGTAAGCCTCGTAGGTCCCATCGCCACCGCTCTCGCCGGCTACCGAGGCCTTCGCTGCAAGAGCTCGAATGCGTTCCTGTACTGCGGGGAACAGCGCTGGAAACGCTTGCGGCCCGAGTCTCCGGAGGGATCGTCTCTCGTCGTCAGTGAGGTAATCGAGACGACTGACTAGTCTGCCTGCCAGCACTCGATGCCAAACGACACGACCCGCCCACACACCCGTCATGACGAGGGCGACCGCCGCCAAGAGCCGCCAACGGACGCGATGCGGCCCGCCGACTGCGCGGTGAGAGTGAGGCGGAGTGGAGCTAGTGCAGGACACTGAACCCCTCCATTGGCGACCCTCTTCCTGACGGTGACTTCACAGGTTGACGCCCGGGCCCGAGTAGCGTTGATCTGTATTCTACGCCGACCGCGGCAGCAGGGGAAGGCTACCGCCGCCGGGTCAGGAAGGCTCTGGCCAGCAGGATGAGGCCGCTCACGAGGAAGTAGGCGCCTAGGGTCCAGAGGAGGATCTTCAGGGGCCAGGAGGCATCGGGGGAGCAGGCGAACCAGAAGGAGCCAACACCACAGGCCAGCAGGAACGCAACTACCAGCCAGGAGATGAGGCGGCGGCCGAGGCTCGGGCTGCGCACCCCATCAGCTTCGGCCACGTCAAACATCGCTATCCAGAGCCCCCAGTTGCCTGCCCTCTCGTTATACCAGGCGAGCAGGTCGCGGAGGGCACCGAAGAACGCGCGCATACTCAGCCCCTCTCCCGATCGCGCCGCCTCTCCGTCTGGCCAGGGCAGCCGATCAGAGGACTGGCCGCTTGCATTGTACGCCGGGGACGGGGGGAATGGAAGGAGGGCGGGTGACCCGGGGCACCGTGGAGACGCGGAGGGCGTGGAGAGGGATGGGACAGGAGCAAGCTCCTGTCGAACTGAAGCCGGCAGAGGTCAGAGAAGCGCGGGGGCTCTACTCCCCCTCATCCACCGCCCGGCGGATCATCTCGGCCCGCAGGCGGTCCATCTGCGCCTGGTCCTTGCGCGCCGAGGCCTCGTCGAACTGCTCCTCGATGGAGACCGGCAGGTTCATGTCCCGGCGCAGCAGCTCCACCAGCGTGCGGATATGCTGGCTCATGTGCCCGCACAGCTCCGCCTCTTCTCCCCCCTCCTCCGCGTACTGATCGGCGTGCTGCCCGCCGAACTGCTCGATGCTGCGCTGTGCGCGATAGAGCACGGTGGCGGCGTGCTCGGCCTCGTCGTGGGTCAGGTCCCACAGGGCCTGCGCCACCGCCCGGTCCCGCTCGATCCAGGGCCACCACCGGAGATAGCTCCACTTGGCGGCCTCCCCCGCGTTCGAGCGCGAGATCAGGTCCCAGATCCCCAGGTTGTGCTCCGCGTCCTCCCGTGCCTGCTCGAAATCGCTCATGAGGAAATCGAAGTTCCGGCGCACGTAGTACTGCCAGGACTCCTCCCGCAGCGCGGTCAGCTCGTCATCGCTCAGCACCAGCGCCTCACCAGGCCGCGCGTGCAGGTGGAAGTCAACCAGAGAGTCCTCTCCATAGGGGCGCTCCCCATCCGGCCGGCCGGTCCGCTCGTACTCCTGGCTCAGCAGGACCTGACCTCTTACATCGCCGGTGGGGGAGAGCAGAGTGCACCCCTCGACGAACGCGATCAACTCCCGGCCGAACCGCTCCACGCGATCCACCACCAGATAGCGCGGGTCGCGGAAAAGGCGCTGGATGAAGGCGCGGATGCTGGCGGGAAGCCCGTCTTTCTCCTGCTCCTCGGATTGGCGCACCCAAGCCTCCTGCCCGCACGCCGCGGCGCCGCGCGCTCACTTGGCCCCCATGACCTTCGGCGCACATCGGCCCTTTCCCCTCTTCGCCTTGACCCCCCTGGGGTGGGGTGCTATCCTCACGGAACTTCCTTCCCTGGAGAGAGCAATGAGGCGTCTCCTGCGCGCTATCCTGGTCCTGGCGATCTTGCTGCTGAGCATGTGCGCCGGCTCCGCGGCGCCTGCGCGCGCCATCTTCCCCTTGCGCGACGTGCGACCCGGCCAGCGCGCGGTGGGCAAGTCGGTTTTCCGCGGCACCAAGATCGAGTCATTTCACATCGAGATCATCGGCGTCCTGCGCAAGTTCGAGGGAACCAGGAGCGTCATCCTCGGCCGTATCCTCGACGGCCCGGTCGTCACCCGCAAGAGCGGCATCATCATGGGCATGAGCGGCAGCCCCGTTTACATCAACGGCCGGCTGGCCGGCGCCATCGCTCTGGCCTGGAGCTTCAGCAAGGAACCGATCGCAGGCATCACCCCTATCGAGGACATGCTGCAGGCCTGGCAGCCCAAGCCAGCCGCAAAGGCCCCCGCGGCCACTGCGGCCGAGCGGTTGCCTTCCCCGCTGCATATCGGCGGCAAGCTGATCGAGCGCGTCCGCATCGCCCCCAGGCCCGCCGGCCCCGACCCCGCCGGGGTGATGACCCTCACCCCGCTGAGCGGCCTCGTGCAGGCCTCCGGCTTCAACCAGCGCGCGGTGAAGCAGCTCTCCGACTTGCTCTCCCCCTATGGGGTCCAGGTGGTGGCCGGCCCCGCCGGAGGCGAGGAGCGCCTCCGGCCTCCCCTGGTACCAGGCGCTGCGCTGGGGGCGCAGCTCGTGGGGGGCGACCTCGACCTGACCGGCCTTGGCACCCTCACGCTGATTGAGGGAGGGCGGGTGCTGGCCTTCGGCCACTCGCTGCTGGAGCTGGGCGAACTGAACGTGCCAATGACCGGGGGCTATGTCTACGATATCATGCCCAGCGTCCTGATCTCGGAGAAGATCATGTCTCCCACCCAGGTCGTCGGGAGGGTGATGCGGGATACGCCGACCGCCATCGCCGGCGAGGTGGGGACGCCAGCAGATCAGGTTCCCATGACCATCGAAGTGGCCGATCGCGACCTCGGCCGGTCGCGGCAGTTCCGCCTCCGGCTGGCCCGCATTCGCGAGCTCTTCCCCTCGCTCGCGGCGACCTCCGTGATGACCGCGGTGGACGAGACCCGCGGCCGGAGCTCCCGCGGCGGAGTGCGCGTGACCATAGAGCTGGCGGCCGAGGGCCGGCCCACCATCCGCCGAGAAGAGGTGGGCTACAGCGACGGCGATGCCGCGATGGTGGCGATGTCCGCCGTGATGAGGCCGCTGGCGGTGTTCCTCGACAGTCCATTCGGCAAGTTGCGCTTGCAGCAAGTCCGCGTTCGCGTCGAAGCCCAGGAGGAGCGCAAGACCGCCACTATCGAGCGCGTCACCATCGCCCAGTCGCGCGTCAAGGCCGGCGACGAGGTTACCCTCAGCGTGATCCTGCGGCCCTACGGAGGCGATCTGGTCGAGGTCCCGGTGCAGGTGAAGCTGCCGGCCGACCTTCCCCGCGGCGCGGTGCGGCTGGTCATCTCCGGTGGCGGAGATGCCGACCAGGCGCGGGGCTCAATCGGTGCCCCCTGGCCCGCGCCAGTATCGCTCACCCAGTTGATCGAGCGCTATGTCTCTCAGGACCGGCGACAGGACCTGGTCGTTCAGGCCGCCTTGCCTCGCGGCGGGGCCGCACTCCTGGGCGAAGAGTTGCCGGACCTCCCGCGGGGCGCGCTCGAGGCGCTCCGCGCGGTGCACCCTACCGATCTCCGGCCGGCCGCGTCGGTGATGAAAGTGATCGTCCCCACCGAATGGGTGCTCTCCGGCCGACAGATGGTCAGCCTCTCGGTCGAGAGCCGACTGGGCGCGCCCGGTCCGTCCGCGCCGCCGCAGCCCGAGGGCCCGCCCCAGCCGGAGGCACGCCCGCAGCCCTCCCCCAGTCCTCCCGAGGACGACAGCGGAGGTGATGACGAGGCCGATCTGCTCCTGTCCGGGCAGGCGATTGCAGATTCGGCTCTGCCGATAGCTGCCGCGCCTCCCGCGCCGCCGAAGGGGAAGCCGGCCCCTCAGCCCGCCGCTCCGCCCAAGAAGGAAGAGGAGGCCAAGCCCCTCACCCGCGCCCCCCAGACCTGGGTCCAGCAGGCCAGGAACGACTATGCCCGCGCCAAGCTCACCGATGTCGCCATCGCCAGTGACGGCCGCCTCTCACTCGGCCTGAGCCGGACCGAGCTGGGGAAGATACCGGCCGCCCTGATCTGGTCCATCGCAGTCCGCGAGGGCGTCACCTATCTTGGGACCGGAACCGATGGTGTGGTCTACCGCGTCTCCGCCGACGGGCAGGTATCGCGGTTCTTCGCCACCGGCGAGATGAACGTCCACGCGCTCCTCTTCGACCACGACGGCAACCTGTGTGTCGGCACTTCGCCTCGCGGCAAGCTCTTCCGGGTGGCGCCCGATGGGGCGGGCAAGCTCTGGTATGACGCGGACAGCGAGTACCTCTGGTGCCTGACCCAGGCCCCGGACGGAACCATCTTCGCCGGCGCAGGCTCACCCGCCAGGGTCTACGCCCTCCGGCCCGATGGGCATGCGAGCGTTCTCGCCGCACTGCCCGCGACGAACGTGCTCTCTCTGGTGCGCAGCCCCGGCGGCGATCTCTATGCTGGCACCTCGGACGCGGGCGTGGTCTATCGCGTCCGTCCGGACGGCTCGGCCGGCGCGGTGCTCCAGGTGCAGGGCCCGGAAGTGAGCGCGCTCGCGCTGGACGGGAAGGGAAACGTCTACGCTGCCGCCTCGCCCTCTGGTGACATCTACCAGATTCCCGCGCAGGGCCTCCCCAGGCTCTTCTGTCAGACCGGCGAGAAGGCGGTCTACGGGCTGGCCCTCCTGCCGGGCGGTGACCTGGTAGCTGCCACGGGGCCTTCGGGGCTCCTCCTCCGCGTGGGGCCGGACGGTGAGCCACAGCTCGCCTTCCGTCCCGAGAGCGGAGTGGCCACCGCACTCGCGGTGGCCGACGGCACCGTCTACCTGGCCAGTTCCGCGCCTGCCCTCCTGCGCGGGTTCGGGCCCGACCATGCGCCTTCGGGGACCCTCGAATCGTCCGTGCTGGAAGCCGGGCGCGCGGCGCGCTGGGGCCGGCTCACCTGGACAGCCGAGACGCCGGAGGGCGCCGCGGTCGCGACCGAGACCCGGTCCGGCGACTCCTCCGACCCCGATGACCACTGGGCCGCCTGGATCCCTGCCCCCGATGGTGCCGTCGTCAGCCCCCCCGCCAGCCACCTCCAGTACCGCCTCACCCTTACCACCAAAGACGCGAAGCTGACCCCGACCGTGCGCGAGGTGCGTCTTTCCTACCAACCGGCCAATCGGCCGCCGACTGTAGCCCTGAAGGCTCCCGCTCCGGAAGAGCGGATGGCCAAGAAGTACACCATCAAGTGGGAGGCCCAGGACCCGGACAAGGATACTCTCACCTATGACCTCGCCGTCTCCCATGACCTCGGCCGCGCCTGGAAGGACGTGAAAAGGGGGATCGCCGAGTTGAAGTACGATTGGGACACGACGCCCACCTCGGAGGGCCGCTGCCTGGTCCGCGTGACCGCCAGTGACGCTCAGAGCGAACCTCAGGACCCACAGCAGGATGCCGCCTCAGTCGTGGCCTGGGTGGACAACACTCCCCCGACCGTGATGCTTCTGCGCAGCTCGCTGGCGGTGGGAGATGACCGCCGCGCCCGCGTCACCGGCACGGCCACCGACAAGCTCTCGCCGCTGCGCAGCGTGGAATATCGCGTAGACACGGGTGAATGGCGCTCACTTGCTCTCTCGGCGATCGAGTCCCTGTTCAGCGAGTTCTCGGTTGCCACCGACCCCCTCAAACCTGGCAAGCACACCCTCGAGGTGAGGGTGTTCGATTCCGGCGGCAGTGTGGGAAACGACAAGGTCGAGATCACGGTCAAGGAAGCTGCCAAGCCATCCCGGCCGACCGCCGCCAAACCGGCCCCAGAGGCCGCCGCCAAGCCACCCGAGAAGCCCGCCGCGCCGGCCCCTGCGAAGTAGCGGCTATCGCTCGCGTTTCGACTGGCCCCGCCGCAGCCTGAACCGGCGCGCCAGCCAGCGCGGCCGGCGGAGGGCGGCCGGCGGCACCGCCTTCAGCTGGACGTAGATGTCGCGCGCGGTTTCGGCGTCCACCGCCACCTGCCCATTGCCCAGGTCCAAAACGAACGACGGGAACCGCTGCCGGAGGGTCACCGGAGTGCCCGGTACCGCGCCCATCGCCAGCAGCCGCGGCACCAGGTCCCGTCGGCGGCCCTGGATGTAGGCGATCACCCCCGTCTGCCCGGGCGCCAGGTCGGCCAGAGCTGAGACCACCTTGCCGGCCGCATTCGCACCCGCCCGGCAGCACGCCCCGGGCGGGATCGGGCTTCCGTGAGGGCAGACGCGCGGGTGGCCGAGCAGAGTGCAGACCTGATCATCAATCCCCCGCCGCAGCACGTGCTCGAACCGGCAGGCCGCCTCCGCCATCAGGCCCTCGCCCACGCCGAGCACATCCGTCAGCAACCTCTCGGCCAGTCGCTCCCGCCGGATGATCGCCGCGGCCTCCGCCTCTCCCGCTTCGGTCAACGACACCATCCCTGAGCTCTCCGCGATCAGCCCGGCCTCCCGCAGCTCCTTGCGCGCTGCCTCGTCCCCCGCCAGCTCGCGCGCGGCCAGCTCGCCCCGGCCGCTCGTCTCCCGCTCGGACCAGACGCTCGCCAAGGCCTCTTCCGCTTGCTCGCTCAGCTCCAGCTCGGGCATCAGATTCGCACCTGCGAAGCCGTCAGTATCAGGTTGAGCACATAGCCCACCCCGAAGGCGAGTGGCAGGATCACGCTCGTGACCGCCAGCGCGGTCCGCAGCCCGCGCTCCTTCTGCATCACCAGGAACTGGGCCAGGCAGGGGACGAACAGCGTGATCGTCACCGTCGCCACCACCAGCGACACGCCCGAGATGCCACCGCCCGCCAACACCTCGAAGAGTCGCGCCGCGCCATAGTCGCGGCGGATGAAGCCGAACAGGAACGAGTCGGCCGCCGCGCTCGGCAGCCCGAGGGCATGGACCAGCGGATGCAACGCCGCCAGCACCAGCGGGAACACGTGCGTCAGCTCGCCCAGCCAGATAACGACGCTCACCAGCAGGAAGAGCGGGATCACCTCCGCCGCGTACCACTTCAGACGGGCGTAGGTCTTCCGCGCAACATTGCGCACCAATGGCGTGCGCAGCGGTGGGATCTCCAGGTAGAAGCGCGACGCCTCGCCCGGCAGCAGATGGGCGGCCAGCGATCCGGAGACCAGGAAAACGGTCAGCACTACCCCCGTCCAGATCAGCAGACCCAGGGGATGACTCGAGAGCAAGCCTAGAATCACCCCGAGCTGTGCCGAACAAGGGATAGCCAGCGCCAGCAGGAAGGTGGCGAGGACGCGCTCGCGCCGTGTCTCGAGCACCCGCGTCACGAGGGTGGCCATGGTGTCGCACCCGAGCCCCAAGACCAGCGGGATGACCGCGCGCCCCGACAGCCCCAGCCGCTTGAAGACCCTGTCCACTAGCAGCGCCAGGCGCGGCAGATAGCCGCTGTCCTCCAACACCGCGAATACCACAAAGAACGCGCCGACTAGCGGCAGCACGATCGCCAGCGCGTAGCGCGCGCCCAGGGTAATCACGCCGTAGTCGCCTACGAAAAGGGACGACCAGAGCGGCCACGGCAGCAGACGCTGGAAGAACGCAGTGACGGCCGGGTTGACGTAGTGGCCGAACAGCCTCTTGTCGAGCAGATCCACCAGCACCCCCGCACCCAACCGACCGACCACCAGGTACATCAGATAGATGACACCCGCCAGGATCGGCAGCCCCGCCACGGGATGAACGGCGAGTCGCCCGAGCGTCTCCGCCAGACTGGGCCGTATCCTCTTCTCGGTCTTCCGCAGCACCCTCCCGGCGACGCGATCGGCTGCCTCTTGCCGCGCCATCGCGATCGGCAGAGCCACTCCCTGCGGGTAGTGCGCGCTCGCCTCCGCCACGATGCGCTCGATCTCGGCCAGGGCCCCCGGATCGGCCGCCCTCACGCGCTCTCGCGCCCCCGCGTCCCGCAGCAGCAACAGCAGCGCCAGGCTCCGAGTCGAGATCCGATACCTCGCGCGCAGCAGGGCGGCGATCTGCGCGATCGCCGCCTCGATCGCCTGGGGATACGCCACGGAAGTACCGGGGGGAACCGGCGCCGGGCCGGCTAGCACCGCGCGAAGCTGCTCTATGCCCAGGCCCGTCGCAGCCGCGGTCGCCACCACCGGCAGCCGCAGCTCGCGGCTGAGCGCCGCCACATCCACCGCCAGGCCGGCGCGGGCCGCCTCGTCCACGATGTTGACGTCGAGCGCCAGCGGGATCTCGGCCTCGACCAACTGCAGGGTCAGCGGCAGCATCCGGCGCAGGTGCTTCGCCTCCACCACGTGCAGCACCAGATCGGGCGGATCGTCCAGCAGCAACTGCTGAGAGACCCCCTCCTCCTCAGAGAATGGTGCCAGCGAGTAGGCGCCCGGGCTGTCCAGCACCTCGAGCAGCACGTCACCCACCCGCGCCCGTCCGCGGGTAACCTCGACCGTCGTGCCGGGGTAGTTGGAGACGACCGCATATGAGCCCGTGAGCTGGTTGAAGATCGCGCTCTTCCCCACATTGGGCGAGCCGAATAGCGTCACCGTGCGCGTCTGCAGGGCTGGCGCGAGCGGGCACGCCTCACACCCGCACCCGCGCCGGCCGGTGACTATCCCCCGCAGCAGTTGCAGCGCGCGCGCCGTCATGTCAGCTTTCCCGCCCCCGAACCTGCACGCGGATCGTGCCCGCCAGCGCGACGCCCAGCGTATGGGTCTCCCCGCCCGATTCCAGCACCACCGTCCCTGCCGCCGCCCTGCGCTGCCTCACCGCCACCTCGGCCCCGGGCAGCAGCTTCCGTTCGGCCAAGTAGCGGATCACTTCGGGCGTCTCATCCTCCAGGCGCGCGATGGTGAGCCTGCGGTTCAGCGGCGCTTCCAGCAGAGATCGCGTCCGGTCCCGCCCGGCCGGGTTGATCGGATGACCGTGAGGGCAGGTCTGGGGCCCCCCGAGCGCGCCCGAGATGCGCCCCTCCAGATCCGGTGACACCACGTGCTCGAAGCGACACGCCTCCGCGTGCGCCTGATCGAGCGGGAGTCCGAGGAAGTCCGTAAGCAGCCTCTCCGCCAGCCGGTGTCGGCGGATCAGCCGCTGCGCCTGGCGCCGGCCCTCCTCCGTCAGGACGATATCCTGATAGCGCCGGTAGACGATCAGGCCCAGCCGGGAGAGCCGCCGCAGCATGCTCGTGATGGAGGCCGGCCTCACCGCCAGATGGCGCGCCAGCGCCATCGGCGGCACGGCCCGGCCTCCCTCCCCCAGGCGCAGGATCGCCTCCAGGTACTCTTCTACACTGGCAGAGAGCGGCGGCGCTTGCGTTGTCACGTGTGCCTCCCGTGTCCCCATCACTGCCGTTGACGCGTTAGGAAAGCCGAAAAGAACATTTAGGCCAACCTAATTATACCATAGGCTCTGCCGCTGTCAAACCCGAGCCCTCATCCGCGTGCTCTCCGCCTTCGCGGTGTCGCCCATTCGGGGCCGCTCCTCGGGCAGGAGCAGAGGGCCTCCTCACCCAACTATACGGCGAGGGATCCACCGCAGTAAGGAATAGCGATCGGACATGAAACGTACTGCTCTGGCGTTCCTGCTCGTGGGAGTGCTGGCCAACGTCACGGTCCTGTCGCAGGCAGCGGCCGCTTCCTCCCCTGAGACCGGCCGCGCCCGCGCGGTCTCCCTGAAGGTCCTGCAGGCGCGGCTCAAGGTTGCCGTGGCGAAGCGCCAGCAGCCAGCCGAGCTCCTTACCCTATGCGGCCTGACCCGCATCTCGGGCTATGTGGTAGACGACAAGACCCGCGACCTCATCTTGCTAGGCGAGGTGGAGGCGGGCGCGCCCCCCCTGCATCTCGAGGACCTAGCGGTGGCGCTGCGCAGCGCCTGGATGCGGTACGCCTCGCGCCGGGGCAACGTCAGGTACTACTCCAACCCGGGCTGCTCCATTGACCCAAGTCCCGATGTGATCGCCCGGCTGCGCGACCTTGGGGACGCGGCGGGGCGGCACGCGGCCGACATGGATGATCGCATGGACGAGTGGTGCGAGGTCTGCTCTCAGCCCCAGCAAGTGCGCGTCATGGGCGTGCCCTTCGACAGCCACTTCGCCAAAGTGATGGTGGACGCCGACTACCTCATGAAGCGCCTGGTTGATGGCTCCCTCCGGACGAAGATCGCGGGCTTCGCGAGCCTGACCGATCTGAACCTGACGGCGGCCCGCACGCAGTTCCAGCGAGACGGCACCTCCGGCATCACGCGCTTCGCCATGAACCGGTTCTGGTTCTACCCCGGCAAAGTGAAGTTCCAGGACGAAGAGGGCCTGGCGACCATCGAGGAATGCCCGGTGATCCTGCTGACCGAGGAGCAGCACCTGACGCGCGAGGGGATCGCCGGTCAGGGCCGGCCGGACCCCATGGCGCAGCGTTTCGCCGACAGCTTCAGCGCACACTACGCAGAGATCGCCGCTGCCCAGCCCGTCTACCAGCAGCTCGAGGAGCTCTTCCGACTCGTCGCCCTCGGCAGGCTCCTGCAATACCAGGGCGTGCAGGCCGATCTCGATTATCTGATGAACCGGTTCCTGGTGCCCGAGGTGAAGGTAGACCGCGCGCTGCCGGGGATCGCGCTCGTCAACCGCATTGAGACCCGGCGCCAGGTCGCGGACGGCGAGGAGACCATGCGGCTCTGGCTCCCGACCTGCGGCGGGGTCAGCATGGACTTGAAAGTCGGCCCACAGAACCTCAAGCGCGTGCCTCCGAAGAAGCAGACAGGCAGAGGCGCGAAGCCCGCGCCCACCAAGAAGGGCGCGATCCTGAAGAAGCGGCCCGCCCCCGACTCGCTCTACTGGGATATCGGCGCGCTGGGGACGCGGGGGTGAGAAGCGCGTACGGAGGTCGCTGGTATGGCAGGAGCGCCAGCTCCTGCCACTCCGTCGGCAGGGAGACGGCCAGATGAGACTGGTGAAATGGGGAGTGATCGGGGCTGGCGGGATCGCCTCGAGGCGGACGCTGCCCGGCGCGGTGAAAGGCGCGAAGAGCGCAAGCTTCGTGGCCCTTACGGACGTGCGCGAGGAGGCCGCGGGCGACACCGCCAGGCGGTTCGGCGTCCCCAACGTGTACGCCACGAACCAGGAACTCCTGGCCGACCCTGAAGTCCAGGCCGTCTACATTGCCACTCCCGTGACCGCGCACTTCCCGCAGATCGAGGCCGCCGCCAACGCCGGGAAGCACGTCCTGGTGGAGAAGCCGATCACCCTCACCGTGCGGGAGGCCGAGCAAGCGATCGAGATCTGCCGAAGGGCCGGGGTGCTGCTCGGGTGCGGCTACATGATGCGGTTCCACTCACTGCATGTCGCCGCGCGCGACCTCGTGGCGCGGGGCGAGCTGGGCCGGGTGGTGGCGGGCCGGGCGCAGTTGACCTGCTGGTATCCCCCGATCCCGGGCGCGTGGCGGCAGGACCCCGAGCTGGGCGGAGGCGGCTCGCTCATGGACATGGGCAGCCACTGCATTGACCTGCTGGAGTTCATCTCCGGCAGCAAGGTGGCGTCCGTCTACGCCCTGAGCCAGAGCTTGGTGCAGCGCTACCCGGTGGAGGACACCTCTACCGTCGTGCTGCGCATGCAGAGCGGCGCCCAGATGATCGTGGACTCCCTCTTCAACGTCCCCGACGCGGCCAGCCGCAGCCTGCTCGAGCTTTACGGCACGCGGGGCGCCCTCTTCGGCCGGGGCACCATCGGCCAGTTGCCTGGTGGCGCGATAGAGGCCGTCCTCTCGGACCAGGGCGACTACGAGGCCCAGCAAGACCGGCCGCCCAGCGAGCGGACCTTCGCGTTGGAGGCGGAGCCGGCGGACATGTACGCCGCTGAGATCGAGCAGTTCTCCCGCGCCATCCTGGAGGGGGGCAGGCCGGCCGTGGACGGAGAGGAAGCGCTCTGGAACCTGAGGGTGGTCGAGACCTGCTACCGCTCGGCTCAGCAGAAGCGCGAGCTGGCGGTCCAGTGAATACTCCCCCGGGGGAGGCCGACTGAGTAGCGAGGCGAGGACGCAGAGAGGAGCGAGTATGGCGAGTGTTCTGATCACCTACTACAGTCGCAGCGGAAACACGCAGAAGATGGCCGAGGCGGTGGCCGAAGGCGCGCGAGGCGTGTCGGGGGCGAAGGTGGAGGTCCGCCGGGTCGAGGACCTAACGCCCGACGACCTGCTCTCGCCCGACGCCATCATCATGGGATCGCCGGTGTACTACGGCACCATGGCGGCGGAGCTGAAGAAGCTGATTGACGAGAGCGTGAAGCACCACGGCAAGCTGGTGGGCAAGGTGGGTGGGGCCTTCGCCTCCTCCGGCGGCCCGGGCGGCGGCAACGAGACCACGGTGCTCGACATCCTCAAGGCTCAACTGGTGCACGGCATGATCGTCCAGGGCGACTCGGGCGGCGACCACTACGGGCCCATCGCAGTCGGCGCGCCCGACGAGCGGTCGCGCAAGGAGTGCCGCAAGCTCGGCAAGCGGGCGGCCGAGCTCGCCGTGAGGCTGGGGGGGTAGGCAATGGCGGAGGTGCCGGGCCAGGGCAGGAGCACGTCGCCAGAGGCGACCGAAGCTCCTGCCCAACGGGCGACTTCGCGTCACTCCCCGGTGAGCTCCGGGATGGTCTCGTAGTAGGCCACCACCTCCCGGATGAGCTCGGGGATGGGCAGGTGGTAGGGGCACTTCGGGATGCACTCGCCGCACTCGACGCAGCGCGCCGCGCTGGCGATGATCTCGGCCGCCCCCCACTCCTTGAACCGCTCGGCCCCCATCCGGCGGACGATGCTCCGCCCGTGCAGCAGCATCCCGATTTGCACTTCGTTCGGGCACGGCTCGCAGTAGCGGCATCGGCGGCAGGTCCGCTGGTCGAGGTCGGCCTTCATCCGCTCGCAGGCCTCGCGCTCGGCCGGGGTCAGAGCGAAGTCGCCCAGAACGGCTGAGATGTCCTCTTCCGCCTCCTCGGGCGTGGCGATCCCGGGGATGGCGACCGTGATGGGCTGGTTCACGCACCACTTCACGGCCAGCGGCGCGTCGCTGAAGTTGCCGCCGCCCACCGGCTTCATGGCGATGATCCCCACCTCGCGCTCGTGGCAGAAGGGAATGAGCGTCCCCAGGATTTCGCTCTCCACCAGGTTGAACGGCACCTGCACCGTGGCGAACTCGTCGCATCTCTCGATCGCGTGCATCAGCGTTTCGGGCCGGTGCCCGGTGATCCCGAGATGCGCGATCTTGCCCTCCGACCTAGCGCGCCGCAGCCCGTCCAGCGCGCCACCGGGGGCCAGCGCCTTCTCCAGCTCATCGTCATCGTTGACCCCGTGGAGCTGGTAGAGTTCGATCTGGCTGCGCTGCAGGTGGGCGAGCGACGTGCAAACGTGCGCATAGATCGCGTCGGCCTCCCGGGCGCTCGACTTCGAGGCGACCAGGTACTGCCGGCTCGCCAGCGCCTTGCCGATACGCTCCTCGGAGTTGGTGTACCCGCGCGCGGTGTCGAAGAAGTTCGCTCCCAGATCGTAGACGCGGCGGACGGTCGCGATCGCGACCTCCTCGCTCACGACCTGGATGGGTATGCCGCCGAGACCGACGACCGTTACGTCTAGCCCGGTCTTGCCGAGCCGCCGAGTCTGTAGGTGGCCTGCCATGGACGCAACTACCGCGCGCCGGCAATCGTCTTCGGATGGCAGAGCGCCCCGCTCCTGGCCGCCAGCCGGCCGCAGTGGACGCACTGATACTTCAGGTGTTCGACCTGGGGATAGCACATATGCCGCGGGTCATCCGTCTCGACTCCGCAGTACTCGCACACATACGGCTTCACCGGGCTGAACGCCCGGCAGAGATGGCCAATGCCAGTGGTGGTCGCGCCGCAAGTCTCGCACACGTGAGTCTCGCCAGCCGTCTCCGACACTCTTACCTCCCGATCAAGCACCTGCCCGCGGAACCTCCGCCGAACAGGCTGCGGTCCTCGCCACATCATATCCCCAATTCTCAGAGCAGGAGCGTCTCTCCTGCCCTGGGGAGTTTCTTGACCCACAGCAAGAGACTATGGTTCAAGAAACCCCTCAGAAGCAGGCGTAGGGTTCGCGAGCCGGATTCTCTTTGCAGTCAGAGGGGGCATAGCATCGCTATGCTATCACACGTGGCGGCCTTCGCCTTGACCCTGGCCCCGGTTGGCGGGTATACTTTGGTGGGCCTGCGTGCAGGCGACGGCAGGTGGTCTGTCAGCCCGCGAGCGGGCGACCCAGCGGCTGGCCGAGCCAGCGCGATAGGAGTGCGGGGATAGCTCAGTTGGTAGAGCGCTAGCCTTCCAAGCTGGATGTCGCGGGTTCGAGTCCCGTTCCCCGCTCCAGAGACAGTCGGCTGTCTCGAGGGCTGCTGGGAAGGTTGCGCCAGGCGTCGATGCGCCGAGGCGAACAGGAGGTTAGACTTCGATGGGGTCTGGTGAGAAGAAGGTAGCGGTCGGTCTGGTAGTGGTGTTGGCGGCATTGGTTGCTGTGTACGTCCTCAAGCCCAACCTGGGCGCGCCCAAGAGCGAGTCGCCGATGGGACCCGGCGGCAGGATGGGACCGGCTATGGCCCAGAGCGGCGGGGGCCCGGGGGCGGCCGGGGCGGACGCTAGCTGCTCCACGGGGCAGGCGGGCGCGTCGGCGAAGACCCAGGAGTTTGGGAAGCCAGGGGCCAAGGTCGAGATCGTGGCCGTCATCCCGGTGGCGCATGGCTGTCACAAGACCTCGGAGGGCGAGCTGAAGAAGGCCTACCAGGCTCACCCGAACGACATCCACCTCACGATCGTGGACCTGCAAGGGCCGGACGCGGCGAAGTACAAGAGCAAGGTTGGCGTGAACTGGACCGCGATCGCCATCAACGGTAAGACCGACTTCTCGGTCAATGGCAAGCAGGTGCAGCTCCAGCGGGCCGAGGGCCAGAGCTATCAGCCGTCCGATCTGGTCCCGATCATCGAGGAGCAGCTCAAGAAATCGGCCTGAGTGGCCACCCCAGGGCCGACCGGGAGCGCGCCCGTAGCTCAGTGGACAGAGCGGCTGCCTTCTAAGCAGCGGGTCGCAGGTTCAAATCCTGCCGGGCGTGCCAGCGAGTGCGGCGGCAATGCCGCCGCTCGTGCGCGAAGGGACCGGACGAAGCCGCGTCCCTTCGTGGCCCCTTGGCGGAGGCGGGGCGAAGCGAGGCCTCGCCTTCTCGCGAGCAGGCCAGGCGCGCCGGGGTAAGTGAACATAGGGAGGTCGGGATGCCAGGCCTGTCTTCGCGCGAGCGCCTGCTGCGGGCCATCGTCCATGCCGAGCCCGACCGCGTGCCCTTCGTGTTCAACCTCTTCCAGCTTCCCCACGACGCTCTGCCGCCGCATCTGCGGCACCGCGGCCAGGTAGAACGAGCGGAGCGCTTCCTGGCGGCCGGGCTGGATGACACCCTTGGGCTTGGGGTCCCCTGGGAATCCCACCCGAAGGTACGGACCCGGGTCTGGAAGGACCAGCCGACCGGGTCGCGATACCCGCTGCTGCACAAGGTCTACGAGACCCCGAAGGGCCCGTTGCAGCAAACCGCGAGGCAGACGGAGGACTGGCCCCACGGCGAGGATGTACCGCTGTTCTCCGACCACAATGTCTCGCGCGCGACGCGTTTCCCGGTCGAGACGGAGGATGATCTGGAACGCCTCCCCTACCTCCTGGGCTTCCCGTCAGATGACGAGGTGCGCGGCTTCCGGGAGGAGGCGCGGGAGCTGAAGCGGGCGGCGGATCGCCTGGGGGTCGTGCTCGAGGGCCACTGCACCACGGGGGCGGACTCGGCGATCTGGCTCTGCGGCGTCGAGAATCTCATCGTCGCCTGCCACGAGCGGCCGGCCTTCGCACACGAGGTGCTGCGCATCATCCGGGAGTGGGAGATGCCTCGCCTGGAGCTGCTGCTCGAGACCGGGGTATGTGATGTCATAGTCCGCCGGGGCTGGTACGAATCGCCGGCCTTCTTCTCGCCCGCGGCCTATCGGGAGTTCCTCTTCGACAGCATCAAGGCCGAGGTGGACCTGGTGCACCAGGCGGGCGCGAAGTACCAATACATCCAGACGGTTCGGCCCCAGGACCTGGTCGGGGAGTTTCGCAAGCTTGGGATAGACCTCCTGTGGGGAGTTGACCCGGTTCAGGGACAGGCCGATCTGGCGCGACTGAAGCGGGAATGCGGGGACAGGATCTGCTTGTGCGGGGGCGTCAACTCCTACGTTACCGTCGGGCAGGGAAGCAGAGCGGAGGTGAGAGCCGCGGTCAGGAGGGCGATCGAGCTGTTGGCGTCGGGTGGCGGGTTCGTGCTCTTCCTGGTAGACTCCGTGGACCCGAGCGTCCCCTGGTCGCACGTGGAGTGGGCGATCGAGGCCTGGCGGGAGTGGGGGACTTACCCCTCGCTCGCGGCTTGACGTCGGCCTGCTGGCGCGGTAGCATTTCCCAGGTCGGGATTGCCACTGATCTGTCAACTGCGCGGTGAACGTAGCTCAATGGTAGAGCACCGGACTGTGGATCCGGTGGTTGGGGGTTCAAATCCCCTCGTTCACCCCATCTGTCCCTGTCGCCGAGCCCTCTGGGCGGAAACGGAGGTGAAGCCATGGCCATGACCCTGCAGATCGCAGGCCTCCAGATGCTGGTGAGCACGCAGGTTGCCGAGAACGAAGAACGGATCGCGGCGGGGATCGCGCGCGCGGCCGCCGACGGGGCTGACCTGCTGCTCACGCCCGAGGGCTCACTCTCGGGGTACTACGCGGGCTTTGACCGCGCGGAGGTGGCGGCGGCCGCCGAGCGGGTGGCGGCCGCGGCGAAGGCCGCGGGTGTGGGGCTGGCCCTCGGGACCTGCTACAAGGAAATCGAGGACGGCGAGGAACACTGCTACAACCAGGTCCGCGTCTACACGCGGGAAGGCGACTATCTCGGCCACTACGCCAAGATCCTGCGGTGCAGCTCCCTCGCCTACCCTGGCACCGGCGAGATGAAGGACTATGTCGAGGGGAAGCTGAGAACCTTCAACTGGCACGGCCTTCAGCTCGGAATCTTGATCTGCAACGACCTGTGGGCGACGCCTCGCTGGACCACCATGCCCAACCCGTATCTGCCGTGGAAGCTGTGGCAGATGGGCGCGCGGGCGCTGCTTCACGCCATCCACTCCGGCCGCGATCAGAGGCACCGCGCTTTCCACGAGTCCAGCTCGGAGCTGTGGGCGCGGGCCCTCGCGCTGCCGATCGTCCAGGTGAATGCCGCCCCCGCCGACGGCGGCCCGGTCAACGCTCCTTCCGGCCTCATCGGCCCCGACGGCGAGCGCTCCGTCCGCGTCCCCGACGTCGGCGAGCAGTACTTCGTGTGCGACGTGCCGATCGCCGGGGGGTGAGGCGGGGCCCGGCTCCGATCGCGCGACGGGGCCGGGGGCAGGAGAACCTGGCCGGATGGGAGAAGTGCGCCCGCCAAACCGCGGCGGGGGAAGCCCGAATGTCAAGCCAGCTTTTCGCGAAGAAACCGGTCAGCTTGCTGCTGGAGGAAATGCGCGGGGAGCACCGGCTGCGGCGGGTGCTGGGGCCGGTGTCGCTGACCAGCCTGGGCATCGGCTGCGTGATCGGGGCCGGCATCTTCGTGGTCACTGGGATCGGGGCGCACGACAAGGCCGGGCCAGCGCTGATCCTCTCCTTCGCGGTCGCCGCGCTGGCCTGCATCTTCGCCGCGCTCTGCTACGCGGAGTTCGCCTCCATGGTGCCGGTGGCTGGGTCGGCCTATACCTATGCCTATGCGACCCTGGGGGAGCTGTTCGCCTGGATCATCGGGTGGGACCTGATCCTGGAGTACGCGGTGGGGGCGGCCTCCGTCGCGCACAGTTGGTCGAAGTACTTCCAGGGCTTCCTGGGCAGCTATGACTGGCACCTACCGCATCTGATCTCGGGCGCGCCGTTCGACTACGTCCCTGAACTCGGCCGGGTGGTCGGGACCGGATCGCTGTTCGACCTGCCGGCGGTGCTGGTGGCCGCGATCGTGACTACGGTGCTCGTGATCGGGATTCGCGAGAGCACCCGCTTTAACAACATCATGGTGGCGATCAAGGTGGCGGTGGTGCTGATGGTGATCGCGGTCGGTGCCTTCTACGTGGACCCGCGGAACTGGCATCCGTTCGCGCCCTACGGCTACAGCGGGGTGGCCTTCTTCGGGAAGACGCTGGTGGGTCAGACCGGAAAGGGCGGCGAGCCGCTGGGGATGCTGGCGGGAGCGGCCCTGATCTTCTTCGCCTACATCGGGTTCGACTCGGTCTCGACGCACGCGGAGGAGGCGCGGAATCCCCACCGCGACGTGCCGATCGGGATCATCGCCTCTCTCATCATCTGCACCGTGCTCTATATCGCGGTGGCGGCAGTGCTGACCGGGATGGTGCCGAGCAGCCTGATCGGCGTGGAGACCCCGGTCGCCGACGCCTTTCGCCTGAAGGGCCTGACCTGGGCGCAGCGGGTGATCTCGGTGGGGGCGATCGCGGGGATCACGTCGGTGCTGCTGGTGCTGATGCTGAGCCAGCCGAGAGTGTGGCTGGCGATGGCGCGAGACGGGCTGGTGCCCCCAGGGTTCTTCGGTGCGGTTCACCCCCGGTTCCGCACGCCGTGGAAGGCCACGCTCTTGACCGGGGTGTTCGTGGCGGCGATGACCGGGCTGGTGCCGCTGAGGATCCTGGCGGAGCTGGTGAACATCGGCACTCTGCTGGCCTTCGTGATCGTCTGCGCGGCGGTGCTGGTGATGCGACGGACCGACCCGCAGGCGGAGCGCCCGTTCCGCGTTCCGCTGGTGCCGCTGCTGCCAGTGCTGGGCATCGCCCTGTGCCTGCTGCTGATGTTCTCGCTGCCGGCGGAGAACTGGGCGCGACTAGGGATCTGGCTCGTCATCGGATTCGTGGTCTACTTCGGGTATGGCCGGCACCACAGCGTGATGGCGCGGCGCCGCGCGGCGGAGGCGGCTGGGGCAAGCGGCGCGGCGCCGGTCTGAGGCGCGCGAGAGCGATCGCTCGCCGCATCTCGCAGGCGTGTCTGTCGAAGTGGACCCGCCCCGGAGGCAGCGCGCTGCCGGCGATCGGGGCGATCACTCTCTTCGCGCTGATGATGATCAACGGGGCGCTGGTGCCAATGCTGCCGGGCGAGGTGTCCTTCAGCCTCTGGCTGTTACATGTGCTCTACCGGGTGCAGCGGTTGGTCTGGGCCGTCTGCGGCGTGGGTCGGGGCGGCTCGGCCAGCCGGCCCGCCAGGTCGTAGGGCTCGGCCCCGGTGATGGTGGCGCGCACGAACTCGCCGGGGCGGAGGCTGTGGGGGGAACGGACGAGCACGGAGCCGTCTATCTCGGGCGCGTCGCGGAAGCTCCGGCCAACCCACTCGCCCCGCTCGGCGCCGGGGGACTCGATCAGCACCTCGATCTCCCGCCCGACCCAGGCCTGGTTACGGGCCAGCGAGATGGCCTGCTGCCGGGCCATGAGTTGGTGGTAGCGCGCCTCGGCGACTTCGGCGGGAACCTGATCGGGCCTGGTGGCGGCCGGAGTCCCGGCCTCGCGCGAGTAGCAGAAGGCGCCGGCCCGGTCGAGGCGCGCCGCCTCCAGGAAGGCCAGCAGTTGGCCGAAGGCGCGGTCATCCTCACCCGGGAAACCCACCAGGAAGGTGCTGCGGATGGCGATGTCCGGCATCGCCTCTCGCAGCCGCGCGATGAGGCGAAGATATGCCTCTCCATCGCCCGGACGGCCCATCCTCCGCAGCAGCTCGCGGTCGGCGTGCTGGAAGGGCAGGTCAATGTACTGGCAGATGGCGGGGTGCCCGGCCATCACCTCGATCAGGCGAGCTGAGACGCGAGAGGGAAAGGCGTAGAGCAGCCGGAGCCAGTGGATTTCCTCGATCCCGGCCAGCGCCGCGAGCAAGTCCGCAATATCCGGCCCGGCCAGGTCCCGGCCGTAGGCGGTCGTGTCCTGCGCGATGAGGTTGAGTTCGCGCACTCCGGAGGCGGCGAGGGCGCGGGCCTCCGCGAGCAGTGAGTCCGCGGTGCGACTGCGATAGCGGCCGCGCAGGCGGGGGATGACACAGAAGCGGCAGCGGTGGTCACAGCCCTCGGCGATCTTCAGGTAGGCAGTCCAGGGCGGGGTGGCGCGCACGCGGGGAGTGGTCTGATCGTGCAGATAGGAGGGAGGGGAGACCGGGTGCAAGGTAGGTACACCAGCAATCGCCTGCTCGATCACGGAGACGATCTTCCCGACGTCGCCGGGGCCAATGAGCGCGTCTATCTCGGGGAACCGGGCGCGGAGGCCGGGGGCATCGGCCTGGGGCCAGCAGCCCGCGCAGATGAGGGCCTGCGCCGTGCCTTCGCGCCGCAAGGCGGCGGCCTCGGCCAGCGCCTCGGCCGACTCCTGGCGGGCGGGCGCGATGAAGCAGCAGGTGTTGACGAGCAGCACATCGGCCTGGCGAGGGTCGGTGACGATGCGGAAGCCGGCCTCCCGCAGCAGGCCCAGCATCACCTCGGTATCCACCAGGTTCTTGGGGCAGCCCAGGGAGATGGCCCCGAGCCTGCTCCGACGAAGCAGCTTCGGCTGCGAAGGCTGGACGGTGCGGGGGCGACGCGCAGGTCGAGACATGCGTGCCCTATCTGCCTGAAGCGGACTCGGCGATGGTGATGCGCGCGTCGAGCGCGATGGCGCCCGCCCCGGGCTCGCCAACCTTCAGCGGGTTGATGTCCATCTCCAGGATCTCGGGGAAGTCAGTCACCAGCTGGGAGACGATCAGGAGAGAGCTGACGATGGCGTCGAGGTCGCAGGGGCGCTCGCCCCGGGCGCCGTGGAGGAGGGGAGCGGAGCGAATCTCCTCTAGCATCCGCTCGGCGTGGCGGCGGCCGAAGGGCGCCACACGGAAGCTGACATCCCGCAGCACCTCGACGTAGATGCCGCCGAGGCCGAACATCACCAGGGGGCCGAACTGGGGATCGCGCGTGCTTCCCAGGATCACCTCCCGGCCGGACTCGACCATCGCCTGGACGGCGACTCCCCGGAGGTCGGCGTTCGGGGCAAAGCGGCGGACGCGCAGCATCATCAGCTCGAACGCGTCCATCGCCTCCTGGCGGCTGCGAATCCCGACTCGCACGCCGCCGATGTCGGACTTGTGGAGGATGTCCGGGGAGACGATCTTCATCACCACCGGGTACCCGATCTGATCGGCCCACTGTCCGGCCTCTTCCGCGCTCTGGGCGAGCTGGCTGGGGGGGACTCGAATCCGGTAGGCTTCGAGCACTTGGCGGGCCTCGAGTTCGCCCAGGTTCACGCGGCCCTGGCTGCGGGTCTGCGCGAAGATCGCCCGCACCGCTTCCCGGTCAGCGGGGACCTGCACGATCGCGTCCGGCGGCTGCCCGCGCCACTCCTGGTAGCGGGCCATGGCGGCAAGGGCCTGCACGGCGCGCTCGGGGTAAGGGTAGTTGGGCACCTGATGGCGGCCCAGGAACTCGACCGCCTCGCGCATGGCGTTGCCGCCCATGAAGCAGGCGAGCACCGGCTTCCCCGAGTCGAGCGCGGCCTCTACCAGGCCCTGCGCGGTCTCTCTCGGCTGGGTCATGGCCTGAGGGGTGAGCAGGCCGATGGCGGCATCCACGCCGGGGTCGCGCAGGACCGTCTGGGCGGCGAAGGCGTAGCGCTCGGGGTCGGCGTCGCCGAGGGTGTCAATCGGGTTGTAGAAGTTGGAGGCCTCGGGGAGGCGGGTGCGAAGGGCCTCCACTGTGTCGGGGGCGATGGAGGCGAGACGCAGGTCATTCCTCTCCACCGCATCGGTGGCCATGATGCCGGGGCCGCCGGCATTGGTGATGATGGCGATCCGACGGTCGGCGGGCAGGCCCTGATAGGCGAAAGCGACGGCCAGGTCAAACAGCTCCTCCACCGAGTGGGCGCGAATGACGCCGCATTGGAGGAAGGCGGCGTTGTAGGCCTGCTCGGAGCCAGCGAGGCTGCCGGTGTGAGAAGACACGGCGCGGGCGCCCGCCTGGGTTCCGCCTGACTTCACCACGATCACGGGCTTCTGTGAGGAGACCTGCCGGGCGACCTCCATGAACTCAGGGCCATTGGGCAGGCCCTCGATATAGGCGACGATCACCTTGGTCTCGGGGTCGCGCTCCCAGGCGCGCAGGAAGTCAACCACGCCCACGTCCACGCCATTGCCGAAGCTGACGAACTTGCTGTAGCCGATGCCCTGCTGCACCGACCAGTCGAGGATGGCGGTGGCGAGCGCTCCCGACTGGGACATCAGGGCGAGCGAGCCGCGCTTGGGGAAGACCGGGGCGAAGGAGGCGTTCAGGCCGATGTCGGTGGCGATGATGCCCAGGCAGTTGGGCCCGACGACGCGGATGTGGTGGCGCCGTGCGACCTCGGCGAGCTGTCGCTCGCGCGCGACCCCTTCCGGGCCGGCCTCCTTGAAGCCAGCCGAGATCACGACCGCCGCCTCGATGCCCTTCCGCCCGCACTCCTCCATGACGGAGGCGACGGCGGCGGCGGGCACCACCACCACCGCGAGATCAACCTGGCCCTCGATCTCCAGGACGCTGGGATAGCAGCGCTGCCCCAGGATCTCGGGGGCCTTCGGGTTCACCGGGTAGACCGCGCCGCGGTAGCCAGAGGAGAGCATGTTGCGGAGGAGGTCGTGGCCGACTTTGCCCGGGTGAGTGGAGGCGCCGACAATGGCGACGGAGGCGGGCGAGAAGAAAGGTTGGAGGCTGTCAGCGTTCAACCCGATGCACCTGTCTTGCGAGAGGTCCACCTCGACCGGGGCAGGAGGTGTCCGCCCTCGCTGAAGCTTCGGCGGACCTGAGCTCCTGACCTACGAGGCCGGCTCCAGGCGGCCGGCGCGAAATGCCTGGATATAGCCGAGGCACATGTCGTCCTGCCCCAACAAGGTCTCACCCGCGCAGGCCACGGCCATCAGCTCGCGATCCAAGGGGTCCACGATGGCGGCATCGAGGCCGCGGGCGAGGGCCATCGCCAGGAAAGTCCTGTTCAGCAAACGCCGCGCCGGCATCTGAAAAGAGATGTTGCTGAGCCCGCAGATGACATGGACGCCAGGCAGGGCAGCGCGGATGCCGCTCACCGCGTCGAGGAAGGCCGCGCCTTGGTCGCTCTCCACGCCGACCGCGCGGGCCAGCGGGTCAATGAAGAGGTCGCCGATGGGGAGGCCGGCCGCCTGGGCCGCCTCGCCCAGCTTGCAGGCGAGGGCGACGCGTTGCGCCGCAGTCTTGGGCAGGCCCGAGTCATCCAGCGTGAGCGCGACCAGGCGAGCGCCGTGCCTGCGAGCGAGCGAGAGCACCAGCTCGAGGCAGCTCTCCTCCGCGCTGGCCGAGTTGACGAGGGCCTGGCCGCGGTGGGCGGCGAGGCCGGCCTGGAGGGCCGCGGGGTTGGGCGAGTCTATGCAGAGGGGCTTGTCCGTGACCGCCTGAGCCGTCTCCACCAGCCAGGTAATATCCGCCGGCTCGCGGGCGGGGTCGGTGCCTGCATTGACATCGAGGTAGTCGGCCCCGGCCTCGGCCTGGCGCCGGGCCTCCTCGGCGATCAGGTCCGAGTTCCGCGCGACCACGGCCTCTCTGATTCGCTTGCGGGTCCCGTTGATGCGCTCGCCGACGATGATCACGGGCCTTTCCTCTCGCGCCGCCTAACGCGCGACCCGGGCAGCATAGGTCTCCTCCAGCCCCATGATCAGCCCGTGCAAGGCCTGATTGGCGGGAGTGGGCACGCCGGCCGCGGCCCCCGCTCTCACCACCGCGCCGTTGATCGCGTCCACCTCGGTCCGGCGCTGCCGGTAGAAATCCTGCAGCATGGAGTTCAGGTTGTTGGCAGTGCGCTGGCACATCTCCTCGGCATGGGCGGCCATGTCCGGGAAGGGAGGCCGGATTCCTTTTGCCCTTGCGACCTGCTCGACCTCGCTCACCACGGAATGCAGCACCGCCCGGAGGTGGGCCGACTCCATGATGCCCCCATTGCGGACCTGGGCGAGGGTGGCGACCGCGTTGATGCCAGCGTTGACCGCCAGCTTCCCCCAGAGCACGGATTCGAGCTGGGTGGTGAGCTCGGTCTGGAGGCCGGACTCGGAGAAGGCGCCGGCGATGGCCGCGAGGCGCTCACTCACCTCGCCGCTGGGTTCACCGATGGTGGTGCTCCCGGCGCCTGCGTGGTGGACCTGGCCGGGGGAGATCAGAGTGGCGGCCTGGGAGGTGACCCCACCGATCACCCGATCCGCGCCGAGCGCCTGCTGGAGGGCCTCGAGGTTGCCGAGCCCGTTCTGGAGGGTCAGGACCGTCGTCTCGGCGTTGCTGATGGGCTGGGCGGCCGCAGCCGCGCCGGGGGTGTCGTAGGACTTGACCGCGATCAGCACTAGCTCTGCCGGGCCGACCTCGCGGGGGTGAGTGGTGGCGTGAACCGGAGAGCGGAACTCGCCCGAGATGCCGGAGACCCAGACACCCCGCCGGTCCAGCAGACGCGCTCGATCGGGATGGCGGTCAACCAGCCAGATGTCGTGTCCGCCCTGGCTGAGCAGACCCGCGAAGAGGCAGCCGATGCTCCCCGGCCCGACGATCGCGATCTTCATCGCCGCCCCCTCGTGTTGCGGTCCTCGTCAACCCTCGGGCTCACCGCGGCTTCTCCCACTTCTCTAGTTCGGCCAACTGCCCGTAGGTGCCGCCGCGGACGATCTCCTCCCGGATGCGGCTCTCGCGCTCGTACCATTCCAGGCCGCGGTTGGCCCATTCGACGGCCTGGTCGCGAGGGATGCGGACCAGCCCATCGTCATCGCCCAGGATCCAATCGCGTGGCTCCACCACCTCTCCGGCAACGGTGATGGCGACCCCGATCTCGCCCAGACCCCTGGGCTCTCCCGCATTGGGGCAGACATGGGAAGCGAAGGCGGGAAAGCCGAGGGCGCGGATGTCGCCGCTGTCGCGGATCGCGCCGTAGATCACGACGCCGGCCACGCCCCGGTTCATGGCGCTGCGGGAGGCCATCTCACCCCACACGGCGGGCGGGACGCCGCCTGCGTCTATCACGATCACGTCTCCCGGCTGGGCGCGGTCAATCGCCTCGACCGGCTTGGCGTAGTCTCCGGGCGCGGTCCTGACAGTGAGGGCCGGGCCGACAAGCTTCATCCCGGGGCCGATCGGGCGCAGCCCGGGGAGAACGCCCCGGCGATGCATCGCGTCAGAGAGGTTGGCGGAGGAGATGGTGGCCAGGGTTTCGCGAAGCTGGGGTGCCGTAGCGCGTTTGTAGAGGGTGGTGGGTATGCTCACCCGCTCGCTGATGGCGCGCTTGAGATCTGCCGTCGCTTGCCTGGCGTCCGGGGCCTTGGAGACCGCTCCGCCGACGATCACGATGGAGGCTCCGGCCTCGACGGCCTGGACCGCGTTCTCGGAGTGAATGCCGCCCGCCACGCAGAGCGGGGTCTCGACCGCGTCGGCGACCGCGCGCAGGAGGCGGAAGGGATCGGCGCCGCGCATCTGCATGTCGATGGCGACGTGCACGTCAATGAAGTCCACCCCGAGCTTGGCCACCTGCCTGGCGCGCTCCAGCGGGTCGCCGGCGCCGAGGAGATCGGTCACGATCTGAGCGCCGTACTCGCGGCCGGCCTCGACGCACTCGGCGATGGTGGCATCGGGGGCGGCAGCGAGGACATGCACGAGCTGCGCGCCGGCCTTGGCGGCCGCCTCCACCTCGATCCGCCCTGCGTCCACGACCTTCATGTCGGCGGCGATGAGCAGCTTTGGGAACTGGGCCCGCAAACGGCGGACGGCATCCAGGCCGACGCTCTTGATGAGCGGGGTGCCGGCCTCGAGGATGTCCGCGCCGCCCTCGGCGGCCTCGGCGGCCACCTCGAGGGCGCGGTCGAGCTCGAGGAAGTCGAGCGCCACCTGAAGGCGCGGCGTTGGCTGTGTCATAGTAGTTCGCTCTCTCAGGCCTTGCGTTGTAGGGCAGGAGCGTGTCTCCTGCCTCGGTTTCTCTGCAGCGCATTTCATAGCCCCAGACCTGGTCTCCGCACCATCCGCCGGCAGGGAATGCGCCCGCGCGCACCCTCGGGCGTAGCCCGTACGGGCGAGCCCGCCGCTGCCGGCCGGCTGTTCCATGGCCCCGCCGCAGGCGGGCTATGAAACAGCTTCTAAGCGCGCGCGACGGCGCGCCTCCGGCCGTCGCTCAGCTCGATGGGCCTGGCGAGCCGGCGGTGGAAGTTCGTGCTCTGCTCATACGCATAGGCCGCTCGTAGCATGGTTTCCTCGCCGAGCGGCTTCCCGACCAGGTGAAGGCCGATGGGCAGGCCGTCGGCCGAGAACCCGCAGGGAATGGACATGCCCGGCAGGCCGCCCAGGTTAGCCGGGATGGTGCAGACGTCAGACAGGTACATGGCGACCGGATCGTCAACCTTCTCGCCCACGCGGAAGGCGACGCTCGGGCTGACCGGCCCCACCAGCAGGTCGAAGCGCTCGAAGGCGCGGTCGAAGTCTCGCCGGATCAGGGTCCTGACCTGGCCCGCCTTGAGGTAGTAGGCGTCGTAGTAGCCGGCGCTCAAGGTGTAGGTGCCGAGCATGATGCGCCGCTTGACTTCGGCCCCAAAACCCTCGTCCCTGGTCTTGCGATACATCTCGATGATGTCGGTCACCCGCTCCCGCGTGCGATGGCCATACTGCACGCCATCATAGCGGGCGAGGTTGGAGCTGGCCTCGGCGGGGGCGATAATGTAGTAGACCGGAATTGAGTAGTTCAGGTGCGGGAGCGAGACCTCGTCGCACTCGGCCCCCAGCTCCTGGCAGCGCGCCACCGCGGCGCGAACCGCCTGCCCCACCTCCCGGTCCACGCCCACGCCCTGGTACTCCATGAACTCCTTGACCAGGCCGATCCGCAGGCCCTTGGCGTCCGGCCGGAGGGCCGCGGTGTAGTCGGGCACAGGCTGGTTGATGGAGGTGGAGTCCCGCGGGTCGTGTCCGGCCAGCACGTTCAGCATCAGCGCGCAATCCTGCACATCCTTGGTGATCGGCCCCACCTGGTCGAGGGAGCTGGCGAAGGCGATCACCCCATAGCGGGAGATGCGGCCGTAGGTGGGCTTCAGGCCGACGACGCCGCAGAAGCTGGCCGGCTGGCGGACAGAGCCGCCGGTATCGGTCCCCATCGCCACGATGGCCTCGGAGGCCGCCACCGCCGCGGCCGATCCACCGCTGGAGCCCCCGGGAACGCGGGCGAGATCCCACGGGTTGCAGGTCACGCCGCGCGAGGAATTCTCGGTGGAGGAACCCATGGCGAACTCGTCCATGTTGGTCTTGCCGAGGAAGACCAGGCCGTGCTCGCGGCAGCGCGCGATCACGTGCGCGTCGTAGGGAGGCACGAAGCCGGCCAGGATGCGAGAGCCGCAGGTGGTTTCGACGCCCCGTGTGCAGTAAATGTCCTTGAGCCCGATGGGGATTCCCGCCAGTCGGGGAAGCTGCTCTCCCCGCGCCCGGCCCCGGTCCACCTCGTCGGCCTGCTGCTCGGCCAGCTCGCGGGTGAGCAGAATGTAGGAGTGGAGATGCTCTTCCAGCTCGGTGATGCGGCCCCAGACCGAGTCGAGCAACTCCCGGGCCGAGATCTTCCGCTCCCCGAGCAGGTCGGATAGCTCATGGGCGGTCAGGTTGTAGGTCTGAGTGGGTCCGCTCATTCGATCACGCGCGGGACGCGGAAGCAATTGCTAGCCTGGTCGGGCGAGTTGCCGAGGGCCTGCTCGCGTGAGAGCGATGGCTCCGGCGCGTCGTCGCGAAACACGTTCGAGATGGCGACAGCGTGAGACATAGCAGGCACGCCGGTGGTGTCGAGCTGGCGGAGCTGCTCGAAGTGCTCGAGGATGGAGTTGAGCTGTGTGGTGAAGCGCTCGCGCTCCTCCTCGGTGAGCTCCAAGCGCGCCAGCAGCGCGACGTGTTCGACTTCCTCCGGTGTCAAGCGCATCAGCAGGACCTCAGCAACGACGTGACTGCATGGCCGCGGGCGCAGCTACTGGCCCGACTCCGGGGCCGGCACGATGGTGACGCGGGCGGCCCGCATCGCAGCCTGGATAACCAGGGCGCCGGTATCCGGGTTCGGCATTGCATCCATCTCCCGGGGCCGGAGGCGCGGACCCTCCTGGATGGTCACGTGGTGCAGGGAGCCACGGGCGATCGGATAGGCCCCGGTCCGGATCTCGATCTCCACGCTGGTGGCGTCGCCCCCATTGACCTGGACGCCGCTGGCGCTGACATTGGCCTCGGCCCCGTTGCCGTGGACCATCAGCTCGATGCCCTTCGCCTCGTAACGCGAGACGGAGGCCGTCACCAGCGCGCCGGCATCCTGCACGCGCAAGTAGATCGGCACGGGGACGGCCACGGCCAGCGGCTCGCCCGGGAAGAGCAACTCGACCCGCTGCTCCTCCTGCGGGTTGCCCAGGCGCATCGCCCCGAGCGGGACCTGGTACATCTGGTTCTTGGCGCCGTAAGCGTCAACGATGGCCGAGTTGCCGTTCGGGGAGACGACGGCGATAGACCAATCGGAGAAGACGGCGACACCCACTGCGGGCCAGACGCCCTCGGGCTCGATCACCTCCACGTCGCGCCGCCAGGAGAGAATGCGCTGGTGGAACTCATCGAAGTAGGGGTCGCCGCTATTCCAGTTGGTATATAGGAAGGTGGGGGCGTACACCGCAAAGCCGGTGCCGAGCCCCCTGACCCGGAAGCCGGGCCCGTTCTCGCCCACGAAGTCCGCGCCCAGGTACTTCCTGACATCGGGCCGGCTGAGGAACTGCCCCAGGATGTCGGCGAACTTGGCGACATCGGGGTCGAGGGTGAGGCCCGCCTCACCGGGTCCGACCGGCACGGCAATACCGGGCTCCGCGGCCTGGCCCTTCTCGCCGAGGGAACCGTACTCGGAGGGCTGGTCGCTCTCGGCCAGCTCGGAGTAGCGCATGCCGAGCAGTTCGGTGAGCACCGGAGGGGTGGAGTTGATGGTGCCGTCCCCCTGGTACATGCCCACCCCCGCGTCCACCACCAGCGCGCCGCCTCGCAGGACGAAGTCGTGGAGGGCGACCTGGGCATCATCGGTGAGGTAAAAGGCCATAGGAGCGAAAATCGCGCCGTACTGCTGGAGGTCCACCTGTCCGAGCGAGCTCTCGGCCAACACATCCATCTGGCCGTACTTCGTGCCCAGGCGGGTGACCGCGAAGAGCGTGGTCGGCTCGGTGGGGGTGAGGCCATCGAGGTAGCCGTAGAGCCCGCGCCCGTTCCTGGTGGCGCCGCCGGCGATCGGCTCATAGAAGATGGCGAAACGGGCGAACGGCCGCACCGGGAAGAGGTGGGTGGTCGCGATCGCATCTGCCGTCTGCTTGACCATCGCCTGGAGGGCATCGGATTGCTTGACGGCGGACCAATCCGAGAGAGCGAGGCCGGTCGCGCCATGGAGCAGGGCCTCGTTCATCCAGTTGGCAAGCTGGTTGGCGTCCGAGCTGCTGTTGACCAGGAAAGTGGGGACGGCGGCGAACTGGTTGGCGCGGCGGGCGATGTCCACGGCGTGCACATTGTGGGTCAGCCAGTCCTGCTCCGCCACCGCGGGGTAGGTATTGAGGATCATGCCGTCATAGCTGCCTGGCACGCTGATGATCGAGCGGTAGTCGGGAAGAGCCGAGGCGAAGACGAGCCGGCCCGGGTCGGCCGCCCGGAGCGACTTTGCCCAGAGATCGAGGGCATCGGCGTAAGATTGCTGACGGTAGTAAGCGAGATCAACGCGGGCGCGCCCCACGCCCGCTGGCCGGGTGGAGTCGAGGTCGTTCGCTCCGCCAGCCGTGATGTCGGTCCAGGCAGCATAGTCGGAGCCCCAGGATCTGTTCAGGTCTGCGATCGAGCCGCCATACCAGTCGCGGAGGTAGGTCCGAAACCCGGTGTCGCTCCAGGGGAACCCGTTGGGAGGCACGCCCTCCACTGACCAGCCGAGGAGCTTGGGGTGGTCCGACGGGCCGAACCGCTTGGCGAGCTTGCCGGTCAGGGTGTTCACCGCGGCGGCATAGTCGTCGGACCTGGGGTCGGGTGACATCTGGGCGCCGGTGCTGTCCTGGACCGCGGCGGGCGTGACCGCCATCACCACGAACAGCCCTTTGGCCTCGGCCGCCGAGGCGAGCGCGCCGGCGGCAGCGAGGCCGTCGTCAGAGGGGTCAGCGACCAGCAGGTAGGCCGTGTTGAAGCCGGCCGCCAGATAGGTGTCGAGATCGGCCGCGTCGGGGAGGCCGCGCGCCCACATCAGCACGGTCGGCCGGTTGTTGACGCGGAGGAGATTGGCCTCCCTGCGCGCCGCGCCGCGCGCAGCCGTCTCCTGCGCAGAGCCGGCCGCGCTCAGCAGAAGAGCGGCCAGCAGCGAGAGCCAGAGGGCGGGCCTCAGCCATCGCACCGGACCTGGCTCCGGCCGCGCCTGTCCGCCCTTACCCCGGTGACACGCGAGTGGGCCCATTCTCTGAACCTCTTGGCGCGCCTGACCTGATCGTCTGGCGGCGCCGGGGAAAGCTTCGGCGAGGGACCTGCAGGTCCCTCGCCGGTCGGTGGCCCGGCAGTGCAGAATTCAGCCCATCTACCGCATTTCGCCGAAAGAAGCAATGGCGAAATACGGACAGACTATGCCCCAGACGGGCGCAGGGCTTGGATCGCCATCACTTCTTTGTGCGACCATCATTAGGCGCTTGGGCTAGGCAAGCGCGACCTCGGTCTCGGGGTCGAAAAGATGGGTCTTGGCCATGTCGAAGGCCACCTCCAGGGACTGGCCGTCTCTCGCGCCGGTCTCGGCCTGAAGGTCGGCGATCAGAGAGTGGGGGCCCGCGGTCAGGTAGGCGTAGACGCTGGACCCCATAGGCTCGGTGACATCCACGCTGACGCTCGCCACGTTGTCGGCGGCGGCAGCGGCCGGCTCGAGCTGGCGGTCGTGGATGTCCTCCGGGCGGACGCCGAAGATGACCTGTCGCCCGGCCCGGGCGCGCAGCGTCTCGGCCTGCCGGTCCGGGAGGCGGAGTAGCAGAGGTTCGGCGCGGAAGAAAAGGGCGCCATCCCGGCTCTCGAGCGCGCCGGAGATGAAGTTCATGGCAGGGCTGCCGATGAAGCCCGCCACGAAGAGATTCGCCGGATGGTTGAAGAGCTCCAGGGGCATGTCAGCCTGCTGGAGGCGCCCGTTGTTGAGCACCGCGATCCGGTCGCCCATGGTCATCGCCTCCACCTGGTCATGCGTGACGTAGATGGTGGTGATGCCGAGGCGGCGGTGGAGGCGGATCAGCTCGGCGCGAGTCTGCACGCGGAGCTTGGCGTCGAGGTTCGAGAGGGGCTCGTCCATCAGGAAGACCTTCGGCTCGCGCACGATGGCACGACCCAGCGCCACCCGCTGCCGCTGCCCGCCGGATAGCTGGCGTGGCTTGCGGTCGAGCAGTTCCTGGAGGCCCAGCATGTCGGCGGCCTGCTTCACCCTCCGCTGGATCTCGGGCCTGGGGTATCTGCGCAGCTTGAGGCCGAAGGCCATGTTGTCATAGACGTTCATGTGGGGGTAGAGGGCGTAGTTCTGGAAGACCATGGCGATGTCGCGGTCCTTGGGGGAGACGTCGTTGACCAGGCGCTCGCCGATGTGAATCTCGCCGGAGGTGACCTCTTCCAGGCCGGCGAGGCAGCGGAGCACCGTGGTCTTGCCGCAGCCCGAGGGCCCGACCAGCACCAGGAACTCTTTGTCCTCCACCGCGAGGGTGAGGTCGTCAACCGCCACCACGGTTCTGAAGCGCTTGGTCAGGTTGCGGAAGACCACGCCTGCCATCTGAGAGCACCGCCTTCCAGGGCGGCCGATTATAGCAGGCCCGTGTGGGCCGCGGCAAGCAAGGCGGGGGCCGGGCGGCCAGGCTCGCGGTTGACACCGCCCAGGCGGTCTGCTATATTGGGGCACGACAGCGCCCGTGGCCGGTTCTGCGGACTGCGGGCACGTCGGCTTTTTGTGGCGGAGGTGATCGGAAGATCGAACGTGACGTGAGGTTGAATGAGCGCATTCGCGCTCGGGAAGTGCGCCTGATTGACGAGAGCGGCGCGCAGTTGGGGGTCATGGCCACTCGCGAGGCGCTGCGGATAGCCCGCGAGCGGGAGTTGGACCTGATCGAGGTCGCTCCCAACGCTCAGCCGCCGGTCTGCCGGATCATGGACTATGGGAAGCACAGGTACCAGCAGGCCAAGCGGGAGCGGGAGGCGCACCGGCGGAGCAAGGGGACGGAAGTCCGGGTGCTGGTGTTCCGGAACCCCCGGATAGACCCCCACGACCTCCAGATCAAGCTGCGCAAGCTCCGGGAGCTGCTGGGCGAGGGCAACAAGGTTCGCATCAACCTGCGGATGCGGGGTCGCGAGCTGAGCCACCCGGAGATGGGCACGCAGCTCCTCGCGAGAATCGGCCAGGAGCTGTCGGAGATCGCTCACACGGAGATGCCGGCCCGGCTCGAGGGCCGGATGATGAGCGCGCTGCTGGCGCCCAAACCTCAGGCGAAGCCCGCACCGCCGCCGAAGCCAGCGGCGCCCCCCCGGGAGAAACCCCCGGCGGAGCCGAAGCCTGCGCCCGCGGTGGTCGAGCCAGCGGCAGGAGCTTCACCAGCGCCACAAGGGCTGGCGGAGAAGGCGATTCCTGATGTCAAAGAGCAAGTCCAGCAAGAGCAAGTCGAGCCGCGGCGCCAAGCTGAAGACGCAGAAGACAGCGGCGAAGCGGGTTAAGCGCACGGGCACCGGGAAGCTCCGGGTGCGGCACGCCAACAAGAGCCACCTGCTGACGCGCAAGAGCGCGCGGCGGAAGCGGCGCCTGCGCAAGCCCGGCCTAGTGTCGGCCGCCGATCGGAAGCAGTTCGACCGCCTTGTCCCGCCCACGGCCTGAAGCGCCAGGCGGGTTGCCTACCAGCCGCCAGGGAGTGCAAGCATGCCGCGCGTAAAACGAGGGATGATGACGCACAAGCGCCACCAGGCCATCCTGCGGGAGGCCAGGGGCTTTGTGGGTGGTCGCCACCGGCTGTTCCGTTCGGCCAAGGAGACCCTGAACCGCGCCAAGCGCTATGCCTATCGGGATCGCCGGGTGCGCAAGCGGGAGTTCCGACGGCTCTGGATCGCCCGCATCAACGCGGCGGTGCGCGACCAGGGCCTCACCTATAGCCGGTTCATGCAGGCGCTCGGCAGCGCCGGGATCTCTCTGGACCGCCGCAGCCTGGCCGAGCTGGCGGTGCGTGATCGGGCCGGCTTCGACCAGGTGGTGGCGGCGGCGAAGGCGGCCGCCGGACACTAGCTCCCAGCGCGGTGCTCAGCAGAGAGTAGGCAGCGGCGAGCGGATGACCGCTCGCCGCCGTTGTTCTCAGGCGGTGGGTGATCGCCATCGGCGCGGCGCGCTCGAGCCGGAGGGAGGGCGCCGCGATTCCGGGGTGACCACGGCTAGGGATTCGGGGCCGTCGGCGGCTGCGAGGGAGGGGGTGGCTCGGCCGCGAGGGATGGCTCTTCACCTCCGGCTCGCAGCTCGCTGACGCCGAACACGAAGATGCCCAGGCCGATGATGATCGCCATGATGACCAGGGCACCTTTCACGAAGTACCGCACCTCCTCGGACCACGACATGATGCCCCAGACGCCCAGTGCGATCAGGATCAGGCCGATCAGGATGGATAGCACTTTGCCCATGCTGTTCTCCTTTGCGCTTGCGTGCTCGCCCCCGCAAGCGGCCCGCGGTGGAGCCAGCGCTTGATTCTGCCGTGCCTCACCCATTTCCTTCTACCTTCTGTCCGGCTGTAATCGCGACATGGCCGCTTTCGTTGACAGGCCGCGCGCGGCCTTGCTATACTCCGGCGCGGCCGCGGGGAAAGGCGTCTGACCCGGCGGCCCGAGTCCTGCCGGAGGAGGTGGTCGGTGAAAGCACTGCCCGTGAGGTATGCGGCCTTCGCACTCCTGGGAGTGGTGGCAGGAGTCTTTTCTGGCCTGTTCGGGGTGGGCGGGGGGATCATCATGGTGCCGTTCCTGATCGTGCTCGCGGGGTACACCGCCCACATGGCCCAGGGCATCTCGCTGGGCGTGATCATCCCGACCGCGATCGTGGGCGCGCTGGGGTACTTCAGGAAGGGGAACCTGGATCCGGCGGTCGTTGTCACGCTCTCTCTGGGCTCGATCCCGGGCGCCTACCTGGGACAGGACGTCGCCCAGCGGCTGCCGCAGTCCACGCTGCGGACGCTGTTCGCCCTCTTCATGGTGGCGGTGGCGGCCCGGGTCATGCCCTCCGGGAGCCCGCGCGCGATGAGCCTCCTGATCGGGATGGCGCTGGTGGCGGTCGGGGTGCGGCTGGTGGTGCGATAGGGCGGGAGCGATCAGACGCGAATCGGCCCCGCCTGGAGGCGGGGCCGACCCATCCTGACTTTCACGCAGCCACGCAAGAGCAAGAGGCGATCTTCGTGATCGCCTTATTCCATAGCTGCGGCGCGCTCCCGAGCGGGAGCTACTTCTGGTTGAAGGTGTAGCTAAGCCCCACCCACCAGTGCCCGCCGAAGGTGCCGCCCTTGATGGTGGGCCACTTCGGCTCGGGCACCAGGGTGACGCCGGTGATCACATCCTGCCCGTCGTAGAGCGCGATCAGCCCCACCATCGGAGAAGCCGGCCGCATCACGGCCTGCACCCCGCCGAAGAGACCCTCATGCCGCTTCTCACCAAACAGCGTGTTGTCCTTGGTTCCGACACTGAGGTGGAGACGGATGATCGGCTCGGTGGGAGGGCCGCCCACCGGCGGGTTGAGAGTCTTGGCCGCCGACACGAAGTAGGAGGCATGGCCATACCTGCGGCTGAGGTCACGGCCGCCGACCACGACGATGGGGTGGCTGCCTGTCTCCGGCTGGACCATGATAGTCGAGTTCCAGATCGTGTTCGTGCCGAGCGTGTCCACGTCATAGCGGTGCGCGTCCACCTCGACCTGGTCGGTGATGCCCACGTAGAGAGTTTGGGCGCGCACGGAGTCAATGTCGAGCTTCTGCAAGGGCGCGATCAAGCTGTCCCGGTCCACGCCGATGTAGTAGAGCGCGACATCCGACTCGCCGGCCTTGAGCTGGTTGGCGGTGGGGACGGTGACGATGTCACCGGCCAGGGCCCATCCCGCCATCAGCCCCAGCAGCAGCAACGTCGCCAGCAGCAACAGGTACGATCTCCGCATGCGGTCTCTCCTCGCCCGCGGCTGGAGCGCTGCTCCGCAGCCGCCTCTGGCTTGCTCCCCCGGGATCATGGAGGCGACCCGCCGAAGGCGGACTGCCCAGTCGCTCCCGAGGTGCTGACGGCATGGGCCTCACCCGCCGGGGCCGGTCGCGCTGTCGCTCGGCTTCGCTCGCGCGGCCCCGCTGCGCAGAGGTCCAGGCCGATTGCGGCAATATAGCAGAGCGGGCCGCGCTGTGTCAAATGCGCCAGGCTCGTCCCGGCCTCGGGGGCCGCGTCTGTCTCCTGCCTGGCGTGGGCAGGACTATCCGCCGCCAAGTGGAAGTTTCCATCGCCTTCGCCGGAGGCGTGGTAGGAAGCAGGTTGCGCGCTGATCTCGGGGTGATGGCGTCTCATGGTGTCATCTGGGCGTTCTGCCGGGCCCCCGTCGGGCTGCTGCTCGCCGCGCTGGCCGGCGTGGCTCTGCTGCCGGCTGATGTCGCGGCCCAACCCGATGCGGAGGTGGGCGGCATTTCGGTGCGGGGGGGTGGCTTCCACGCGGGCGACCGGGTGCCGCTGACCATCGAGATCCGCAACACCGGCAACGCGCCGCTGCCGGCGGTCCCGGTGGCACTCATGGTTGATCACCGCCACTATGCGGACTGGAACACCTCGCGGGAACTGGGCCCTGGCCGGTCCGCAACTTGGCGTCTCACCTATGTCGGGGGGCGCGGTATGCACTTGCTGGTGGCGACAGTTGACCCGTTCGATGATGCGCCGGACGCCAACCGTGCGAACAACTCGGCCTTCGTCAACCTCGGCCTGGGGGAGGAGCGGCCGCCGTTCGCGTGGATGACACTGCTCCTGGGCCTGGTGTTCTTCGCCGCCGGCGCGGTGGCCGGGGTCTTGCTGCGCCGGCCCGAGCGCAGGAGGTCGCGCCGGCGCCCCGCATCCGCCCAGGGCTCTGCGCGGTAGGCGCCGAAGTATTACAGTGGCCGCCGGGCGCGCTGCCGCCGGGGCCACGGGAGAGCGTAAGTGGAGAAGGTGATGTCGGGCCCGGAGGCTTCTCTCAACAGTCTGGTAGAGCGTTTCCGCCGCGAGGCTGCGGTTGACCTGAGCGCGGTCTACCAGCTTCACCTCACTGGCAGCGAGAGGGGAGATTGGTATCTGAGGATCGCGGACGGGAAGTGCTCCCTGCTGCCCGGATCGGCAGGGGAGCCCGATGTCACTATCACCATGGCGGCCCAGGACTGGGTTGATCTGCTGGCGGGACGGCTGGATGGCTACACGGCCTTCTTCCAGGGCCGCATCGAGGTGACGGGCGACCTATCGCTCGCCCTGCGCCTGCAGAGCGCCTTCGGGTTCTGAGGGGGCCGGCGGAGTTCAGAGCGCGGCGCCGGGCGGCTGGGGCACAGGCTGAGCGGCCTCGCGGTCGGCCGCCGTCGGCCTGGTGGCGGGCCGGGTCTCCCGCCGGGGTCGGTCGTGGAGGGCGATGCTGAGCACTTCATCCATGTGTTCCACGAAGCGGAACCTGAGGTCGCGCTGCACGTGGGGCGGGATCTCCTCCAGGTCCTTCTGGTTGTCCTTCGGCAGGACCACGGTCTTGAGGCCGGCCCGGTGGGCCGCCAGCACCTTCTCCTTGATGCCCCCTACTGGCAGCACCTTGCCCCGGAGCGTGATCTCGCCGGTCATCGCGACATTGCGGTGGACCGCCCGGCGAGTGAGGGCAGAGATCAGCGCGCTGGCCATGGTGATGCCCGCGGAAGGGCCATCCTTCGGGATCTGGCCCGCCGGGACGTGGATATGCACATCGGTAGTGCGGTAGAAGTCCTCGTTCACGCCCAGGTCGGCGGCGCGGGAGCGAGCGTAGCTGAAGGCGGCCTTGCCTGACTCCTGCATCACGTCGCCCAGATGGCCGGTCAGCAGGAGGTTGCCCCGGCCCTTCATCAGGCTGACCTCAATGAAGAGGATATCACCGCCGAACTCGGTCCACCCGAGGCCGGTGGCCACGCCGATCTCGTCTTCCCGCTCCGCCACGCCAAACCGGAAGCGCGGCTGGCCGAGGTAGTTGCGGATGGACCGGGCGGTGATCCGGGCCGACTTGACCTTCTCCTGGGCCACTCCCTTGGCGACCTTGCGGCACATGGAGGCGATCTCCCGCTCCAGATTCCTGACCCCGGCCTCGCGGGTGTACTCGCGGATGGCGCTCCGCAGCCCGGCCTCGGTGAAGATGAGCTGTCGGGGCTCCAGGCCGTGGTTCTTGAGCTGCTTGGGGATCAGGAAGAGCTGCGCGATCTTGAGCTTCTCCTCCTCGATGTAGCCCGGGAACTCGATGATCTCCATGCGATCCCGGAGCGCCGGCGGAATCGGATCCATCAGGTTGCCGGTGGTGATGAACATCACCTCAGACAGGTCGAGGGGCACCTCCAGGTAATGGTCGCTGAACGCGTTGTTCTGCTCCGGGTCCAGCACCTCGAGAAGAGCCGAGGCGGGATCGCCGCGGAAGTCCACCCCGATCTTATCCACCTCATCCATCATGAACACGGGGTTGCGGGCGGCGGCCGTCTTCAGCCCCTGGACGATCCGGCCCGGCATGGCCCCCACGTAGGTGCGGCGGTGTCCGCGGATCTCTCCCTCGTCGCGGACGCCCCCCAGCGACATCCGCACGAACTTGCGCCCGGTGGCGCGGGCGATAGAGCGACCGATGGAGGTCTTGCCCACTCCGGGAGGGCCGATGAAGCAGAGGATGGGGCCTTTCAGCGTTTTGGCCAGCTTCCGCACGGCGAGGAACTCGAGCACCCTCTCCTTGATCTTCTTCAGCCCGTAGTGGTCCTCGTTGAGGATGCGCTCGGCCGCGATGATGTCGAGCTTCTCCTCGCTGCGCACGCTCCAGGGCATGGCGATCAGCCAGTCCAGATAGGTGCGCACCACCACCACCTCGGGAGAGGCCGGGGGCATGCGTTCCAGCCGCTCCACTTCCTTGAGGGCCCGTTCCTGCACCTCCTCGGGCATCTTGGCGGCCTCGATGCGACCGCGCAGCTCCTCTATCTCTCCGCCGCGCTCGTCCCGCTCTCCCAGCTCCTGCTGGATCGCCTTCATCTTCTCCCGGAGGTAGAACTCTTTCTGAGAGTCCTCCAACTCTTTCTTCACCCGGGAGTTGATCTTGCGCTCCACCTCCAGCACCTCGATCTCGCGGTTGAGCACGCTGGCGAGCACCTCGAGGCGCTCCCGCTGGTTGGCCGCCTCCAGGACTTGCTGCTTCACCTCCACCGGAATCTGCGTGTAGTAGGCGATCAGATCGGCCAGCCGCCCCGGGTCCTTCACCCGCCGCGCCGACTCCAGGGCCTCCGTGGGCAGGTTCTTACCGAGGTTGATCAGGCGCTCGAACTGCGCGACGACGTTGCGGACCAGGGCCTCGGTCTCGATGCCGGGTTCCTGCACCTCGGGCACGGTCTCGATCTCGGCGCGAAGGTAGGGATCGGTGTGCCGGTAGGCCTTCATGCGTACCCGATCGAACCCCTGGATCATCACCCGGATGGTGCCATCGGGAAGGCGCAGGGACTGGATCACCTCGCCCAGGGTGCCCACCGCGTAGATGTCATCGGGTCCAGGATCGTCAATGTCAATGTTGCGCTGGGCCACCAGGACGATGCGCCCGCCCTCCTTCATCGCCGCATCGAGCGCCTCCACCGAGCGAGGTCGCCCCACGAACAATGGCACCAGGAGGTAGGGGTAGATCACCGCGCCCCGCGTGGGCAGCACGGGGGCTTCGCCGGGGATGGGCCCCGATTTGCCCTCGACCTCCTCCGCGGTGAGTATCTTGGTGTCGCTCGTCTCAGACACAGACAGTCTCCTTGCAGAAAGGGGCCTCAGCCGGCCCGGCGCTCCTGAGTCTGTGCGGCCGGAGGCGGATCCGCGTCGTGGCGCGCGCTCTCGCTCTCGATCGAGCCGGTGAGTCTGGCCGGCTGCTGGCGCCGCACCGCCTCCGCGGTCACCAGGCACTTGCCGATGCCGCGGCGGGAGGGCACCTCGTACATGATGTCGAGCATCACTTCCTCGATGATGGTTCGCAGGGCCCGCGCTCCGGTTCCCCGCTCCAGCGCCTGCCCGGCGATCTCCTCCAGGGCGTCTGAGGCGAACTCCAGTTCCACCCCATCCCATTCCAGGCACTTGCGGTACTGCTGCACGAGCGCGTTCTTCGGCTCCACCAGGATGCGCAGCAGGGCCGCCCGGTCCAGCGCGTCGAGGGTCGCCACCACCGGGAGCCGGCCGATGAACTCGGGGATGAAGCCGAACTTGAGCAGGTCCTCGGGGAGCACCTGGCGGAGCACCTCTCCCAGGGACCGCTGGCGCGGCCGGGCGGTCGCCCTCAGGCCGAACGCGTTGCCCTCGCTGGTCCTGCGCCGGATCACCTCGTCCAGCCCCTCGAAGGTGCCGCCGCAGATGAAGAGAATGTCGGTCGAGTCCATCTGGATGTACTCTTGCTGCGGATGCTTGCGGCCGCCCTGGGGCGGGATGTTCGCCAGCGTCCCTTCCAGGATCTTCAGAAGCGCCTGCTGTACGCCCTCTCCGCTGACGTCGCGGGTGATAGAGCGGTTCTCGCTGAGTCGGGCGATCTTGTCAATCTCATCAATGTAGACGATGCCGCGCTGCGCCCGGTCAATGTTGCCATCGGCCGCCTGGTAGAGCTTGAGTAGGATATTCTCGACGTCCTCGCCCACATAGCCGGCCTCGGTAAGGGTGGTGGCGTCGGTGATGCAGAAGGGCACATCGAGGATCTTCGCCAGGGTCTGCGCCAGCAGCGTCTTTCCGCTTCCGGTGGGGCCGATCAGCAGGATGTTGCTCTTCTGCAGCTCGACCGCGCCGTCATCCTCCTGCTGCATCTGGATGCGCTTGTAGTGGTTGTAGACCGCCACCGAGAGCACGCGGCGAGCGTGCTCCTGGCCGATCACGTACTCGCTGAGCGCCTGGTAGATCTCCTTCGGGGTCGGCGTGGGGATCTCGAACAGGCGCTCTTTCTCGACCGCCGCCGGGCGCTGCTCGTCCTGTAGCAGCTCGTGGCAGAGCGCGGTGCAATCCGCGCAGATGAAGACGCCGTCGCCGGCAATCAGGCGGCCGCCGACCTCGCTCTGGGTCTTGCCACAGAAAGAGCATTGGGGCTCAGGCCTTCTAGTTCGCATCCACTACCTCCCCGACCGGTGCGGCAGAGTTGCTGGCATCCCCATGCCGCGCCGCACGCGTGCCGCCGGGCTGCTACTTCTCCGCCGCTTGCGCCTGCTTCCCCTTCACCGCCGGCATTTCCAGCACTTCGTCCACGATGCCGTAGCTCTTGGCCTCTTCCGCCGTCATCCAGTAATCGCGCTCTGTGTCCCGCCTGATCGTTTCCACGTCTTGGCCGGTATGTCGCGCGAGGATCTCGTTGATGTTGTTGCGGGTCCGAAGCAGCTCCCGGGTCAGGATCTCGATCTCGGTGACCTGACCATAGGCCCCGCTCAAGGGCTGGTGGATGAGCACCCGCGAGTTCGGGAGCGCGTACCGCTTGCCCTTGCTCCCGGCCGCCAGCAGCAGGGCCGCCATGCTACAGGCCTTGCCTACAGAGTAGGTGCAGATCTCGGGCTGGATGATCTGCATGGTATCGTAGATCGCCAGACCTGCGGGCACCTCGCCACCGTTGCTGTTGATGTACATCTGGATATCGTCGCGTTTGCTCTCGCTCTGGAGGTAGAACAGCTCCGCGATCACCAGGCTAGCAACGATGTCGTTGATGTCACTCCCGATGAAGATGATGCGGTTCTGAAGCAGCCGGGAGAAGAGATCCCACGACCGCTCGCCGCGCGGCGTTGTCTCCACTACGCTGGGCACATATAGCATCCGGATTCTCCTTGCTACGTCCCGGCCTGCGCGGCCGCCTCTTGCGGGGTCGCGGCACGGGGGGCGCCTTTGTCGTCTGCCCTTCGCCCAGGTCCCGCCTCTGTCCCCGCGGCGCCGGTTGCAGAAGGTCGCGGGAACGCCGCACACGCCTCAGGGGGACCTGAAGAATGATACCCCATCGCGGCCCACGCTATCAGAACCGCGGTCGGGCCCTGGCGGAAGGTGTCGCCCAGGGACCACTTCGGTGGCCGAACGACCCCATAGCAGCGACCCGCTCACGCCGCCCTAGCCCCTTCCCACCGGCGTTCTATCAATACCACGTCCCGACGGTTCATACCTGTTGCAGGGGCCGCACAGGCTCCTGGCCGCTTCTGTCTGCGGCCTCTGGCAGGGGCAGGCCCCGCGATGGGGGAAGACTGCGGGCGGCTTGGAGGAGAGCCCAGGGGCATGCTCAGGATCGCCTTGCTTGGCGCTGGCTCACACTCGGAATGGGCGCACGGGCCCTCCCTGGCCCGGTATGCAGAGGAGCATCCCGGGGAGGTGACCCTGGCGGCGGTGTGCGACCGGCGCGAGGAGCGGGCGCGGCTGTTCTGCGCCAAGTTCGGCTTCGCCCGGGCCTACCCCGACCTCGAGGAGATGCTGCACGCCGAGATGCTGGACGCCTGCTGGGTGGTCGCGCCGGTCGAGTCGACGCGGGAGCTGGCCGGCCGGGTGATGGAGCACGGCCTTCCGACCTTCCTGGAGAAGCCGCCCGGCAACAACCTGGAGGAGGCCTGGGAGCTGGCCGAGATCGCGGCGCGCAAGGGGACGCCCAATATGGTGGCCTTCAACCGCCGCTGGGCGCCGTGCACGCGCCAAGCGCTGGCCTGGGCGGAGGAGCGCGGGCCTTTCGAGTACCTCTACGCGCGGATGCTCCGTCTGAACCGGAGGGACGAACGGTTCGCCTTCGGCACCGGCATCCACCTGCTGGACTGCGTGCGCGCGCTGGGCGAGACCGCGATGTGGGGGCTGAAGTCCGCCCGCACCGCAGTCACCCACGCCGCGGCCGGAGCGCCGAACTTCCACGTGGATCTCACGCTCGGCTCAGGGCCGGGCCGCTGCGACATCCTGCCAACCTGCGGCCTGCTGGACGAGAGCTACACGCTCTTCGGCCGCAACTGCACGGTCGCGTTCGCGCTTCCCTGGACCGGTGGGGCCGGGATTACCAGTGAGGGACGCGCGGAGCTGTGGGTCGAGGGGAAGCTGGCGGAAGCACACACCTGGCCCGCAGAGCCGACCTTCGTGAACAGCGGCTTCTATGGGGAGGCGATGGAGTTCATCTCAGCTCTGCAGGAGGGCCGCAGCCCGTCTCCTACCTGCCAACAGGCGGTGGACTCCGTCGCCCTGGCGGAAGCGGCGCAGGAGGGAAGAGAGATCGAGTTTGTGTGAGCTGGGGGGACCCGGCACGCCCATGCGCGCCGCGCGCTCTTGACATCTATATGCCCCGGTGTAGAATGACCGCGGCGCTGTGGCAGCGCCGCCTGGAGGGCCGGCGGCGTTCCTCTGTGAGTCCTTGCTGAGGCCGCCGAGTCTTTGTCTGTTAGGGGGATCAGATGAGACGTCGGTCATCGGGTAGTGGCAGCACTGCTGTTCCTCGCGTCTCTCCTCGGTCTGCGTTCCGCCTCGTCGCGCTGTCGCTGCTCGCGCTGCCCTGCCTCGCCTCAGTGGGAGAGCATGCGCGCCCCGGGCCGGCGCCAGCGTCGGCGGAGTTCACCCCGAGCGAGGCCGAAGGGACAACAACGGCAATATGACCTCGGTTTCCGGGACCATGTACGGGTCAAAGACCCTCGTGTACAATGACGACAACCGCCTGACCTCCCTGACCTATGGAGGCGTGACCGATCTCTACTACTACAAGTACACCGGCCAGCGCTACCGGGCGCGGCTCGCCGGCACGTACTATCGGTACCTGTACAACGGTGACCGCGTGCTGGAGGAGCTGAGCGACGCTGGCACGATGCAGGCCCGCTACACCACGGAGAACGACTCCTATTTCGGTTCTTGGCTCCACCTCTACCGGCCCAGCGGCAGCCTCAGCTCCTTCCCGATGCCTGCCCGTCGGCCGTGTGGAGGGTACGACAACATCGGGTCGGCGAGAGGGCTGCTGGACGCCTCCGGCACGGCCACGGACTGGTATGAACTCGACACGTTCGGGAGACAGGTGAGCAGTTCCGGCACTACCCCGAATCCGTATCGCTTTGGCGGCGCGTGGGGCTATATCACCGACACCCCCGGCTCCGGCCTCCTCCAACTCGGGGCGCGGTTCTACTGGCCGGAGGTGGGCAGGTTTGTGAGTCAGGATCCGGACAAGAACAGCCGCGACTGGTACGCGTATGTGAGGGACAATCCGGGGAGGGCAGTTGACCCAACTGGCTGGTGGTGTTGGCACATCGGCGGCGGATGCATCGGCACGACCTGCAAAGGGGACCCTGCATGTCCGCCGGCTGGCGGCGGAGGTAAGGGCAAAGGCGGCAGGGCGGGAGCTGCGGGGGGCGGAGGGACGGGAGCAGGGGGTCCAGGTGCGTGTGGAACGAGCTGCCCGACTCCGCCGAAGCCCCCGCCGAATCCATGCAAGGCGGACCATCCAACGATCAATGACTGTTTCACATGCGACCTCTCCACCGAGATGGGGGACTGCTGCAATCGCGGTCGCAGTTCGGGATGGTCGCAGTCGACCGTCGATGACTGTTTCGAGGCCTTTCGCCGCTTGTTACTCGTGGAAGTTCTCAACCAGGCAGCCTGGACAGCACTTCTCGGTACGGGTCCGTTCGGATCGGGGGCGTGTAAGTGAGAGGCCTCCACGCGATCAATTCGCGACCCCTCACCCAGAGAGCCTTGCGCTGGCTGGTTCTCGCTTGCAGGTTATGCGCGCCGGTCTCCCTCGTCTTCCTCGGGGGGTGTGGGCAGGGGCACAGCAACGGGGCGCGAGTCTCCACGGGCATCGACAAGCGCGATGTCGGCTCGATAGACGAGGCCGAACTCTCTGGCGACGGCGCTTTCGTTGCAGTTCGGGGGTCCGCGACCAGCGGTCACCGCGGGTCCCCTGCGGAATCGCGCGTCTGGTTCTTTGAGGTGGACAACGCGGCCATCGTAGCGGTAAGCCCACCCGGATACGACCACAGGTTGCCCGATTGGGGACCAGCGGGAAGCTACCTTATGGCCCTCGGCGGCAAGCAGCGGTCCACGTGGGAACTGTATTACGCGCGCGATCCTCGCACGCCGCCTCGGTCCCTGGCCGGCCCGGGCCGCGAACTGCTCAAGCTCTTCTGGCCCAGCTGGGACTCGCGCCTGGCCCCTGACGGCAGACTGGCCCTCGTGAGCGTGCGAGCACCGAAGATGATGGGCAAGGCACCATGGTTTGCCGTGCTGGCTGTGCCTCTGGATAGCGAAGGCCCTGCTCGCAGGCTCTGGAGCGCACGAACAGATGGCTGGGTATACCCGCTGGGGGTATACCCGCGGCCGGGCCCTCAAGGCGGCAGCATGGCGGTGTTCGCCGGGGGCCCGTGGCCACCTCACGATGACTGCAGAATCATCGCGCTCTCGATCCCGGACGGCGCAGTTCTCTGGGATGTCCCTTTCGCCGAATGGGGCTGGTTCAATGATGCTGCGCTATACGACTCCGGCATGCTGCTCGTGCTTGAGGAGATCGAGCCGTCGGAGGCAGGGAAGGAAAGCAGCATTGTCTATGCCGTTGACCTCGGAACCGGCGATTCACGGGTGTTCGCTGAGGTCCCGGACGCATGCCGGTGGATCAGGGTCTTCCCGGCGAGCAAAGGGCACCGACTCTTGCTTACCGGCGACTTTGACGTGTGGAGCATCCTGATCGACGCGGGGCCGCGCAAACCTGAACAGGTCATCAGGGGCCCCGCCTCCATGCGGACTAGGACCGCCGGTGCCAGGTACTCCGCCGATCACGGCTTAGAGGTCTACGCGTGGAGCTGGCATGTCTTGTGGCGGTGCGGGCTCGGGGACATGAAGGTGGCGCCGGTCCTGGGCACACCGCAGGCAGAGGGTGACGAGCCGCCGAGGATACTGAGGTCGGTTCCTAGGGCCAACCAGGAGTAACGGCAGCGTACGGTTGCTCGGGAGCTGTCCTTGCGCCATCACGGGTGGCCGCGTCTTCGGGCATGGGCCCACACGAAAGCGATACTCGCACCGGTTACCGGGTGACGAACGCGGCGTGGTGGGGTAGCCTGCCAACCGGCTGACCTCCCTCACCTACGGAGGCGTGACCGATCTCTACTACTACAAGCACACCGGGGAGCGCTACCGGGCGCGGCTGAGTGGGACCTACTACCGGTACCTGTACAACGGCGAGCGCGTGCTAGAGGAGCTGAACGACAGCGGCACGATGCAGGCCCGCTACACCACGGAGAACGATTCCTACTACGGCCAGTGGCTGCACCTGTACCGGCCTACGGGCAGCCTCAGCTCCTTCCCGATGCCTGCCCGTCGGCCGTGTGGAGGGTACGACAACATTGGGAGCACGAGGGGACTGCTGGACGCCTCCGGGACGGCCACGGACTGGTACGAACTTGACACCTTCGGGAGGCAGGTCTCCAGCAGCGGGACGACGCCGAACCCATACCGCTTTGGAGCGGCCTGGGGGTACATCACCGACCCCTCGGGCTTCCTCCAACTCGGGGAGAGGTACTACTGGCCGGAGGTGGGGAGGTTCGTGCAGCGGGATCCGGCCGGTGGGCCGGGCAGCCGGTCCATCTATGCCGACGACAATCCTGTGACCGAGATTGACCCAGAGGGGCTCTGCCCTGTGGGATACCTTGTTCCGGGTATGCCCTGCGGGCCGCCCCTCAGGAATCCGCCTCCCGCGCCGCCGCCGCCCCCTATCCAGGGTTTTGGCAAATGCATGAAGTACGCGAAGGAGACCGCGAAGCACTACCAGAGTGTCAAGGCCAACGACAAATGGAAGCATTGTGTAGTGTCATGCAAAGTCGCCAAGATGTGTGGATCTGCTTTTGCGGGACTGGTGGGCGTGGGCAAGGAGGTGCAGGATATATTCGGCCCGGGCAACGCCGAGTGGGGGGATCTGCAGGCCGATTACGCCGGCATCGCGCTCGCCGAGAACTGTCCTAGCAAGCAATGTGAGGACAGCTGCAGTGCCAAGTACAAGAAGTGAGGATCAGGAGTCGTGCGTTGCGACAGCAAGGGCGAAGAGCGCTTAGCCGTTTTCTACTGGGCATAGCTGTCGTGGCTGCCGTGCTGGCGACCGGCCATGTTCTGGCTGTCCGCTCCTGGCGCGCGATGAACGAGCCGTACTTCTCCAAAGTGGCTGCGATCCGGGACGGGATGAGCGAGGCGGAAGTGGTCCGGCGGCTAGGCCGCCCACGGTTTGTGTACACATCTGCCAGTGCACCAGGGAACTACTATGTCCCCGGCTATGAGTTCCGGAGGCGGAAGATCAACGGAAAGGCACTCGTATACCTTGGCGGCGTGGACCTGATCGCATACATATACACTGACGCCAGCGGGAGGGTTGAGGAGACGTTCATTGGTGGCAGCTGAGAAGCGAGTCGAGCCAGCAGACGACGAGGCTGCCCAGCCTGGGCGCGACCGGCTGCTAGCACTGGCAGCGCGGTGATTCGCTGCTATGGAAGGTAAACGACACGGGCGATGTCCTGGCGAGGCATACCACGGAGAGTGGCAGTTGCTACGAACCGCGAATCCACCTCTGGGTGGCCTCAGGCGGCCTCCGCCGTCATGCCCCAGATGATGCCCAGGGGACGGTGCGCCGTCTGGCCGACGACTCCGGGGCGAAGACCGACTACTACACCCACTCGGCGTTCGGGTACGAGTACCCGCCCACGGGCGCGACCCCGAACCCGTATCGGTTTGGGGCGGCGTGGGGATACATCACCGACCCCTCGGGCTTCCTCCAGCTTGGCCAACGTTTCTATTGGCCGGAAGTGGGGAGGTTTGTGAGTCAGGATGCGGCGCGAGACCGGCTTGACTGGTACACGTATGCGAGGAACGAGCCGCCGCGGTTCGTTGATCCCAAAGGAGAGTGCCCCCCTCATCCCGATGCCGTTGCTTGCATGACGAGGTGCCGCGAGCGGATGAACCGCGATCTGGCCCTGTGTTCGATCGGGGCCGCGATCGGGGAGGCTTTGTGCACAGCCGCGTTTCTCGACTGCATAGCAGACACCGGGGGAGTAGGTTCAATCGGATGTTACAGGGCATGGAAGAACTGCACGGCGGCTGTCAGCGCAGCCTATGGGTTCTGCCTAGTCGCTGTGTACAACGCTTACAGCGACTGCCTGGATGACTGTCTCGCGAAGTACAAGGCCAAGCAGCGATGAGAGTCCGGTGAGCAGACCAGGGTCCTGGCCCTCGGCGTACCGAAGCGCGCAGATTCTGGAGAGCCGTGGCGAGGGCCGGAGAGGCAGAGCGCAACGGCCCATCTCGATGGGCAGGCCGACAAGGCACTGCTAGTGAGAGTACGGATACTGTCCACGGCAATGCTCATCGCCGTGGTGGTGATCAGCAACGTGGCAATGCTGCTCAGTAGCAGAGGCCACGGGCGTCACCTCTCAATGTGGGCCGCGCAGACTGCACTCGCCGCGGCAGCGCAGTTTGCCGTCGCCTATTTCGGAGTGTGGACAGTTCTGTCAAAGCGAGCCAACGGACGGCAGGCTCGGTGGGTGCGGAGATTCCAAGCAATGCTTCTCGCGGCCGCCGTACCGATAGCGAATGCTGCATTACTCAATCTGCTTTGGTTACATGGATAGTTCTCGTTGCTTGGGCCCTCCGGTGCCAAAACCACGCGTTCCGCATGCCGAGCGTACGCGGATGACCTGGGTGGCCAGCGACACCGACGGCCGGGGCCGGACGATCACCTACCGCTATGACGCCGATGATCGGCCGGCCGGCTCGGGGAGCTACAAGGCCATAGACTACCCCAATGACACCGATGTCCAGATCACCCGGGACGAGGATGGCCTGATCACCCAGGTGGTGGACGCCAGCGGGACGACCACGAACGTCTACTACCCGAGCCAGTGGGCGAAGACAGTGACCAACGGTGCTGGCAAGACCGTGACTTACCAGTATAATGGGGTGGGCGGTGTCGCCACCCTGACCACGCCGGGCGGGCTGAACTTCACTTACGGTTACAACGCCCGAAACCAGATCGCGTCCGTAGCCAACCCGAATGGGGTCACGGTCAGCTTCACCTATGACAATGGCGGCCGCAGGACGCGGGTGACCCGGCCGGGGAGCTACATTCAGTACGACTACAACGCTCGCGACTGGACCACGGCAGTGCTGAACCGGAACACGGGTGGGGTCGGCGTGATGTGCGACGCCCGCTACTACTACCAGGACGGAGCGCTCTGGGATCACGCCGGCAACCCGCTGAAGAAGGTGGAGAACTGGGGTGGGCTGGACTACCCCACCACCTACCGGTATGATCACGTCTACCGGCTGACCGAAGACACCCGGCGGGATGGGCAGGGGCTGATAAACTGGCAGTATCTCTTCGGCTACGACGCGGTGGGCAACCGCACCAGCCGGAACAGGGGCGGGACCACGGTCACGTACAGCTACGATGACAACGACAAGCTGATCTCGGCCAGCGACGGCTCCTCGTTCGGCTATGACCTGAACGGCAGCATGACGAGCGTGTCGGGGCCGCTGGGGGAGCTGGAGCCTGGTGTACGATGACGAGAGCCGGCCCACTTCGATCACCTACCCGACAGGGAGCGATAGCTTCCTGTGGAATGCCCTCGGGCAGCGCATGAGAGCCACGCTGAACGGCACGGTGAAGCGGTACATCTACGACGGGGATCGCGTGCTCGAACAGACCGATGACGCGGGAAATGTGGTGGCCAGGTACACCACCGAGAGCGGCAGCTTCTACCAACCCCTGCTGCACCTGTGGGTCGCCTCCGGCGGCCTGAGCCGGTATCCGCTCTACGACGCGCAGGGGACGGCAAGACGGTTGGCCGACGACTCCGGGGCGAAGACCGACTACTACACCCGCTCGGCGTTCGGGTACGAGTACCCGCCCACGGGCGCGACCCCGAACCCGTATCGCTTCGGCGGCGCCTGGGGGTACATCACCGACCCGAGTGGGATGCTCCAGTTGGGGGCGCGGTTCTACTGGCCGGAGATCGGCCGGTTCATGCAGCAGGACCCGGCGAAGAAGGGCATCGACTTGTACCTCTATGGCGAGAACCGACCACTCCGGCGAATCGACCCCACGGGACTGGAGACGCGGCAGCAGTGCTTGGCTTGGTGTTACGAGGACTATCGCGACGACACGGTGGCCTGCACTGATCAGGGTCTCGTCTGTGTGGTCGCCGCTCAGTTCGGCTGGGCAGGGGGCCCCCTTTGTGCCGCGGGCGGCTCTCTGCTCTGCTTGCTGTCCTATGACCGGTGCATGGCGAAGGCGGACAAGGACTATGAGAAGTGTAAGAGTCGTTGTCCGCCCAAGTGAGGCCGGGCGCGAGCCACCGAGGAGCGGGCACTGAGAGGCGGGGACTCGCCGAGCACTGGGCGCAGCTCAGCCGACTTTCGCCGAGAGGACGACGGCGGGCTGACTGGACACATTGGGTCTGGGCCCTGGGACGTAAGGGAGAAACAGTGCGATGGCTACAGGATGGTGCCCCGTATGCTCTGCGCAGTGGCGACGTGTTGGCCTCATGGGCGTTGACCTGACGTCCCGCGCCGCCCTCTCGGTCGCGGTCACCCTCGCTCTGGCAGCTATGGACGTGCTGGTCGTCATGCCCTCGGTACGCCACGGCCGTCACGGTTGGCGCGAGTTCACGCTCGGGATGAGCGTGGCGGCCGTGCTCAGACTGGCGCTGACCTGGATGGCCTGGCCGTTCCTGGTGCATTTCACTCACCGGCGCTCCGCGGGTGGGACCTGGTGGCAGGCGGTTGCGTGTGTGCTGTTCATACCTGCGGTAGTGTGGATGCGGTTCTATGCTCAATGGGCTTTGGACTGGCTCTACTGACCTCTCGTGGCCGAGACTCAGAGAGGGTCAGATGCTGCGGCACTTCCATCTGGGAGGGAGACAACACTCCGGTTAGACCGACTCCGGGGGTTTGCGGTGGCCAGTCACACCATGAAGGGCGGATCCTACTACCAGCCCTTCCTTCACCTCTGGGTCGCCTCCGGCGGCCTGAGCCGCCACCCCCTGTATGACGCGCAGGGGACGGTGCGGCGCGTGGTTGACGACAGCGCGGTGCAGACCGACTTCTACACGCACAACGCCTTCGGTTACGAGTACCCGCCCTCCGGCACGACCCCGAACCCCTATCGTTTCGGGGGCGCCTGGGGGTACATTGCCGATCCGTCGGGGATGCTCCAGTTGGGAGCACGCTTCTACTGGCCGGAGGTGGGGAGGTTCGTACAGAGGGACCCGGTGCGCCAGGGGATGGACCAGTATGTGTACAGCAGGAGTGACCCACTCGGGCAGACTGACCCAACCGGGCTTCAAGCTTGCCCGGATTGCGAACTGGCCTACAATGCGTGTATGGGCGCCGCAGCTGCGAAGTTCGGGAAGTGCACGTCACGCGTATTGGGCATCGGGTTTGTGGGGGGCACAGGAGTGCTCGGATGCCTGGCGGGGTGTGCGGTCTCGATCCCCGTGACCGGCGGGCTAACAGCCGGGCCGTGTCTCGCGGGCTGCGGGATCGGATCTGCCGTGATTGAGATCGTGAACCTGGTCCGCTGGTACTTCCAGTGCGTCCGGCCGTTCTGGGCGGAGCAAAAGGCCTGCCAGGAAGCGCGCGATGCGTGTACCCATGAGTACTGAGCGTGCGCGGGCCATTGGCACACCTATGAGACGCATCGTTCACGAGACTCACGGAATCTGGACGCTAGTGCTTGGCGGGTGGGCCTTGTCGGCCCTGGTCACCTTCAGGGCGGGGGACGTCTGGGCGTTCGTCGTGTTCGCATTGTTCGCGCTGCTTACGCTGTTCTTGGCGGCTGTGCCGGATTTCCCCCGTCGGCACAAGGGGCTGGTGGGTTCCTGGCTAGGCCCCCTGATTCTAAGCGCGGGGACCATTCTTGGTGGTTGGTTCTTGGAGGCGTTCTCCCACAGTGTGCCGCCTAACGCTCTTGGGGTTGCGCAACGAAGCAGTACTCAGCTTCTCATCGGGGGATTGGTGGCCACCGCCCTGTCAATGTGGTTCTTCAGGGGATTCGGGATGATCGCATTCGCGGCGACAGTTGCCGTCGTCTCGCCCCGCTATCGAGAGAGTGCAATCAAGGCAGCCCGCGACTATCCTTGGCGCGCATGGTGGGCGGTTCCACTATGGTTCCTTGTGCTTACCGCCTTGAGTGCTACTGGGGCATGGACGGTATGTACGTTCCTGCTCAAAGGACTTTAGCTGCGGCGTCGCCGCCGGCCACAAGACCAAGACCTTCCCCTGGACCTGCTGACTTGCCCCCAGCGCACCCGACACGCGATCTCGCGAGAACCGCCCACTGGAAAGCCCATCTCCCGCATGCTCGCCCGCGGGTGGTGGTCTGACTCGTCTCCGCGTCGGACTGCCCGGGAAGGCGGCGCTAGACGGGCATTTCCGACGAAGAACGCCCCGCTACGAGCCAGGCACTGGCGATCGGACACGTGCGCCTGCGAACGCCGCCGCCAGCCTCCCCACCGCCTCCTGCTTCGCCCTCGTATCTGAGTGCAGATAGCGCGCTGTCGTCTGGAGGTCGGCGTGGCCGAGAAGCTCCTGCACGGTGCGGATGTCCACGCCTTGGCGGATCAGACTGGTGGCGAAGGTGTGGCGGAGGCGGTGGACTCTGTCGCCCTGGCGGAAGCCGTCCAGGAGGGGAGAGATCGAGTTGGCGTGAGTGGCCCGGGCGAGCTCAGCGCGGCGAGATCAGGAACGCGTTATCGTGGCCGGGCACGATGATGTCGGCGATGGCGGCGAGCTGGTTCATGGTCTTCGTGGACAGGTCGAGGTCAACGGAGTTGAAGAAGCCGCGGCGGTCTCGCCAGAAGTCCCTGGTCATGACGGCGTCGCCCGTGATGGCGACAGTGAGCCCGTCGCAGACAAACGTGAGGCTGTGGTGGTCTGATGTGTGGCCCGGCGTGGGGAACACGTCAATGCTGTCGAACAGCCGGCCGGGCACGGGCTCGACCGCCTTCGGGTACGCCTTTGACGCGTTGATGGCGGCCGCCACGCCTGGCGCGGCCAGCCACCTTGCGGAGGGGAAATGCTTGAGGCCGGCGTGGTGGTCGCCGTGGGCGTGGGTGATGAAGACCGCGTCCACCTCCTGCAGCCGGAGGCCGCTCCTGCGGTTCAGCTCGGCCGCCATGCGGTCAGCGTCCTCGCACGATGGGTCCACCAGCAGTCGGAAGCCAGCGCCGGTGATGAGCGTGGTGGTGCAGAGGGTGGCGCGGGCGGGCCGGGCCTCATCCTCCCCCCAGTAGCGATTGCGGGAGAGGTTGCCGATCGTGATGACATCCCAACGCTCGACCATAGGAGCACCTCCTTACTGGTGACGCCGGAGTTCCACGCCCTGGGAGATGAGCGTCTGCTGGAGGCGGGCGACGTCCAGGGTGCGAGGGGTGGCGCCGGTCTGGCAGCAGAGGGCGGCGGCCGTGCCAGCGGCCTGGCCGATGGCCATGATGGGGACCATGGAGCGATGTGATTCGTAGGCCTGCTGCTCGGCGGAGATGCCGCGGCCCGCCACGAGTAGGTGCTCGATGCGCTTCGGCACCAGGCAGCGGTAGGGGATGTCGTAGCCCTCGTGCTCGAGGTAGCGCCGGTAGCCGTAGTAGCTGATGATGGGGGCGGAGCTGATCGCCACCACGTCCTCGTGGCGACGGCCGGCGATGGCGTCATCAGCCGTGAGCTGATACTCGCCCTCGATGAAGCGGGTCTGCCTGATGCCGAGCAGCGGCGGGGTCTCGACGACTCTCGCGTCGCCAAGCTCGGGGTGCTCCGCCTGTTTGTGTGCGAAGTCTTCGTAGACGCGGAGGCGGGCCTCGATCTCACCGCGGGAGAGGTCATCGCCGTCGCTGCCGAGCAGCGACTTCACCGTCGGGCCCCAGACGACCGCGTTGCCGCCAAAGTCGCAGTTGTGCACGCCCTCGGGACGCGTGGCGCCGAACTCGATGCGGTACATCAGCGTATCGCTGAACTTGTGCGGATCGTCCCGACCTAGCTGCCGGAACGGGACCCCGGCGCAGGCGGCGACATCGGCGTCCCCGCTGGCATCCACGATCACGCGCGCCATCAGGGCCTGGCGGCCGGACTTGTTCTCGACGATGACGCCGCGGAGCACGCCGCCCCTCGACTGCGCTCGGGGTGCCCCTTGCGGTCGTGACGCGGGCGACCCTGAGCCTGCCGAAGGGCCGCCCTCGACGATGCTGTCCGCGAAGTAGGTGTGGAACATGATATCCACGCCGGCCTCGACGCAGAGCTTCAGCGTCACGTACTTGAACTTCTCGGTGTCTATGGCGTAGCTGTAGGCGAGCCGGCCTGGCTCAGTCGGGTAGGGCTTCTGCTGGTAGGGGCTGCGGCCGAGGCCGTCGAGCTCCTTGAGCCGGAGGACGATCTCCTCGGGAATGCCGCGGACGGTCTGAGTGAAGTCCGGCTCGACTTGGTTGCGGAAGCCGTTGATGCAGGCCATCAAGGAGGCGGTGGCGGTGCCGCCGAGATAGCCGAACTGCTCGACCAGAACCGTCTTGGCGCCGGTGCGAGCGGAGGCGATGGCCGCCACCAGGCCAGCCGGGCCACCGCCGACGATGATGACATCCACATCGCGCGTCACGGGGATCTCCCTGGCGGGTTCGCGGTAGGTTCTCACAGGGCTCTCCTTAGACCGGCTCCGGGCGCGGGGCGAGCAGCGCCCCAGCGCGGAGGAGGTGCTGGCGAAGGGTCTCGGGATCCAGCGCGGCAGGAGGCGTCCCGGCCCGGGCGGCGAGGGCGGCCGCGGCGCCGGCTGCCTGCCCGCAGATGAGACAGCAGACAGTGTTGCGGGTGCTGTTGTGCGCCACGAGGTCAACCGTGATCATGCGGCCCGCGGCCAGCACGTTGTCCAGGCCGCACGGGATGAGCGCGCGGTAAGGAATGCCATAGGCGCGCGCCTCGCGAACGGAGTACGCACTGTTGTCTATGAAGCCGAAGCAGCCGATCTGGTCGTCGAACTCGGTGGCCTCGGTACAGTCATGTTGGGTCAGCTCGTAGTGGCAACGGAGGGCGCGGGACCGGCGCTGCCCCACGGTGGGCGCGGGGCCGGCCGGGTAGCAATCCTCACAGCCCTTGATGTGCCTGCGGAAGAGGTCGGCCACCGCGAACATGCGCGCCCGCAGGTCGGTCTCCGCGGCGGTGAGGGCCTCGGGATCCAGCCCGTCGTTCGGCCCGTGGTTGATGCAGTTGCAGTAGGTCAGCTCGCGGGGGCGGAGGGAAGAGGATAGGAAGTAGCCGGGGACGAGCTCGCCCGTCAGCTCGCGCAGCTTGGGCATGTCAATGCCGAGGCGCACCAGATCACGATACCGCTGGCCAGGCTTGACGGCATGAGCGAGCTGTGTGATGAGACCCCTGGCCTCCAGACCATCCTCCATCAGCTTGAGATCCGCATTGCAGAGCCGAAAGGTGAAGCCCGCGGAGTAAGCGCCCAGGTCGCCGGCCCTGAACTGCGCGAAGGGCGCGCCCGCGTAGGCGGCCACGTCCCCGTCGCCGGTGCAATCCACGTACTGCTTCGCGCGCAGGAGGCTGCGCCCGGCCTTGTTCCAGACCACCACCCCCTCGACGTGGCCGCCGGTGGCGCGGACCTCGTCGAGCACCGTATGCAGCAGGAGCCGGACGCCGGACTCCAGGCAGAGCTGGGCGGCCGCAAGCTTGAAGGCCTCGGGCTCGACCGGAGTGAGCATGCTCACGAAGTCGCCGCCGCGCGCCATCCGCACGTGGCCCACGCCCCCGCCGAGCTGCTGGACGCGATCCACCAGCTCCTGGGCGATGCCCGCTGCCACGCGCATCGGCTTCGCGCCCGGGTGCGCGTCGAAGACGTTGAAGAAGCTGTGGAGGCCGGTGGCGCCGGTGATGCCCATGCCGCCGAGCCAGCCGGCCTGCTCGATGAGGAGGGTGTCGGCCCCGGCGCGGGCGGCTGCAATGGCGGCGGCGATGCCGGCCATGCCGCCACCCGCCACGAGCACGTCGCAGGGCGGGTAGCGCTGGTGGTCAATGCCGGGAGCATTCATCTGCGCCTCCATTCAGGCCAGGTAGGCCTCATCACCCATGAGGTCGAGGTAGTCGCCGAGCCGTCTGCGCCTGGCCAGGAAGGCCTCTAGCAGACTGCTGGCGGTTTCCTCGATGGTCCGGTGGTTGTTGGTATAGGGATCCTGGCGAGTGGCCTCGTTCACCTGAGCGATCCACTCGGCAGGGATGGCGTCACTGCCGGAGAGGGCGCCCGCCAGGCCTCCGGCGATTGCAGCCAGGCAGTCGGTATCGCGGCCGAAGTTGACCGAAGTGAGAATCGCCTGCCTGGGGTCGCCCTGGGAGTTGGCGAACACGGCGAGGCCCTTGGCCACGATCTCGTTGGCCTGGGAGGCGTAATAGTTGAAGTAGTCGCCGCCGTCGTAGTAGCGGTAGAACTCGTCGCGCATCCTCATGGGGTCGGCGTGTTCTGCCGCGAGGTCGAGGGCGCGGCTCACCTCGTGCTCGATGGTATCGTACAGGGCGTAGAGGCTGCCCGCCTCAGCGCGGTAGTGCACGAAGCGGCGCGCCACCTCGAGCACAGACTGGACCGTGGCGTCCGGCCGGCAGGCTTCCGCGATGGCGGCATCATAGAGGGCGGCCCAGCGGAGGCCGAAGGCGATCGGGCTCATATACACCAGGCCGACCTGGAAGGCGTCGTCGGCCGCGCCCTGCGGGTCGCCGGCGTTGATGAGGCCGAGGGGATGTGATGCCCTCGCGAGGGAGACGACATTTGGGAACGGCCAGAGGCGGCCCAGCTCGGCCGGGGGGACACCGGCCTGGGCGAGCGCGAGCAGGGAGCGATCGAAGCGCTCCTGCTTGTAGACCATCTTGCCGGGATCGAGGTCGCGCAGCCAGACCTTGACCAGGTCGTGGGGCAGGATGCGGTCCTGCTTCTCGATGATGGCGGTGGCGATGAGCTTCTGGCGCTCGATGCCGTCCTCGGTGGTGCCTGGGAGCCGTTCCCAGTCGGTCTCGTGGGTGTAGTGCTTGTAGGCGAGCAGCTTGTCCAGATAGCCGAGCGCTCCCCTGATCGCCTCGCGGGAGGCCCCTTCCATGGGCGCGCCCATGGCCGAACCGACCCACGAGCCGGCGATGCATCCCTCGAACCTCTGGCGCAGAGTGACCATGCGAGATTGCCCTCCGCAGATTGCGCTCGTGCGTTTCGTCACAAGGGCGATTCGGCAACCAAGAGGGACAGTCCTACAGGACCGACGGCCACCGGAAAGGAACTGTACAGGGAGGGCTGGGGGCGCGCATGACCGCTAAGGACCGGACGATCATCAGGGAGCTGGCGAAGGAGATCGCGGAGATCGCGGCCCGGCCGGAGCAGGCCGAGAAACGCGAGATCTGGTACGCGCAGAGCAGCTTGAGGCCGATCCGGCCGCCGGTGTACTGCTCGCCGGAGGGGTCGTGGGTAGAGCTGCTGCCGCCGACATCGTTGGCCTGCGAAGACGACGGGGCGCGCGCCATCGAGGAGGGCCTCCGCCAGCGCATCTACGCGGCAGAGCACTTCCGCGATGACCAGGTGTGCGAGCCGACCTATACGGTTCGGTACGCGGTGGAGGTGAGCGACTGGGGCGTGCACCAGGAGTACACCCACAGCAGCTACGAGCGCGGGGCCTATGTCTGGGATCCGCCGGTCAAGAGCCGAGCGGACCTGGAGAAGCTGCGCAAGCCCACCGTGACGTACGATGCTGGGACGAGCCGGCGCCGGGTCGAGTTCGCGGAGGAGCTGTTGGGGGACATTCTGGAGGTGCGCCAGCAGGGGGCCTGGATGTCGGCCGGGCTGATAGACGAGTGGACGCTGCTGCGTGGGATCAACCAGACGTTTCTCGACATGAGCGATGATCCGGGGATGGTGCACGCGGGGATGCAGTTCCTGATGGAGGGGACACTGGCCTGCCTGGAGGAGTTCGAGTCACAGGGGCTGCTCACACTGAACAACGGGAACCACTACTGCGGCTCTGGCTCCTTCGGATGGACGCGGGACCTGCCTCCACCGGCGTTCGCGGGGCGGCCGCGGCTGGTTGACTTGTGGGGGTTCGCCGACGCGCAGACCATGTCGGAGGTGTCGCCGGCGATGCACGAGGAGTTCGTGCTGCGCTATCAGCTCCCGATCCTGGAGCGGTTCGGGCTGAACTACTATGGGTGCTGCGAGCCGCTGCATCTGAAGCTCGACCTGCTGAAGCGGCGGGTGCCGCGGCTGCGACGGGTCTCGATCTCGCCGTGGGCGGACAAGCGGAAGAGCGCGGAGCAGCTGGGCGCGGAGATCATCTTCGGCTGGAAGCCGAACCCGGCCTACCTCGCGGGGGTGAAGTTCGACCGCGAGCTGGTGAGGCGCGATATCCGCGAGACGGCTGCGATCTGCCAGGAGCACGGCTGCGTCTGGGAGATGACGATCAAGGACACGCACACCTGCAACCATCAGCCGTGGCGGTTCGACGAGTGGACGCGGATCGCGATGGAGGAATCGCTGCGGACGGCGGAGTAGGCGGCTTGGGAGGAGCACAGATGCGGGTCGCGGCCTGGGTGGTGTCGCTGCTGATCGCCGCCGGCCTCTGCTCGGGGCAGGCGCAAGCGAAGGAGGCCAAGATGGTCAGAGTGCAGCCGAGAGAGAGCGAGGAGCTGCTGGCCAACCCGGGCATGGGATGGCAGACGTTCCACCACTTCGCAGACGATGACAAGAACCTGGCCGGCCTGCCGAGCGGCGCGGCCTACTTTCGGTTCTGGTGGCGAGACTTGGAGCCGACAGAGGGGAAGATCGAGTTCGGCAAGGTGGATGAGCTGTTGGCCCACGCGCACCGGGCGGGCCAGAAGCTCGGCTTCCGGATCATGATCGCGGCCAGCGACCAGTACATGGGGGCGCCCGACTGGCTGAAACAGAAGGGCTGCAAGGGATTCGAGTATCACTACGAGGGGGGAGGCACGCACTGGGTCCCGGACTTCGACGATCCGCTGTTCCGGGAGGCGCACCTCCGGCTGATCCGCGAGATGGGGAGACGCTACGACGGCCACCCCGACCTCGACTACGTGGACATCGGGTCAGTAGGGCTGTGGGGTGAGTGGCACATGTCGGGGACGGGGATCGAGGTGCCCCCGCTCAAGACGCGGCTGGAGATCATCGAGGCCTACCTCCAGGCCTTCCCTAAGACGCCGAAGCTGATGCTGATCGGGGACAAGGACGGGATGAAGTACGCGACCAGCCGGGGATGTGGCTGGCGGGCCGACTGCCTGGGGGACATGGGCGGGTTCTCGCCGTGCTGGAACCACATGCACGACGCCTATCCCGAGCAGATCGAGGCCAGCGGCAGCCAAGAGGCGTGGAAGACAGGGCCGGTGGCCTGGGAGAGTTGCTGGGACATGAGAAAGTGGGTAGCGGAGGGGTGGGATGTCCGCTACATCTTCGACTACGGGTTGGACTATCACTGCAGCTACATCAACAACAAATCCGCCCCGATCCCGGAGGGGACGCGGGGGGAAGTTGAGAGGCTGATCCGCAAGCTCGGATACCGGCTGGTGCTGAGGTCGCTGGAGCACGAGGAGTCGGTCAGCGCGGGTGGTGCGCTGAGCATCAAGATGGACTGGGAGAACGTGGGAGTGGCGCCGCCATACCGCGATCACCGTGTGGCGTTCAGGCTGACCGATGCGGCCGGGAAAACCGCGGTGATCGTGACCGATTCAACGATCAAGGGCTGGCTGCCGGGCAAGGTGAGCGTGGCGAAGTTGGTGGCGGTGCCGGCAGGAGCGGCGCGAGGGAAGTGTCAGGTGGCGGTCGGAGTCGTTGACCCGATGACGAAGGAGCCAGCGGTGCGCCTGGCGATCGGGGGACGAGGTGCAGACGGTTGGTACTCGGTGAGCAGCGTGGAGGTGAGGTAGGCTGGGGGCGGGGTGCGGGGGCGTAGGAGGGGAGGGATGAGTACGGAGGCCACTACCAATCGAGGATGGAGCGAAGTGAGCCCGGAGCAGCGAGTCGCGACGCTGTGCGGCTGGGCGACGGCGCTGCTGGGGCTGGCCGGGCTGGCGGGCTGGGTCTTCAGGATCCAGGCATTCACCCGGGTCGCGCCTGGCTACAAGGCGGTCGCGCCCAGCGTCGCCATCTGTCTCATTATCCTCGGGCTGATCCTGCCTGGGCTGGCTGGTCGGCCCATCGGCCGGCGGCGACGGACGCTGACGGCGGCTGTGGTTGGGGTGGTGACGCTTTTCGCGCTGCTTGAGCCGATCGGGTTCGTAGCTGCCGTGGACCTCAACCTCGAGGATATGCTGACCGCGCACCTGGCGCGAGTGTCCTCGATCCCGTTCGGGACCATGTCGCCGGTAGCGGGCCTGCTTCTGTTCCTGGTTGGCGCGGCGATGCTGGCGGTGCTGCTGGCGCCGGTGGGAGGCGCCGGTCCGCGGAGGCTGCGAGACGCGGCCGGCCTGCTAGGGGTGGCGGCCGCGATCGTCGCCCTGATCTTCGGGCTCGGTTACCTCTATGGCGCGCCCCTGCTCTACAGCAGCCCCGTCATACCCATTTCGGTGCCTGGAGTTCTGGGAGGACTGGTGCTGGCGGTGGGCGCGGTGGCTGCGGCCGGGCCGGGAAGCTGGCCCCTGCGGTTTCTGGTAGGCGATTCCGCCCGCGCCGTGCTGCTGCGCTCCTTTCTTCCTCTCACTGTGTTAGTGGCCTTGAGCATCTCGGCGGTGCAGCATCGGCTGGTCTGGCTGGAGCCTCCGCGCCGCGTGCTGGTGGGGTCGGCGCTGGCCGTGGTCTTCGCGCTGGTAGCCGGCCTGGTAGCATCGCGGGTGGCGCACTCCATAGGCGGGACCATTGACCAGGCGCGGGAGGCGCAGCAGAGGGCCCAGCGCGAGCGGGACCGCGAGGCCCGGCTCCTGGAAGCGATCGTGGAGAACACGGATGCGCACCTGGTCTACCTCGACCCGGAGTTCAACTTCATCTGGGTCAACACGGCCTATGCCCGGGCCTGCCGGCGGCCGAAGGAGGCATTCGCGGGCCACAATCACTTCGAGTTCTACCCCCACGCGGAGAATGAGGCGATCTTCCGCCGGGCGCGCGAAACGGGCGAGCCGGCTACGTACATCGAGAAGCCGTTCGAGCATCCCGACACACCGGAGCGCGGGATCACTTACTGGGACTGGACCCTCAGTCCAGTGAAGGATGAGAGGGGCCGGGTGGAGGGCCTGGTGCTCTCGCTGGCCGATGTGACCGAGAGGGTGAGGGCACGAGAGCAACTACTCGAGATGGAGAGGGCGCGGGCGCGGATGGCGGAGACGATGGCGGCCGAGATCAACCACCGCATGAAGAACAACCTGGCGATGGTGGCCGAGCTGCTGCAGATGGGCGCTGAAGACCAGCCCCCGAGGAGCCCGGGCGTGGAGCTGGTGCGCGAGGCCATCAGCCGCATCAGGACGGTGTCTGAGGTGCACGGCCAGCTCTTTGACGGCGGCAGACTGGACCTGGCGAAGGCGGTGGAGCGGGTGGCCGAGGTGGGCCGGCAGGCGCTCTCTCGGGGGCCAACCCTGATCTCTGTGCGGGGCGGACCGGTGATGTCTCGCGCGAAGGGAGCGACGGCGCTCTGCGCGTGCGTCAACGAGCTGGTGACGAACTCCCTGAAATACGGGGCTCCGGGGGCGGAAGGCGCGCTGCAGATCGAGATCGGCATGGCGGTGGACGAGGGCCTCCTGCGGCTGTGGGTCTGGAACTCCGGGAACCCTGTGCCAGCAGGAGAGCCGCTGGCGAGGGAGGGGTCCATGGGACTGCGCCTGATCCGCGAGATCGTCGTCGGGCAGTATGGAGGATCGTTCACGCTCGGACCAGGCCGGGGCGGAAGCCTGGCCGAGCTAGTGGTGGATAAGCGCAGGCTCGACGAAGAGGGGTGATCTGAGAGCCGGGCAGGAGAGGCGGAGATGGAGCAGCCCAAGCCGGATGTCAGGCGATTCCTGACGGCGCTGAGGAGAGAGGAGCCGGATCGGGTTCCCCTCTCTGAGTTCCTGATGGACCCGCCGGTGAAGGAGGCCTTCCTCGGGCGGCACGTTGGGAACTCGCTGGTCGGGACCGATGACTACGATGTGCAGGCCGACGTGGCCTTCTGGGTGGCGGCGGGCTATGACTACATGCACCTCGCGCCCTGGTACCTCCATCTGTTCCCGGAGGGGTGGCATGTGAAGCAAGGTGCCTACAGCGCCTACTCGCCCAAGCCGGTGGACAAGGCCTGGATGGAGGAGCACCGCGGGGTGATTTCCTCGCGAGAGGATCTGGAGCGATACCCCTGGCCCCAGCTCGACCAGGTGCAGTACGACCACCTCCGACGGGCCGGCGAGATTCTGCCGGCGGGGATGGGGCTGACCACGGGGACCTGGGGAATCCTTGAGACTAGCCGGCAGCTAATGGGATTCGAGGGGATGTGCCTGGCGCTCTATGATGACCCCGGCCTGGTGGAGGGCGTGATCGAACGGGTAGGCGGCTTCCTGTTCGAGGTGTTCCAGCGGGCGGCCGCGACGCCGGGTGTGGTGGCCCTGTGGCTGGCCGATGACCTGGCGCACACCGAGGGCTTCTTTCTCTCTCCCGCCTTCTACCGGCGGGTGCTCTTCCCGTGGTTCCGCCGCTACGGCGAGGTGGCCGCGAGCAGGAATCTCCCGCTGCTCTACCACTGCGACGGCGCGATCTGGGAGGTGATCCCCGACCTGGTCGAATGCGGGATCTCCGCCCTTCAGCCGGTGGAGCCGAAGGCGATGGACATCGTGGAGCTCAAGCGGCGATGGGGGAAGCATCTGGCGCTGATCGGCAACATTGACCTGGGCCACACGCTGACGCTCGGCACGCCCGAGGAGGTGGAGGCCGAGGTGAGGCAGCGGATCAGGGAGGTGGCGCCGGGCGGTGGGTATTGCGTGGGGAGCAGCAACTCCATTGCGAGCTACGTGCCGCTGGCGAACTACCGGGCGATGATCGAGGCGACCCTGAAGTGGGGCGCGTACCCGATCAGGGCCTGACCTGACCCAGGCGCCTGCCGCGGCGCGGTAGGCTGGCCGCAAGGCCCCGCAGAGAAAGGTGATAGCCCCGGATGGCGGCTTACATCAACATCTTCACTGACCCCGAGCTCGATCAGCTCGCAGAGGCGGCGCTGGGACTGCTCGAAGACGTCGGCGTGATGTACCAGTCCGACGTCCTGCTCGACGCGCTGGAGCGAGCGGGGGCGAAGGTGGACCGCGTCAGCCAGCGGGCGCGTCTGCCCCGGCGGATGATCGAGGAGATCGTGACGCGGCAGCGGGAGCGGCAAGCACCGGAAGCACCGGCGGAGGCGCGCCGCGACCCGGCCTCGCCTGATGCCGCGCTGCCGGGGCTCACGCTCCAGGTCGCGCAGTTCTACTACGACCACGAGCGAGGGGAGAGACGCCGCGGCAACCGCCAGGACCTGGCAAGCATGGCCCAGTTCGGGGAGGCGCTGGACGAGCGCAACCGGGTGGACCACGTGCTGCTGATGCACGAGGAGGCGGCCCCGGTCGAGCCGCTGGAGGCGCTGGTGGTGCTGATGGAGCACACCGCGCGCCCCGGCCTCACCTATCCGCACTTTGCCGGGCAGCTTCCCTATCTGGAGGAAATCGGCGAGATCTGGGCCGGGAACTCCTGGCGATTCATGAGTGAGGGGGCCGGGGTGTTCCTGGTTTCGCCGCTGCGGATGGACCGGCGGGCCTGCGATTTGCTGGTGGCGCTGGCGCGGCGGGGGATCGGGTGCGGCACCAGCACGCAGCCCGTCAGCGGGGTCACGGCGCCGGTGACCCGGGCCGGGGCGATCGTGACGGGAGCGGCGGAGATCCTCGCCGGCTGGGCCGCCCTGTCCGCGCTGGACCCGGAGCTGACGCCGCATGGGAGCATCTGCTCCGGGGCGGTGGACATGGTCACGGGCAATGTGACCTTCTGCTCTCCCGAGACGATGATGCAGGACATTGGATGCGTGGAGCTACTCCGCCGGCGCTTCGGCGGGCATGTGGGCGTGGCGGGTGGATCGGACTATACGAGCGCCAAGTTCCCAGGCTACCAGGCGGGCTTCGAGAAGGCCTTCGAGGCGATGGCGATCTCGGCCTACACCGGCGGCCACCCGCACCTCGGCTCGGGCTTGCTGGAGTCCGGGAAGATGTTCTCTCCGCTGCAACTCCTGGTAGACCGGGAGTTCCAGAGCTTCCTGTGGCGGTTCGCCGCGGGCGTGCCGGTGAGCGCGGACGAGATCGCACGGGAGGAGATCAGCGCGGTGGGCGCGGGCGCGGCGCGGTCTCATCTCGACACGGAGCATACGCTTCGCCACTACCGGCAGAGCCTGTGGTTCCCGACGCTGTTGGACCGGCGGGTGTGGCAGGGGGAGCGCGAGGAGGAGCAGGGGGACAAGCGGCTGCTGGAGCGGGCGCAGGCGCAATTCCGCGAGGTGATGGCGCGGTACCGGCCGCCCGAGGTGGATCAGGACAAGCTGGCCAGGGTGAAGCAGGTGGTGGCGCGGGCGCGGCGGGAGTTGGTGGCGGGAGGCTAGGAGCTGCGCAGCGACTGGTGTGACCTGACGGCGGGGCGCACCCAGTGCGCCCCGCCGTCCACACCCGACTCTGTTCGACAGGGGCTTGCTCCCGTCCCTTCCCCCTGGACCCGCCTACGGCGGGCTCGTGTCACTTGCACTTGGCGCCTAGAACCCGTCCCAGTCGCCGGCCAGCGGCAGCCAGGTGCAGGGCGCGGGGCCGTAGCGGAAGGTGATGTCGGCCGGCCCGGGCGAGTTGCTGTTGCGCAAGTACCAGGTGCCGGTGGACTGGTTGTAGAGCCCGATGGTATCCACGCCATCGGCGTTCCAGTCGCCGGCGATGGGGAACCACGGAGGGGAGGTGACAGGCGCCGGGCCGTAGCGGAAGGTGATGTCGGCCGACCCGGGCGAGTTGGAGTTGCGGAGGCGGAACAGGCCATTGGTCGGGTCGTAGAGGCCGATGGTACTGTCGCCGTCGCCGTCCCAGTCGCCGACGATGGGGATCCAGCCCTTCCCGCCCACGCCGTAGCGGAACGTGAGGTCGGCCGGGCCCGGAGTGTTACTGTTGCGCAGGTAGAACGTGCTCGTGGCCGAGTTGTAGAGGCCGATCGTATCAACATGGTCAAGGTCTACGGAGCGGACCCCGTTACCATCCCAGTCGCCCGCGATGGAGGTCCAGTTGTTGGGGGCCGGCCCAAACGGGAACGTCAGGTCGGCCGCACCCGAGGCGTTCTTGTAGCGAAGGTGAAACTTCGCGAGGAGCTGCCAGTAGAGGCCAACGCTATCCCTCCCATCATAGTCGTCCCAGTCGCCATTGACCTCGTCGTGGTAGCCCCAGTCGCCGGCCACAGGCAGCCAGGTGCTGGCCGGGGGGCCGAAGCGGTAGGTGATGTCCGCCGGCCCGGGCGAGTTGCTGTTGCGGGGGTAGAGCCTGCCGGTGGCCGGATCGTAGAGTGCGATGGTGTCGGTCGTGTAGTGGAGGCCGGGAAGCACCTCGCAGGCGCCAATGTCGTAATCGGGAAACAGGTCACCGTCACCGTCGTAAGGCCGCAGGGCACCGAAGTAATCGTCGCCGGGGGCACCCGTGCCGGTGCCCGCATCTATGCAGGGCGACGTGCCCCTGAGAGCGAAGTCCGTATCCACCTGCGGGTTGTCAATCTCGAGGTACCGCGGGTTGTAGTGGATATCCTTCGGCCCTTCGCTGGCCAGCCCGCCATAGTTGGCGGGGTTGTCCCACGTGTTGTTGTAGTCGGCGGTCACCACCTTGTCGAAGTGCAGCCCCGCGCCCCCAACTCCACTATCGACGATGTTGTTCAGGATGGTGGCCTCGACCAAAACCGCGCTGTCGACGTAGATGCCGCTGCCTGTCAGGGCAGAGTTGCCGTGGAGAGTGTTGTTGATGATAGTCGCAGCGCCACCGAGAACGGCAATCCCACCTCCGCGGGCTGGGCTGGCGCTGAACCGAGTCGCCTCGTTGTGCGCGAAGATGTTGTTGTAGATGTTGGCCGTGCCCGAGTACACGCATACGCCGGCACCGTAGCCGCTGCTGCCACTCCCGATTCTGTTGCCAGCGATGAAGTTGTTGGAAATGGAGCACTCCGCACCAGAGGGGGTGACGTAACCGACGAGGATCGCGCCCCCACAATTCGACCAGGACGATCCGTTTGTGATGGAGTTGTATCGAATCTGGACATGCGATCCGTTGGCGCAATACACCCCACTCGCGTTGTAGCTCGCTTCGTTGGCGTCCATGGTGTTGTGCTCGATCACCACCGTCTGGTTCTCGCCGACGTACACCGCGCCTCCGCCGAAGTACGCGCTGTTGCTGAAGAAGTAGTTGTGGGTGATAGCGGGCGACCCCGAGCAGAGCACTCCTCCGGCCGTTGGAGAGCCGATCCCACCGGTGTGGTTGTCGATGAAGCGGCTGTGGTTGATTGACACCGACGAGCCCGACTCCACGACGATGCCCGCCGAGCCAGCGGCCGAGCCCTCTGCGCCCGTGATGGTCAGATACCTGATCTCCGTGGTAGGCCCGGTGCCCGCGGCGAACTTGAACACGAAGTTGCGATGTGTGTGAGGATCGGGCGCACCGGGCGCGTCCTCGCCAGTGACGATGGTCGTTTCGGTACTGGCCTCCTGGTTGCGGGACTCGATGGTGATCCCGTCTGTGGAGACGATCACGGACTCACGGTACAGCCCAGGGAGGATGCTGACGACATCGTCAGAGACGGCCGCGTCCACTGCTGCCTGGATGGTCGCGTACTCCTCGGGCACAAGCAGCGTGTCTGCCCAGGCCGACGCGCCTGGGGCTAACGCCAGGAGGAGGAACAGCAGCGAAAGAACGACGGTACGCCGAGCGACAAGCCTGCTTCTCATGTTCCGGCCCTCCGTTTGCGGGTGTGCTCGCCTGGCGGGCCCAAACCTGCAGGAACCTAGGATAGGAGGTAGCCCAGGTGAGAAGAGTGCTTGGAGTCCCGCCGAGGCCTCGCCGACTATACCACAAACCGAGCTACCGCACAATCTTCTGGCAAGCTATCGTCTTGCCGCAGGCACGGCGGTACCTCGGCCAGGTTCCCACGCGCTCGGGGTCCGAGCAAGTACGGAGCCGCGGATCGCCGGCCGGCCAGCTCAGGTCGCCAGCCGCGGCCGGCTGATCGAGAGCCCGGGGACGCGGGCGCTCTGGGAGCGCAGGTCGCTGCTACGCTTCGGGAGAGGGCGCGGCCGGCTCCGCCACGGTGAGGCGGGAGATCGCCAGGACGATCTCGATCACCACGGCCGCAACCGCGACCGTGACTACGGCAGCGAAGTTGGCCGTGAAGATCGTGAACGCGGCGCCCGCCAGGCCGCCGATGGCAAGCGCAGTGCCGTAGAGCTCGCGATGGCGGTAGAGGGTCTGTGCGAAGGCGGCCACGCCCGTAACCACCGCCAGGATCTGGACCACCTGCGCGAGGTAGTCCACGACCATCAGGTATACATAGAGCAAGTCGCGGTTGAAGGGCGCCAGGCGGCCTAAGGACTGATCGCGGAGAGCCATCGCTGGCAGCACGAGCAGGGCGAACACCAGAGACGCCACTGCGAAGCGGCTGAGCCTGAGTCGCTTGGGCGGCGCGGCCGCTGGGGCGGGCTCGGCGGCGGCCGGCTGTTGGGTCTGCGTCAGATCCGCAGAGCAGGACGTGCAGCTCGCCGCGCCTTCAGGGTTCTCCTCACCACACTGAGCACAGCGCATGATTCCCTCCTCGTCTCTCTTGCTGGCCGCACCGTGCAGGGGTACACGCCCGGCGCGCGCCGACTGAACGGTTCGGCGGTGGGTGCGGGCGGACCTTCTGGCAGCGGAAATGGACCGCCGCAGAGACGCAGAGGGCGGCGGGGCGCGTTCGCATTGACACCCGGCAAAGGGGCGTGCTACCATCCGGGGTGGCGGGCTGCGTTGGGCGGGTGCCCGAGCTGGACAAAGGGAGCAGACTGTAAATCTGCCGGCGTAGCCTACGGAGGTTCGAATCCTTCCCCGCCCACCGAGTCGGAGGAGAGCCACTTCCTGGGTGCAACTCGGAGGGGGAGGGAAACCCTCCCCCTCCGATGCTACTCTGCGAAGCAGCTTCGCTACGTAGCACGAGTTCCTCCCCCCCTCTGCCAGGGCGGGGCGGGAGAGATGACGGGCCCACATAGCTCAGTTGGCAGAGCGTATCCTTGGTAAGGATAAGGTCTCCGGTTCGATCCCGGATGTGGGCTCCAGCCCCCCTGTCGGCCTCAGGCCCGGTAGACCACGCGGCCCATCACGACGGTGGCCGCCACCTCCAGGTTGGGCGTGAGGATCACGATATCTGCGTCCTTGCCCGGCTCGATGCTTCCCTTCCGATGGGCGACTCCGATGGCGCGGGCGGGTGTGAGGGTGGCCATCCGGAGACACTCCGCGAGGGGCCGGCCGGTGAAGGCCGCGATGTTGCGCACGCCCTGATCCATGGTGAGGCAGCTCCCCGCAAGGGCGCCGTTGGCCAAGCGAACTGCTCCCTCCTTCACGGTGATCGGCTGGCCGCCCAGCTCATACTCGCCATCGGGCATGCCGGCGCCGCGGATGGCATCGGTGATGAGGACGGCCCGGTCGGGCCCCTTCAGGTGCACGATCATCTTCACGATGGCGGGGTGGAGATGGACGCCGTCGGCAATGAACTGGGCGTAGATCTCGTCCAGCATCAGGGCGGCGCCGACCGTGCCCGGCTTGCGGTGATGGATGCCCTCCATCTGGTTGAAGGTATGGGTGGACTGGCTCACCCCGAGCTTGACCGCCTCCACGACCTGCTCGTAGCTGGCCGAGGAGTGGCCGACGGCCACCGCCACTCCCCGGGCGCGGGCGAAGGTGATAAGTTCCCTGTTCTCCTCGAACTCCGGCGCGAGGCTGACCAGGCGGATGTTGCCGAGGGAGAAGAAGCCGCGGTAGTCGAGATCGCCGGCGGTGCGCACGTGTTGCGGGGGCTGAGCGCCCTTCTTCGCCGCGTCGATGTAGGGCCCTTCGAGGTGAACGCCGAGGGGCTGGGCTCCTTCGACGGGGCGCTGCTGGCACTCGTGGACGGCGCGCACGGAGGCCATGATCTCTTCTGCCGGCACAGTCATGGTGGTGGGGCAGAACGCGGTGACGCCGCGGGAGGCGAAGTAGCGGGCCATGCCCTCGATCGCTTCGCGAGTGGCGTCCATCGTGTCGTGGCCGGCGCTGCCATGGACGTGGATGTCTACCAGGCCGGGGGCGACGATGTGGCCCTCGGCCTCGATGCGTTCGCCTGCGGCCGCGGCCGCCAGGCCCGGCCCGACGGCGAGAATCCTGCCGCCCTCGATCAGGACATCGGCCTGCTCGAACACCTCGAGCGGAGTGATGACTCTTCCTCCGCGGATGGTGATGCTCACTTCACTGACCTCTTGTAGGTAGAGCTTCCGTCCGCGAATGTCCTGGGCTATGCTCCGGGCCAGGCCACGCGGATCACCACGGTATCATAAGCGGGAACCCTTACCGGCAGCAAGACCTTGTTGACCGATCGCTGGTAAGAGATGGCGCGTCCGGTAAGGGCATCCGCAATGGTGAGGGTGGCCGGGATGGCGCGGGCGAACCCGTTGGGCTCGACGATCACGGTGGCGGTGCGGTCGGCCGCGGTCGGGTTGCGGACGGCCAGGTAGGCGATGCCATCGGGTCCCGGCCCGTAGCGCTCGACCCAGAGCGCCGGGTCATTGGCGGCGGCCCAGGTGAGGGGCTCCCAGCCCGCGCGGCCCATGGCGCGCATCAAGGGTACGTAGCGCTGGTAGAGGGGCCGGACTCGTTCCAGTGAGGCCGGATCGGAGCAGAAGATGCCGGGGTAGATGTGATAGAAGAGCAGGAGCCGGAAGCGCGCCTCGGCCTCCGCCGCGGAGGCCTCCAGCATCCCGCTGTTGCCGAAGCTGACGCTCTTGCGGAACGCCACTGCGCGGAGGTGGCTGAGCGCCTCATCGGAGGCCACCTCGTCGCCGAAGTTCTCGCCGGCGCCGATCATGTCGAGGTAGGGTGCGGCGAAGGCGGCGTATCCGCGGTCGGAGTTGGCCATGGTGATGTAGTTCTTCTCGCGAATGAACTCCATGTACTCGCCCATGGCGGCCAGGCCCGAGATGATGGGAGCGCCGGTAGCATAGCTGAAGGTGAGGGGATAGGAGGCGAAGGCGAAGTGCTCTGTGCGGTAGTCCTCGGCGGAGATGTCGGACCAGTCGCCGACGGAGTCGAAGTAGACGCCATCGAGCTTCGCGCCGCCTGCGGCACAGCGTTTCGCATCCTCGAGAGTCTCATAGCGATAGGAGAGCAGGCCGCGGTTCAGGTCGCCCCAGCGGGTGCTGCGGATGCCCGGCAGGCAACAGGTGTTCATCTCCAGGAAGGTGCCAGCATAGGTGCGGACCGCGTTCTCCTGGTACTTGCCATCGGGGCCGAAGATGGCGGAGTTGAGGAAGGCGCGGACCGAATCCCGCCTGGGGGCGGTCCAGTAGTCGTGACCGTCCATCGCGCTCTCGGGCAGGTTCGCATCGCGCTCGATGCCCGGGAGGTAGAAGCTCAAGGGCTTGGCGAGTGCCGGGTCTCTCTCCTCGCTCACCGTGATCCGCCACATCCACGGCTCGCTGTAAGAGCAGGTGTAGACCCCCATCTGGTTGTTGGCTTTGGTGGCGGCGGGCTGCGCGAAGTGAGCCTCGGCGTACTGGAGGCCGAAGTCCTGAAGGTCCTTGACCTGCTCGCTCGGGCCGATCCACCAGCCGCCCTCCTTGGCGGTGCTGGCAAAGAGCTCGGGATAGCGCGCGTAGTAGCAGGCGAGAGCGGCGCGCCACCCCCACCGGGGAGGGAAGCGGGCGATATCGAGGGAGAAGGCCACCTCCTCCAGCGGGCCCTTGCCGCGGTCGGCCATCCCCAGGTCGAGCTCGGCGCAAAGGTAGCCATCGGCATCGTAGCGCAGCCGGGTGAGGAGCGTGGGCCTGAGCGGTACCATGAGCGCGAGGCCGTGTTCGGGGCCGGCGACCGCGGCGAGCGGGAAGGCCGAGACCTCGCGCAACTGGCGGCGGCCGATGAGCTGGTAGCTGGAGTAGCTGCGGCCGGGCTCGACCGGGCGCTCGCGCCGCAGGTCGTCGCCCCACCGCCAGCCGGTCGCGGCGAGCGGGAGACGGAAGCTGAGAATGAGAGCGCTGGGATGCCCGCGCAGCCAAGACGACGGTGCGGTGAGAGAGCTCTGGATGGTGAGCCCATGGTGGGTGGGGCGAGCGCGGGCCTCCAGGCTGATCGGCGTCCCCGGGATGGTGCCAGTGAACCGGGGCTCCGCCGCGTCGTCCCACTGTCCTGTCACCGGGACGGCCGGCTGGGGCTGCACTTCCTGGAGGGTGATCTCGCTGATCCAGAACTGCCCCGAGCCCCGCGGGTGATGCAGCATGAGCACGAACTGCGCCGCGTTCTCCACCGCCGGGAACGCGATTACTTGCTCCTTCCAGTCATAGGAGCCGTTGAGCAGTTCGATGTTCTGCTGCGAGACGACGGGGTTGCCGGCGGCGTCCGACTGGCGCAGGTGGATGATGGGCGGGAACTCGCCGGCGAGCCGGTCGCCGCGATGGGCGAAGCGGAGGAGGTAGGTGCGGTGGGGCTGGAGGCGCTCGGCGTGCAGCTCCAACTCGCCCGAATCGGTGAGCTGGTGGTCGGGCAGCCTGATGGTGAGGGTCGGCCTATCCCGCCACTTGGCGGTGGTGTCTATGGCGAAAGCTCTGGGGAGGGGTCGGGGCAACCCCGCAAGCCCCACCTCGCGGAGCAGGTTGGGGCCGACGACGGCACGGTAGGGTTGGACGTAGAACCCGCCCAGGCCGCGCGCGGGCAGGGCATCGTCTCCCACGCGCACGCCCAAAACCTGCCCGGCCTCGAGCCGCAGGGACACGCTCTCGGCGGCGGCCGCGCCGGCGGAGAGCCCCGCAGCCGACAGCACGAGTGCGAGCCACAGCCGGACGATTGGTATACGGTTCGGCCGAGATGGCAGCATGTTGGTCCCTCGCCACGCCCGCCGCCCCTCAGGCTCTCCCGGCGGCTGGGAGATCGTTCGCCGCTCAGGCGGGAGGCGCCTGCGGCCTTTTCTCGTCGAGCGGACCTACCCCGGAGTAGATCGAGAAGCCGCCGTCTATGGCGATGGTCGTGCCGTGGAGGAAGCTGCCAGCATCGGAAATGAGAAGGATAATCGGGCCGAGCAGTTCACCCGGATCGCCGAAGCGACCAAACGGCGTGTTGGCGATGATGGAGCGGCCGCGCGGGGTGAGGGTCCTATCATCGGCCTCGAACAGCAGGCGGTGGTTCTGCGTGGTGTCGAGGAAACCGGGGGCGATCTCGTTGACCCGGATCTCGGCCTCCGGGAAGTCCACCTTGACCTGCACCGCCAGCCATTGGGTGAAGTTGGTGACCGCGGCCTTGGCGTTCGAGTACCCCGGGACATTGGTGAGGGGAGTGATGGCGGACATGGAGGAGGTATTGACCACCACGCCCTCGCCCTGGCGCGCGAACTGCTGGCAGAAGATCTGGGTGGGCAGGAACGTGCCCTTGTAGTTGAGAGCGAAGACCTTCTCGACCTCCTCCAATGCCAGGTCGGTGAACTTCCCGTCGCGGGGCACGGTGGCGCCGGCGCGATTCCCGCCCGCGCCGTTGATCAGCACATCGACGCGGCCGAAGGCCCGGAGGATTCCCTGGAGGGCGGCGCGGATGCTCTCGGGATCGAGCACGTTGCAGGGGAGCGCGATCGCTTCGCCGCCCGCGGCCTTGATCTCAGCCGCCACCTCCTCGGCCTTGTCAGCGAGCAGATCGAGCAAAGCCACCCTGGCGCCCCGCGCGGCCAGGCCTCTGGCGATGGCGCCGTAGATCACGCCGGCCGCGCCAGTGATGGCGACGACCCGGTCGGAGACGCTGAAGAGATGATCGGCAGGTTTGCACATTGGGATGGGCTCGTTCTCTGGCGAGTTAGGTTGGCTGGTAAGGCTTGAACTTCTCCCGGAACTCCGCGAGCGACTGCCGGATGGTGTCCACGTCACCGGGCTTCTTCAGCTTGCCGACCAGCGCGAGGGGGGCCGACATGCCGAGCACGGGGAAGTAGCCGCGCTTGGTGATGTTCTCCTGGTACGCGGGGCCGGTCTCGGCGTTGACGCCGCCAGTGGGCATGATGATGCGGCCCTTGTGGCGATCGCGCACGTACGGCGCGAGCAGGTCGCCGACCCCGCTCGGCCCGTGGACTCCGGCCGGGAAGATCTTCACGCAGTCCGGCACGAGGCCGTCATCCCGCTCGATGAAGTACTGAAGCTCGCTCGGGGAGAGGACCGCGGGCGCGGCGAAGACGCCCACCGCATGGGCGATGCGGACGAACTCCGCGCCCTGCCCGTAGCCGCCCATCACATTGGCGGGAGCCACCACCATGTCGAAGCCCATGGCGAAGGCGGCCTCCAGCTCTTTCGGGTTGATGACGCTGCCCACCCCGAGCACGAAGGGCCGGTCGGGCGGCGCGGCGGCGCGGCGCTTGACCAGCTCCTGCAGGGCCTCTGCAATCAGGTGTTGGTCAATGCGGAAGGTGCACTCCGCGACGTAGCCGGCCTGGTAGACCTCCCACATGGTGACCACCAGGTCCTCGGCCGTCTTCACGTGGTCGCGGTTCATCACGACCACGGTGCCGGACTGGCGGAGCACCTGATCGACGCGGGCGCGATTGCGCTGGTACGGCATGTTGCACCTCCAACGTTCTCCTGGGGGCAGGAGCAAGCTCCTGCCGAACAGTGTCTTGCGACGGGCTATACAGGTTGAGAGTGAGGGCCTGAGCTAGCGCAAGGCGCTGACGCCACCGCCCTTCTTGGCGCGGGCGACCTCGGCCTCCACCTCTTTCTGAGTCACCAGGGTGGTGTCGCCGGGCGTCTCCTGCACCAGGATGCCGTGGGCGGCGCCCCACTCGACCGCCACCTCCGGGCCGTGGCCCTTGAGTAGGGCGGCGGCCACGCCGGACATGAATGAATCGCCTCCCCCGGTGCGGTCAGCGATCTCGATGTTCTCTCTCACCGCGGCCTGGTGCATCTGGTCGGCCGTCACGTCATAGAGCACTGCGCCCCAGCTGATGCGGTCTGCGGTGAGCGCGGCGCGCAGCTGGGTGCCGATCAGCTTCAGGTTGGGGTAGTCCTTGGCGACCCGGCGGAGCATCTCCTGGTAGGCCGCCAGCCACACCTCGAAGGGATCGGTGGTGGCAACCTTCTTACTCTCGTAGCCCAGAGCATCGCCGAAGTCGCTCTGGTTTCCCACCAGGAAATCCGTGTGCGGCACGATGCTGCGGTTGATCTCCCGCGCGCGCTCCTTGTTCGGCTCCACCTTGGAGCGATAGTTGAGGTCGAAGGAGCGGAAGGCGCCGTGCTCGCCCGCCGCCTTCATCGCCTCCAGCGCGAGCTGGGAAGAGGTGGGAGAGATGAGCGTATAGATGCCGCCGGTGTGGAACCAGCGGAGGCCGCGCCCGAAGACAGCCTTCCAGTCCACATCGCCGGGCTTCAGCTCGCGAATCGGCGTGTGGGCGCGGTAGTACTCGGTGACCGAGGGGAGGACGCCCTTGCCGGCCCAGGTGAAGTTGACGCCATTGTGCAGCCTACCTTTGCCATCGGTCGAGAACTTGCCCTTGCCGCCGGTGTTGAACCAGATGACCAGGGACGTGTCCACTCCCGCCTCGAGGAACTGGTGCTCGATGTTCCGGCCGATGCCGTCGTCCACCAGCGCGGTGATGACCGCCGTCTTCAGGCCAAAGCAAGCGCTCAGTCCTTCGGCGACATTGGTCTCGCCTCCGCCGTGCCAGATGCGGGCGAAGCGGGCGCGGCTGGTCGGAACGTCACCGGGGTCTATCCTCATCATGACTTCGCCGAGGGCGATGGCGTCATAGCCTTCGCCCGCGGACTTGATCGCGAAGCTACTCATCAGCGTTCCCTCTGCGCGTGGATTCCGGTGTGACTTCGGTGAGACGGGCGCATTTCCTCCCGGGGAGGGCAGCGGCCGGAGGCGTCAGATGAACTGCGAGAGGTAGCGCCGCCCCTGGATGAAGCCCTCCTCTCGCCCCAGGGCGCCGTCCTCGTGCTCGATGCTGAGCACACCGTTGTAGCCGATCCGCCGCAGCCGCGCGATGTAGACGCCCCAGTCCACCTCACCATAGCCGGGGATGCAGTAGCGCCACCAGCCCGACGATTGGTTTCCGAGCCAGCGCAGGAGGTGCTGCTTCACCTCGGTGTCCTTGGCATGAGTGTGGAAGATGCGATCCTTGAACCGGTCCACCGCCTCGAGGTAGTCAATGCCCTGCCAGAGCAGGTGGGAGGGGTCGAAGTTAAGGCCCAGGTTCTCATCCGGCACCACCGTGAAGACCTGCTCCCAGTCCGCGAGATTGCGGATGTTGGTGGCGAAGTAGTTCTCGAAAGCGATCTTCACCTTCTTCTGCGCGGCGAAGCGCACCAGCGGCCGGAAGACGCCGGGGAAGTCCTGCGCGATGGTCTGGGTGCGATCCTTGCCTGGCATGGGCATGCCGGCCAGCGTGCACACCACCTCCACCCCGAGAGTGGCGGCCGCCTTGATGACCGAGCGCATCCCCTCGATCGCCTCGGCGCGCTGGCTCCGGTCCGGTTCCAGCAGGTTCGCGTAGTAGGCCAGGCTGGAGATGCGAACGCCGCTCTTCTGCATCAGACTCGTGACTTGGCGGGCGCGGGCGGGGGTCAGGCTGGCGGTGTCGAGGTGCTTGCTGCCAGGCCCGGCCGCCACCTCGAGCGCCTGAAAGCCGTTGTCCCGGGCGAAAGCCACGACCCATTCGAGTGACTCCCGGCCGAGCGGTGAGGTGAGGAAACCGATCTCCACTAGAGACCTCCCTGGGAAGCGAGTTGCGAGTCGGTGGGTTATTAGGCGCAGTAGGGACAGCACCTGCCGGCCGGGCGCGTCATGCCTTCCGCGCTGAGAGACTCCGACAGAACGCCTATGCTCGGCCTTCACCGTTCGGCAGGAGCTTGCTCCTGCCCCGCTCTGACTCTAGGTCCCACGGGAGGGAGGGACTGGAACCCGCATGGCAGCGGTGCGGTCTAACTCGGAGTGATGCCAAGAGCGGGGCTTGGGTCTACAGGAGATGGGAAGATGAGCACGCCTGTGAGGGTTCTCGGGACACTGCGCAGTCGTCTCTATCTCGGGCTGGGGCTGGCCCTGGTAGTCCTGCTGTTATGTGCCTATGTTCTCGGCACGGGCGCCCGCGAGAAGATGCAGGCCAACATCGTCCCTGGAGCGGGCGTGGTAGACGCCGCGGGGCGAGTGTCGGCTGGCGGCCCCATGTTCGCCCGAGGGCGCGCCGGGGGTGGTGGTGGGATGGCCGCGGGGAGGGGCGGTGCGGGCTATGCCGCCACCGAAGGTCCCGTGGCATCGGGGTTCGAAGAGGCAGCTCGCGGCAACGAGGGTCAGGGCCTGCCCTGGCCCACGGGGCCGATGTTGATCCGCACCGCCGCCCTGCGGGTGCGCGTGGACGATGTCGCCCGGGCTCACGCCGCGGTGGTGGAGATCGCGCGCCAGGCCCACGGTTACGTCGCCGATACCACGCTCAGCGCAGAGGCAGGGCCCTCCTCCGCCAGCATCACCATCCGCGTGCCGAGCGAGGGGCTGGAGAGCGTGGTTGACCGGGTCGCCGCGCTCGGCAAGCTCCTCCAGAAGCAGATCAGCGCGCAGGAGATCACCGAGGAGTACGTTGACCTCACCTCCCGGCGGCGGAACCTGGAGCGCGAGGAGCAACGCCTGCTCGACCTGCTCCAGCGCGCGGGCAAGGTGCGCGATCTGCTGGAGGTGGAGTCAACTCTGGCCCGGGTGCGGGGAGAGATCGAGACCATCTCCGGCCGGCTGCGCTACCTGGAAAACCGGGTGAGCCTGTCCACCGTGCGGGTGGAGCTGGAGGGGCCTCAGCCCAAGCCCACCGCGGGCGGGCCGGTATGGACCGCCTCCGACGTCTCCCGGCAGGCGCTCCGCGCCCTCCTCGCCGACCTGCGCGGCCTGGCGACCATGGCCATCTGGCTCGGCATCTTCGCGCCCTTCTGGGTCCCGCTCGCCCTCTTCTTCACCTGGCTCTACCGCCGGAGCTCAGCCGCCCGACAGAAGGCGGCGGGTCAGTAAGGGCGCGGGCCGGCGGTGTTGGGGGCTCCCCGTCGTCCCGGCCCGCCCATGAGGTTACCCTCCCGGGGCGCGCCCAGACCGCGCGCGAACTCCTCGGCGGGCTGTCTGACCACAGCACATTTCGCTACCCCAAACCTGCTCCCCGCACCGGACGCCGCAGCCAACGCTGGAAATGCCCCCGCGCCTAGCCGCCGCAGGCGGGCCATGAAGCAGCTTGTATGGAATAGCAGCACTGTAGGTGTGTAGGCAGCGTTCTGCGTCTCCGGCCAACTCCGTGCTGTGTGGCCTATGGAGTTTCCTGCATCATGGTGATATGAGCCATAGTGCAGGAAACTCCTCAGGCCACAGCCTGACGCT